>Ga0265293_10005508_pt1 | contig 21067 bp, 19 predicted proteins | sample Munlanlewell138R_FD_192505 | JGI IMG/M metagenome (GOLD analysis project Ga0265293, IMG submission 192505) | Leachate microbial communities from a municipal landfill in Southern Ontario, Canada - Leachate well 138R | ecosystem: Engineered > Solid waste > Landfill > Unclassified | place: Canada... | reverse complement strand
GCTTTACGAAACCAGGCAAGTCCCTGTTTGTGGGAGAAGTCTTGCAAAAGCAAAGGCAGATTTACAAGGATATGGATGTACTTGCTCCTGATGTGGTGGCCTCGTTATGTTAATGCGGGAATCCGGGGTAGAAGTGGTTGCTATCGCATCGACAGTAAAATCAGCCATTGAAGAAATAAAGAAAAACAAACCGGAACTTATTTTTCTGGATATTGATCTCCCGGATGGAACTGGCTTTGAATTGCTTGCTCAGCTGCAACAACCCTGGCCACGCATAATTTTCGTTACTGCCTATAATCAATATGCCGTTAAAGCATTTCAAATCAGCGCTATAGATTATATTCTAAAACCTGTCGATCCAGAATTGCTTATTAAAGCCATTGAAAAAGTACAACAGCAGGTTGAGACACCAGACTCACAATCCAAAAAAATTGCTGCCCTCACTGAAAATACACTGACAGGCAAACTGAATAAAATGGCGCTTCCAACGCAACAAGGCATTCAGCTGGTAAAAATCGATGAAATAGTTCGGCTTGAAGCTGATGGAAATTACACAACTATTTTCTTAAAAAATAAGTCCAAACACCTGGTTTCAAAAAAGATAAAAGAATTTGAATCCATGCTTGAAAACACCTGTTTTTTCAGGATTCATCAATCTCATATCGTTAATCTTCAGCTCATTGATCGGTATATAAAAGGAGAAGGAGGCACAGTAATTTTAGAAGATAACACTGAACTCGAGGTAGCAAGGCGGAGGAAAGATGATTTTTTAAAAAGGATTACTCAAATCTGATCCATGAAATTAGAATTACACAGTATTTTGGACTTTCGCTGTCCTAACAGGAAGCTATTTTCAGGGCAAAAACAAACAACTATCGCCATAACTCAAAAATCTAAAATCATTTTCAAGGGCGTATTGGTAAGCCGATTTCCACTGCTCTCCAATGAGTGCAGAAACCAGCAAAAGTAAAGTGCTTTTTGGTTGGTGGAAATTGGTAATCAGTCCATTAACAATTCTAAATTCATAGCCTGGTGCAATCATCAAAGCCGTTGTGGCTTTAAAGCTTTCTAATTGATTTATTTCCAAGTACTTAATCAGATTTTTTAAAACAGAAACAGCATCAGGAAGCGCATTATGTTCCTCATAAGGAAACCATTGCGGCAAGTGTAACTCCCGCTGAGTCATCCCTTGTTCTGCTACCATCACGCCTAACCAATATAAACTTTCGATGCTTCGCATGGAAGTGGTTCCAACGGCAATGATGGGTCTTTCAATGGCTTCAATCAGTTGTTGCAAAATCGTTTTTTGTATTACAATTTGTTCGGCGTGCATCTGGTGATCGCCAATTTCGGCAGTGCTTACCGGTTTGAAGGTTCCGGCACCGACATGCAAAGTAATTTTCGCGAAATCGTGACCGGCAGCTTTAATATCAGCCATCAATTCGGGCGTAAAATGCAGGCTGGCTGTTGGTGCAGCCACCGAACCATCTTGCCGGGCAAAAACCGTTTGGTAGCGCTCTTTGTCTGATGGTTCAGCTTTTCTGTTAAGATAAGGCGGCAAAGGGATTTCGCCGGCAGCATCAAGCACTTCAGCAAAAGAAAACGCAGGCTTATTCCACGAAAATTGAACTACAGAATGGCCTTCCTTTTTCTCAACACGCGCTGCTTTAAGCACAATAATTTCCTCTTCTAATTTGATTTCTAACGTCAGGACGCCTGCTTTCCACCTTTTAGAATTACCGACCAAACAATTCCAAATTACTGGCGATGATCTTGCATAGGCTAATTGGTAATCCAGGTTTTGTTCGTGCGGCTCCAACACAAAAAGCTCTATCGCAGCTCCGTTTGCATTTTGAAAACGTAACCTGGCCTGCACCACTTTTGTTTCGTTGAGCACCAAAAGCGAATTTTGAGGTAGATAATTGGAAATTTTCCAGAAATGATCTTCTGAAATAAACTTTCCGTGAGCCACTAAAAGCTTCGAGGCATCGCGCTGCGCCAGCGGATAGCGGGCAATGCGATGCTCCGGAAGTGGATAATTATATTCGTCGATCTGTATCTTTTTGATGTCGTGCATAATGGCGGCAAAGATACAGCGATGCTTTTATTTTGAACTAAATAATGTAGGTTTAAAAGTGAGCATCATCCAGCCCCAGATAGGCGTTTCAATCTTGGCTGTCGAAATGCTTTTCATTTTGGCGAAGGTATCGTTGGTGTTATAAACACTTACACCGGCGCTCAAAACGATCTCTTTAGAAAATTTATGGGCATAAATCAAGTCCAGCTCGCCACCAAGTGAGCCTTCGAGTATGGTGAGGTTTCCTCCCGGCTCATCAATTGCTGTGGCCAGCGAGAAAATATGATAAGTAGCGCTGAGCGTACTTTTTGGTGTAAAATGGTAGGCCAGTTTCGGGTAAATATCTATTAACCCACCATTTTGCGTGCTACTAGGCACAACGTACTGATTCATATTGCCATAACGTGCAGAACGGCCGCCATACAACAGGTCAAAGGCGTGAAATTTTGACTGATAATCAGCATCAGGATTACTGGCATCTTGTCCGCTTAAATAGTCGATTCCAATGCCAACATTAAGTTTGCGGGCTTTGTAATCGACTTCGGCAGTAATCATATAGGCCGAAACATCTTTACCACTTTGGGTTTTACCATATTGATAATAGGCGTTGAATTTTCCGGTGAACGCATTTTTTTTGTATTCACCAAAAAATCCCTGAGTTGCCATCAAATAGGTCGTTGAAGAAGTTTTATCGGCCTGATACCCAGTAAGCAAATTGAGCATTGCCAGGCTAAACTCTTCGGTAATTTGATTTTTGAGATAGATAGAATTGACGGTTCTGAGCCGACGGCCGATTGGATCTACATCGAAATTATTGACGCCAAAGCCAGCTGATCCGCCTTTGGAAGCATCATTATTATAGGACAAAGCCACATCGAACTGCCAGTTTTCACCTTGATACGAATACAAAAGCGCGTCGTAAGTGAGGCCATTCTGGTTCCAGTTTCTCCCGGCCAGCAAACGCTGATCGTCGTATTTAAGTTCCTGTCGTCCAACACGAATGCGTGAATTTTTAAACACATCAAACTCTGCCCATACTTGATGGATTCCGGTAGATCCGGTATTCATATACGCGCCAGTGCTAGTGGCAATATTGTCGGCACCCCAAACACGCACATCCTGCAAACTAAAAAACATGCGGTATTTTTCCTGGTTAAATTTCAGGTTGATACGGCTGCGCTGCGAAACAAAATAAGTGGGTTCTGTTTTGTCTGTCGGCACGTTGGCATAGCCGTTATTCAATTCGAAACGCGGACGTAATTCGGCAGAAATCTCAAACTGAGCCTGTAAGCCAAATGCCGAGAGTATAAAAAATAGAAGTAAAAAGTAAATTTTCTTGTTCATAATTTAGTTTTAAAAAATTTAAACGCAAAGGTATCAAATCTTTAAAATTAGCAGAATATAACTTCTCGGCTCTTTCATGTATTGACACCTCAGTATTTTGTTTAATTTTGATGTAGCAATTGCGCCAAACCGAAACTTTATGAAATATTTTAAATTTGTCCCAAACTTACTGACGCTCTTAAATTTACTGTCAGGTATCTTTGCTATCTTATTGGCATCGAATGGTTTATTAGCCGAAGCTGCCTATTTAATTTTTGTTGCAGCCTTGTTCGACTTTGCTGACGGCTTCGCGGCACGGCTGCTCAAAGCCTACTCCCCCATTGGTGCCCAGCTCGATTCGCTGGCCGATGTGGTGTCTTTTGGTGTGGCTCCGGGTTTTATACTTTACGCCCTGATTTTGAAAAGCCACGGCCGTATGGAAGTATTGGTTTTTGGAATAGATATCATTCCATTGCTGGCCTTTATCGTGCCACTTTTCGCGGCTCTTCGTCTGGCGAAATTCAATATTGACGAGCGTCAGACAGACTCGTTTATCGGGCTGCCATCGCCTGCCGCAGCACTGCTAATTGCCTCGCTGCCACTGGTACGAGAACAGCTTTACGAAGGTCAAAGTTTGTTTTATATGGTAACGACCAACACCTATTTTTATCTTGGAATTGCTTTTACCACAGCGGTGTTGATGGTGGCTGAGTTACCGCTTTTCAGTCTTAAATTCAAAAATTTTAAGTTGAAAAATAACGAGATACGCTGGTTTTTTTTAGTGCTATCCGTTGGTCTTTTGGTATTTTTTCAGGCCGTAGCAATTCCTTTTATCATTTTGAGCTACCTATTTTTGTCGTTGGTGGTTTTTCTGGCCGATTTACAACAATAACTATTTGCGGCGCAGCTCAAAATTTTGTCCCAGATACACTTTTCGCACATGTTCGTCAGAAGCCAAGTCCTCTGATGTTCCTGCTTTTAAGATGGAACCTTCAAACAGCAGATAAGCCCGATCGGTAATGGTCAGCGTTTCATGTACGTTGTGATCGGTGATTAAAATCCCGATATTTTTTTCCTTCAAAGCATACACGATCTGCTGAATATCTTCTACCGCGATGGGATCTACGCCGGCAAACGGCTCATCGAGCAAAATAAATTTAGGATCAACAGCCAGCGCACGGGCAATTTCGGTTCTGCGTCTTTCACCACCTGAAAGTTGAATACCATTGCTTTTTCTGATATGTTGTAAGCCGAACTCATCCAGCAAGCTTTCCAGTTTTTCATGCTGGGCATGTTTGTCCAAATTTTTTCTAAACTGCATCACCGAAAGGATATTATCTTCCACGCTCATCTGCCTGAAAACGCTGGCTTCCTGCGCCAGATAGCCGATACCGTTTTGCGCTCTTTTATACATAGGCAGCTCAGTGATATTTTTATCATCGAGATATACATAGCCGGCAAAAGGCTTAATCAAACCGACAATCATATAAAAAGTGGTGGTTTTACCGGCGCCATTGGGACCCAGCAAACCCACTATTTCTCCCTGATTTACTTCTACAGAAACCTGATTTACCACGGTTCGTTGGCGGTATTTTTTCACTAAGTTATCAGAGCGTAGTTTCATAATTTTTTATTTTAAGCTTGGGCTTTTTGATTGCTGCTAACTGCAAAATTAATATAATCTGGCTGTTTGACACGCGACAATAACTGCACGCCTCAGAAATTGAAATGCAATGATAAAAAAAGTGTGAAATTGCTGGCATTGGGATTGTCGCGATGCGAAAGCCGCCATACGCCGTCGATGCGCAAAATCTTGAAAATATTTTCAATACCAACACCTGCTTCAAAGTAGGGCTTGTCGAGCATATAGGTAACATCAGGAAGCTTGTTGAGCTGCAGGTTAACATCAGAAATGGAACCTACAAGTCCTTTGGCAAAAACCACTTCGCGCCATTTGAGTTTTCTGAAAAGTGGCACACGGTTGAAGAAAAGCCCATCAAAATGGTGGGTATAATAAATACTCAGGTAGCGGTCAGAAATAAACTCGTAATAGTTCATCAGGTTGAAAGAATATTCGTCAAAAATAAAAGTTTCGTTGCCTGGATGCAGCACCAGCAGCGGAAACGGCAAAGTACCAAACACCTGTCCGCCTTCAACAATATATTTTGACCAACCAATAGTTCCCACATTAAACCATTGTGTAATACTTCCCTGAAGGCGATGGTATTCGTATTCGCCATTGATAAGACCGGGCGCACCATAAGCATAGCGCAAATTAAAAACCGGATAATTCGTACCGAGGTTGATGCGGTCAAAATCACGAACCACATATTTTTCACGATGAGCATAGCGAATATCTAAGCCTATTTCGGTGGATATAAGTGAATTATGCTTGACGAGCTCTCCTTCTGTATCATAAGTTTCCAAGACGAAAGTGCCGGTCGGGAAAAGCTCACGGTGTTTTAAGTAAACGCGATTAGTATAGCCCGTAAACCATTCATGTTCGTAAAACACTTCAAATTCGTTGGCCAGATTGAGTTTGTCAGCAGGCTGTCGCCTGAACAAGCTGCTGAGGATATTATCTTCACTAAAGGCATTAAAGCTGGCACCAAGTTGTTCGATATCGTATTTATGGTTTACACCTACTGCTCTCCGCGGATTTTTATTTATCACATATAACATTCCCGCGCCATATTTCAGTTTCATATCTTTATGGCCATAAGCAATGTGGCCTTCGAGGCGTAGATTTTTACTAAAAAGCGTACTGGTCCTTCCGCCAAGCCTAAACCGATGGCCTTCAACCTCATTATAACTGTAAATTTTGGCGATTGGCCCAATTTCTAGTTGTTTCCAGGGCAGATAACCGTATGCAAACATATAGACGAAGTCGGCATAAGTGCGAAAAATCGGCACATTTTCGATAGAATCGATCATTTTGTAAATACCGATTTCCTTTTTTGTCAGCAATTCCGGTCTGGAGGTTTCCCAGTATTCAGCAGGTTTATCCATGCTGCCTTCTTGCACAATTACCTTAACGGGTGAACGGTAAAAAGCTTCAGGTTTTGGCTGGTTGAGTAAATAATTAGAATACACTGAGGTACGCTGACCAAAGAACCCGGGCATCTTGTTTTCGGTATTATTCAACACGTTAAAATCGGCAATGATATAATCGCGTGTAAGCATCCAATAACCATCAACCTCCTTGTATTCCTGCCTTAGCGAGGCATCGGCCACATAATTCAGGTTGGCGTCATCAGCAATGTTCATCTCTATTTTGCGTACCGCGAAAGTGGTATCATGAACCCACATAGAGCCTGAATAAGTAAGTTCCTGTTTGCGTTTTGGTTTATACATCAGCTTATAACACCACTGATCATCAATGAAACTGCTGTCAACTAAATAGTAATTGTAGTAGGCCAAGCCAAAATTGGCAATAGGACTCACGAAATTTTTCCCGAAAAGCAGTAAGTAATTGTCATAGATATTTATATCCTGATACAAATTACCCATAAACTGCGCCATGCTGGGATTATCAACACCGGAAGCTTTAGCCGCTTTTATCTGCTCAATTTTTGTTTTAGGGCTTGAACGATAATGAATATTAGATACCGCTTCCGAGATAAAAATGGGCAAGTAAGCTTTCCCATTTATGGTAGAAGTATCCACATAGTCAAAAATAAACTGAAAGTGTTTAAACAGGTTTCTGTCTCTAATCTTTTCACCGAAGTTATTGGCATCAAACTGGATTTTATTGTAAACCTCGCACTCCCACGCATCGAGTTTTCTGTTGTCGTTCTTAGCTTTATTAGCAATGATTTTCCGGAAAAGGATGTCGGCTGGGTTTTCACCGGCCACAATTACCACTTCCTGCAAATTAACCTGATCGGCTACCAAAATGATATTTATTTCTTGATATTGATAAGGTTTAATGGCCATTTTATGTGGCCGATATCCCATAAATGAGGCTGCCAAGGAATCCGCTTTTACGCGTGTTTCAAAATAAAACCGGCCATCAAAATCAGTTGTCGTACCTATTGTAGTGCCAATAAGATGCACATTAGCAAACGGAACGGGTTCGCCATTATTTGCATCAGTTACCACGCCACGGATTTTAGTCAACTGACTGAAAACGAGCAATGGAAATAGCATCAAACACAAAACAAGTCTGACTCCTTTAAACATTAGATTTTTTTGTGATTACAATTTTGGGGCTTCACTGAGCTCTTCCCAAAACTCCAGTCCACGGCGTGTGTGTGGTATAACGATAGTGCCTCCCACCAGATTAGCGACACCGAATATCTCCATTATTTCTTCCTGCGTAACGCCCAGTTCATGACATTTTATCAAATGATACTTGATACAATCGTCGCAACGAAGCACCATAGAAGCCACCAGCCCCAGCATTTCCTTGGTTTTTGCATCTAAAGCACCATCCTGATAGGTGAGTGAGTCAAGGCTAAAGATGCGTTTCATGATTTTATTATTAGGCGCATCCATCATTTTCTGGTTCATGCGCTCGCGGTATGCGTTAAATTCTTCTATTGCACTCATATTCAATTATAATTGTAGTTGTTTGCCCATAAAAACGTTGCAAACAGAAAAATAGTATCAAAGGATGCCTTCTTTGAGAATATCATGCAAGTGAATAACACCAACATATTCCTGATTGCAAAGCACAGGCAACTGGGTAATATTGAAACGCCGCATCAGTTGCAAGGCATCAACCACCAGGGCTTGTTGATCTATTGCTTTCGGATTTTCTGTCATAATATCTTTTGCGGTAAGGCCAATCAAGTCAACTGATTTCATGAGCATACGTCGCAAATCACCGTCAGTAATAATTCCCAAAAGTTTCTTATTTTCCACAACGCCTGCAGCACCTAATCTCTTGGTTGAAATTTCAACAATCACTGTACGCAGATCGTCATCAGGCTTCACTTCGGGTTTTTCGTTGCGTTGAAACAAATCATCAACGCGCAAATAGAGTTTTTTTCCTAAAATACCACCCGGATGAAAGCGGGCAAAATCAGCTGCTGTAAAGCCGCGACATTCCAACAAGGCAACAGCCACCGCGTCGCCCATTACCATTTGGGCAGTTGTGCTTGAAGTTGGCGCCAGGTTATTGGTGCAGGCTTCTGTTTTCACAGTAGTGTCAAGCACAAAATCAGCCTGTTTTGCAAGATAAGATGCTGTGTTGCCAACAACAGCAATAAGCTTGTTACCACGGGCTTTGAGAAGCGGTATTAGCACCTTGATTTCGGGTGTTTCTCCACTTTTAGAAAGTAAAATAATGATGTCCTTATCGCGAATAATACCCAAATCACCATGAATGGCATCTGCAGCATGCATAAAAACAGCTGTAGTACCGGTTGAGTTAAATGTTGCGACAAGTTTTTGTGCAATAATGGCACTTTTGCCAATTCCGGTAACAACCACATTTCCACCAGCAGATAAGATAGCCTGAACAGCCAGTGCAAAATCGGCATTGATTTGAGTTAGCATTTGTGCGATGGCTTGCTCTTCGTGTAAAATTACACGCTTAGCGATCTCCCGGATTTCATCAAGAGTTTTCAAAATAGTGAATTTAAAGACATTTACGCTAAAGGTTTTTGTTTTTGCTTGCAAAATCATGCAACGCTGCAAAAGTAAGGAAATATCTTAGGGCCAACGCGGTTGAAACAACACCATATATTAAGGTGTTGATTGTCATTCAAAAGCATTCATTTTTATAATTGAGCGCAGATTTCAACACAACAATGCGTTGCACTGAATGGAGCAAGAAAATATTCATCAGCTGAAAAGCTTGTGATTTTAAGCTTTAGCAACTGTTTATCAAGACTTTAAGCTTAAACACTCAGTATCTGTTTCTAAAGATCATTATATATTTTTATAAAATATGTTCGTCATTCACATGTTAAATTCCTTATATTTGTAGAACAGGTTTTTAAAGCGATAACAATTAAGCAAAGCGCTCGTTATATTTAAGCCTGTTAAAAAAATAATTATTTAAAGAAGCAGAAAACAAAGAAATGGCCAAGAAGGATGAATATGGTCTGCACGAATTGCTAAAAAAAATATTTGGTTTTACCCAATTCAAAGGCAATCAGGAGGCTATAATAAAAAGTGTTTTAGACGGCAACAGCACCTTTGTTGTGATGCCGACAGGAGGAGGCAAGTCACTTTGCTATCAGCTGCCGGCTTTAAGTAGGGAGGGAACTGCTATTGTGGTTTCACCGCTTATCGCCCTGATGAAAAATCAAGTAGATATTATCCGGAATTTTGGAAATGAAGATGGCATCGCACATGTGATGAATTCCTCTTTATCCAAAGCAGAGATGACACAGGTACGCGAAGACCTGGTCAGCAGGAAAACCAAGCTGCTCTATGTTGCACCAGAATCGCTAACAAAAGATGAGACAGTTGATTTTTTAAAAGCGCTGAATATCTCATTTGTGGCTATTGACGAGGCGCACTGTATTTCGGAATGGGGTCATGATTTCCGTCCGGAATATCGCAGGCTACGCCCTATTATTGACGCCATCAACCCAAAACTTCCGATAATCGCGCTTACGGCAACCGCCACACTCAAAGTGCAACAAGATATTTTGAAAAATCTGGAAGTGCCTGATGCGAAGGTTTTTAAATCGTCGTTCGACAGGCCAAACCTGTATTACGAAGTGCGTCCGAAAACCAAAGACGTCATCAAAGATATTATTCGCTACATCAAAAACAATCCAGCAAAATCAGGTATTGTGTATTGCCTGAGTCGGAAAAAGGTAGAAGAAATCGCTGAAACGCTTGTTGTAAATGGTATCCGTGCACTGCCCTATCATGCTGGCCTCGACAGCAGCACCAGGCGCATGAATCAGGACAAATTTTTGATGGAAGAAGCTGAAGTAATCGTTGCTACCATTGCCTTTGGCATGGGTATAGACAAGCCGGATATACGTTTTGTAATCCACCACGACATCCCAAAAAGTATCGAAGGCTATTATCAGGAAACCGGTAGGGCCGGCCGTGATGATGGAGAAGGCAATTGTGTTACATTTTACAACTACGAAGACATTCAAAAGCTCGAGAAATTTAATAAAGGCAAGAATGTGGCCGAACAGGAAATTGCCCGCGAGTTGCTTAATGAAACCGTAACTTATGCAGAATCTTCTGTTTGCAGACATAAGCTACTGCTGCACTACTTTGGCGAATCTTACGAAAAAGAAAACTGTGGATCCTGCGATAACTGCCTCAACCCCAAAGTAAAATTTGATGGTCAGGATGATATTAAACTGGCGCTTGAAGCTATAGTAAGCACTAAGCAACTGTTTAAATCCAAGCATATTGCAGAATTACTTATCGGTAAAAAAACCGGAGATATAAAGGCCGCACGACATGACCAAAATGAATTTTTTGGCGCAGGCGAAGATAATGACTTCCGCTACTGGAGTGCTGTTATCCGACAAGCACTGATTCAGAAACTTATTGTGAAAGACATTGAAAATTACGGTATTTTGAAAATCACTAAAGAAGGTAAGGAATTTATCAAGAAGCCGCACACCATCATGCTCGCTAAAGACCATGATTATGAGAATCCGGATGATGATGATTTTGAAACAGCAAAAGCTTCAGGCCCCAAAGGTAGCGGCACCGACACAACTTTGTTCAGCATGTTAAAAGACCTGCGCAAAGATTTGTCTAAAAAAGAAAATCTGCCACCCTTTGTTATTTTTCAGGATCCTTCGCTGGAAGATATGGCGATTCAGTATCCTGTGAATATGGAGGAGTTACAACAAATTGTTGGCGTGGGTGCCGGAAAAGCTGCCAAATACGGAGCACCTTTCCTTAAACTTATTAAGCAATATGTTGAAGAAAACGAAATCATCAGACCTAATGATATGGTGGTAAAATCTGTTGTAAATAAGTCAGGCCTAAAGGTTTATATCATTCAAAGTATCGACCGGAAAATCCCGCTCGAAGATATTGCCAATGCTAAAAATCTTGCAATGGATGAGCTGCTCACCGAATTGGAAAGCATAGTGGCCAGCGGTACACGGCTCGACATCAATTATTACCTCAACGAATATGTGGACGAATATCATCAGGAAGACATCTATGAATATTTCGGTGAAGCCGTTTCAGACTCTATTGAAAAAGCATTGGAAGAGTTGGGTGAATCCGAATACTCAGAAGAGGAAATACGCCTGATGCGCCTAAAGTTTATGTCGGAAATCGGAAACTAATATGCGACTTCTGCCTTTCATTTTGGTTTTGCTTTTGCTTTTTACGGCCTGTCAAAAGACTGAAAAAACAAAAGCAAAGCCTGCTGTTTTCCTGACAGAAACCCAGATGATTAAGCTTGTTACTGATATCCAACTCTTGGAAGCAGCACTCAATCAGCGACGCAATATTGGCCAAAACATCAATGAAGTAAAAATCTTATGGTTTAACCAACTATTTGAAAAACATCAGCTTACTGATGTAATTTTTGATGAAAATCTGGCTTATTATAATGAGCAGCCCGCTGTGATGGAGCGTATTCTGGAGGAGGTGCTTGCTAATATAATGCAGGAACAGGCACAGCTAAAAACAGTTGAACCAGACACGCCTACTAATTAAACTCTTTGGAAGTTTATCTAACTTTTCGAAGAAATTACCGGTGCTATTTTAACGTGTAAAAATGGCCTGTCGTCCTTCCGACGAACCGCCAATTTGTAGTGTATAGTTAAAATCCAACCTTTTATCACTTTTATAAGATCCGCTACCATTAACCTGCCAGTTTTGTCCAATGCGCTGACTCTCGATAACAATGGATTTACCAACAACCAAACCGGAAGCACTACTTCCCGATCCGGCAAAATTTCGTAGCACAACCATCGCTGAGTTTGAATTATCGCGGTCGATAGTGACTTCATAATTCAGTTTTAAGGCGTTATCAGAAACACTCCAACTGCCCAAAAACATTGTTCTGTTATCCGAATCGCCACCCGGAATATCAATTTCATCATCGAGTGCACAAGAACTCAGTCCTGACAAAGCAATAACTAAAAACAATAGTATCAGTCGTGAAAGTTTCATAAATAAGTTGTTAAATTGACTATTTGACTACCATCTTCGAAGTGAATAATTCATTCGATTCGCTCATAATCATCACAATATATGTGCCACTGCGCAAATTTTTGGTGTCAACCTTTAATCTATTCTCACCTTGTGTGCCGTTTACGCTTTCGTCAACCAGTACGCGGCCGGTAAGGTCAGCGATTTGTAAGCGCAATGACTGCTGATTTTTTAACGTAAAGCTTATGCCGGCTGCTTCCTGAACCGGATTGGGAGCAACAATTACGGAATTTGACTTGTAAACTGAATTTATTGTTAAGCCCACCAAAGTTCCTCCCGCATTAACAACCGCATTCGTAATATTTTCGGAAGTGGGTTCCCAGATATAGTTTTCAGCCAGTTGATAGTCAGGTGTTATGACAATTACCGTAGGATACGAAACAACTTCAAAAGCTTCAAAAGCCTCATTGCCACCACCTTCTAAACCACTGGAAAGCGGTAGGTTAAGCCCATATGTTTCGGCAAATTGTGCTACCTGGTAATTGGTGCCGTTATAATTATTGCCCAGAAAAAACACATCTCCCTGGTTCATCCCAAAATTTTCGTAGGCAACTTGAAAATCATGCGCAAAAGTTTGGCATGGCCCGCAAGAGGTTGAAAAAAAGTTGATTACAACAATTTTTCCCTCATCAAGCAAATCATAGAGCCGGTATGTATGGCTGTCTAATGTTTTTACAGAAACATCAACTGCCATAGTAACTTGTGCCTGTGAAAATCCCTGACTAAAAAACAAGGTAAAAGAAATTATTAAAAGAAGTATCCGTTTTTTCATAGCAAAAAGCGTTTTTATGATTTAAGCCACATCGGCAAAAGTCAGTTGTGAATCATTCACAAAGGTAATCAAAGAAAATAAAACAGCGATTTGAAAATTATCTTTTGAAAAATCAGGCTTTTATCAGCCCAAAAACCTTGTCGGCCAGTCGGCTGGCGCCTATTCTAAACAATTTATTGTTGAGCCAATCCTCGCCCAAAATACCTTTAACAAGCTGGTAATACGTATAGGCTGTTTCCGGATCGGCGATACCACCAGCCGGTTTAAAACCGACCTTTTTCCCGCTTTTTTCGAAATATTCCGCAATAGAATCAAGCATCACAACAGCAGCAAGAGGTGTAGCAGCGGGAGAGACTTTTCCGGTTGATGTTTTGAGAAAATCAGCTCCAGCCAGAAGTGCAATTTCACTGGCTTTTCTGATATTCTCAACCGTTTCGAGCTCGCCTGTTTCCAGAATCACTTTGAGATGGGCCTTTCCGCAGGCTTTTTTAACAGCTTTAATCTCTTCAAAAACAGTATCATAATCGCCCTGCAAAAATGTACCTCGCGAAATAACCATATCCACCTCATCTGCGCCCTGAGCGACCGCAAATTCAACCTCCTTCAGCTTCAAATCTAAAGGCATTTGTCCGGTAGGAAAAGCGCAAGCCACTGTGGCGAGCTGCAAACCTGATGCGCTTATCAATGCTTTGGCTTGTTTCAGAAAAGGGCTATAAATACACAATGCAGCTACTGAAACATTGTCTTTTTTATAAGCTAAGGCCTTTTCGCAGAATGCTGCAATGCGATCTGCATTGTCGGTAGCTTCGAGGGTGGTAAGGTCGATACAGCTAAAAATGAGCTGCATGGCTTTGCTCCAGTTGGATTCTGTTGGCTTGTTAGCAATTAAACTTGCTATCCGCGTTTCAAGTTGCGTTTTATTAAATGGATATGCATTAAAATTCATAGATTCTTTTTTTGCAAATTTAGCATATTCAGAGAACTCTTTACCAAATCCTCAAAAAACGCTATCCGAAAACGGATACAACCACCATTAACGTAGAGCAAATAACGTACGACAAGGAGCAAAAACAGTAAGCCAGAATAGTCGTAAAAAATATTATGGTTTTTAAACTCCTTGATTAAAGCCACTTACAACAATATAAAAAATCTAAGAGTTATCTTGGCACACTGATTGAAATAGAGATAAGCAGAAATAATAATTAGCACCATGTTTGGCTTAAAACTTCCCTTACAATCGAAAACAAAAAGGTATCACAAATACTACAAATGTGATCGTTGTGGCTACATAAGTATCGTAAAAAACTCAAACTGCCCGATTTGTACAAAAGACGGCAAAGACATTAAAATGAAATAACACCAATTTTAAGAACAAATAATTAAATAGATTACCATGAAGATAAATGACATTTACTCACAGAAAGAGTTAGAAGAAAGTGGGCTGGTAGAGCGTCAGGTGAAAGACATCAATGCCAAGGTTTATCTTAACGGTTCTAAAGTTTTTTTCTTCGAACCATTGACCGACCAACATTCCTTCCGCTTATATTCAATCATCAACAAGCGATCCTTTTTCTTATAAGCAGCTTTCACCCGAAGGCATTCACTGTTCATCCTTATAATAACAGCCCGCAAGAAAGTCCCGAAACAGCCATGTTTCGGGACTTCGTTTTTTTATGGGCTTTTAATAGTCAACATCACGCCCCGACAGATGCACCAGATCTTTAATTAATTGATTAAAATCATTGGCAGCCAATAGTTCATCCAGTGAGAGCGTCATACGGTAGCGCCATTTGTTTTCAGGGTCGCTGGGAACATTGATGCGTTCCTTATCCGTTTGATCCCAACGCAAGCTGCCATCCATAGCTATTAAATCCTGAATGGGGAATAGGGCCCACATAGCCGGTGAGTGTAGATGTTGATTTATTATTTCCTCGCAAATCCAAGGCTCAGCATAAAAAGGCATTTTGTCATTATGACCTAACACATGGTGATAGAAACGTTTAGTTTTTTCCTTATCTTCTTCCCACCAGCCTCTAATCGTTGACATATCATGTGTAGATGTTGTGCAGACGCTCAAGTAGGGTGCATCAGCAGGATGAGCAAATTCCACCTTGGGATTTTTTGGCATGCGTTGCACTTCGAGGCTCAGCATATTTAATTGCTGCATCACTTCAGGAACACCTTCCGGCACCATTCCCAGATCCTCTCCGCAAATTAACATGTTAGAAGCCTTAGCAATAGCAGGTAGTTTCCCCATGGCATGCCATTTCCAGAAATTATCATGCCGTTTATAGAAGAAATCAATGTACAAATCATCCAAAACTTGCTTCTGTTGTTGAACCAACTCCCTGTATGAATAGGTAAAATGGAAAGCAATACGCGGATGGAAAGCACGCTGGGCAGCGTATGGATCACGAATGAACAGCACTTCGTTGAGCAGTCCCATCAGGCCATCGCGGATGATTATCACCTTACCGCTGATGTCGCTGGTTTCTCCATCCGGGGTAAAGTGATCGTAGATTTTACGTTGTGTATTAAAGGCTTGCTTTAGTTCAAACACATCAAAATCCACTTCGTTGAGATAGCTTTTTCGCACTTCATCAACAAATTCTCCAAAGAAATCATGCAAAAAATGGCCTCGGATATAAGGTTTGGTATATCGTTCCTCATCAAACCAAATACCTTTTTCTTCTATTTCATTTGGCGTAAGAGGCAGCCCGGGCTTAAAATATCCTTGAAGACCATGAATGGCATGCAGTGGTATTTCCCATATTCTGAAAAAGCCCAGGATATGGTCGATGCGATAGGCGTCAAAATATTTTTCCATCATAGACAAGCGTTTGCGCCACCAACCAAAACCATCGCGTGCCATCTCGGCCCAGTTATAAGTCGGGAAACCCCAGTTTTGCCCCATCACGGCAAAGTCATCAGGCGGTGCGCCAGACTGGGCTTTCAGGTTAAAAAATTTCGGCTCGGCCCAGGCTTCGATGCTGTTCGGGCTTATACCAATCGGGATATCACCTTTTACGGCTACCCCATTTTTATGCGCATAGTCAATGGCTTCACGGAGTTGCTTATCGAGGTGATATTGAATAAAGTAATGCACCGCAATATGTTCGTGAAAATCATTTTGCGGGTTGCAAAGCTGTTTAATTTTTTTCGGATCGTAGGTAGCGTAAGTCTCCCATTGGCGAAAATCACTGGTTTTGTATTGATCGCGGAGGTAACAAAAAGCGGCATAAGGCAAGAGCCACGAACGATTAGCTTCAAAAAACTTTTGGTAATCTTTTTGTTTGCTGACCTTGCCCCATTCCTGATCAAAAATGAGTTTGAAAAAGCGTGTTTTGGCATTAAACATCGCAACATAATCCACATATTGCAGTTGGTTAAGCTGTTTTTTAAGCAGTTTAAAATTCGCATCCATGGTATTATCTTTTAGCTTTCCCATGGCTGGAAGGTGCAGGTACATAGGATGCAAAGCCATCACTGAAATAGATTTGTAAGGATAAGAATCGAGCCAGGAATGGGTAGCCACCGTTTCGTTGATGGGTAAGACCTGAATCATTTTGAGGCCCGACTTAACGCACCAGTCCACCAACTTCTTCATATCATTGAACTCGCCCACACCAAAGCCTTGCTCTGTTTTGAGGGAAAAGATAGGCACAGCTACGCCGGCACCTTTGTAAGGGCCGATGGGATAAATAAACTTCTCGTCATTCAAAACAATTTTGGAGCTTTCTGCGGCAAATTGTGGTAGCTTGATAATTCGATTAGGGCGCTCCTCCCAAGTTTTAATTGCACCTGTTGAGCGGTCAACGATCACATATTTATACTCCAAATGCTCATCGAACAAATTCTGGTCGAGGGTTAAGGTCCAGAAAGGATATTGCTCATTACTCATTGGAATGGGTTTTGTCCAATTTCCCAAACCATTGCCAGATCCGGTAACGGCCAATAAAAACGCTTTGCCGACTCGTGGCGCAAGCATATTAAAGCTCAGCAGATGCTTAGATTTAGTTTTTTTGCCTTGTTTGAAAGGGCTTGCCGGCTTCATGATGACTTCGGTAAAGACCCGGGTAAGCATCACCCGTTCCATATCTATATCGGGATGCCAATAATCGCGGATAAAAACCTCGGCTGTCTCCAGCTTTGGCAATAGCCGGTTGTTGCCACCTTCCCAGGCCATTGAGCCATTGGCTTCGAGTACATAATATTTGTATTCGGGTGACATGATTTGGTTCGCTTCGATAGAAACAACCCACAAATTATTACCCGCATAATCCATCTGAATGGCTTGCTCTGGCGACCATTCTCCAAATGCTTTATCGCTGCCGGAAACGCAAATTACTTGCCCCCATCGGCTTTCGTATTCGATACTTAGGTTGAGTTTCATAGGAGTTTTAGATCATTTTGTACAACTTGAACATTGCTTTTTTTAAGCAGTATGTAAAGTTCGTTTATTTTAAAAGTATAGGCAAGCTTTTTGGCAAAAAAAAATTGATTTTTGATTTGCAAACGGTGGCGTGGGATTGCGGGAGGACGGTTAAAAAATGCAGAGCAGTATTCAAGGAGTTCAAACTTTTCGTAAATAAGATTTTTACACGCTCTGTATAACCGCACACAGAAATCAGATTATTGATTTGAAGTGTTGAAAAGGTTTACTGTACTGCTCCCATTTTATAGGCCTCATTGAAGTTCAATTTTGATTGTATTGAAAATCTGTACACAGCCTATATTAAAACAAAAAGAGAATCAAATAGACCCATTCTTGACCAGATAACTTTCGAGAATTACGGGTATTATCTTGGTTTCGATAAGCTATAATATTCATTCAAAAACTTCACAATCGAATAGCCCAGCTCCCGGCCTAAATTAACCGGAACAGCATTTCCTATTTGTTTGTATTGCTGTGCTAAAGAACCATCGAAACCCCATTCATCAGGAAATGTCTGAATTCGTGCATATTCGCGCACTGTAAACGGGCGCGTTTCATCGGGATGGCATCTTTCCGTTTGTTTTTGTGCAGGACTGCATGTCAGGGTTAAACATGGTTCATCCCAACCTATCCGTCGCGCCATTCCGGTTTTACCGCCACCCAAATAAAAACTTCCACCCATGTATTCTTTTTGTAAATCAAGTGGCAAATCACGCCAATAGCCTTTTGGGGGGACTAAATCAAGAACTTCTTGCTTATATTTTGGATACTTTGCTCCATTAGACTCAGGGACATTTGTATCAAACAATTCTCCTTTCTTTAGCGCATCTGAAAGCTTGTAAATCTTTTTATAGGGTTTAGGGTATTCATAGTTTACATCAATATCCTTGCGCACACCAACAAGAATTACGCGTTCTCTTTTTTGGGGTACTTTATAATTAATTGCCTTTAAAACCTGAACAGGCATAACATTGTAACCAATTTCATCAAGAATGGATATCATGCCCTGTAAGGTTTTTCCTCCTTCGTGACTGAGTAACCCACGCACATTTTCACCAATACAAATTGACGGCGAAACCTCCTGAACGACTCTTGCAAATTCATAAAATAAAGTACCACGGGCATCTTTTAATCCCAATTTTTTTCCGGCATAGCTAAATGCCTGACAGGGAAACCCGCCAGTGACAACATCAACTTTATTTTTATAACTTGAAAAATCAAAATCCTTTATATCACCCTCTAAAACATTCCATGACGGCCTGTTTTTTCTTAAAGTATTACAAGCCCATTTATCAATTTCATTGAGTGCAACACATTTAATTCCGGCATTTTCCATGCCGATTGCCAAGCCACCTGCACCTGCAAATAATTCTATAGCAGTATAAATGTTTTCAGGAAATACATGGTTTGATGTTTCTTCTTCGGTATCAGCAAAAAGATCACCCATTAGGGAATGAACATCTTCTTTTCGATAAACACGATAATTAGAAACCGGCTCCCTAATCGCGTTGAGGATTCCTTCCTTATCCCATCTTCTAAGGGTTTCCTTAGATTTCCCAATCAATTCCGCCGTTTCCGAAAGCGTTAAATACTCACTCATAACCACCTTATTAAACCTTATGCAATGGTTACAAAAATACAGAGATAAATCTTAAATTAAAAGAAAAAAGAAGACTAAGCAACAAATTATTAATAAAAAATTATTAATTTATTAATCCTTAGCAGATTAAAAAAGATAGATTTCAAATAAAACCCCCTATCCCCTCAACTGCTGAACCGTTTTCACGATAGCTTCTTCCAGGCGTTCGTTCACTTCTTCCTCTTCGCCTCTACCATCCACTTCAAAGAAAATAGACTGCTTTTTGTAGTATTCTATCACAGGTTTTGTTTTCTTTTCATATTCATCCAACCTATTCAATATGAGATCAGTAGAGATGTCATAAAGTCTTTTACGTTCTGTTTTACCACGGTCGTTCAGGCGTTTTATAGCGTCGAGCGTGGGCAGCTTGATGTTAAGCATGCAAGTAACACGTGAGTTGACCCGGCGCAACAGGCCGTCCAATATATAAGCCTGCACCACCGTTCTCGGAAAGCCTTTAAACACAAAGCCATCAGCAGAGGGATGTTGCTGTATCTTTTTTTCTATCAATCGGATAGCGATTTCGTCAGGAACGTTTTCTCCCCGATCCATAAAAGGCTTAGCAACTCGGCCTATTTCTGTTTCTTTAGCTATTTCTTTGCGCAAAAGTTTGCCGGTACTGATATAAATCAGGTTATGGTTACGCGCCAACAACTCTCCTTGCGTTCCTTTGCCTGATCCGGGTTTTCCAAGCAGCACGATATTAAAGAAGTCCTGCTTCATGGTGCCTTCGATGGTTTCCACCAGGGTATTGAAAATAGACTCTACTGAACCAACGCCATTTATCGGGAAATACTTATTCTTTTCCTGATAGAACTCGATTACGGGCTTAGTTTTACTTTCATATTCCTGCAAGCGCACTTTTATCACTTCCATGTTGTCATCGGTTCTTCCACCAACCTTAGCTCTTTCGAGCATCCTGCTGATAAGCTGATCTTGTGGCACTTCGAGGCTTAGCATGCAGGTGAGGCTAGTATTCATTTTCGACAACAGACCCTCCAGGATATAGGCCTGCACAACGGTACGTGGAAAACCGTCGAAGAGTATTCCGGAAGAGTTGAGGTTCATCGTTACCCTTTTTTCAATAATCTGAACGATCAGGTCGTCAGGAACCAAACCTCCTTTTTCAATAATGCCTTTGGCCTCTTTGCCGAGTGGCGTCTTGTTGGCAATTTCTTCCCTAAGTATATCTCCTGTAGAGATATAGGTTAAGTTGAATTTATCGAGTAACAGTTTACTTTGTGTCCCTTTTCCGGCTCCGGGAGGGCCAAATAACGCTATATTAAGCATGAAAACAGTTTTGAGAGTTTATGGAATAACTTTATAGATATCGGGCAAATTGCGCGCGTGTTCATTGTAATCTAAGCCATAGCCAATGATAAAATCGTTTGGAATTTCGATGCCAACATATTCCACCTCATAATTATATTGGAAGGCTTTAGGTTTAAATAGCATGGTAGCAATTGTTACTGATTTAGCTTCCAGCTTTTTAAGCTTGTCGATGGTGTAGTTAAGCGTCAATCCTGAATCAACAATATCTTCTACCAGCACAATGTTTCTGCCTGCTACCGGTTGGTCCAGGCCAATTAATTCGCGTACCACATTGGTGGACTGTGTTCCGGCATAAGATGAAAGCTTAACAAACGTAACTTCACATTCTATCTCCAGGCTTTTGAATAATTCAGCAGCAAACATAAAAGCGCCATTTAATAT
>Ga0265293_10005507_pt1 | contig 21068 bp, 18 predicted proteins | sample Munlanlewell138R_FD_192505 | JGI IMG/M metagenome (GOLD analysis project Ga0265293, IMG submission 192505) | Leachate microbial communities from a municipal landfill in Southern Ontario, Canada - Leachate well 138R | ecosystem: Engineered > Solid waste > Landfill > Unclassified | place: Canada... | reverse complement strand
GCACTGCAACAAGACAGCCGGATCACCAATCCGGCGCTCGGCGAACAGGTACACCTGTCAGCCTCGCAGGTCAGTCGCCGCCTGCAGCGGCTCGAACAGTCGGGTTTCATCGAACGCCACGTGACGCTGCTGCGGCCCGCCCGGCTCGGGCTCACCGTGATCGCCTACACCCGCGTATCGATCGAGCAGAGCGGCGAAGCGCTGAACGAGAACTTCCACCGGGAAGTGGCGCTGCTGCCCGAGGTGCTCGAGTGCTATTCGGTCACCGGGCCCTACGACTACCTGCTGCGCATCGTCGCCACCGATCTGGCCGCGTTCTCCGACTTCATGTGGAATCGCCTGATGCGCGTCCCGGGCGTGCGCAACGTCGAGTCGAGCGTGGTGCTGCAGGAGATCAAGCGCACGACCGAACTGCCGCTGCAGCAGGTGTCCGCCGGACGTTTCGCGGATCCGGAGAGCTGAAGGAGAACCGGGCGACAAGTCCGATGCAGGCACCCGGCACAGGAACCCGGCGAAATTCAGCGGCCGTGAAACACCGGCTTGCGCTTGCCGAGGAATGCATCGATTCCCTCGCGGAAATCCTCCGTTGCAGCCGACTCGGAAAACCCGGCGGTCTCGGCATCGAGCTGCGCATCGAAGCTGTTCTCCAGCGACGTGCGGATGAGCCTGCGCAGACGCCCGTAGGCGCGCGTCGGTCCACTGGCCAGGCGCTCGGCCAGCGCGCGCGCTTCGGTGTCGAGATCGGCCGCGGGCACCACCCGGTTGCACAGGCCCAGGCGCTGCGCTTCGGCCGCGTCGACCGGATCGCCAAGCAGGGCCAGTTCGAGCGCCCGGTGCAGGCCGACGATGCGCGGCAGCGACCACGACGTCGCGCAATCACAACTGGCTCCGATCAGCGGGTAGGCGACGGCAAAGCGGGTGTTGTCGGCGGCGAGGATCAGGTCGGCTCCGCCAAGAACGATGCCGAGCCCGCCGCCGGCGACCGCGCCATGCACGCTGGCGATGACCGGCGCGTCGAGACGCGCAAGCACGCGCAGGGAGGCATGCACGCGTGCGATCAGTGCCGTGCAGATCGTCACCGGGTCCGGCTTCATCGCCGCCAGATCCCCGCCCGCCATGAAGGCCCGCCCCGCGCCGGAGAGCCAGACGACGCGCACCGCCGGATCGCCGGCGATCCGCTCGCAGGCCTGCAGCAGGCCGTCCGCGGTGTCCAGGTCGATCGCGTTGAGCGCCTGCGGACGGTTGAAGCGCAGATGGGCGATGGCGCCCTCGCGCCAGCAGAGCACCGGGCCGTCAGCGGCCTGTTCGGGAAGGGACATGCAGTTTCTCCTGGCGGATCGGTCGGGTGAATCGTTCAGGCAAAAAGCATATCCGGCGGCCGGCGGACAGGGCAACCGGGCTGCGGCCAATGTACACCATACAATGCACCTGCCAATCGCTCTGCAGACCTGTACCGTGAAGACTCCACACACAGAACCCTTGTCGAACCGGACCGAACGCAAAGAACAGCGTGAAATACGCCGGCAAGTGTTGATCTCGACTCTGGCACTGGGTGCCGCAACGCTGCTGCCGGCACAGGCCCGTGCTGCGGCCACCGAAGTCGAAGTCTGGAAAAGCCCGACCTGCGGATGCTGCAAGGACTGGATCGCGCACCTGGAGGAAAACGGCTTTTCCGTGCGCGTGCACGATACCGGGAACACGGCGGCACGCAGCCGGCTCGGCATCGCCGAGCGCTACGGCTCGTGCCACACCGCACGCGTCGACGGCTATGTGGTCGAAGGGCACGTGCCGGCCAGCGACATCCAGCGCCTGCTGCTTGAACGGCCGAAGGCGCTCGGGCTGGCCGTACCGGGCATGCCGATTGGCTCGCCCGGCATGGACGGACCGGTCTACGGCGGACGTCAGGATCCGTACGACGTACTGCTGCTGGACAGTGCCGGCGGCTCATCGGTGTATCGCGCCTACCGCTGAAAGCCCGGGTGAGCCGGGCGCGGTGAACGGGGTGTGATCAGACGGACGAGGTGAGCCGGACGGGAGCCGGACGGGAGCCGGACGAGGCAAGCCGGACTGCAAGGGCCTGCCACCGTCCGGTCGAGGCGCCGGATGCGGACGGATGCAGCGGGCCTCAGCCCTGGTGCAGCCGCTCCAGCAGATCGATGAGCGTGCGCCGCTCGTCCGCACTCAGCGCAGCCGTGAAGTCGTCCTCGTGCTCGCGCATCAGCCGCTTCATCGTCTGCAGCCTCGTCTTGCCGTCCTCGGTCAGGTGCAGGCTGTAGCTGCGCTTGTCGTGCGGTGACGGCTCGCGCACGACGAGGCCGCGCCCCTGGAGCTGATCGACGATCCGGACGATCGCGGAACGGTCGACACCCATCGCTTCGGCCAGCCGGCTCTGCGCCAGCCCGGGATTGGCGGCGATCACCTGCAGCATCCCGAGCAGCCCTGGCGTGATGTCCATCGCCGCGCCGACAGTGCGCGAGAAATGCCGGAAGATCGCCACCTGGGTGCGCCGCAGGTGATAGCCGAGCACCTGCGGCAGCTGACCATATGACAGTCCCGACGCTTCCTGGCGGCCGCGCTCGTCGGCGCCCGGTTCGGCTTCGAGTACGGCCGCGTCCGGTTTCATGCCGTCTGGCCGCCGGCCCACAGGGTATCGATCAGACGCCGGCTGATCGCCGCCAGTACGCGCCGGCGATATTTCGACGAGACAATCGTCGTGCGCAGCGGATTGGCGATCTTGCGCAGCGCGAGCGCGACTTTCGTGGCCGCGGCATCGTCCCACGGCGTGCCGTCGACGCCCTCGACCGGCACCATCAGCGGCGCCGAATTGGTTCCGGTCACGGCGATGCGCAACTCGCCGATTGCGTCGCCGTCACGGCGCAGCGATACGGCCACGCCGGCCAGCGGGAAATCGACGGCGTCACGGGTGCGCGCCTTCTCGTAGCCGGCTGCCCGACCGGCCGCCGGCGGCAGCACCACGGCGGCCAGCGCCTCGCCCGGCTCCAGCGTCAGATACGACTTGCCGTCCTCGCGATACAGGTCGGCCACCTTGCTGCGCCGCACGCCGTTCGGCCCGACGATGACAACTTCGGCATCGAGCACCATCAGCACCGGTGCGATGTCGCCGTGGTAGGTCGCATAGCAGCGATCGCTCTTCGGCACGACGTGGCACTTGTCGCCCTTGTACTTCAGGCAATAGCCGTTGCCCTTGCGCCACCAGTCACTCTGGTTGTAGAACACGCAGCGCGTGTCCTGGCACAGATTGCCGCCGAGCGTGGCCGAGGCACGATGCGTCGGACCCGCCACGAGGCTTGCGGCATACGCAACGGCCGGATAGTCAGCACACACTTCCGGGTGATGGACGAGATCGTCCAGCGTGATGCCGGCGCCCAGCCACAGCGAGCCGTCGACGTGCCGCACCGAGGTCAGATCGGTGACGCCGCCCAGGTCGATCAGATCGCCGGGTTCACCGAGACCGCGGCGCAGGTTGACGAGCAGGTCGGTGCCGCCGTTGACGAAGCGCGAGCCTTCCAGCGACGCTTTCAGGCGCACCGCCTCCTCGATCGTCTCGGGGTGGTGGAAACGCATTTCCGGTAACAGATTGGTCATGCCGTTGCTCCTTCCTGCTCGTTTTCCTGCGCCTCATCCTGCATCTTGTCCCGCGCGTCGAGCATGTCACTGACGTATTCGGGGTTCAGCGGCATCTTGTAGGCCCGCCCGCCGGTGGCTTCGTGGACGGCGTCCGCCAGGGCCGGCAGGAAACCGGAGAGCATGCCTTCGCTGGCTTCCTTGGCGCCGTACGGCCCGTTCGGATCCATGCTCTCGACGATGAGCACCTCGATGTCCGGGCTTTCGACCATCGTCGGCACGCGGTAGTCGAGCAGGTTGCCGTGCATCATCCGGCCCTGGTTGTAGAACGTGCGCTCCGAGACCGCCTGGCCCATGCCCATCCAGACGCCGCCCTGCACCTGGCCTTCGACGGCCAGCGGATTGAGCGCGCGGCCGACGTCGACCGCCACCCAGACCTTCTCGGCCGTCACCTTGCCGGTGACTTCGTCGACCGAGCACTCGACGACCTGCGCCGCATAGCAGAAGCCCATCGTCGCGCCGATCGCGCTGGCGCGGATCGCCTTGGAGCCCATGAACTCCGGCGGGCAGGTGAAGATCCCCTTGACCGTGATCGGGCCGGTATCGACCAGCGCCGCCTTGACAGCATCGTGGAAATGCAGCTCCTTGTCGGTGCCGGCCACGCGGAACATCTCGCCCTCGCGCTCGATGTCGTCGGCGCTGGCTTCGAGCCGGTTGGCCGCCGCCTCGATCAGGATGCGCTCGAGCTTGCGCGAGGCGTCGATCGCCGCGTTGCCGACCATGAAGGTGACGCGCGACGAGTAGCTGCCGTTGTCCTTCGGCGTCAGGGCGCTGTCGGCCGAGATGACGCGGATGCGCTCCCAGTGGACGCCCATCGTTTCGGCGACCATCTGTGCCGCCATCGTGTTCGAGCCCTGGCCGATGTCGGCCGCACCCGTGAGCAGCGTGATGCCGCCATCGAAGTCCAGGCGCAGATTGACGGTGGCGTGCGGCTCGCCCGTCCAGTGCTTGGGTGTGGACGTGCCGGACACGAAGTGCGAGCAGGCCACGCCCAGGCCCTTGCCCCTGGGCATCTTGCCGCGACGCTCGGCCCAGCCGGATGCCTTGAGCACTTTCTCCAGGCACTCGGGCAGACCGTAGCTCATCACGCGCTGCGCGTAAGCAGTGACGTGCGGGATCTCGCGCAGCAGATTGCGCTGGCGAATCTCGATGTGATCGATGCCGAGCTCGTCGGCCATCTCGTTCATCAGCGTTTCGAAGGCGGCGCGGGCATCGACCGTGCCGTGGCCACGCTGGGCGCCGCACGGCGGATTGTTGGTGTACACGCGCCAGCCGTCGTGCTTGATCGCCGGCAGGTCGTAGATGCCGTGCAGCAGCGCGCCGGTGTACAGGATCGTGATGATGCCGTAGCCGGCGTAGGCGCCGCCTTCCTGCGTCGCCAGCAGGTGGCAGGCGGTGAGCTTGCCTTCACGCGTCATGCCGAGCTTGACCGTGACCTTGGTATCCGGCCGGCCACGGTGGGCGATGAAGGTCTCTTCACGCGTCTGCAGCAGGCGCACCGTGCCGCCGGCCTTGCGCGCGAGCAGGGCGGCAATGATCTCGAAGTGCAGTGCCTCGGTGCGCTGGCCGAAGCCGCCGCCGAGGAACGGCTTGATGACGCGGATGTGCGCCTGGTCCATCTCCAGGCACTGCGCAACCTTCAGCAGCACGTAGTACGGCACCTGCGTCGTCGTGTGCAGCGTCAGATGGCCGCGCGCGACGTCGTATTCGGCCAGCGTCGCATTGGGCTCCATCTGTGCGTGGCAAACCTCGGCGTAATCGTAGGTCTTCTCGCGCACCAGATACGCCTCGGCGAAACCGGCCTCGACGTCGCCGAACTCGTTGTGCACTTCGCGCAGGACGTTGTTCGGCTTTTCGGCGTGGATCGGCTCGGCGCCCGGCGCCATCGCCCGCTTGGCGTCGAAATAGGCCGGCAGCGGTTCGTATTCGACCTCGATCAGATCGATCGCGCGCGCCGCCGTGGCGGCATCGACCGCCGCCACCGCCGCCACCGGGTCGCCGCGATAGCGCACCTTCTCGCGCGCCAGCGGGAACTCGTTCTCGGCAATCGGCAGCACGCCGAACGGGATCTTGCAATCCTCGCCGGTGACCACCGCGACGACGCCGGGCAGTGCCTCGGCCTTCGACGTGTCGACGCGCAGCACGCGCGCATGCGGCAGCGGCGAGCGCAGGATGCGCCCGGACAGCGCGTCGGCGGCCGCCACGTCGGCCGTGTACTTCGCCCGGCCGGTAACCTTGTCGACGCCGTCGATCAGCGGCGTGCGCACGCCGACCGTGCCGACGCGCGCCTTTTCCAGTTTCGTGATGCTCATAACGTCTCCCTGCGCGCCAGCGCGGCCTTCTCGACCGACTCGACAATCTTCACGTAGCCCGTGCAGCGGCACAGATTGCCGCCCATCGCCGCCTTGATTTCATCGCGCGTCGGATTCGGATTGCGCCGCAGCAGCGCTTCGGCGGTGGTGATCATGCCGGGCGTGCAGTAGCCGCACTGCGCGCCGAGACTTTCGTGGAAGGCTTCCTGCAGTGCGCTCATGCGTCCGCCTTCGGTCAGCCCCTCGACGGTCTCGACGACCCGGTCCTGCACCTGCACGGCCAGCGTCGAGCACGACAGGCGCGGCTTGCCGTCGACCAACACGGTGCAGGCGCCGCACTCGCCGCCGTCGCAGCCCTGCTTGGTGCCGGTCAGGCCGAGCGTCTCGCGCAGATAATCGAGCAGCAGCAGGTTGTCGGGCACGACGTCATCGCGCTCGCGCCCGTTGACTGTCACCGTGAGAATGGTTCGCGCACGACGGCGCGCCCCGGTTTTCCTGCCTGCCCCGGGATCGTGAATCCCGTCCCGCACCGTCGCCGACTGCTCGTCGGCCAGCGCGGTCTGTTCCGCCAGAATCGATGACATCGGATGGCTCCTGCTGGTCTGTCGTCCCGGGGAACCCCGTGGCAGCCATGCTGTCCGGCAGGTTGGCCTGTCCGGTCAGTCTCCCCCTGGCTGCGGCGGGAATCCCCGATCGAGGCGGTCCGCCGGGCGCGACTTGTGCTGCTCGGCTGGCGGCGAACCGTCATATTGTTGATCAGGTCAACATTCTCGACGAAGACAGGCAATTCTGCCGTTGATCTGAATCAAGAGGAAAAGCGGGAACCGCCAATCGCAGCGGGTGACTACGGCGTGACCTCCAGGCAACGCCCCTCGGCAATCAGGTCGGCGAAACCGTCGGCCAGTGCATCGAGCAGCTGGCGTACGGCCGGGCGCACGCCAAGCCGGCTGGCACGGACCGCCTGGACCACCCCGGGCACCGGCGCCCACCCGGGCAGCACCTCCTGCAGCGCGCCCGTTTCCAGCGCGTCGTGCGCGAGCAGGCGCGGCAGGACTGCGCAGCCGACGCCGGCCATCGCCGCGGCGCGCAGGGTGCCCACATCGTCGACGATCAGGCGCGGCTGGTGGCGATGCACGGCGTGTGCACCGTCCGGCCCGTGCAGATCCCAACTCTGTTCTTCCGGAGAATTGCCCAGCCCGAGCGTCGGCAGGGCAGCGAGATCCGCGGGCGCCTGCGGCGGGTAACTTGCCGTCAGCAATTGTGGTGCCGCGACCAGCAGATGCGGGCTGAGCGCGAGCGGACGCACGATCTCCTCCTGCGGCAGCACGGCATCGGGCGCGCGCACGCGCACGGCCAGATCGACGCCGTCATGCCAGACGTCGATGTTGCGATTGCTCGCCTGCACGCGGATCTGCACCTGCGGCCACGCATTGAGAAAACTGGCCAGCATCGGCCCGACCGCGGCATCGAGCAGAGCCGGCGGGCAGGCCAGCCGGAGCGTGCCGCGCGGCGCACCCGTCTGCTCGTCGGCCAGTGCCTGCGCCGCGTCCGCCTCGACCAGCATCGCGCGCGCGTGCTGCAGCACCTGCTGACCGATATCGGTGACGGCGAAGCGGCGCGTGCTGCGCTGGATCAGGCGCACGCCCATGCGCGCCTCGAGCGCGGCCAGGCGCCGGCTCAGGCGCGATTTCGGGATGTCGGTCGCCCGTTCGGCCGCCGCGAAGCCGCCATGCTCGACGACCAGCGCAAAACACGCCAGGTCTTCCAGGTGCTCCATGAATGCCCTTCCTCTCCTTGGTTCGTCGACCTCAATCATTCCATAAATGGAACGATGTAGCGATATCAGACGGATTTATCCGCGATTGAATCTTGAATATGATCCATTCATGATCAGAGACCGTAGCGTCGACGTCAGAGCCGTCCCGTGTGGCTACCCGCGCCGGCGGGGTCCGGCAACCGGCCTCACCCGCGTGCCGACACCGCCTGACCACGCCTTCCGCCCCGGTCTCACCGATATTCAGGAGAAACGAAAATGAGCGCAGTTCTCACCAGTGCAACCCGCAAGACCGTACGGTCCATCCGCCCGGCGCCCGGTCGCCACTGGGTCGGCGACGGCTTCCCGGTGCACGGCATGTTCGGCTACAGCGGCGCTGAAGTAGCCGCGCGCAGCCCCTTCCTGCTGCTCGACTATGCGGCTCCAATGGAGTTCGCGCCGGCCACGCAGCGACGCGGCGTCGGCAGCCATCCGCATCGCGGCTTCGAGACTGTCACCATCGTCTTCGAAGGCGAAGTCGAGCACCGTGATTCGACCGGCGCCGGCGGCGTCATCGGCCCGGGCGACGTGCAGTGGATGACTGCGGGTGCCGGCATCGTGCACGAGGAATTCCATACCGAAGAGTGGACGCGCCGCGGCGGCGTCTTTCACGTCGTGCAACTGTGGGTCAACCTGCCGGCGCGCGACAAGATGACGGCGCCGAAGTACCAGCCGATCACGCAGGCCGAGATCCCGCTCGTCACGCTGCCCGACGATGCCGGACGCGTGCGCGTGATTGCCGGCAGCTTCGGCGCGGCCCAGGGGCCGGCGTACACCTTCACGCCGATGAACGTGCTTGATGCAAGCCTGAACGCCGGTCGCCGTGTCGAGTTCGCGCAACCCGAGGGCTGGAATACGCTGGTCGTCGTGCTGGACGGCAGCGTCCGGATTGACGACGAGCACGTCGTCGCCGGTCCGTCGGTCGTCACGCTGTCCGAACAGGGGTCGGGACTGGACCTCGCGGCCGATACCGACGCGCACGTCCTCGTGCTGGCCGGCGAGCCGATCGACGAACCGGTCTTCGGCTACGGCCCCTTCGTCATGAACGATCGCGCCGGCATCGAGCAGGCGATCGAAGACTTCAACAGCGGGCGGTTCGGCCGGATCGGCGGCCGCAACGGCTGAAGACCCATGAAACCGGCCGGCTGCCGAGCGCGCCGGCCGCTTGCCCCGAATCGGCCCCGAACCGACCCCGAACCCCCGGTCAATACCGAAAAGGAGAAACGAAATGAAACCTGTCCGCCTGACCATCGTCTACTACAGCACCTACGGCAGCAATCACGCGATGGCCGAAGCCGCGGCCGAGGCCGCACGCGAAGCCGGCGCCGAAGTGCGCCTGCGCAAGGTGCACGAAACCGCACCGGCCGAAGTCGTTGCCGCCACGCCGGCCTGGGCCGCACAGGCCGAACGCACCGCCGACATCCCGGTCGTCAGCAATGAGGACATGGAATGGGCCAATGCGTATCTGTTCAGCGCGCCGACCCGCTTCGGCACCGTCGCCAGCCAGATGCGCGCCTTCATCGACACGCTCGGTCCGCTGTGGAGCGCCGGCCATCTCGCCAACAAGGCGGTGTCGGCGATGACCAGCGCGCAGAACGCGCACGGCGGGCAGGAAGTGACGCTGCTCGGCCTGTACGCCACCTTCATCCACTGGGGCGCCATTCTCGTGCCGCCGGGCTACACCGATCCGGCCATCTTCGCTGCTGGCGGCAACCCCTACGGCACGAGTGCCACGGCCACCGGGAAAGGCCTCAGCGAGGAAACGCTGGCGGCCGTGCGTGCGCAGAGCAAGCGGCTGGTGGATTTTGCGGGGCGGATCGCCGCGTGAATTCGCATGCGGCGCGGCCGGGTCATTCGCCCGACCGGGCTGCATCGATGCAACCAGCCCCGCCGAGCGGACGGCATCTGCCGGCGCCGTCGCCCATCCGCCCGGCCGGATCGCATCCGCTCCCCGGCCGGCGGAGCGGGTTCACCCGTCCGCTGCGGGTCCGTTCGCGGCGCTCGCCGGCCCGTCAAGCCGGTCACCGACCAGACGACGCACGATGACGTAGAACACCGGGATCATCAGCAGCCCGAACAGCGTGGCAAACAGCATGCCGCCGATCACGCCGGTGCCGATTGCGTGCCGGGCATTGGCGCCGGCACCGGTCGAGATGAAGAGCGGGAACATGCCGAGAATGAAGGCGAAGGACGTCATCAGGATCGGCCGGAAGCGCAGGCGCGAGGCGGTCAGCACCGCTTCGCGCAGCGTCTTGCCCTCAGCCTGTGCCGCCACCGCGAACTCGACGATCAGGATCGCGTTCTTGGCTGCCAGGCCGATGACCGTCACCAGCCCGATCTTGAAGAAGACGTCATTGGCCAGACCGCGGCCCATCGTGAACACGACCGTGCCGAGCAGCGCCAGTGGCACGATGAGCAGCACCGTGACCGGCACCGACCAGCTCTCGTAGAGCGCGGCCAGCGCGAGGAAGACGACCAGGATCGACAACGCCATCAGCATGGTCGTGCCGCTGCTGGCGACCACTTCCTGGAAGGACTGGCCGGTCCAGTCGAAGCCGAAGCCGCGCGGCAGATTGCGCTCGATGATCTGCTGGATGGCCGTCATCGCCTGGCCCGACGCATGGCCGGGCGCGGCGTCGCCGACGATCTCGATGGCCGGATTGCCGTTGAAGCGCGCCAGCGACGGCGAGACGAGGTTCCAGCGGGTCTCGAGCACGCTGCCGATCGGAATCATCGCCGGCGTGCCGTCGGCATTCCGGCGCGTGCTGCTCGGCGTGTAGAACTCCTGGAACGCGGTCGCGTCCATCCGGTGCGGTGCCGCCGCCTGCACCATCACGAACTTGACGCGGCCCTCGGCGAACATCTGGCCGACGTTGGTCGGCGCGAGCATCAGGCTGGCGGCGTTGGCGACGTCGAGCGCCGACAGGCCCATCGAAGCGGCCTGCACGCGGTCGATGCGGAAATCGAGTTGTGGCGTCGGCGGCAACTGGTTGGGACGCACGTTGACCACCACGTCGTTTTCCGCCGCGCGCGCGACCACCGTCTGCACCGCCTGCTCGAGCGCGGCGCGGCCCAGTCCGCCAGTGTCCTGCAGGAACAGGTCGAAGCCGCCGAACTGGCCAAGACCGCGTACGGTCGGCAGGTTCACGACCACCAGATAGGCGTCACGCACGACCGCGCGCAACTTTTCGTTCAGATCGGGAATCAGCCGCTCGACGCTGGTGTCGCGCAGGCTCCAGTCCCTGAGCTGCACGAAGGCCATCGCATTGTTTTCGCCCGAGCCGACCGGGCTGAAGCCGATGATCTGCATCACATGCGCCACGTCCGGGTGCTTCGCCAGCGTCTGCTGCACCTGCTTCATCACCGTCTGGCTGCGCTCCTTGGTCGCGCCCTGTGGCAGCTGCACCATGACGAGCACATAACCCTGATCCTCGGCCGGCAGGAAGCTGCCCGGCAGGCGCGCGTAGAGAAAGCCGGCGAGAGCGGCGACCAGCACGAACACCATCATCCAGCGCGGCGCGTGGCGCACCGCATGCGCGATGTGGCCGACGTAGGTCCTGCGCGTCCATTCCAGCACATCGTTGAACCGGCGGTAGAAGAGGTTCTTGCGCCGCTCGTGCGCCGGCTTGAGCCAGGCGGCGCACAGCGCCGGGGTCAGCGTGAGCGCGAGAAAGGCCGACAGGAACATCGACATCGCGATCGTCAGCGCGAACTGCCGGTAGATGATGCCGGTCGAGCCCGACTGCAGCGCCGACGGAACGAACACGGCCAGCAGTACCGCCGTGATCGCCACCACGGCGCCCGAGATCTCCTTCATGCCCTTGCGCGCCGCCTCGCGCGGCGACAGGCCCTGCTCGGTCATCAGACGCTCGATGTTCTCGATCACGACGATCGCATCGTCGACGACGATGCCGATCGCCATCACCATGCCGAACAGGCTCAGCTGGTTGATCGTGAAGCCGAACGCATACATGCCGACGAAGGTGCCGAGCAGCGAGATCGGAATCACGATGGCCGGAATGACCGTGGCGCGGAAGTTCTGCAGGAAGACCAGCATCACCAGAAAGACGAGCACCAGCGCCTCGACCAGCGTCCGCAGTACGTCGCGGATCGAGATCGTGATGAAGGTCGTCGTGTCGTACGGTACGAACCAGCTCACGCCTTCCGGAAAGCCGACCTCGAGCTTGGCCATCTCGGCGCGCACGGCCTTGGCCACCGCCAGGCCGTTGGCACCCGGCAAGGACTGGATCGCGAAGGCGCCGATCGGCTTGCCGTCATAGGCGGTATCGAAGCCGTAGTTCTGGGGCCCGAACTCCGCGGTGGCAACATCGCCCAGCTTTACCGTCGTGCCTTCGGCATCGGCGCGCAGAATGATGTCGAGGAACTCCTCGGGCGTGGAGAACAGGCCCTCGCCGGTGACGTTGGCCGTGAAGCCCCAGCCGGGCACGGCCGGATCGGCACCGAGCGAGCCCGCTGCCACCTGGATGTTCTGCGCCTGGATCGCATTGATCACCTGGGTGGCCGACAGCCCGTAGCCGTGCAGCTTCGTCGGATCGAGCCAGATCCGCATCGCGTATTCGGCGCCGAACTGCCGCGTCGTGCCGACACCGGGCACGCGCGAGATCGGATTGAGCACCTGCGAGGCGATGATGTCGTTCAGCCGGTCGCGCCCGATCGACGGGTTCTCCGAGCGCAGCCCGATGGCCATCAGCGTGTCCGGATTGGCCTTGGCGACGACAATGCCCTGCGAGAGAACCGCTGGCGGCAGGCGCGGCTCGGCGCGCGCCACCTGGTTCTGCGTCTGCATCGCGGCGATGTCCGGATCGGTGCCGGGCTTGAAGGTGAGCGTGATTGCCACGCGCCCGCTCGACGAGGTGGTCGAACTGAAATAGAGCAGATTGTCGATGCCGGTGAGCTGCTGCTCGATGACCTCCGTGACCGCGCCCTCGGCCGCGGTCGAACTCGCGCCCGGGTAACGCGTGACCACCGAGACCTGCGGCGGCGCGATGTTCGGATACGACTGCACGCCGAGATCCTCGATGGCCAGCAGGCCACCGAGGGTGATCAGGATGGCGATCACCCAGGCGAAGATCGGCCGGTCGATGAAGAAATTCGACATGGGCGGGCTGCGCGATCAGCGGCGGCGCTTGCTGGCGCTGGTGCCTGTCCGGGCCGGCGCTTCGTGCGCCTCGACCGTACCGGCATCCGCAGCGGCAACCTTGTCCGCGCCTGTGGCGGCAGATGATTCGCCTGCGGCTGAAATGACTTCGCCTGCGGCTGCGGGCGTGCTCGCGGCAGTGGCACCGATGCCCGCGCCCGTTTCTGCTTTCCCCTGCTCGTCTGGCTTCGAGTCCGGCCCGCTCTCCGGCGGCTGCCAGGCCGAAGCCTCGGCCTTCTTGCCGACCTGCGCCGCCTGCAGGCCCGAGACGATCACGCGGTCGCCGGCCCGCAGCCCCGAGGTGACGATCCAGTCGACCCCGTGCATGCCCGGCGAGACGACATTGCGGTGCACGACGGTGTCGTCCGCATCGACGAGCAGCACATAGGTGCCGGTGATGTCGCGCTGCACGGCCGCCGGCGGCAGCACGAAGGCATCGTGACGCTCGCCCAGCGCCAGCCGCAGGCGCACATAGCTGCCGGGCAGCAGCGTCGACTCCGGATTCGGCAGCACCGCGCGCAGACTGACCGACGCCGTGGCCGGATCGACCGTCGGCGCCGAGAAATCGAGCAGGCCCGCGTGCGGATACGGCGTGCCGTCGGGCAACGCAACCCGCACCGAAGTCTGCCGCGCGTCGCTCAGTTGCACCGCCCCGCGCTGCGCGGCCGCGCGCAGGGCGTTCAGCTCGCCCACGCTCATCGTGAAGTTGACGTAGAGCGGATCGAGCTGGCTCACCGTGGTGAGCAGCGTCGGCGCGCCCTGGCCGACGAGCGCACCCTCGGTGACCTGCTGCTGACCGGCGCGACCGGCAATGGGCGCCGTCACCGACGCATAACCCAGATCGATGCGCGCCGTCTCGACGCGGGCCTGATCGAGCTTCACCGTGGCCTGCTGCTGTTCGACGAGAAAGCGCTGATCGAGCACCGTCTGTTCGGCCACCGCCTTCTCGCGCAGCAGGCTCTCGTAGCGCTTCAGGTTCGTGCGCGCCTGCGCCAGCAGCGCCTCGTCCTTAGCCAGCTGCGCACTGGCCGCATCGAACGCCGCCTTCAGCGGCTGCGGATCGATGCGAAAGAGCAGTTGCCCCTTGCGCACCTCGCTGCCCTCGACATAGGCGCGCTCGAGCAGGATACCGGCGACCCGGGCGTGCACATCGGCACTGCGAAAGGCCGACAGCCGCCCGACCACATCGCGCACCAGCGGCACGTTCACCGGCTGCGCCGTCACCACGCCAACCTGCGGCGGCGGTGGCGCCGCCGCCTCGGGCTGATCGCTGGCGCTACAGGCGGCGAGCAGCACGATCGGAAGACAGGCGAGACCGGCGAGCAGGCGTGCCCGCAGCGGGGCCCACAGGGCGTTCAGGTTCATGGCCGACGAACGCCGGCGAACGGTCCGGGAGATGGCCATGCGAGGCATCGGAAGTGGTGGTTGGCGCGGAAAGCGGCGTCCGGGTTTTGCCGCGAAGCGGTACTGTAACCGACGATCGTGTCGGGGGCAGAGGCGATGGCGCGGGGAAAGCCTGTGAACAGAACGACGGGGCGTCACCTAAAACGCGGCTAGGAGACTTGATCGCAAAGTATCGAATCATATACATTGCACTATAAAAGTAATATATTCGATACGTGGACCCGCAAACCCTTCTGATGCGATTCGGCCAGTCGCTGCGCGCCGCACGCCAGCGGCGTGGCCTGACCCAGGCGCAACTGGCGCAACTGGCCGGCGTGCCGCGCCTGAAGGTGATCCAGATCGAACGCGGCCAGGCATCGGTGGGAATCGGCGCCTACGCGGCTGTGGCGGCAGCAATGAATCTTGAATTCACCCCGATACCAGCGCGCCGGCCCACGCTGGAAGAAGTCGGGGTGTTGCTGGGTGATGAGTAGTCCCGCTGCCATCGATCGCCTGCGGGTGGCAACGCCACAGGGCGACAGCGGAGTGCTCGGACGCACGGACGACGGCTATCTGTTCGGCTACCACGCCGAAGCGCCGCACACGGCGGAGATCAGCCTGCTGATGCCGCACCGGCTGGAGCCCTATGTCGGCCGTGAACTGCTACCGATCTTTCAGATGAACCTGCCCGAGGGCTATCTGCTCGAGCAGTTGCGCCTGCGCCTGGCCAAAGCGACACCGACCGATCCGATGCTGCTGCTGGCCCTGACCGGGCGGGAAACGGCGATCGGTCGGGTACGGGTGGAGCCATACCAGATGACCGGGGATGACGGTGACGTGACGCCGCCGGCCGGCGAATCGCTGGCGCAGATCCTGGCCTGGGACGGCGCGGAAAACCTGTTCGACGAACTGGCACAACGCTATCTGATGCGCAGCGGCATTTCCGGTGTGCAGCCGAAGCTGCTGGTGCCCGAAGCGATTCCGGAGGGCAAGCTCTCGCTGCACACGTCCGAGCTGATCGTGAAAAGCGGTGGTGCAGAGTATCCCGGACTGGCAGTCAATGAATTCGTCTGCATGACGATCGCCCGCGCCGCTGGTATCTCCGTGCCGGAATTCTTCCTGTCCGACAACCGACAGTTGTTCGTGATGCGACGCTTCGACCGTACGGCCGACGGCGGAGCCCTGGGTTTCGAGGAGCTGGTAGTGCTGATGGGCCGGGGTCCGGCGCAAAAATACGAGGGCAGCTATGAGCAGGTCGCCCGCTTCGTGGCGCTGTTCTGCGCACCGGCGCAACGCGCGGCAGCGCTGGCACAGCTATTCGATCAGGTCGCGCTGTCTTGCATTCTCGGCAACGGCGACGCGCACCTGAAGAACTTCGGTGTGCTCTACGATGATCCCACCTCCGAGAATGTGTGGCTCGCACCGGCCTATGACCTGGTGAATACCACCGCCTACCTGCCCAGGGACGCTCTCGCTTTGACGCTGGGCGGCTCACGACGCCTGCCGGCCACACGCAAACGTCTGCTGGAATTTGCGCGACGTTGCGGTGTAACCGAACCTGCAGACCGGCTGGAAGCGCTGCTCGACGCGGCCGCACAGGGCCTGGAGAAGCATCGCGCTCTGCTGGAAACCGAGCCGCTAGTGAGTGCGGGCCTGCAACGATCCGTTGAACGGTTCACCGAAGAGCCCTGAGATGGCAACCAGGAAGCCGCTACGCGCCCTGCGTCCCCTGGACGAGACCACGGAGTTCCTGCTCTATACGGTTCCAAACGGCACGGTCAAGGTGGAGGTGTTGCTGCGCGACGAGACGATCTGGCTCACGCAGGAGCGCATGGCGGCGCTGTTCGGAGTGCAGCGGCCTGCGATCACCAAACATCTGAAGAACATCTTCGAGAGCGGCGAACTGCGGGAAGACAAGGTGTGTTCCATTTTGGAACACACCACTCAGCACGGTGCCATTCCAGGCAAGACGCAAACGCAGCAGGTCAAGTACTACAACCTCGACGCCGTGATCTCGGTCGGCTACCGCGTCAATTCGGCGCAGGCCACGCAGTTCCGCATCTGGGCCACGGCGCTGATCCGCGAGTACATCATCAAGGGCTTTGCCCTGGACGACGAGCGGCTGAAGAACGGGCGCTATTTCGGCAAGGACTATTTCCGCGAACTGCTGGAGCGGGTGCGCTCCATCCGCGCCAGCGAGCGGCGCATCTACCAGCAGATCACCGACATCTTTGCCGAGTGCAGCATCGATTACGACCCACGCTCGGAGACGACGCAGCTCTTTTACGCGCACGTGCAGGACAAGTTCCACTACGCCATCACGGGATACACGGCGGCCGAACTGATTGTCAGGAAGGCGGACGCCAGCAAGCCGCTGATGGGCATGAGCACGTACCGGAACGCGCCCGATGGCCGCGTGCTCAAGTCGGACGCGGCCGTTGCCAAGAACTACCTGGGCGAGGAGGAAATCCGCCGGCTGGAGCGCACGGTGTCGGCGTTCTTCGACTACATCGAGGGCGTGATCGAGCGACGCAACACGTTCACGATGGAGAGCTTTGCCGACAGCGTGAACAGGTTTCTGGCCTTCAACGAGTACCGCGTGCTGGAGGGCTACGGCAGCGTGAGCCGCAAGCAGGCCGAGCAGAAGGCCTTTGCCGAATACGACAAGTTCAACAGGCAGCAGCGCATCGAGTCCGATTTCGATCGTACGGTGAAAAAGCTTCTCGAGGGGAAGAAGCCGAACGATGACTGAATACAAGACCATCGCCGAGTCCGGCAACTTTAGCGTGCTGGACCGTTACGAGAAGACCTGAGCCCGAGTACTCGCACAACACAGTGCGACGTCACTCCTCCTGACCAATCTCCAGCACCCCCGACCCAGGCAGACGCGTCACCAGATCAGCGCCCGCCAGCCGGCTGGGCGTATACGCGCCACCCGTGGACTGCCCAGCCAGCAGATGTTCAACCACCGCCAGCGCCCCGGTGAGCGTGACGCTGTAGCTGTTGGCGGTGCGGATACGTGCGGTCTTTTTCCGGCCACTCGCATTCGTGACCTCACCCCAGACGAAGGTGGGCGTTTGCGCGCGCTGCTCTTCGCTCGGCCCTTCCACCGTCCGGTCGATGTGCACCTTGATCAGCTTCTGCACCCACGCCAGCCCGAGCAGCCGTCGCACGTAATTGAGGCGCCGTACACGGGCGATCATGCGCGGCGGGGCGGGAATGAAGACCTCGATGTTCGGGATGCCGGTGGTGTGATACGCCGTGGACACATCGCCCCAGGGGATGGTCATCGCCTCCTTTTCGCCGTCACCGAAGTCGATGCGGCGCACGCCATGGGCCAGCGGTACGGTGACGATCTGTCCGTCGCGGCGCACCTTGCCGCCTTGCGCCAGACCCTCGAGCGAGGTCCGGGCAGTGCCGGGCGACAGGGTCGAGCGTGAGTCGAAACCCAACACCAGATGCGTCGCATCCGGCAGCGCGTCCTTCAGCACGGCGGCAACGCAGTCGGTGGGGATGACGTCGAAGCCCACGCCCGGACACAGCACTACCCCTGCCTCCCGTGCCTGCGCATCGAGCGACTGCGCATGTTCGAATACGTCGATTTCGCCGGTGATATCAAGATAGTGAGCGCCCGCACGCAGACAGGCGGTCATCATTGGTGCAGCGGTGGCCGAGAACGGACCGGCGCAGTTCAGCACCAGCGCATGGCCCTGGATCTCTGCCGCGAGTGCCGCAGCATCGTCAAGAGCGAACACACGAAACGGAAGGTTCAGGGCGCTTGCCAGCTTCTCCACGGACTCGCGCCGACGGCCCGCGAGTATCGGTTCCAGGCCACGCCGCACCGCCTCGCGGGCGATCAGTTCGCCCGTGTAGCCGTTCGCCCCGTAGATCATCCAGCGCGGGGGCGCGGATCGGTCGTCAGTCTTGCGCATGAGGTGTTCCGTAGGTCAAACGGGTGTCTTGCGAACCTTTTCAATGAGCTGCAGAGTTGTGTGCAGTTTGACTCTCAGTAACAAGATAGTACCTTGTGCGGTACAATTGACACCGTCAAAAGGCATTCACGGTGACCGGGATCAAGAGACTTCCAGCTGCCTTCTTCTCCACGGCGGCAGGCAACGAGCCCGTACGGGAATGGCTGAAAACGCTGGGCGAATCGGATCGCCGTATTGTCGGCCAGGACATTGCCACCGCGGAGTACGGCTGGCCCGTCGGAATGCCCGTATGCCGGTCGCTCGGCAAGGGCTTGTACGAAATCCGCAGCGACCTGAGCCACGGACGGATAGCGCGGGTGATCTTCTGTGTTGCCGAAGAGAAGATGGTTCTTCTGCACGGTTTCATAAAGAAGACACAGAAGACGCCAAAGGCAGATCTGAATCTGGCACTCAAACGGATGAAGGAGTTGGCAGCATGAACCAGCGCGAAAAAGGGCATATCGGCTCGTCTTTCGACGATTATCTGAGGAGCGAAGGCACCTATGAGGAAACCAGTGCCGCAGCAATCAAGCGCACGCTCGCCTGGCAACTCGAAAAAGCGATGGCAAAGGAAGGCGTGACCAAAAACGAGATGGCCCAGCGGATGCACACGAGCCGGAGTCAGCTGGACCGTATCCTTGATCCCAACAACGAGCGAATACAACTGGATACGATCTTCAAGGCCGCGCGCGCGCTTGGTCGGGAAGTGAGGCTGGAGCTCGTCTGAAAGGGCATTAAGAAAAGAAACGACGACACCATGCTTGTCACACCGACGGTTGCGCCAGCTTGATAGCCACCCACTGGTTGAGGCTCACGCCTTATCGCTCGTGCCAGCCGCAACGAAACCAGGCATTGCTGTATAAACAGCGCTGCCACCGTGGAAGGCAGGAACAGGTGCCAACCAACCGGAGATCACTCGGATGAAACGTTCATGGATTGCGGCCACCGCGCTCGCCCTTGGTTTTGCCCTGCTCGGCCCGGCGCAGGCGCAACAGAAGCGGGTGTCGGTGCTGGCCATCGTCGAGCACCCGGCGCTGGATGCCGTGCGCGACGGCGCGCGCGATGCACTCGCGGCCGCGGGCTTCGTGGAAGGCAGGAACCTGAAGTGGCAGTACCAGAGCGCGCAGGGCAACACGGCCACGGCTGCGCAGATCGCGCGCAAGTTCGTGGGCGACAGCTCAGACGTGATCATTGCCATCGCCACGCCAACGGCGCAGGCGGCGGTGGCGGCGACGAAGACCATCCCCGTGGTCTTCTCCGCCGTGACCGACCCGGTGGCGGCGCAGCTCACCTCCAGCTGGGATGCCACCGGCACCAACGTCACGGGCGTGTCGGACATCCTGCCGCTGGAGGATCAGGTCGAGCTCATCAAGAAGGTGGTGCCGAACGCCAGGCGCGTGGGCATGGTCTACAACCCCGGGGAGGCCAACTCCACCGTGGTGGTCAAGCAGCTCAAGGAACTCCTGCCCAGGCACGGCATGGAACTGGTGGAGGCCGGCGCCCCGCGCTCGGTGGACGTCGGCAGCGCGGCGCGCAGCCTGATCGGCAAGGTGGACGTGATCTACACCAACACCGACAACAATGTCGTATCCGCTTACGAGGCGCTGGTGAAGGTGGGCCAGGAAGCAAAGATCCCGCTGCTGGCATCCGACACCGACAGCGTGGAACGCGGCGCGGTGGCGGCGCTGGGCATCAATTACCGGGACATGGGCGAGCAGACCGGCCGCATGGTGGCGCGCATCCTGAATGGCGAGAAACCCGGTGACATCAAGACCGAAACCAGCGACAAGCTGGAACTGTTCGTGAACCCGGGCGCGGCTGCCAGGCAGGGCATCACGCTGTCTGACGCGCTCGTGAAGGCGGCTGCCCGCGTCGTCGAGTAACGAAGGCACGCACGGGGCGACTGCCACCAGCGCGCCGTGCGCCATCCCGTCCGGAAATGACCCGGCGCATCATCACTGCACGCCCATGTCGCTGTTCTCGTTTCTCGGCGCCATCGAGATCGGCCTGATCTTCGCGCTGGTAGCCATCGGCGTCTACATCTCGTTCCGGCTGCTCAACTTCCCCGACCTGACGGTGGATGGCAGCTTCCCGCTGGGCGGCGCCGTGTGCGCCGTGCTCATTTCGCACGGGCTCAATCCCTGGCTGGCCACCATTGCGGCCACGGCGGCGGGCGGCGCCGCAGGCTTCGTCACCGCCTGGCTGAACGTGCGCCTGAAGATCATGGATCTGCTGGCGTCCATCCTGCTCATGATCGCGCTGTTCTCCATCAACCTGCGCATCATGGACGGGCCCAACGTGCCGCTGATCCACAACGACACGCTGTTCACGCTGCTGCAACCGCCGGGCATGCCGGACTACTGGGCGCGGCCGGTCATCATGCTCTTCATCGTCGCCGTCATGGCGGCGCTGATGGTGTGGTTCTTCACCACCGAACGCGGGCTGGGCATACACGCCAGCGGCTCCAACCCGCGCATGGCACGCGCGCAGGGCGTGAACACCGGAGCCATGATCATCCTCGGCATGATCCTCTCCAACGCGCTGGTGGGTCTGGCCGGTGCGCTGTTCGCGCAGACCCAGGGCGGGGCCGACGTGTCGATGGGCATCGGCACCATCGTCATCGGGCTGGCGGCGGTGATCATCGGCGAGAGCATCATCCCCTCGCGCCGCATCCTGCTGGCCACCATCGGCGCCATCATCGGCGCCATCGTCTACCGCCTGTTCATCTCGCTGGCGCTGAACAGCGACTTCATCGGCCTGAAGGCGCAGGATCTGAACCTGGTCAC
>Ga0265293_10005506_pt1 | contig 21072 bp, 27 predicted proteins | sample Munlanlewell138R_FD_192505 | JGI IMG/M metagenome (GOLD analysis project Ga0265293, IMG submission 192505) | Leachate microbial communities from a municipal landfill in Southern Ontario, Canada - Leachate well 138R | ecosystem: Engineered > Solid waste > Landfill > Unclassified | place: Canada... | reverse complement strand
GGCCTGGAGACGGAACAACCACACAAAGGTTAAGTCCGGTTCAGGTACCAGGAACCTGGATAAGTATATCCGGAGGAGCTAACCATTCCTTAGGCATCAAGTCAGATAATACTCTGTGGGCTTGGGGAAGTAACGGAAATGGACAGCTTGGAGACGGAACGACCACAGAAAGGTTAAGTCCGGTTCAGGTACCAGGAACCTGGATAGACTTATTCGGAGGAGGTTCTCATTCCTTAGGCATCAAGTCAGATAATACTCTGTGGGCTTGGGGAAGTAACGGAAATGGACAGCTTGGAGACGGAACGACCACAGAAAGGTTAAGTCCGGTTCAGGTTCCGGGAACATGGTCAGGAATATCCGGAGGAGGTTCTCATTCCCTAGCTCTCTTCTCTATCGAGAAAGAATATAACAAGAACGATAACGCAGGAATTTGGTCCCTGAACGAGGTATACGAAGCTGTTCGCTCAGACAGTTGGTCCGATTTCATCCCCACCATCGACGACATAGAAGATTAAACATAAACAAACGCCATGGACAAAATATATTTCAATTCCCTATTAGTTTCTATTCAAGAAGCCTTAAACGCTACCCAGAAGAAAAATGTCGATTCCTGGGAGAAAGGCGATAACTCGTTCTCTGACCACCTATTCCGTTCCAAATCACATCAAAACGTAAACATACCTATCGAACATCCTGAACAAGAAGGCCACAAGGACGAGATTCATTCTCATCTTGAGCCGCACGGATATCAGATTAAAGACTATAAATCCGGAATCGCTACCGACAAGCACGGTAGAGATGTCAAGATAGGAAAAGCTTTAAACGCAACTAAAGCTCCTGAAGACCTGAAGAATAAGTTTCAGAACGACCCTTCCCGTCAATCACAGGACGTTCAGGCTATGTCAAAAGACCTCAGAATCACTCTATCTCGTCATCCTCATCATGTAGCTGGAATGACTTCTTCTGGACACTGTTGGGAAGAAAGTTCCTGTATGAATTTTGAAACAGGAAGTAACAGGGACTACCTAAAGCAAGACCTTAAACACGGCACCCATGTCGCTTACCTTCATCACAAAGATGACAAGGATATCAAAAAACCTTATGCGCGCATTGCCCTGAAGAAATTCACGGACCAAGAAACAGGACATTCTATTCTTCGTCCTGAAGATAAAACTTACGGTGCTGCGTCTGATGCATTTGCCCATTCTGTTCATAAGTTTATTGATCATCATATGCCTGCGAATGAAGACGGAATGTACGAACGTAATCCCCACACCTATAACGATTTCGGAAACACGCATATAATAGGAAAAGGAAAACTTGATTCCTTAATCAATGACAAGAATTCAAAAGTTCACCATGACCCTGACCTCAGAGACGAGGTATTCAGTTCCCCCCTGTCCCCGAAACATATCGATACCATGGTCAATCACGGATATCATAAATTCAAACGCCACCCAAATTCCACCCCAAAACAGGTTGATAAATGGGTGGACGACATCGTCCAGAACGGAGGACATAAAGAAATTCTATCCCATCCGAAACTAACATCGAATCATATTCACAAAATTCTTGATTCAAATATGATAGACGCGGGAGATAAAGATCATATACTTCGTCGTAACCCAAAGGTGAAAGACGAACACGTAATGAAGCATATCAACAATCACGGCAACTTGACCCTTGCCTCGGATAACTTCGAAAACAATAAACTATCAGATAAGTCTATTCACCATCTTATCGATAAAGTCAGGAACGAATACGACAACGACCATTATTCATTAAGCAACTTGGCAAGAAATCCGAACCTGAAGAAAGACCATATCGATAAGATACTGGATGCTAAACCGAATGATCCCAGAATATATCGGTCATTGCTTAAACGCAAGCTTACTCCTAATCAGGTTGACAGAGTTCATTCTTCTATCCCGATCAACGAATTCGCAGAATATTATCGAGGACCACATCCTGATAACCTACAGGATAAGCATATTCACAATCTAATTAATCATTACGCCAAGAAACCACAATCAAACGACTATGCCGTAAAAGAATTGATTCACATTAATAATAATTTCAACCGTTCCCATGCCTACGCCTTGGATAAACACCAGTTCCCGAAATACCTGGTACGGGATGCGCACGCCAAGGTAGACGAGAAAGAAGCCCAAACCAAACAGGATAATCCTTAATGTTTGAAAAATACTATCACGGTACCGCACGCAAAGCCATTACTGCGTTCGGTTCCCTGTTCACTAATATATACGTAGACCGACGAAACGAGAAGACCGGAAAGGTGGAACAGACCATCAAGGTTCCGTTACTCTATTCTCCTCGCCAGAAAGCAATCGCGACCATCGAGGCCACGCCGCAATCATACGAACAGGAATTCCAGTCTATTCTTCCCCGAATGGGATTTGAAATATCCGGCTTCCAGTACGATGCAAACAGACAGACATCTGCAACCCAGTTTACCAGGACCGGGGCAGGAAAGCTGAATGCTCCAGTACCTTATAACATCGATATCAAACTATCAGCGTATACCAGGAATCAGGATGACGGGTGGCAGATAATGGAACAGATACTACCTTACTTCAGTCCTGACTATTGCGTCAACAAGAATTCTATACCTGATTTAAACCTTGAAGAAGATATCCCGATAATTTTGGTTGGAGTTAACTTTAATGACATGTATGATGGGGCATATACTGAACGGAGAATGATTGTCTGGGAACTTGATTTTCATCTTAAAATTAACTTCTTTGGTCCGGTACGGAAACAAGGACTTATCAAGAAAGCTGTTGTTGATATAAAGAATCTTCATAACGAAGCGAATATCGAACAGTATACCGCGATAGTTAATCCGTTTGTGGCAGAAAGAACAGATGAATACGTAATTGATGAAATGTGGAAATTATCCGAATAAAAGACTTGACACGGGAACAAAAGTATAGGATAATCATTTAATATTAATTATGAGACGGAGAAATAACATGGAATTATTCGATATCACCATTCATGGAATCGTAATCGCAGCAATCTATTTCCTTTCGTGATGCCAGATTATATAGCGGTCGAGTATAAAACGGTCGAGGACTGAAACATGAGATTTTATTTTAGAAAGACAAGGATGTATATTAATGAGTAAAGAATCGGTTCAAGAGTTAAGGGATATGTTCAATTACCATCCGGACGGTTATTTGGTCAGAAAAAGCACGGGCAGACCCTGCGGTCAACGACCAAATCGGCCTGATGGACGCATACACGTTCAAGTGGGGAGAAGGAAATTGCTCGCTCACAGAATCGTCTACGCAATTGTGACTGGCGAAATGCCTAATGGTGATATCGACCATATTGACGGGAATCCCTTGAATAATAGAATAGAAAACCTTCGGGACGTGTCCAAATCAGAGAATCTGCACAATTCTAAAAATCGCAAAGACAATTCATCTGGATTCCCAGGGGTACACTGGCACCACCAACACCAAAAATGGCATGCTCGGATTCAGGTTGATAATCAGAGAATCTTCCTCGGATACTTCTCCGACTACGAAGATGCCGTGCGCGCAAGAAAGATTGCGAAGATTAAACATCATCCGACAAGTCCCGAGGCACAAAAATTTGCCAGTGAACTTTTCCGAGTGGATGTTGATGCATGAGATTTTACTTTAGAAGAACAGCGTACAGAACACTCCCATATATAATGTTAACGGGTGTGCTCTTTGTTGCATATACCACCTTGGACGCGGATGGGTTATTTCTACCTCTACCTTCAGACGAAGTCATGGATGTAGGGGACACCATCTGTTTAGCGCCCGAAGAAGAACGCTATTATTATCAAGATAATCACACCAGTGAGTTTTACGAGATAATCTACCCGAAAGATGGCCCGGACGTGGTGAGGGGCAAGAACGGAGAAATAGTAGCGCCAGAAGAACCCGGTACGGTACCGTTTATTCCCAGAACAGAAACTCCAAGGGTTGATATGATTCCTCCTGGTAACTTCTTTAACGAGAGACCAGGAATGTTCAGTGCTCCTCCTGTTATGTTTCCTTATTACTATAGTCCATCAGGAAAAGGTAACGGGGGAAGAAATAACCCCGGAGGAAAAGGAAACTGCGCGAGTAACATCGATGCACCAAACAGTTTAAGTTTAAGTCTGTTAACAATATTTCTGTTGACTTGTTCCAGAAAGAAGGTATAATAGATTTCAGGTTATCAACACGGGAAAAAAGAATGAACATTTTCACAGAATCAGTATGTTACGTAACATTTGCATTAATCGCGACATTCGTTACCTTCCACATCATTCCTACGCTTGCGAGGCTGTTCTAATGGCTATATTGAAGAGTAGAGCAATAATCTATTCCGGATTGATATTTGTTCTTTCCTGCATCGATTCCATTCTGACCTTGAAGATTATCGATGCAGGCGGATACGAACTTAACCCGATAATGGACTGGCTGATTGCTCAAGGAGATACTATCTTCATCGTGACCAAAATGACAATCGTCGGAATCGGAGCATTTATACTTGCTAAGCTCCATGACAGAATGTTGTTCAGCATTTCTGTAATTTATATATCTTTCGCGTTCGTTTTACTATATATTGATTTAGTAGCTTATGAAGTAATCCTTTTATCAAAAATTGGAAACATTACACTATATGTTCAATAAACCTGAATTTAAACCTACACCTAGTGAATTATTAGCATTCAACAGGGAGTGCCTTATGTGTGTTAGTGAGTCTTTAACAGATGGATTAGACAGTATGGATTATCCTGTATTTATGGAAGACCAGATTAGAAATAGAAAATGTACTTCTAAGCAGATATTGAAAGCATGGTCTAAAAATAAGATTCTTTGGAAATATGGCTATGCTGGTTATTTAAGTGAGACTTCTGTTGGGTTACTTAAAAAGTACTTCTTATATAAAATAAAGAAGCGTATGTATAAGAAAGAACAGGAGTTATTAAATGAGTAAAGAATTAATTCAAGAATTACGAGATACTTTTGAATACCACGAGGATGGCTTCTTAATAAGAAGAAGTACAGGCAGACCTTGTGGTCAACGCGCTAACACCCCTAAGGGTTATGCAAGGATTGGAGTGAATGGAAGGATGTTACGCGCTCACCGCCATGCTCAGGAGCGCAGTGCCGCGCGACTGAACCTAAATTTAACGAAAACCGTGGCGCGGCACTGCGTCACCTGGAGATATGAGTTATGCCTAAATTTATGAAAAAACCCGTTGTTATTGAAGCCGAACAATTTACTGAGGACAACAAGGATCGTGCATTTAATTTTATAACGTGCAACTGTTACCCGGAGCGTGACGAAGAAGGCAACCCGACAATCAAAATACAAACGCTGGAAGGCATTATGACGGCGCAGCTTGGTGACTGGATCATAAAAGGTGTTAAAGGGGAGTTTTACCCGTGTAAACCAGACATATTCACAGAAACGTATGAAGAGGTATAACGAATCATTTACGCGCTTACACATGGCACAATGCCTGATGGTGAGATAGACCACATTGATCAAAATCGCAGCGATAACCGGATAGAAAACCTGCGAGAGTCACCAAATCAGAGAATCAACATAATCGTAAAATGCCCCAAAAATAATTTATCAAGCTTTCCAGGAGTGAGTTGACACGCCCAACGACAAAAATGGGAGGCTTGTATTAAGGTTGATAATAAGAAAATCTATCTCGGGCGCTTTGAGGGCTTCAACGATGCCGCACAAGCCAGGAAGATAGCCAAGATACGATACCATCCCACCTCCCCCGAGGCACTCAAATATGCTAGTGAATGTTAAAAGTGTTGCTTTTATTTTTGAGTCGTGTATAATTGCTTACATAGACAACAAACAACGAACACAAGGGACCTTGAAATGAAAAACGCAAAAATCGCAGCAATGGAAACCAAAATGTCGAAGGTTGCAGGCGCAGCCGTTGAACTTACCATTCGCGCCGAACGCGCTTTTACGTTCAGCTTCGAAAGCATCAACAAAGAAGCCGCTACAAAGCTGGCAAAATTCTTCGAAGGTCAAGGTCAAGCTAAAGTCGAAGTTGAGCACGACGAAGAATGCGGGTCTTTCGTTTACCTGGAATGCAAGTAATCAAACGGCGTAATATATTTCGCCTAGAATCCCACCAACTCATCCACATCTTCTATTTCGGTTTCCTCGCCGTTATCGAAATAGAAGGTAATCGGAATCTTAACCTCATCAGACAATCTTTCTATCTGGTCCTTAAACTCAATCTGTCTTGAAGTATCCGTGAAGTCTTGGAACCGCTTATCCTGAGTAAGGTAAGCAAACGATACCAAAGTCATTACCAAGTCATCATGATATCCCTCTGCTGCTTTATAGGTGGCTCCGACTTCAACAAAGTTATTCAGCTCGTTAATTATCTCGGAGTCGTTTATAATCAGCATATCTTCTTCAATCAGGGTCTTGAGAGCACGGCATCCGATACTCTTTACCTTTGATGACATGACGATACCATACTTGGCCCGAGCATCCCTTGAAAGAATCTGGCCTTTCTTTGGTTCAGAAATGAATCGAAGAACGTTATCGTATTCCAGATCATTCATAAGAATAACTGCTACCTGGTTACCAACAGAATTAGTTTCGACTAGAACATAAGCTTGGTTATAGTCATATGCTACCTGCCTGATTACGTCAGGGAAGAGAAGATATGAAATAGAATCATCGTAATACCGAGCAACTATCTTATACGGTCTTTGAGTAATATCAATGACCGAAAAGGCAGAACGGTCTTGTTGAATACCTTCTGCAGTATCGACAGTGACAGTGTAAGTGTGGTCAGGAACAGGATGCTCGTAAATAGTCAGGCTACCTTTTTCCTTGATTGGGTCGATGGAAGACAGGGATTGTAAAGCATCGCCGGATATCAGGGTATTGGAGGAGCCAAGAAAGGAACATAAAACCTCTTGGTTGAAGGCGCGACGTTTGAGTAATTTGAGTTGTTCTTCGGCCCAGGCTTCGTCTCGGTCTGGATGTTCGGAATAATGAACCTTAATAGGAAGAAATCCGTTCTTTCCGGCTTCTGCGTCTTTCCATAAGTGGTAGAAATGATTATATCCTATTGGGGTAGAGGTTATTATTATCTTTGCTCTTTTTCCTGTGAAAATAACAGGATATGATGAAGTGAGGAAATCATTGGCTATCCCAGACTCAATGAATGCTATCTCATCAATATGGACCAAGTTACAAGTACGTCCTCGAATCCCACTTCTGGTTGTAGCGCTTGCCCTTACCTGTGAACCGTTCTCAAATACGATAGTTTTCTCTGACCATTTAACTATTCCCTGCTGCATCCAAAAAGGAATCTCTTCATACATCGATTTAATCAAGTTCAAGTTACTGCACGCCGACTTCAAGTCATAGGCAAGTGTCTCGGCAAAGTACTTTGACCTAAACAACATCGCGTGGAGGATGTAGGAGCATATGGTCAAGGTCTTTCCTTGCTGTCTTCCCATCATAACCACGACTTTATTATTCGTATGAACAGAGTTTAATATCCTGTCCTGAAACCCGTACGTTTTGAACGGAATAGAATCCTCGTGGTCTAGACTCCGTATCTTGACGTAATTGTTGCAGAAATAAATAGGATCATCTCTACATTTACTCAGTTCGTTGATTTGTTCCTGAGTATACTGTATACTTACGCCTTGATTTCTCAGTCCTTCGATATTTTTGAAGAACTGATTTCTTTTACGACCAATCATATGCAATAAAAAGGTAATTAATACAACTATTTATGAATAAAGAAGAATTAAGAAAAAAGGTAGTCACCGACAAAGGTAGACTGAACAATAACTTTATCGATTTGGTGAAGGATATTTTAATTGAAGAATTTCCTGAAATGAAAGTAGCGGAAAGAGCATTTCTGTTCTTTAACGACTTATCGTCTCGTCCGACATGTAGCTGCGGAGGTAGGTTGAAATTCGTATCCTTTGTGAAGGGATATCATAGCAAGTGCAGAGTATGTAAAGCGGAAGAGACATGCTTAAGTAGATATGGTGTTCGTAAACCGTCTATGTTGGAGGAATTTAAGCAGAAAGCTATATTGACTAATCGCGAGAAATATGGAATCGACCACCATACTCAACACGAAGAGATAAAGAATAAAAAGAAGGCAACTAATCTTGAGAGATATGGTTATGAAGTTCCTGGTAAAAATACCAAGGTAAAAGAGAAGGCAAAAAATACCTGTCTGGAAAGATACGGAGAGGCGTCGTCTATCATGGACGCTAATGTAAAAGCAAAGGCCGATATGACAAATCTTGAGCGATACGGAGATGTGTCCCCAATGCGGTCAGAAAAGGTGAGGCAAAAAGCTATAGAAACTAATCTTGAGCGATATGGCGTAGTCAACACATTTCAATTCAGAGAATTTAAGGAGAAATCCAAAGTCACTAATAAATTAAGGTATGGTACGGAATATGCAAGACAGAGTGAAGAGATAAGTAAGAGAATTTCTATCAGTAAAATGAAAAAGAAGTACAATGGTTATAAAGATGCGTTACGGGATACTCATGAGTTTTTATTTACTGAAGATGAATACTTGAACAAGAAAACTTTACATCAAAATTTTCGTTTTAGATGTAAAGTGTGTGATTCTATATACCATAGTAGCATGGTAAACGGGAAAATACCTTCTTGTCGCAAATGCTATCCGAGGACCGGAGGAACATCTAAAGGAGAGATTGAGTTGTTGGAATTTTTGAAACGACTTTTACCAGACGATATTATTATCGATAGAGATAGAGGAACTTTGGATAAATTGGAATTGGATATTCTGATTCCGGGAAAGAACGTTGCCTTCGAGTTCAACGGCACATATTGGCATTCCAATCAGCACAAAAACAAGGATTATCACATAACAAAGACCGATTCATGTAAAGAAAAGGGAATTCGATTAATTCATGTTTTTGATGACGTGTGGACCAACAAAAGACCTATACTCGAAAATAGGATTCAAAGTATTCTTGGGGTGTGTGAAAAAGTGTTATATGCCAGGAAGTGTACCGTTAAAAAAATTGAGAACTCTGAATCCGTTACCTTCTTTCAAACGAATCATCTACAAGGAAGTGCAATTTCTTCTTATCAATACGGCCTCTTTTATGAGAATGAACTTGTTTCGGTCATGACGTTCGGAAAGCCGAGGTTTGATAAGAAATATGAATGGGAATTGATACGGTTCGCTAATAAAGGAGGAGTTAAAGTTGTTGGTGGAGCATCCCGGTTACTGAATAGATTCATAAAGGAAGTAGGGCCAAAATCGTTAATCACTTATTCTGATAGATGTTATGGGGATACTGATTTCTATGAATCTATTGGTTTTAAATTTGTCAGGAACACTTCTCCGGGTTACTTTTATATCAAGAATGGTAGTATGCAAAGAGTTCATCGATTGTCGCTAACGAAGAAGAAACAAGAAGGATTTGAACATTACTCTCCAGATTTAAATGAAGAGGAGAATGCTTTCCTTAATGGTTATTTTAAAGTTTACGATTCTGGTCAAAGTATATATGAGCTTATTCCAGAATCGCAATCATTCTTCTAATCGACTAACTGTTCCCTGCTTGACATATTCTGGAAGTCTGGGTCTTTATAGCCTTGCTGTTTATTCAGGACCAGGATAACCGTGTTCACATCACCAGAAGTATTCACCACGATATCCTTATCTTGGTCAGGGTCAAACGATGCACCTGCGCTTGCAAAATGCATGTTAAAGTTACCTGTTGCCAATGCGATAGTCGTATTACTTCCACGCTGTATAGTGGCAGGCTGGGATAATGAATAAAGAACCCTGGAAACCGATACCTGCGTATTCGGAAGATCAACAGTCTGGTCATAAGTAATCAGGTTAGCCAGGGATATCGTGGTGTTACCTCCCCCGACAATCTTGATTACCGCGTTATTTCTGGTTGTTTTTATAGTGTAAGTGGTTGCCATTAGTACGCTCCTGCATCAATCGGGGGATAATCTACTTCAATGGTTACGTTTGTCCTGGGGCCAGTGTTCCAGATTTGTTCTTCTTGGTTATAAATCAAGGTCTCATTATCTTTTCTTTCTTCAACGTTCACGTCTTTCAGAGAAGAAAGATAAACATAGTCTGGGTTTCTATATACGAATTTCGCGCATGGTTTCTGGATTTCGACAACCTGCGCAGAATCTTTCTGATGTAATAGAGTGATGTTCGGTTTCTTTTTCTTCACGGATATACCTTTGCTATTCCGTATAACAATTTCTCTACCTTGTCGTGTTCATCGTGAACATATAAATCAAATATATGATTATATCTGGATAGGTTTGAAGTAACTGCACGCGGCAAAGAAAGAGTCAGGATTCCTTCTTCTATCGCTGCGTTTGATACGTTAAAGTAAACCGGATCGTCGGAGAAATACGATTCCTTTATCGAGGCAATGAAAACAGATTCCTCGTTAATCGATATATTCCCGTTCTGGTCCACGATGGTTATATCGACAGAGAAGTCGGTTCCCTTTTCGATATAGATGGTCGTGTATTGAGTTGGTATTTGCATAATACTATTTATATTATTTATAAATATAAGTGACTATAATAACAATAAGGATAAGATAGCAAATGGCCGATTTCGTACCAATTCAGATATTACGTTCCCCGAACGTTGCTCCACCACAAAATTACTCCCTGTTTCCCGAAGGCTCTTTAGCTTATTCGTACGATAAGGCCAATTCGGGTTCCTATGCCAGATTGTTCTTTTCTGGTCAGGACTCAGATGGTCTTCCTACTACCCATATCGTTGGGGGTAAGTACTACACCGAGATTATCGATTCTGCAACATCGTTTAACATTCCCCATACCCTTGCACTTCGGGACGAAAATGGTGGGATAGAGGCAAATGTAACCGGATGGGCAAATTACCTTAATCCAGGGTTTGTGTTTAACGTGGATGGTGACATATCCGGAAACGTATATATCGATGGCGGTTCAAACGTAACCGTTACTGCTATTCTGGATGATACCGGTGTAAATGCTGCTGTATACGGAGGACCTAATCAAATTCCAGTTTTTGAAGTTGATTCAAAAGGAAGACTGGTTCAGGCAGCTAACGTTTCCTTAAGCACAGAAATCGGTATTGCCGCTGATTCAGGAGAAGTCATTCTCGAAACAGGAAATACGCTTAAGATAGAAGGCAACGCATTTGTAACTACCACCGCAACCCAGCCTAACGTAATCACGATTGATTATACTGGCGCAAATGAAGTTCTCGGGACCCTGAATCAGATTGATGTTGATTCATCCAATCCTGCTTCCCCGGTTCTTTCTATTCCCACTAATTTTGTAGCACCAGGAAGCGTAACAGTTACAGGTAACCTGGTAGTCAAAGGAACAACGACAACTGTTGAATCCATTGTTAATCAGACGAATGATTCCCTGATTAAACTGGCCAATAACAATATCACTTCTGACGTTCTGGATACCGGTTTCTATGCTGAATACAATCCGGGTTCTGGAGTTGAATATACTGGGCTTATTCGTAAAGCATCGGATAAACAGTATTACTTGCTTGAAGGGGTCGAAACCGACCCGGTTAGTAACGTTATAACCGGCGGCGAACTAGTTGACCTGAACGCAAACTTCACGGGCGGTAATGTACATTCCCTAGCTAATCCTATCGCGGTTTCTGATGGCGGTCTGGGAACCGGTAATATCACGCCCAACACTGTTTTGGTCGGGGACGGAACTAATCCGGTTAAAGAAGTGTCTGGCTCTGATGGACAAGTTCTCCAGATTATTGACGGAGAGGTAGTATTCTTAAATCTGGACGCAGGCACATACTAAAATTTGAGAAACGATACTTCTATAGTACAATTCTTCCGGTCTATCGTCGCCGGAAGAAAACCTAATCCGATAGAAATGAAAGTCGGGGAAATGTCTATCAATTTCCCCGACAAACGAATCTATACTAAAGATGAGTCGGATGTTATCATTCAGATAGGAGCCGGTAATCTAAACTCCTTGGAGAATGTATCAAACGTTGTCGGGACGAATAAACAAGTTCTGCGGTTTGATGGGGTCGATTCGGTATGGAAAGGAAGAACCCTTTCCCCCAACGTCACTATTTCATTAACCGGTCCCATTACCGGGAATGCAACTGTCTCCTTAATAGACCTTGAATCAGGTTCCGCGATTCTCCCTACCCTGGTAACACCAAATAGTATAGTGCTTACCAGAGACACAACGGGATACTATGTAGGAAACGTAAGTGGTAATAACGGGGTATATATCAATCATGTTCCGGGAGAAGACGCATTTCCTCAAATCTGGATAGGCCAGAACGTTGATACTACCTCCGACGTCACGTTCAATAACGTTGACTGCACCGCTAATATAAACGCAGTCGATGCACGGATAACAAATAACGTTTCGGTAACGTCAAGGATAACTTCAGGAAGCATAGTAGGAATCGGGAGTGGCTATAACAATCAGGTTTATTACACTACGCCCGGAAGCCATGTATTCAATATTCCAAACGGGGTCAATAAGTTCAGGGTGACCGTGGTAGCCGGGGCTGGTTCTGGTGGCTCTGCGAAATCAGGTTTTCTGGCCCCGACCCGAATAGGTCATGGAGGAAATTCCGGGGCCGTGTCTTATAGAACCTATACCAGAGTAAACGGACAGAATAGCGTATCGATAACAGTTGGATCGGGTGGAACGATAACCAGTGTTGGTCAGAAAGCAAACGGAGGAAACTCATCTGTAACATATGCATCATCAACTGTTCAGAGTAACGGAGGATTAGCAGGAAATCACTATAACGAAGCACAAGCAACTACACCTGCATCGTTCTCGGGAGCCGATTTCGGTATAGTGGGGACGATAGGAAGTCCCGGAGGTTCGCCGTCAAGTGGTTATCCTTGTACCGGGGCAGGTAGTGGATGTCCTGCTGGGTTTGGTCACATTACACCGTTACCATCAGATAATTCTGCACAGGTAGGGAGATCCGGTATAGGATATAATTCTCCTGGGGCAGGGGGTAGTACCGGCAACCAGAATAGTTCAAGACGTGGTGGCAATGGTAGTGGTGGCTTGGTTATCATCGAATATTAAAATAATGGTTGACAAGGGATAGAAATTAATTAAAATAAAGCCTTCTTTAAAACGGAGGCTTCAATTGAAAGTAAATATTAAAAGGATTAGTCCCTTAGCTGTTGTTCCCAAATACGGAACCGAGGATGCGGGATGTTTTGACCTGTTTGCCGCGATATCAGAACCTGTTACCCTATATCCCGGCAACATGACCATAATCGATACCGGAATTCAGTTTGAAGTTCCTAAAGGCCATGTGATGTTGATTCATTCACGTTCAGGACACGGCTTTAAACATCGTGTCCGTCTGGCAAACTCGACAGGAGTTCTGGATGCTGATTACCGTGGCGTATGTAAAGTTGCCCTGACCCATGATGCTGAATCAGAAACAGGACACCCGAAACCTTTAGTGATTAATCCCGGAGACCGCATCGCGCAGGCCATGATTATCAAGTATGACAAAGTTGAGTTTGCTGAAGTAGAAGACCTTTCTGAAACTGTTCGTGGGGAAGGTGGATTCGGAAGCACAGGAGCTTAAAAATAATACTTGACTCATTTTGTTCTCCAATATATAATCTTCACATACTTACTTGAAGAACAAAATGAGTCTTGAAGATAAAATAATACACGAGACAAGCATCGGATACGTATTCGTTGTGAACAAGAACTACTTTGAAGTTCGAATCAACCGAGACTGGGATTCGATTTCGGATAGTGCTTATATTGATGTAAGTATAGCGGTAGCAAGATTGGATTACTTAACTAAGAGGAAAGAAAATGCAAACCTTAATTGAAACCGTAATCATAATTTCATTTGTGATAGCAATAGTAGTAGTAGTAGCTTCTGCCACTAAATAATCAAACTGGAGATATTAAAATGAAAACCCTGAACAACGAATCAAAACACTATTTCACCAAATTCCTGTCAATCTACGGACTGACCCGTGACGTCACCACCAGACGTCAAGTATTCTTCGATAAGTCAGGAAGGAAGTTTTCTTTCTCAGTATCAAATCACCCGATTATCCTTGAATGTCGTCAACTGTACGAAGACTGTCACGGATTTGTTACCTATCATATCCATTCCGAAAAATTCTATCGTGTCAATGTCGATAAACCTAGTTCATTTGGATTTTCCCGGACCACCAGAACCGGAATTCAAGCATTCTCGGCTAAAGTGAAACTGAATGATGGGATAGAAATCGGAACCATAAAGAATCAAGTTTTACGAGATATATGCCAAAAACCAAAATCAAAAAGAAGTCGGAACACGACAAGTTCTACACCAATACAGAAACTGCCAAATACTGTATCAACGCTGTTCTGCCGCTCCTGGAGTCGAATCCTCTCTGGATTGAGCCGAGCGCAGGGAACGGCTCGTTTCTTCTTCAGATAAAGGGAAACAAAGTCGGATTTGATATTGAGCCAGAACATGATGAGATAATCAAATCCGACTTCCTTAATATCAGTAAGGAATCTATTCAGTTCATGAAGACGTCAAACGGATGTGATCAGATAGTTGTTATCGGGAATCCTCCGTTTGGAGAACGTGGCGTCATGGTAAATAAGTTTATCCGTCATTCATTAAGCTTTGCTGATGTGATAGCGTTTATCGTTCCGGATACGTTCAGAAAGTTTAGCCGACAAAAGATATTTCCCAGGAACTGGAGACTGGTAACGAATTTTCATTTAGGAGCCGATCCCCAGTTCAATTTATACGGCAAGGATATTCCCCAGTTCACTTTATACGGCAAGGATATTTACATACCTACTGCATATCAGATATGGGTGAATGAGAAGAGCAAGTCTTCTGTTTACTGGGATTTACGTGAATCAGCCATGGCATCAGACAAAGTATGTACTTCAGGAGGCGATGTTGAATTTGAGTTTGTCAATAAGTCAGATGCAAACTGGTTTATCTTCGGGGCCGCGCCACACCGAATCATTCCGGCCAATGAAGTCAAGTCAACAAATCGAGGATATTATATTCGTTGCTCGCTTGAAATTCGGGACAGATTAAGTAAAATAGACTGGAAAAGTTTTGCTCTTTCAAGTGTTTCAGGTGGGGTAGCATGGTTCACCAAACACGAGATATTTTCAGCTTATACGAAATCCATGTGTATGTTATCGAAACAGCCGTAAAACCCCTGCCTTTATGCATGGGGAGGTTCAAAACTACACATGTATTTCACGATAAAGGAGAAGTTGTTGAATATTAAATTTCATTCCCTTCATTGGGATAACATAGACCCGATAGTCGTTAACGCACACAAGGCAGTTATCGATATGTACGGGATTGATTGCACATATCATGCTAAGAACATGGACCACGGGGCATGGATTGACTCGGTGCTGGCAGAATCGGACGATGAATTAGTTGGAATCATGGATATTGATTGTATCCCGACTAATCGAAAGTATCTTAATCATGTTATCGATCTGGCTCGGGAAAGACGTCATTTTATCGGGACAGCACAGGTATCGAATCATTATCATCCTGCCACTAATATCTATGCAGCCCCGGCATTCATGGTTCTACACCGGGACGCTTATAGATGGGCGAAAGAATATTCCTTCCGTGCAAATCATGCACATAAGTGTGACGTGGCAGAGTACTTCTGTTACATGACCGAGAAAGAACAATTCTTAAGACATCAGGCCCTGTATCCGAATCATGTTCATCTACCTAAATGGCGTCTGTCGAATTACGGGACGTATGGAATAGGTACTTACTATTCGATGGGAATCTATCATAACTTTGAATCCAGAATGTCCCAGAATATCAATCTGTTTAAACACGTGTGTGATACTGTTCTTCGTAAAGGAGATATCATTCACGTCAATGAGTTAGAGATAGAAGTCGTCAAGGCACGAAACGGACTGTAGGAGATTCCATGAAGAAAATCATATTTCACGTCAACCAGTTATGTGAACGGGGAACAACTACCGCGACCCGTGACATGGCGTTCTGGAGTCAGAAACTGATTCCTAATCTGGAATCTGTTATCATGTACAGAACAGACCATGAATTTGGAAACAATCAGAAGGTTAAAGAAGCCCTGGAGAAAGACGGCATTCTACTTCAGCCCTATTCTGTTAACGCAAACGAGATTAAGGATATCGTCAGGTCACATAACCCGGATATCTTCTATCGTCTATATGCAGGAGGGCCGTCAGCAAGGCAGCCTTCTTCTGGTGCCAGAAAGGATTTTAACCATGCTATATTCCCGGGACAGTTTGATGACAAGACTGATGCGTATATATCAGAATGGTTATCGAACGAAATGTTCGCGAAGTTCAAAAAAAGGAAACCATTTCTGAATCATATCGTTAATCTTCCTGACCCAACAGAATCCTCACGGAACGAGGTCAGAAGTATGTTCAGGGTTCCAGATTCAGCATTTGTCTTTGGTAGACTGGGAGGATATGATAGCTTTGATATCGGATTTGTTCGGGAAGCAGTTCTGGATATAGCCAATGCTCGGGAAGACGTATACTTCTTCTTTGCGAACACTGACCCGCGTGGAATGGAGAATCATCCCCGAATCAAGTTCTTTGAGACTATCGTTGATATGCTGACAAAGTCAAACTTCATCTCTGCATGTGATGCAATGATTCATGCCCGTCAACGGGGAGAGACTTTCGGGATAGCCTGCGCCGAATTCATGCAACAAAAGAAACCGGTTCTGACTTATCGATTCAGTCCTGAAATGGCACACATCGACCCAATGGTTTATTCCAATGCGTATAATTTCTGGAACCTGACCTATACTGATAAGGACGATGTTATTCTGAAGGCGAATCAGTTAGCAGACAGGAACGTTAAATCCAATCTGGTATTCAATCCAGAACGTATCATAAATAACTTTAAGCCTGAAAAGGTAATCGAAGAATTCTGTAGGATGACAGGAATATGAGATGTGTAAAGTTCGCGGACACTCCCCGGGATTTCATTCTGCATTCAATCGGGGAGACCATTGAATTAAATCATTCGGTCCTGTGGGTTTTGACGGGGGATGAAGAAAAGAGAATCCCCCCTGTCTTGGTAAATTTCCGGGAATGGCTTCCAATCATTCTTGGCACATACGAAAGAAACGGGGACGTGATGCGGGCATTAAAGGTTCGATACTTCATAGCAAACCTGGATGAGATAGAAAAGGAAATGGAATTCATCAAGGCTCATTTTTACGAGGAAGTTATTCCATGGCACGACTACTCTTCGTCTTGACACTAGGACTATCCGGATGTCAAGACGTTAAGCAAGAAATATTTATTAAGGTTCCTTCTGTAGTTCTTCCACAAACTCCCAATCCAGTAACAAACCGTCGTGACGTAGACTGTCTGGCCAAGAATATCTATCATGAGTCACGGGGAGAATCATTTACCGGAAAGCTCGGGGTCGCAAACGTCACCATGAACCGACTTAATGCCCCGGGGTTTCCTGATGACGTTTGTGAAGTAGTATATCAGAAAAGAAAGGTCTGTCAGTTCTCCTGGGTATGCCAAGCATCAAAAAGATATACCCAGGAGTTTGACGAAGTATCCTGGTACGAAAGTAAACAGATAGCCAGAAAGACCATTGACGGAGAAATCAAACGGGACGTTACCGGAGGAGCCTTATTCTTTCATAACAACAAGGTCAATCCGTCTTGGTCAAGGAAACGAAAGAAAACCGTGACGATAGGAAGACATCACTTCTATAGGTGACAGGATTTTATATAAATAGTCATGATATCTTTTCTTTTATACGGAGTTAATACATGTCCTCATGGGGAAACAAAGACGGTCTCAGCGCAAACGGGACTGTATCGACATCAGATTCATCAAACGAAGTAGTCGGGGTATCCACTGACTTTACGAACCAAATTATGGAAGGTGATTATATATTTGTCGCGGGAGCCAAGTACCAAGTAACAAACGTAATCGATGATACCAATCTTCTGATTGACGGTAATGCTGCCTCGACAGAAACCGGAGAAACACTCGTTATTCAACAAGGGCCAAAATGGTTATCGAACGTGGCCCTGTCTGAAAACGTATATTCCATTCAGCGCATATTTGGTTCAGACCTCGACGAATCAGGAGCTCCTTCTAACCGCGAACGTAACCTGAAGCAAACAGGCTGGTATAACGTAATGGAATACGAAGATTCTTTAGGAAACAAGAGATATAAAAATGAGCTCTTGGTATCTTTATCCAAAGACTTCACCAAGGATAACGCATTCGACTCAGACGGAAATGCATTGGTTGATTACTTCATTACCATCCTTTCCCAGCCTGAAGATTTTTCTACCGACAATGCGAATGCGACCGTTGACTTTACGATAGTCGCCGAAGGTAACGACGATACTATGATTCTGGAATATCAATGGCAAGAATCTAGTAACGGAATCGTATTTACTGATGTGGTAGACGGTGGAGTTTATTCTGGAGCAAATACAAACGTCCTGTCTATCTCCAACGTAACCGGACTGGATGGCCAAGTATTTAAAGTTCAAGTAACGGGATCAAACGTATCTGCTTATGTAGATAACGTAGAATCTGATGTTTCCACAATCGAAATCATAAATGGCTGATTCTAAACTATCACAACTTACACAGGTCTCAGAAGTTTCTGGTAACGCTCTTTTATACGTATCAGATTCTTCACGTGACCGAGCTATATCGGTTCAGGACTTCTTTGATGGAGTCCCGAACTCTTCTCTGAACGGACAGATAACTTTTGATGAGAACGTTCAGATAATGACCACGGGAGGAATCGTTGATATAGGCGTTCCGATAACAGATATTCGTATCGACACTGATGCGCATAATATCAGTATTCCGATTCCTGATTCTGGAAGAAGTCAGTTAAAGATTATTCTGGTGTCACTATCATCGGGCGGAAGTTATACACTTCAAGGAAATATCATCAATTCCGGAAACGTGATTCTGAGTAATAAAGGAGATTCTGCTATGTTGGTATTCTATCCAGGAGTAGATAAATGGTTCAAGATGTAATTGAAGATGTCGAGAAAGAAGACGTCGAATTAATTTGCTTCCTTAACAAACAGATAGGAAGGTTTCGTAATTCAGGAAAGATTAATACCAGACTTGCTCTGAATCAGCTTATTATTCTTCATAACGTATTCTCGGACAAAATGCCGGGATTGTTATTCGAGAAGACTCCAGAAGAAAGGTGGTCGACCCTATCTACCATGATGAGACACTTGGATTATCTCCCAGAAGAAGTTGAAGTCGGGGAAAGAAAGATTAAGACCGAAAGTATCATGGTCGACGATTCTATTCTGTTCGAGCTGAGTAAATGAGAAACCAATGAGAAACCAATGAGAAACCAATGAGAAACCGACGAGGAAAGGAAAACTTCATTGACCCAGTATTCTTCTATAGAATATTGAAGCTGCTATCTACGCCTATACGAGAAAGTAAAGCATACAGACTCGGAATAATCAACGAGAAAGGAAAGCAGATAAAGATTCCTCGTTCAGAAGAAGAAAAGGATTCTTTTAGTTTGCTTAATCGATTAGTGTTTCGGTTACAGGCCCTGATATCAAGATATAGTTCTGGAACCAATATCGATTCTGAGTTAAGAAAGATTGCTACCAGTACTTATCTGATTAAAGAATGTATAGAAGGTGATGTTGAGCCTCTGAATCTGGAGATTATATTCAGAAAGGCCATTGATGTTATCTCAGAAGAAGACTTGGCGGAATTTAAAGAATTCATGAAAGAAAATCTGGTTCCGTATTCGGTATATGCGGAAGAAGTTGCGGCCAATAATTCGATGGCAACCGGAGGAATTGAGAGGCCAGAAACTAAGTTGATGGGAAGCAAAAAGAAGAAAGAAAAGAAAAAGATTAAAACAAGGGGAATTGTAGATGGCGATTCAGTCGTATAAGGGGTTTGTTGCTAACAACAGAAGCGGATGGGGGAGGATGCAGCCCATGGGGATAGGAGAGACCGCTAAGACTCATTATGTAAACGGTAAGCCACATTCCGTGGATGGCCAACCATCAAGGATATATTATTCGGGGAAACAGGAATGGCATAAGAACGGAGAGTTGCATAACGAGAATGGACCGGCGGTTGTATATCCTCCGAGTAAAATTAATCCAAACGGACACAGGGAATATTATCTGGATGGGAAACAAATGAGCAAGGCAGAACATGGACAGAAGAAGGGAGAAAAAATAGATGGCTAAGATTCAGGTAAGTATTAAAGATTTATATTCTTGGGGAGCTAACGGATTCGGACAGCTTGGAGACGGAACGACCACAGAAAGGTTAAGTCCGGTTCAGGTTCCGGGAACCTGGATAAGTATATCCGGAGGAGGTTCTCATTCCTTAGGCATCAAATCAGATAATACTCTATGGGCGTGGGGAAATAACGGGAATGGTCGGCTTGGAGACAAAACAACCACATGCAAGCCAAGTCCGGTTCAGGTTCCTGGAACATGGATAGGAATATCCGGAGGAGGTGCTCATTCCTTAGGTATCAAGTCAGATTGTACTTTATGGACGTGGGGGTATAACGGTTTCGGACAGCTTGGGAACGGAACGACCACACAAAGGGTAAGCCCGATTCAGGTGCCAGGAAACTGGATAGGTTTATCCGGAGGATGTTATCATTCCTTAGGCATCAAGTCAGATAATACTCTGTGGGCTTGGGGAAGTAACGGAAATGGACAGCTTGGGGACGGAACAAACATACAAAGGTTAAGTCCGGTTCAAGTACCAGGAACCTGGATAAGTATATCCGCAGGAGGTTCTCATTCCTTAGGTATCAAGTCAGATAATACTCTGTGGGCTTGGGGAGCTAACGGAACTGGACAGCTTGGGGACGGAACAACCACACAAAGGTTAAGTCCGGTTCAGGTACCAGGAACCTGGATAAGTATATCCGGAGGAGCTAACCATTCCTTAGGCATCAAGTCAGATAATACTCTGTGGGCTTGGGGAAGTAAC
>Ga0265293_10005505_pt1 | contig 21072 bp, 21 predicted proteins | sample Munlanlewell138R_FD_192505 | JGI IMG/M metagenome (GOLD analysis project Ga0265293, IMG submission 192505) | Leachate microbial communities from a municipal landfill in Southern Ontario, Canada - Leachate well 138R | ecosystem: Engineered > Solid waste > Landfill > Unclassified | place: Canada... | reverse complement strand
TAAACCAAGAAACCAAAAATAATTTCACCATTTACCCCAATCCTACAAATTCAATTCTGAATATTCAGTCAGATAAGGTAATTCAAAAAGTTTCCATTTATAATTATTTAGGAGAATTGGTCATTCAAGAAAATGGTCAAGCGATAAATCAAATAAATGTTGAGCAGTTGAACAAAGGGATTTATGTGATTCGCATGACTGGAAAAGAGAGTAATGTTTTTAATGGAAAGTTTGTGAAGGAGTAGAGGGGGGCCAATAAGTATTTTGTAATGAACTGATTGTTTGAAGGTTTTATCTGTGTTTTTTTGGCTGAACTTAATATTAATAGTAAGTTAGCTTAAATTTAAAACATATACTATGAGAAATTTACTTTTAATAATCGTTTTATTTGTTTTTGGGAGTTTTGGATTTACCCAAGTAACTCACAATATTAATAACAATACCTATAATAATCCAAGTTGTCAAGGCTATGAATTCTTTGCTTCATTTGATAATACGAATGATTGTAATCCGTCTGCTGGAATGCCATGCTTTGATGTTCCTTTAGGAAATACAAATCATAATTCATCTAACCAATCCTGTGACACCCCCTTTTCAAATATTAATGATGTAAAGGCGATGACCTTGAGAGAGGTGGTTTCTGGCATAGACTATGTTATTTCATTTTGTGACCCAAGCGGCAATCAGCTGCTTAACGGCGGAACAGTTCTTTATGGCTTAGGGAGTTGTCATTTACCATCTCCTCCCGCTTTTGTTAATCTATACTGGACAATTGATCCTGTTTCATACGTTATTGAGATTACTATTTTCTAATCATTAATATATAAGAATATGCATTATTTTATAACTATTTTCCGTTGGTTTTTGTTTGTGTTTTTAATTTTATCAACACAAGTAAACGCTCAACACGCAGTAGATTTAGATCCATCATTTGGTACAAGTGGTATGGTTTCGACACAAATAGATACAGTAATTAATCTTCCAGGAGGTCATACGGCTATAAAACAACAAGATGATAAAATTGTCGTAGCTACGATTTATTCAGGCTACCCAATTGTTTACCGTTATTTGACCAATGGAGATTTAGATCCAACTTGGGGACAAAATGGAATAGTGAGCACGCCGCAACATTCAGGTGATATTAATCTAGTTGTAAATGTTTTTCAACAAGATAATGGTCAAATAATTGTTACTGGTGTAAAAGATACAGTAGGTCTTCATGCTACCTTGAATTATATAATTAAATATAATACAGATGGTTCGCTAGACCAAAGCTTTGGAACTGGAGGTATGGCAAATTACTGGTGTCCCGGAACAGAGTATTTAAATGCTTCTTTTATTATGGATAGTTCCATATACCTTGTAAACCTTGATGGAATGAATCTGGATTCCTTGATGGTTTATTCCTATAATATTAATACAGGACTTATTAATAGTGCGTTTGGAAACAATGGAAAGAAGTATTTAGACCTTGGAATGGAGATTTATTTACAAGGTATAAATGTGAGTAATAATAAAATACTTTTTTTAACTTCAAAAGCATCTATAAATAGAACGTATCAATACACTTCAAACTTCGATATTGACAGTACTTTTGGAACCAATGGTTACATTTCAATGTCGGATGGTTACACAAGTCTAGGTAATAATACATGGCGTACTACCTCCTGTGAAAGTGCTGGGATATCTCATTTTCACCGTCCTTTAATTCAAGATGATGATAAAATTATTTTAGCAGGAATTAGTTCAGATACTTGTAATGTTGATGGAGAGGTAGTGGTTGAAAGATTTCTTCCTAATGGTAGTAAAGACCTCGGATTTGCCTCAAACGGTATATTAAAATTTGATTTTAGGAGTGATAATACAGAATTGAACTATGTTAAAAATGTAAATGAATTAACGAACGGTTATATTCTAGTAGTAGGCGGAGTTCATCCTAAGTATAATCCAAGCACCACAGCACCTACTGTTCCTACATTAATAAAACAACAATTTGCCATGGCATTGTTTGATGATCAAGGAAATCCGGTTCCTTCCTTTGGCACAAATGGCGTGTATATTGAAAGTAGCTTTCATGGTACAGATACAGTAGATATTTTATTGAATTCTTTTGTGCAACAAGACGGAAAAGTTGTTCTGGTTGGATATACTCCACACTTTAGTTTATTTGATGCGATGATGAATTACAATCCTCCACATGGTGCTCAGAGTACAAATTTAAGTCGTTATACTATTGAAAGGATTAGTGAAGGAGGTGGTGCTGGTTTAAACCAGGAAACCAAAAACGATTTTACCATCTACCCCAACCCTACAAATTCAATTTTAAACATTCAATCCAACAATCCTATTCAAAAAGTTTCCGTCTATAATTATTTAGGAGAATTGGTCATTCAAGAAAATGATCAAGCGTTAAATCAAATAAATGTTGAGCAGTTGAACAAAGGGATTTATGTGATTCGCATGATGGGAAAAAATGGAAGGGTTTTTAATGAGAAATTTGTGAAGGAGTAATTAACTAAATGTCATGTGATTTGGCTAACAGAAAAAAAAAACAGTAAGTTAGCTTAAATTTAAAACATATACTATGAGAAATTTACTTTTAATAATCGTTTTATTTGTTTTTGGGAGTTTTGTAAATGCCCAAACTTTAGTTTCTCACAATATCAATAATCTCACAAGTGGAATGTTTTGTGGAGGCTATGAATTCTTTGCTTCGTTCGATAATACAGATGACTGTAATCCAACTGCAGGAATGCCTTGTTCTGACGTCCCTCATGGTGTTACAAATCACGACTCTCGAAATCAATACGGTAATCAAGATCTTAATGGGGGAACAGTTCTTGGCAGTTTGGCAAGTTGTAATATACCTATAACTGGCGCTGGTGTTAATGTATACTGGACAATTGATCCTGTTTTAAACCATATTGATATAATTATTTATTAAGCATTAATATTTTGATTATGAATTTCAATATAAAATTTTTTTTAAGCTCATTGTGTGTAGTCTTTATTTTTTCTTCACAAGTAAACGCACAATATCCAGTTAATTTAGATCCTACATTTGGTATAAATGGTAAGGTTGTTACACAGGTAAACCAAGTACTTATTACTTCTTTTGGAAGTCAAGCAGTTGTAAAACAACAGGATGATAAGATTGTCGTGCTTACAACTTATTTAGGTAGTCCAATTGTTTATCGTTATTTGACCAATGGAGATTTAGATCCCGCTTGGGGACAAAATGGAATAGTGAATACGCCGCAGCATTCTGGTGATGTCAATCTCTTTTCCAATGTTTTTCAACAAGATAATGGTCAAATAATTGTTACAGGAGTAAAAGATACAGTAGGTCTTGCTGGTACTAAAATGAATTATATGATTAAGTATAATTCAGATGGTACGCTAGACCAAAATTTTGGAACAGGTGGTATGGCAAATTACTGGTGTCCTGGAACAGAGAATTTAAATGCTTCTTTTATTATGGATAGTTCTATATATCTCGTAAACCTTGATGGAATGAATATGGACTCCTTGATGGTCTATTCCTATAATATCAATACTGGACTTATTAATAATGCTTTTGGAAACAATGGAAAGAAGTATCTAGACCTTGGAATGGTGATTTTTTTACAAGGTATAAGTGTTCGAAATAATAAAATACTTTTTTTAACTGGTAATATTTCTACAAATAGATTGTATCAATACAATGCAAATTTTGATATTGATACTAGTTTTGGAACCAATGGATATATTTCAATGTCAAATGGATCACCTACGTATAATAATTTTGTTTGGCGTTATACCACTTGTGAAAGTGCTGGGATATCCCATTTTACTCGCCCTATAATTCAAGATGATGATAAAATTATTTTAGCGGGAATAAGTTCAGATACTTGTAATGTTGATGGTGAGGTAGTGGTTGAAAGATTTCTTCCTAATGGGGATAAAGATCTTGGATTTGCCACAAATGGAGTGTTAACATTTGATTTTAGAAGTGATAACACAGAATTGAATTATGTTAAAAATGTAAATGAATTAACGAACGGTTATATTCTAGTAGTCGGTGGGGTTCATCCTAAGTATAATCCAACAACCACAGCATCAATAGTTCCAACAGTACTTGAACAAAAATTTGCAATGGCATTGTTTGATGATCATGGAAATCCGGTTCCTTCTTTTGGAACAAATGGCGTGTATGTTGAAAGTAATTTTCATGCTAGCGATTCAGTTGATATTTTATTGAACTCTTTTGTGCAACAAGACGGAAAAGTTGTTCTGGTTGGATTTACTCGTCATTATAGTGTGTTTGATGCGATGACGAATCATAGTAATTTTCAAAATGGCACGCAAAGTACAAATCTCAGTCGTTACACAATTGATAGAATTAGCGAAGGAGGAGGCGTTGGTCTAACCAAAGAAACCAAAAACGATTTTAGCATTTACCCAAATCCTACAAATTCAATTTTGAATATTCAATCAAATCAAACTATTAAAAAGATTTCCATTTATAATTATTTAGGAGAGTTGGTCATTCAAGAAAATGGCCAAGCGTTAAATCAAATAAATGTTGAGCATTTGAATAAAGGGATTTATGTGATACGCATGACTGGAAAAGAGGGAGATGTGTTTAATGGGAAGTTTGTGAAGGAGTAGTTAATGTCTTCAATGCCTTCGACAGGCTCAGTCACCGAAGAGTATTCCGTTGGTTGAGTCTGTCGAAGGCAGCATAAACAAATATTTCTGTTACTCTTCACTTCTTCTTAAACGCCGTTGCAATCACCCCTTCTTTCAATCCACACGGAGAAAAATAGCACGATGTAGCGCTAATTTGATCCAACACCCATTTGGTTTTGAAAGCAGCAACTTGGATCATTTCTTTGCGGTAATCTATTATCCAATAGTTTTTATCACGTTCCGCGCGAGAAGAATGAATTAATTTTTCTAAAACTAAATTTAATTCTTTTATAGGGAGTAAATGAGTTGTGTTTCTGCTATAAGAAGCTGTTTCGTTCATCAGATTAAAGAAAGTTTCAAAACTTCCTGCGGCTCCTATCAAACTGTCAGAAGTAAGCGTTTTGAAATAACCTTTAGACTGGTATTCTAAAAACAGTTTGATGCGTTGTAGGTCTTCGCTAGTCAATGGATCAGAAAGATCAAATAATTGCGTAATTCTTGAAATTCCAATATTAAAACTGTTTATTTCATGAACAATTTCTCCTTTTGTCACTGTAAACTCGGTGCTTCCACCACCAATATCCATAATGCAAGAAGTGTTTTCCAAAAATGGATGTATGCTACTTATTCCTTCATAAACAAGTTCAGCTTCTTGATTTCCGTTAATTAGTTGAATTTTTAAATTGTGTAGATTTTCAATTTTATCTAAAAACTCATTGGCGTTTTTTGCATCTCGCAAAGCAGAGGTTCCAAAAGCTCTGATTTTATCTGGATAAATCCCAAACGAACGGCAAGTTTCAACAAAATGATCTATTGAAAAATAAGCGCGTTCCATCGCCTGGAGAGTAATAATGTTCGAATTTATTCCGCCTTCACCCAAATTTACAAAGGATTTGTCGGTGATTAAGATTTCCATGTTGCCGTCCAGGACTTCGAAAACGATAAGTCCAAAGGTGTTTGTTCCTAAATCAATGACGGCTCCTCTCATAAATTATTTTTTGGTCCATTTAATTAGCATTCCTAGTTTCAGTCTGTGGTTAAAACGAAGAATTCCATTTTTATAGATTCTTCCTGCGATGATCATCATAAAGAAAGCAGAAGAAAAAAGTATAATAAGAGATAAAAATAATTGCCATATATTTCCGTCTTCAAATCCATTTGATAATTCTACCATCATTACCATTGGTGAAGTAAATGGAATGAATCCGAGCCAGGTACTTAATGTGGTTGATGGAAAATAAACGACATAATAACCCGATAAAACAGAAGCGAATAAAAGCAGCGTTAATGGAATAATAAATTGTTGTCCATCTGATTCTGACCCCATCGAAGAGCCTACCATGGCGAAGAAAGAACCGTAGAATAAGTATCCGCCAATAAAAAACAAAGAAAAGAAAATCAGCATGTTTGCATATTGAATCTGATTGTAAATTAAGTTAACAAACGGACTTTGACTGGCTATCTCTGAGTTAACTTCTGAATTACCAACTGCGTCAGCAACAAAACCAGGGCTAAACATATCTGGAAATAAAGTTAATCTGAATAAATACAAGCCAGTTCCTATGATAATTACCCATGCTGTAAACTGAACCAAAGCAGAAAACCCAACTCCCAACACTTTCCCTGTGAGTAATTGTCGTGGATTTACGCTCGACAATAAAACCTCTACAATTCGGTTTGATTTTTCTCTTGAAACACTGCGCAGAATTGTCATACCAAACATGAAAACAAAAAGAATAATCAGTGCTCCAAAGCTAAATCCGACCCAACTTGCTGTAGTCGATTTTTCGTTTTTCGGATCGTAAACATCTTTAAAGTCGAAGTTTAGCGCTTGTTTAATTTCACGGAATTTAGAAACAGATAAATCTGTGAATTGATCGACCATGATTTCTTCCATTCTTCGTTCAACTAAAAAAATGATTTGACGCTGAATATTTTCTGGTGGACGTTCTCTATAAGATACAATTACCTTTTTATTGCTAACAATTTTTTCATTGATCCAAACCGAAAGGTCATAATCTTTATATTTTTCCTGATAAGCAAAGTCTTCATAATCAACAAATGCATTAATGAAGTCAAATTGCAGGTTTTTTGGTGGATTTGAAGTCAATTTACTATCAAAAATCTCTTTTTTGTCCATTAAAAGGATTTTCCATTCCTTATTTGTGGATGTCGTTGTGGAAAGAAATAAATAGATTAATCCTAATACGGCAAGCGGACCCAAGATCATCAGCCATTTAAAAGACCGATTTTGGAATCGTTCTGCAATTTCTCTTTTCGCTATTAAAATTACTTTATTCACTGACGATTTCGTTTTGAGCGTTAATAGATTTTACGAAAACATTTTCCATGCTGGGCAGCACTTCTTCAACCCCAGTGATATTCACATGGTCAATCACAGCATTCAATAAATCATTGATTTTGTTTCCTTGACGCATTTTTAAATAAATCGTAAATGCATCTGCTCCATGTATTTTTTTGTCAATAATTTCATAACCCGCCCAAAGTGCATTGGCAAAAGCAATCATATTTCCGACAAATGAAATTTTGTAGATTCCTTCTTTAAATTGCTGACGTAAATCATGAACAGTTCCTTCTAAAACCTTATGACCTTCATTAATTAAAATGGCCCTGTCACAGATTTCTTCCACGTTATTCATGTTGTGCGTAGAAATAATTATCGATTTTCCTTTCTTTTTGAAATTGAGCAATTCCTTACGAATAAGTTCAATATTAATGGGGTCAAATCCACTAAAGGGTTCATCGAGAATCAAAACATCAGGTTCGTGGAGCACCGTACAAATAAATTGAACTTTTTGTGCCATTCCTTTAGAAAGTTCTTCAATTCTCTTTTTTCGCCAAGCTTGAATTCCGAATCTTTCTAACCAATATTCCGTTTGATTTTTAGCTTCTTTTGTTGTTAAACCTCTCAGTCTTCCTAGAAAGAGCATTTGTTTTTCAACCGACATAGATTGATACAGTCCACGTTCTTCCGGAAGATATCCAATATCGAGTAAATGCTTTTCTTTCATCAACTCATTGCCATAAGAAACATACCCTTTGTCTGCAGAAATAATTTGATTGATAATCCGCATTAAAGTTGTTTTTCCGGCACCATTTGGACCTAAAAGACCTAAAATTTCACCTTTTTCCAACGAAAATGAAATATCATGCAAGATTGTTTCTCGATTAAAATACTTCGATATGTTTTCAACTTTAATCATGTTTCAATTATTAATTACCTTCCGTTAGCTCGGAATACGAATTGTAAATTATGATTGTAGAAGAGCTTTGCGCTTTCATCATTCATAATTCGCCACTCCTAATTATTATTCTTCTACCTCAAAAGCATTCAATAACTTAATCTGATTGCGGTACAACAACAATAAATCATCATTCTCCAATTTTTTCAATAATCTTGAAATCACAACCCGTGAAGTTGCTAAATCTCTCGCGATTTCTTCATGTGATAAGTTCAGCAATTTTGATCCTGTATGTTTTGCTTTTTGTTGCAGATAATATTTAAGGCGTTCATCGAGTTTTTGGAAAGCAATCTGATCAATCGTATTTAGCATTTCATTAAAACGATCGCGAATTGTTCCCATTACGAAACTTTTCCATGAAGAATATTTCATCAGCCACTCATCCATCACATCGATAGGAACGGTAAGCATCTCCACATCGTCCTCTGCTACAGCTTTGATTTCACTCGGAAATTGCTCCATACAGCAAGTGAATGTCATTGCACAACTCTCTTTTGCATTTACATAATAGAGTAAAATTTCTCTTCCTTGGTCATCCATTCGGGAGATTTTTACTGTTCCAGAAGAGATAATTGGCATGCTTCTTACAATTTGACCATAATCTAAAATTACGTCTCCAGCTTTTACTGAGACTTCTTTTGCGATACTTTTAAATTCTTCTAAAAGTTTTGGTTCGAAAGTATATTTGAATTTTTCAAGAGTTTCCATGTCTCAAAAATAAACGAATTTTAGACATATTTGATATCATTTCATTACCCTTTTTACGATTCTTTGTGGAGATGTCATTCCAAATCACGATATTTGCAAAATAAATTGAGTATTATGTCGAAGATTACCACACTGAATGATTTTATCCTTGAACGTCAAAAAGACTTTGCTTATGCAACAGGGGAACTTACCAACTTGTTGAATGACATTGCAGTTGCATCAAAAATAGTAAATCGTGATGTAAATAGAGCTGGACTAGTAGATATCTTAGGAGCAAAAGGCGAAACCAATGTTCAAGGAGAAGAACAACAAAAACTGGATGTAATTGCAGACGATGCATTTATTAGAGCTTTCAGAACTGGAGGTGAAGTTTGTGGAATTGCTTCTGAAGAAAACGACGATTTTGTTGCTTTTGAGGATGAGACATCTAGAAATGGTAAGTATGTGGTTTTATTTGATCCATTAGATGGTTCTTCAAATATCGATGTAAACGTTTCAATTGGAACAATCTTCTCAATTTATAGAAGAATTTCAGAGCCTGGCACACCAGCTGTTTTGGAAGATTTCTTGCAAAAAGGAGCAGATCAAGTAGCTGCTGGATATGTTTTATTCGGTTCCTCAACAATGTTAGTTTATACAACAGGATATGGAGTGAATGGCTTTACTTTAGACCCGTCAATTGGAGAGTTCTGTCTGTCACATCCAAACATTAAGTCCCCTAACACAGGAAGAATTTACTCTATAAACGAAGGAAATCTTGACCGTTGTGATCCAGGAGTAAAAGAATATGTTCAATATTGCCGTGAGGAAGACCCATCAACAGGAAGACCTTATTCAGGAAGATATATCGGTTCCTTGGTGGCAGATTTTCACCGTAACTTACTAAAAGGAGGTGTTTATATCTATCCAACTACCAACAACTGGCCAGAAGGTCGCTTGAGATTACTTTACGAATGTAATCCATTGGCATTTATTGCAGAACAAGCAGGTGGTTTATCAACAGATGGACACCAAAGAATTTTAGACATCGTTCCTACTGAATTGCACCAAAGATGTGGATATTATGCAGGTTCAAAAGATATGGTTGAGAAGGCTATGAGTTATTTGAAACATAAAGAGGCCTTTATTAATGGTTAATCCTCCCCCTTTATCCCCCAAAGGGGGAAGTGCTTCGAATTCGACTTTTTGTTGTTAGAAATACGTATAAAAACTAATTTAAAAAGGAATAAGTTCAGTTATTAAAAGATAATCTTTTTACATCCCTCTTTGGAGAGAGACCGAGGGAGAGGAGTTTTTTATTCCAAAAATTACATTTTATCATGAAAAAAATATATCATCTTTCTTCGTGTAACACCAATCAACGTATTCTTAAAGAATTAGAATTGGGTGACGATGTTGAATTACAAGATATCAAGAAAGAAAATATCGACGAAATAACATTGGATTTCATCAAAGAAAAAGTGGGTTCCTACGAAGCTTTGTTTTCTAAAAGAGCAATGAAATACCGCTCGATGGGACTGAATGGAATGAAACTTTCAGAGGCGGATTATAAAAAGTACATGCTTGAAGAATATACATTCCTAAAACGACCTTTTATCATTTTAGAAGATGAGGTTTTTGTAGGGAATGCGAAGAAAACAGTTGAAGCAGCAAAAAAAGCATATCACGGCAGTTAAGGTCAAATGAATAAAGTAATCCTTGCGCATCTTGCGCTGTTCACGCTGAATGCAATTTACGGCGCAAATCATTTACTAGCCAAAGGAGTTACTCCAGATTTTTTAGGTCCGAATGGATTTATATTGCTACGCGGTGGAATTACAACTGTACTTTTTCTGATTATCTTTTTTGGCTTTATTCGTGAAAAAGTTGATAAGAAAGATTTACCGCGTTTAGCCATTACAGGACTTTTTGGAGTCTGTTTAAATCAATTGTTTTTCTTTAATGGTTTGGCATTGACTTCTCCGATGAATGTTGGGATTATCATGACTTCTACTCCGATTTTAGTGGTGATTTTATCCTATTTTATTCTCAAAGAAAGAATCACCAAACTTAAAGCATTCGGAGTTTTTATTGGTGCTGTAGGAGCAATAGCCCTAACCACAGTTGGAAAAGAACCCGAGTTTGACTCTTCTTTAGGAGACTTGTATATATTTATTAACGCCCTATCTTTTGGTCTTTACCTTGTGCTTGTAAAACCCTTAATGAGCAAGTACAAACCAATGACTGTTATCACGTACAATTTTATTTTTGGATTTATATTCATCATGATGTATCCACCAGTTTGGACGGAAGTAGCTGTCGCAGAATTCAATAAATTCCCGATGGATGTTTGGTTAAAAACTGCGTATATTATCATTGGGGCTACGTTTTTTACTTATTTATTGAACACTTTTGCCTTGAAACACGTTACTCCAAGCGTCAGCGGAAGTTACATTTATACCCAACCCGTTTTGGTGATGTTTTTTACTTTTTTATTCGCCTACATCGGTTGGACAGAAAACTTTATTGGAGCCATTAGTCTGGAGAAAATTCTCTTTATGCTCATGATTTTCGCTGGAGTTTTTATGATTTCAAGGTCGAGCTACAACGAAATAAAAGTGAAAAACGAAAAATTAAAAGTGAAAAATGCGAGTTAAATGCAATTTCACTTTTTCAATTATCTTTCAAAGCTAAAATATTGTTTGGCTTGATTTTCAGGAGGGTAGAGGAAGTTGAAAATTAAAAATCCGTCAATGGACGGACAAGTTGAAGAATGAAAAATTGAGCTTGATGAAGTTAGTTTGTTCCGATTTGATTAAACCATGGAAATAATAATCAGAAATGCTGAAGAAAAGGATGTAAATAGAATCCTTGAAATTATAAATCATGAAATTCTTAACTCAACCGTTGTTTATGACTATGTTGAAAAATCCTATGAATATCAACTCAACTGGTTAAGACAAAAAAAGAATGATGGAATGCCTGTGATTGTTGCTGAAAGTGAAAACGGAGTGATTGGCTACGGTACTTTTGGAATTTTTCGACCTTTTGATGGTTTTCAATTTAGCGTTGAACATTCTGTTTATGTGGATAAAGAATTTCGAACTCATGGAATCGGTAAACAATTGTTAACCCAGCTTATCGAATTGGCCAAGAAAAGCGGTTTTCATACAATGATTGCTGGAGTAGATGCTTCAAACGAAAGCAGTATTGAATTTCACAAAAAGTTCGGATTTAAAGAAGTGGGTACTTTTAAAGAGGTTGGATTTAAGTTCGATAAATGGTTAGATTTATTGTTTATGCAGCTTTTGTTGAAATAGTATTACCCAATAAACCCCTCCAAAAACCCATTTTTATAAGCCCTTCCAATTGGAATCACCTTCTTATTCTCCAGGAAAATTTGATTTCCCGAAACCTTTATTACTTTTTCTGTATTGACGATGTAAGATTTGTGGACTCTGCTGAATTGTTGGGCAGGACGATTTTATGTTTTGATATTTAGGTGGTTAATTGAGAATAATTATTAAATTTGATTGATAGATAATCACATTAGACAAAATTAATTTAGAGGTTTAATAATTATATCAATGTTTGAATAATTTGATCAGTTTTCAAATCTTAAACTTATATTTGGAATTAATATTATGGCGTCAAATCAAGGAAGGGGTTATTCTAGACTTACACTCAAGAAATTGTTTGCACTTTCTGGGAACCAATGTGCGTTTCCAGATTGTGACGTAATGTTCATGAATTCGGATGATGATACAAACTATTCCAATATTTGTCATATCGAGGACGCTAATCAAGATACTCATAAAGCAGATAGATTTAATTCATTGCTGAGTGGTCAAGAGAGAGCAGATTACGAAAACTTAATATTATTGTGTCCAAATCATCATATCACAACCAATGATATTGGGTTGTACGATGTAAAGGCGCTAAAAAGTATGAAAAGGGAACATGAAATAATCATTCGAAAACGAATTGCAGGTAAGAACTTAATCTCAAAATATCCATCAGCGTTAAATACAGTTATTAGTTCAATTGGACAAAAATTAGTTGCTGGAGTCCAGGATGATGAACCAATTTCAGCACCAGATCCAGAGAAGAAAATAAAATTCAATAATATTATTGAATACAAACCAATAATTGATACTTACAAGGTATATCAAGGTAAGCTCTCAAAAATATATCAAGAGATTGAAAGACAGGGATCAACTCGTAAAGAGTATATTTTGAAAAACATAAATACATTATACCTTAGAGAAAAAGGCAAGTATTCTGGTTTAGCTGAAATTCAAGCAAATGCTGACAATATATTACGAAATGTTGAAAAAGCCCTTTGGGATTTGATTGAGCACAGCAATAATAGAAATGAAGAGATGCCTTTTGAAGCAGTTCAGATGGGAGTTTTGATTGTTATGGTAGACGCCTTTATGAGGTGTGAAATTTTAGAAGAACCAATAAGAAATGATAGTTAACAAAAACACAAGTCCTGAAAGAGATTTGTATTTTTTAGGCGGAAAAGTAATAGAGTTGATGGATGATGAGACAACAGAAAATTTTGACTTTTTTGAGTTGCACAAAAAACTTAATGAAAGTCAAAATATATCAATTAGTTTGTTCTCATTAGTTCTGGATTGGTTATTTATATTAGGAGTAATTAAGAATAGTACAAAAGGAAATATAAAAAGGTGTTTTTAAAAAAGCTGAACATACAAAGTAGACAGGGTCTTATTCGAGAAATTGTTTTTCGAAAAGGGATGAATCTTGTTGTAGACGAAACTTCGAAAGATCAAAGTCAGCAAACAACAGGGAATAACGTTGGTAAAACTACTGTTTTAAGGCTTATTGATTATTGTTTCGGCTCTAAAGGAGAAAGTATATATAAAGACACAGAATTTTCAGGTCAGCCGAATACAACCATTCAAAAATTTCTAACACAGCAGGAAGTGCTAATCACTTTGGAGCTAATTGCCGATATCGACGATGATTACAGTGAAAAAGTGACTATTGAACGAAATTTTTTGAGTAGAAACAAAAAAATTCAGAAAATTAATGGAAAGAATATAATTGACAAAAATGAGTTTGATTTTGAATTAAAAAAGGTAATTCTAAAATCTAAGGTTGCTAAACCTACTTTCCGTCAAGTTATTTCGAAAAACATTCGAATAGATAAAGACAGAATGGATAAAATAGTTAAAGTCCTTGGTTCTTTTGTTTCAAATGAAACATATGAAGCACTTTATTTATTTTGGTTAGGAATAAAAACTGATAAAGCCGAAGAAAAAAGAAACTTATCTGATGACAAAAAGCGAGAGGTTAGCTTCAGAAAACGTTTAAAAAAAGAGGGAGAACTTCCTATAATTGAGCAGAAATTAGCTTTTCATAATGATAAAATAAAGGATCTTGAAATCGTTCGTAATAATTTTAATTTGAACGAAAATTATTCAGAGGATATTGAGAGGTTGAATGAAGTGAAGTATTCCTTAAATCGTCTTTCTACAGATTTTAGTCAATTAGAGGTGCGAAAAGAGTTAATACTTGAGAGTAAGGCCGATTTAGAAAGCGAATATAATGACATTGATACGAACCAAATTAAATCACTATATGCAAAAGCAGGCGCTTTAATTCCTAACATACAAGTTACTTTTGAAGATACTTTAAAATTTCATAACGATCTTCTCAATGAGAAGTTGAATTATATTACAAAAGAAATTCCAGAGCTTGAGGAAAGAATATCTTTAGTCAAAAAGGAGTTATCGAAATTACAGATTTTAGAAATTAGTTTAACAGAAAAACTTCAAAAGTCTGGGATTGCTGAGGATTTGGAAAAAATTGTTCAAAATTTATCAATACAGTATGAACGAAAAGGGAATTTAGAGGAGCAAAAACGTCTTTGGGTAGCTTCAAATGAAAAACTTGAAAGACTTGATGAGGATTTAAAAATTATTAATGATGGTATTTCATCAAACGATGAATTAATTAAAAGCAGAGTTATTCAGTTCAATAAGTATTTTACAAAAATGTCTGAAACACTTTATGATGAGAACTATATATTAACACCATTACAAAAGGATTCGGGTTACGATTTAATTGTGACAAATATTGAAGGTAATCCAAGTACAGGAAAAAAGAAAGGTCAAATAGCTGCTTTTGATTTCGCCTACATTCAATTTGCTGATGATTTAGATATAAATTGCCTTCATTTTGTTTTACATGATCAGTTAGAAAATATTCATGATAATCAATTGAGTACGCTTATTGATGTTGCTAATGGCATAAATGGGCAATATATCGTTCCAATATTAAGAGATAAAATCCCTGAAAATATTGATGTAAAACTATACGAAATATTAGTGCTGTCTCAAGAAGATAAATTGTTTAAACTTTAAAAACAAAAAGCACTCTCTATAAAAACTTAACTACTCACCAAAATGATTCTATTTTACATAAACGCCATTGCCGCTCCCTCAAATTAAAACGATCAAAAAGTCCGCTAATTACCCAATAAACCCCTCCAAAAATCCATTCTTATACGCTCTCCCAATTGGAATTATCTTCTTATTCTCCAAGTAAATCTGATTTCCCGAAACCTTTATTACTTTTTCTGTATTGACGATGTAAGATTTGTGGACTCTGCTGAATTGTTGTGTTGGTAGAGATTGTTCCCAAAAACGTAGCGTCTCTGATGAAAGGTGTTTGTTGTTTTCTAAATGAATTTCTGTGTAATCGGCGTCAGACATGATGTAAACAATCTCGTCTATTTTGATGCGAATATGATCAAATCCACTTTTAATGAAAATATCTTTTTTGTTGTTTTCAATGTCTTCAATTGGTGTAGAATTTGAATCTCCGTTGTTGTTTAAATTGACTTTCGAAACAGCTTGAACAAATCTTTGAAATGAAAAAGGCTTGAGCAGGTAATCAACCACATTTAATTCATAACCTTCAAGTGCAAATTCGGAAAATGCTGTGGTGAAAATCACTTGAGGTGGATTATTTAAGGACTTTAAAAAATCAATTCCCGATAATTTTGGAAGGTGAATATCCAAAAACATCAAATCAATCTCGTTGGATTTTAAAAACTCAATCGCTTCTAAAGCATTGGTGAAAACGGCTTCTAATTGCAGTGATTCAAAGTCTAAAATGTATTTTTTTAGAATTCGCTGTGCTGGTAATTGATCTTCAATGATTATGCACTTCATTTTGAGGTCGTTTTATTTAAATCAATCGTTAAATCGACAAAAAAATACTCATTATCAATTGTTTCAATTTTCAAATCATGGGCATTTGGATAAAGCAATTCTAACCTTTTTTGAACATTCTCTAATCCGATTCCGCCATCTAAACTAGTAATATTACTTTGATTTCGATAGGTGTTCTTGCAGTGGAATTTCAATGTTCCGTTCTCCAACTCTTCCAATACAATATCAATTTCTATTGCATCGCTTTGACTTGAAGAGCTGTGTTTAAATGCATTTTCAATGAAAACAATCAAAATTAACGGAGCGATGCATTTTGTATTCGAAATGTTATTCGTTTTAAAAATTACTTTTCCTCTGTCTTCGATTTGGAGTTCACTCAAACTGATGTAGCTTTTTATCTGCTTAATTTCATTTTCTAATGAAACAAAGTCGGCTTTGCAATCATAAAGCATGTACCTCAAAACAGCTGATAATTCCAAGATTATTTCAGGAGTTTTTGGTGACTGTTCAACCGCATAAGCATATAAATTATTCAAGTTATTGAAAAGGAAATGCGGATTGATTTGAGATTTTAAAAATTGTAATTCACTTTCTTTGGCAGAGCTTTTTAGTTCCTCCATTTTCTTCCGGTTCGTAAGTGCATCCCAAGCAAATTTGAAACCTACCAAGACTGTTAATGTGGGCATCGTTCCCATTAAATTATGGAAGATTCCCAGGAATTTTCTTCCACGTGTATCTGGGTAGTAAATTTGTTCCAAAACCGCTTCTTCTATAAAAATAATGATTCCAATTAACACCAAAGAATAGAGAATGAACCCGATGTGCTTGCCTTTGTAAAGATACTTTGGGAGCAAAACATAATTGATGATTAAAGCGGGAATCGCATAGTTGAGATAGAAGTAAATTTTGAATAATTCAATTTCTGGATGTCGCCTATCGAATGCAAAAAAGACGAAGACAATAACATTCAAAACAATTTGAAATATTATCTCTTTTAGGGTTATCTTTTTTAATTCGGATTTAATCATGAGTGTAAAAATAAGGAATTGAAAGTTTAGATATTTGGATTTTAAGGTGAACGACGTCTTTTAAACCTTGAACGACATTTTATGTGTCGTCCCTTCAGGACTTAGAACAGATTGTGTTTACAACCTAGCGGTAACTCCGAAGTATGAATGAATTGAATACTATGCTACTAAGTCCTCGAAAGGACGATATATTTTTGTCTTTTCCTAAAAGAGCTGTTTTCATTCCTATCCGTATTCATTTCACAGGCTTCAATATGTCGTTTATCGGATTCAATTTTTATTAAAGAGATAAAATCCATTGATTTGCAACCTTATTAAGAAATAAAACAGACTGAATATGTTTAAAAACAACACACAATTAAAAGACATCGGATTATTAATTTTGAGGGTTTCATTGGGTTTAGCAATGCTTTTAGGTCATGGTTTATCGAAATGGTCTAAACTAATCGAAGGGGGAGAAATTCAATTTGCAGACCCTTTTGGTGTTGGAATGACAGCTTCTCTTGTGTTGGCCGTTTTTGCTGAAGTATTCTGTTCGGCCTTACTTGTTTTTGGATTATTAACCCGATTAACTTTAATTCCATTGATTATTACGATGGCAGTTGCCGTTTTCTATATCCACTTTTCTGAAGGATTCAAAGGTTTTGAAAAAGCATTCCTATACTTGATGGGATATCTTGCATTGTTTGTTGCTGGCCCAGGAAAATACGCAGTGGATTCATTGGTAAATTTGAAATTGAAAAAATGAGAAATTTAATAAAATTTACAGCATTGCTTGTCTTCACTTTTATGTTGGCTGGAACTACATTTTCGCAAGATGAAGGAGTTATCATTTCCGGAAAATTAATTGAAAAACAGACGAATCAACCCATTCCGTATGCGACAATTGTGGTGAAAGATTTAGATACTTCGAATGTATTTGTTGGAACGACAACCAGTGACAAAGGAGAATTCAGTTTAACGACCAAAGAAAAAGATTTTCTCGTTGAAATTAGTTTTATGGGTTATTCCACACAAGTGATTTCGGATTATTCCATCGAAAATTCTAGCATTGATTTAGGAACGATTGAGCTTGAATCTGAGAGTCAGTCTTTCGAAGAGGTGGAAATTCGTGGAGAAGTTTCTAAGACAGTTTTCAAATTAGATAAGCGCGTTTTCAACGTTGGAAAAGATTTGAGTAGTACTGGAATGAGCGGACTTGAAGTGTTGAATAATGTTCCTTCCGTAAATGTAGGAATTGATGGCGATATTACTTTGAGAGGTGGAGCCGGAGTTCAAATTTTAATTAATGGAAAACCTTCTGTTTTAGCCGATGAATCTAGCAATGCTTTGGGAACAATTACCGCTGATATGATAGAAAGTGTTGAGGTAATTACAAATGCCTCTGCCAAATATGAAGCTTCTGGAACTGCCGGAATTTTGAATATTATCTTGAAAAAAGAGGAGAAAAAAGGCTGGAACGGTTCAATTACTGCAAATACCGGGTATCCATATAGTCATAGCGTTGGTTTAAGTTTAAACAGAAGAACAGAAAAGTTTAATTTGTTTACTCAAATAGGCGGGGGATATCGTTCCATGCCAAGGATTTCCGAAACACGAAATTTCAATAAAATAACAGGAAAAACCATATCAAGCGAAGGTGAAAACTTCCGAAATGAAACATTTTTTAATATTACACTGGGAACAGATTATCACATCAACGACTACAATGTGCTGACTTTATCTGGTAATTTTGCTTATGAAATTGAAGACCAACCATCGGAAACTAATTTCAAATATTTAGATGCAAATGGAGACTTAATTTCAAGCTGGACAAGGAATGAAGTTACGGATGCGATAAATCCAAAATGGCAATATGATTTGAATTATAGGAAACAATTCAAAAATAACAAAGACCACACACTTCAAGTATCAGGATTGGGAAGCTTCTTTGGGAAAGATCAATCTTCTCAATTTACTTCTAGAACAATTTCAGGATTAGAAGAAAATAGAGATCAAAAAACAGCAACAAATTTCAATAAAGTTGACTATACGTTTAAAGCGGATTATATGAATCCAATTTCTAAAGAGTTTTCACTTGAAGCGGGAGCTCAATATGAAATGAACAATGTTGGTAACGATTTTAAAGTGGAAGATTTCACGAATGGAGAATATGTGATCGATCAAAGTCAAACCAATGATTTCGAATATATTCAGAAAGTCCTAGGAGTGTACACCACAGGAGCTTATGAAAAAGAGAAATGGGGAGTAAAAGCAGGTTTAAGGGTGGAAAATACTGAATTAAATACTTTTTTAGTGAATACAAACGAAGAGAATAATCGAAATTTCACTGACTTCTTTCCGACCTTACATACTTCTTATAAAGTATCGGATAAAATATCATTTCAAGCTGGTTATTCAAGAAGAATTTACAGACCTCGTTTATGGGATTTGAATCCATTCTTTAACATAAGTAACAACTTTAATGTTCGTGCAGGAAATCCAAACTTACAGTCAGAATACACAGATTCTTATGAATTGACGAGTATTTATAGAATTGGAAAAGCATCTTTTAGCTCTAGTTTATATTACCAATACACAACAGATGTTATTGAGCGTGTTTCTACCATTGAAAACAACACCGTTTTCACGCGTCCTTACAATGTGGGTACAAATTCAAAGGTTGGTTTTGAAACAAATGGAAAATATATTCCAACAAAATGGCTAACGGTTAATGCCGATTTTAATTTCAATTTTTTCGATAGGAAAGGAGAGTTTGAAAATCAAAATTTCAATTTTTCTGGAAGTCAGTGGTCATTAAATCTTACTCCAAAGTTTAAGTTGCCGTATGACATCGATTTAGAATTAACAGGAAGATATCAATCAGGATATGAAACTGTGCAAGGAGAAGTTTCTGATTATGCAACTTTAGATTTCGGAATCAGAAAGAAAGTGCTCAAAGGAAAAATCATGTTTAATCTTTCTGTGAGAGATGTATTTGAATCCAGAATTAGAGAAGTTTTCGTAAGTCAAGACACTTTTGAGAATTACAGTTTCGATCAAAGACAAAGACAAATTTCCTTTGGAATTAGTTATGGGTTTGGGAAAGGTGAAGCGATGAATTACACTGGTCGTCGACGATGATTTTTGGAAATAGGATAACCACTATCGGCGTTGCTTCATGTTTTGAAAGCAGTTATCCCGATTTGTCGTCGGGACTCCTTGGATTCCAAAACCCGAAGCGCCTTGCTATTGGTCATCCTATTTCCAAAAATGGGATTTTCAATTAGAATAAGGTTTTTCTGTATTATTGGATGTTTTGGAAGTAGTTGTCCCGATTTGTCGTAGGGACGCCTTGGATTTCAAAATTCGGAGCGCTTTGTTATTGGTCACCCTATTTCCAAAAAAGGGATTTGGGTTTGTTGTTCTGCTTTCAGTAATTATTCTAACTTTATCATTAAGGTTTACAAACATCAATTGATGAGTAGTAAATTTAAAATAGGATACATCATTTTCATATTTACTTTATCAGCTCTTGTTGGCAGTCAGTTTTTTGTGAAAAATAAAATGTTGAATGGACTCGACAATTTAAACTATGTAAAAGGGCAAATTGAGTACTATCAATCTAAACCAAGTCCAATGGATGATTCGGATGAGATCAGAAAGGTTTTACACATCAAATTAAAGAATTCAAGTAGAGTTTACAGAGATGGTTTTGCGTTATTGTCAGCCCTTGATAAAAATAAATTTGTTTCTCTGATGGACACTAATCCCGAAATTTCATTAGGAGTATTTCCAGGTGCTGATGAGAATACTTATTACGATATCGTTTTCAATGAAAAAAGTTTAGTTGATCGAGAAAAAATAATTAGCCAACTTAATTTTCAAAAATTAGGAGCTGTTTTGTTTTGTGTAGTTTTCATGATTTATGGCTTTTATGAACTTAGAAAGGTAAGGGGTTGAAATAATTTAGTTGAGTTTGTGATGTTTTGGAGGTGGGATTGGTGGGGATTTTTGTTAGATTTGGGTAGAAATATAGGTGGGATATGCACAATTGCGTATAGCCACCTGTTGAACTAAACCGATTTAAAAATCGGTAATTTCCTACACTCACCCCATTGACATAAATTTATGGAAGTATTAATCCATAAAATTTATCAAAATGGGAAAGCAATTTTCAAAAGACATCGAAAAACTCCAACTAGAAATGGAGTACAGAAACTACAGTTCAAGTAG
>Ga0265293_10005504_pt1 | contig 21077 bp, 20 predicted proteins | sample Munlanlewell138R_FD_192505 | JGI IMG/M metagenome (GOLD analysis project Ga0265293, IMG submission 192505) | Leachate microbial communities from a municipal landfill in Southern Ontario, Canada - Leachate well 138R | ecosystem: Engineered > Solid waste > Landfill > Unclassified | place: Canada... | reverse complement strand
CGAACGGACCGAGGGCGCCATCGGCACGCGCGGTCCCGGTGAGACGCAGCTGGAGACGGACCGCCGCCTGATCGGCACGCGGATCGCGCGCCTCAAGAAGCAGATCGAGCAGGTGAAGCGCCAGCGCGACCTGCAGCGCTCGCGCCGCCAGCGGCAGGGCCTGCCGACGGTCGCCCTCGTCGGGTACACGAACGCCGGGAAGTCCTCGCTGATGCGCGCCCTCGCCGGGGCGAAGGTGCTCGTCGCGGATGCCGTGTTCGCGACGCTGGACCCCGTCACGCGCCGCATCGGCGCGGGCACGGGCGAGGCGTTCCTGCTGACCGACACCGTGGGGTTCATGCAGAAGCTCCCCACGCAGCTCGTCTCGGCGTTCCGCGCGACGCTCGAGGAACTCGGCGAGGCGGACCTCCTCCTGCACGTCGTGGACGCGACGGCGAGCACGCGCGACGCACAGATCCGCACGGTGCTCGACACGCTCCACGAGCTGGGGCTGGACGACATGCCCGTGCTGACGGTCTTCAACAAGGCTGACGGCCTCACGCTGGAGGACGGTTCCCCCGTGACGACCGAGGATGACCTCGCCCAGCTCGCCACGGAGTACGACCCCGGCGTGCCGGGCGAGATCGCGTTCACCTCGGCAGTCGCGGGCCTCGGGATCGACGCGCTGCGCGAGCGGCTGATGTACGAGTTCTTTGGCTCGCTCGCGGACGGCTACACGTTCGACCTCGGTGACGACGCCGAGGCCGAGGACGTGACGCCCGAGGCGGTCGGCATTGTCGAAGACACCGAGGACAGCGAAGAGCCCGCGGAGTACCTCGCCGGTTAGCGGCGGGACAGCGGCCACCTCGCCGCTACCGAGCTTGCTCGCGTCCGTTGCGTGATGCGACGGGGATGCAAGCACGCCCCGTGTATGGTCGTCACGGGAGGCCAGGCATGGTCCAGTGGGGCAAGACGCTCGTCGCGAAGATCCAGAAGGACGACGCTATGGGGCTGGCGGCGGAACTCGCGTTCCGCCTCATGTTCGCGCTGTTCCCGCTGCTCATCTTCCTCGCCGCCCTCAGTAGCTACGCCGCGCGCTGGCTCGGTATCGACAACCCGACGGAGGAGATCCTCAACGAGGCGAGCGCCCACCTCCCGGCGGACGTGGCAAGCCTGCTCGAGGCGCAGCTGAACGGCATCTTTGGGGCTCAGAACCCCGGCCTGCTGACCGTGACCGCCGTTACCGCGATCTGGGCGGCCTCCAGCGGCACGAAGACCGTGATGAAGGCGCTGAACAAGGTCCACGAGGTCCAGGAGAGCCGCCCGTTCCTGCGGAAGCAGGCGCTCGGCGTCGGCCTGACGGTCCTCGGTGGGCTCGCCTTCCTCGCGGGGGCGCTGGTGCTCGTCGTCGGGCAGGCCGCGGGCGAGCAGATCGCGGATGCGGTGGGCCTGGGGGAGGCCTGGTCAGTCGCGGTGACCCTCCTGAGGATCCCGGTGGTGATCGTCCTGATCGCCATGGCAGTCGCCCTGGTCTACTGGTCGGCGCCGAACACCGACCTGCCGCTCCAGTGGGTGTCGCCCGGCGCGGCGCTGTTCGTCGTGATGTGGCTCCTGGGGACGATCGCGTTCGGGTTCTACGTCGCGAACTTCGGCTCGTACAACGCGACCTACGGGAGCCTGGGCGCGGTCATCGTGCTCATGACCTGGCTCTACTACTCCTCGCTCCTGCTCATCGTGGGAGCCGAGGTGAACGAGCTCCGCCGTCGCAGTGCCGAGGGCACGCTGGGAGCGGAGGCGTCCGCGCCCGCTTCGTCCTCGGTCGCCGTGAGGCAGCCCTCGGGGGCGCCGGGGGACTAGCGCTCCCGTGCGCCGAGGATGGCGATGTGCTCGCCCTCGTGCCGCGTGAGGGCCACCGTGAGCACGAGGCCAGGGCCGCCCGAGAGGCCGCGGTTGAGTCGCGCCTCCAGTTCGTTCGTCTCCACCGGTGAGGCCCGTCGCATCACCTCGACGCGAGCGGCGTCCGCCGCGCGGCACGCCTCGAGCAGTCGTCGTTCGGAGAACGGGAACCACCCCACGATCCGGAAGCGCCGCGCGAACGGCGTGTCGTGCGCCTCGTCGCTGCTGAGGTAGGCGACGCCCTCCGCGAGCAGCCAGGCGCCGAGGGCTGGCGCGAGCACGTCTACCAGTCCCGCGCGTCCGACGGCCGGGTCGAGGTCGTAGAGGTAGGCGCCCGGCGCGCCGAGAACGGTTGCGCCCGTGTCCGGCGCTCCGGCGAGCATGACGCCCTCGGGGAGGACGGTCGCCCTCCGTGGCGTGCTCACCGCGTCACCGAGCCAGATCACGGCTTCCACGAGGCGACCGTCGAGCGAGATGAACTCGACCTCGGCGTCCGCCGGCACGAGCGCGAGGTCGATGCCGGGTGCGACCTTGATGCCCGCACGCGGGACGCTGCGGGCGATGCGGAGGGCCTCGGAGAGCGGTGGACTCCACCGTTCGGGGTCGAGGACCCGGCCCGAGGCGTCCCGGCGCGCCGGGTCGAGCCACGCCGCGTCGACGCCGTCGAGGGCAACCTCGCGCACGTCTGCGACGAGCGTGGTGACCGGGAGGCCTCGGACCGCGGCGTTCGCCTCCGTCATCCCGGCGCGGCCGGCGTCGAGGTCGACCGCGAGGACCGGGGCGTGATCGGCGAGGGCGAGCGCGTCAGCACCTGCGCCGCAGCCGAGGTCGGCGATCCGTGATGCACCTGCGAAGCGGCCGGCGGTGTGGCGGGCGACGACGGCGCTGGTTGCTTGCTCGGCGGATTCGCGGTCGAAGAAGAGGCGGTCGGCGTCCTCGAACTTCGCGCGGGCGGTGGTGCGGCCCTCGGCGAGGGTCACGGCCCACCGCGCCTGATCCGGCGAGAGCGAGCGACGGAGGGCGTCGATCACCTTGAGGAGGGGCGTGCCGCCTCCGATCCGAGCGACGGCGTCACGCGTGGCGGCGTCGCCCTCGGGCGTGCGGAGCCAGGCGATCGCGGCCGCGTCGAGGGTCATGGAGCGAGGGTAGGGCGCGCTAGCGGGGAGCGCGGAGGGCGAACGCCTCCGGCGTGCGCAGCCACGGGCGGTCGCGGTAGAGCTCGCCGAGGATGGTGCGGGCCTCCTCGATCACCTGGTCACCGGCGCTGACGGCACGTCGGGCCGCCGCGTCGTCGCCACCCACGGCGCGTACGAGGTCGTCCAGCCACGTCACGATCCGACGCCCGAGGCGCGTCTCGGCGGCCTCCGCGCGGAGGTGCTGGGCGGGCGGATAGTTCCCCGCGTCGTCGAAGCAGGCGAGACGGCAGGCCGCCGCGCTGGCCGCGCCGGCCGCGGCGAGGCCAGCCGAGGGTTGCACCTCCAGCGGTGCGAGCGCACGGACGGCCGCGACGAGCTCGAGGAAGAGCGTGCGCGTGACGCGCTCGGGCACGTCGTCCGGCAGGAGGCCGGCGCGGAGCGCATACTGCTCGCCCCGGCGCAGGCGGTCAGAGATCGGTTCGAGGTGGCGAGCCTGCCAGCGCGCCTCGATCGCGGCCGGTGTCGTGCCGCCGAGGAAGCGGTGCAGTGCCTCGTCCGTCATGACGGCGAGGGTGACGTTGAGCCCCGGGGTGCGAGGGTGCTCCACCACTGCGCGGTCCGAGGTGAGCGCCGGCCCGTACGGGTCCGCCAGCCCTCGGGCGGCGGCGGTGTCCACCGTGAGCCAGTAGGTGACGCTTCCGGTCGAGGGGAAGCGCACGGGCGGCTCCACGAGGAGGAGCGTGACGCGGTCAGGCACGCCAGTCCATGGCGTGCCGGCAAGCAGCGCGCGACCCCACTCGCGCGCCTGCTCCCGCAGGGCGTCGGCGGGGTCGCTCGTCATGTGTACCTCGGAGGGATGTCGGGAGGGGCTAGCCGGCGATCTGGCCGTTGGCCTCGAGCGCGGCCTTGACCTCGTCCGGGTTGTTGAACATCACGCCCTCGCGGAGCGAGTCGAACCCGTCGATGACGTCGTCACTGATGTCGTTGGCGTAGCAGATGTCGAGGAAGTCCGAGCGGGTCGGCTTGGCCTCCGGGGCGACCCGGAAGATGTGCTCCACGACCTCGGCGTAGTTGCTCCACGGTGCCGGCATCAGGACTCCCATCGTGAACGCGGAACGTCCGCGCGTCGTGCATTCTGGCGCCCGTCGGACCTCGACCGGGCGGCGCCCAACGTATCAGCGAGGAAACTTGGAGGCTACCGAGTCGTCCGAGGCCTCCGGTAGCGCGCTACAGGTGTGGCGCGTGGTCCACGACGGTCTGCTCGACCTTCGTCAGGCGCTCGGTGATCTCGACGTCGTGTTCCTCGAGGGTGCGACGGACCGCGCCCGTCAGGAGGGAGGCGCCACCGGCGGAGAGGAACCACTCCAGCCCCTGGAGCGTGGCCAGCGAGCGCATCCGCCGTTCGCCTCGGTGGTTGGCGAACGCAACAAGGAATCCCGCGAGCCCGGCGAGTACCGCGAACTTGAGCGAGGGCTTCGGTAGCACCGGCACACTCCATCCTGCGTGCTACAGCCTACGTCAGTCATCGGGCGCAAACGACCGCTACACTCGCCCGTGACTATCACGATCACCACGGACGCCGCATGACCGACTTCCTCGCTGGCTGGCGCTTCGCGCTCCGGAGGCTGCGTGCCGGGTGGCGGTTCATGCTCGTCGCGGCGGTCGGCGTACTCGTCGCATCGACGCTTCTCGCGATCACGCCGATCTACGCCTCCGCGATGTCGGACCTCGGGCTTGCGTTCCGCCTCGGGCGAGAGCTCCCGACGGTCGAGGAGCGCGGGACGTTCCTCGACGCGGACGGGCTCCGCCTCGGCGACACGGTGGGGCAGAGTGCCGTGGCCGCGATGGACGCGGTCACCGAGGCGCGCGTCGGCTGGCTCGGCGACGACGCGATCTCCGAGGACCGCTCGCAGCGCTTTGACATCTCCTTCCCCGGCTTCGACGCGCCGGAGGAGCCCGTCGCGGTCCCCGAGGACGCCTCCGGGGAGCCGGTGCGCCAGCCGTGGGGCGGCTACCTGTTCCACCTCGGCGGGTTCGAGGAGCACGTCGAGGTCGTCGAGGGACGCCTCCCCGAGGGCGCCGACACCGCCGAGGTCGTCCTGCCGTGGGGCTTCCAGCGGCACGCCGCCCTCGGTGACGTGATCCGCCTGCAGGGGGGCGGGCTGGACGACTGCCCGAACCTCCCGGGCGCCGAGGACCCTGAGCAGGCCGCCGAGGAGATCCAGTGCGAGCCGACACTGTTCGCCTCGACCAGCGTCGAGGTCACCGTGGTCGGCTTCGTGCGCCCCGACGACCTGGAGGACGAGCGCTGGTCGATGTTCCGCGGAGCGTGGGTGGCGACGGACGCGCCGGTGCTCCCGCGGCTCTCGGCCGCGCTGCCCACGGACCCTCGGCGGGGCGATGTGGCGCGAGGCATCGGGCAGATGCCGCTGCTGACCACGCAGGAGCAGTTCGACGGCGTGTTCCGCACCCTGCTGCCCGAGTCCACCTACTCGCATCGCGCGGGCATCGTGGTGGACACGTCGCGCATCGGCCTCGGCGAGGTCGACTACGCGATCGGCGACCTCTCGGCATGGGAGCAAGAGGTGCGCACGCGCCTCGGCCTCGACGGGGTCGGGAGCGTCGATGTCCTCAAGACGCTGCAGGGCTACCGCACGTCGCAGTCGTTCACGTCCGTGCCACTGCTGATCATGCTGCTCCAGGTGGTCGGCATCGTCGTCTACTACGTGGTCATGGTGATGGCGATGCTGCTGGAGCGGCAGCAGGAGGAGCTCGGCGTCTACCGCAGCCGAGGCGCCACGACCGGCCAGCTTGTCGGCCTCTCCTTCGTCGAGGGTGTCGTGCTCGCCGTCCCGGCGCTCCTCGTGGCGCCGTGGCTGGCCTCGCAGGTCGTCGCGCTCCTCGGCCGGACGCCGGCGTTCGATGGCGTCACAGGGGGCGCGGCGCTGCCCGCGGCGATCACGCCGGAGGCGTACCTCCTGGCGGTCGCCGGGGGGGTGCTGTCGCTGCTCGCGATCCTCCTGCCGGCGTTCCTCGTCGTGCGACGCGGGATCGTGGACGTGAAGCGCGAGGAAGCCCGGCCGGCGCAGCGCAACGTGCTCCAGCGCTACTACCTCGACTTCGGCGTGGTCGCGCTGGCGGGGCTCCTGTTGTGGCAGCTCAACCAGCGTGGCTCCGTGTTCGACCCATCCTCCGTGGGTGGGTGGTCCTCGGACCCGCTGCTGCTGGCCGCGCCGCTGGCGATCACGCTCGCCGTGTCGCTGATGATGCTGCGGTTCTACCCGCCGCTCGTACGTCTGGCCGCGCGGTTCCTCCTGCTCCTCCGTGGGACCGCCGTCGCGATCGGCCTGCGGCGGGCGGGGAGGGCGCCTGCGTCCTACGCGCGCGTCACCCTGCTCGTGATCCTCGCGATCGCCGTGGGGACGTTCGCCGCCTCGTACGGCCCGACGGTCGACCGCTCGTACGAGGACCGCGCGAGGTACACCGCCGGCATCGACCTCCGTGGGCGGCTCGAGGACCAGACGGACGAGCACTTCGAGGAGAAGCTCGCCGCGCTCACGGAGACCGAGGGCGTTGCGAGCGCCGTCGGCGTCCACCGCTCCACGATCGCGGCGGCAGGAGGCCTCGGCACGCAGCTCCTCGCCCTCGATCCGGTGGTGGCGACAGACGCGCTCTGGTGGCGGGACGACTTCGCCACGAGGCCGCTCGACGACCTGATGCGGGAGCTCCAGAGCGTGGTGCCGCCGGGTGGCGGCTACGTGCTGCCCGAGGATGCCGAGACGCTGCAGTTGTGGATCAACACGCCCGTCCCGGCCCGCCTCGTGCTGCGCGCGCGGTTCCGGTTGGAGAACGGCTCATACACACAGGCATTCCTGGAGCCCTCGGAGGGGGTCGCCGACCAGTGGGAGGCGTGGCGTGTGGCGCTCCCGGACGTGGAGGGGGAACTTGCGTTCGCCGGTCTGCTGGTGGGCGACCGGCAGGACGGCACGCTGCGCCTCGAAGGCTCGTTGTTCATCGACGACCTCCAGGCGATCGCGGCAGACGGGGAGACCGTGGACCTCGATGAGTTCGAGGGGGCACAGCGGTGGATGATGCTGGGGCCCGCGGACTCGCAGGAGCGGTTCGCGCTCTCGGGTGAGCAGGCGCGCTCGGGGTCACAGGCGCTGCAGTGGTCGTGGCAGCCGCTGATCGGGCCGCGCACGCGCCTCCTCGCGCCGTTCGACCCGACGATGCCGATCGCCGCGGTGATGGACCGCGCCGCGGCCGGCGCGTTCCGTGTCGATGTCGGTGGGGTCGCCCTCGCGAACTTCGGGGACATCGCTGTCCCGATCCAGGTCCGCGCGATCGTCGACTACTTCCCGACGCTGGACCCCGGCGTGGGGAACGTGATCGTGAACTACGACCACCTGCGCGAGGCCGCTGGCCTGGTCGACTTCCCGGAGTACGACTACCCCACGGAGCTGTGGGTCGACTTCGAGGATGGCCTCAGCACGGAGCAGCAACTCACGGTGGCGCAGACGCTGGAGGCCGACGACGGCGCTCCGCGTATCGCGGAGTGGACCGTGCAGGACGAGGCGGTACGCACCGCGCAGGCCGACCCGACGTTGCAGGCGGCCGGCTCCGGGATCCTCGGCGTCGCGTTCGTCGCCGTGATCGGGCTGTGCACCGTGGGGTTCGTGGCGACGATGGTCCTCGGCGCGCGCGGGAGGGCGACCGAGTTCGCCGTGCTCCGCGCCGTGGGTGTCGCGAAGCCCGAGATCCTGCGGGCGCTGGTGCTGGAGTGGGGCGTCGTGCTCGTCCTCGGCGCCGCGATCGGCGGCGTCGTCGGGCGCGAGGTGGCGCGGATCATGATGCGGTTCCTGAACGTGACGGAGTCCGGCTCGAAGGTGCTGCCACCGTTCGTGCTCGAGACCTCCTGGGGGACGCTCGGCCTCGGGCTGGGTGTGCTCGCCGGGGCGGTCGTGGCGAGCCTGCTGGTGGCGTGGGCGTTCTCGATGCGCCGCTCTCCGACGATCGAGCTGCGCGTCACCCAGTAGTGGCGTCAGCCACTAACAAGCGTCACGGAGCGTCCGAGGCACGCGAGTCGCCCTCGCGGAGGTCGGCGGGGACGCGGAGGACCGCCTCTGCCGCGCCGTCCTCGTCGAGGCGTACGACGACCACGTCGCCAGCCGCGAGGCTGCCGTCGACGGGTGCGATGCGATACATGCGGGCGGGGGAGGTGGTGCGGAGCTGCAGCGTCGCGCTGCCGGTCTGCACGGCGAACGCGCCATCCTCTCCCGCCGTGACCACGCCGTTGCGCGTCACGACACCGCCGAGGGCGCCGTCTTCGAAGCCGGTGAACCCGGCGGGGGAACGGAGAGCGACATCGCGAGGTGCGGCGGCCGAGGGCTGGTCGAGCGTGAGGGTGTCCGTGCCGGGCTCGCTGGCGCGTTCGCCGAGCCGCATGCCGCCGACGAACCCGCCGATACCGAGGGCCAGGATCGCGAGGGCAACGAGGCCGGAACGCACGCCGGAGGACATCAGCGCGCGCCCTCCACCGTGACGACGCCCGTCAGCACCAGCCCGAAGTCGGTGTCGTCCACACCCACGTTCACGGACGTGCCGTCCTCCGGCAGGGAGCCGGTGCGTTCGAGCGCCTCAACCGGAACGCCTGAGGCGAGCGCGACCTCGCGCTGACCGCCCGCGCCCACATCGAGGCGGAGCGTACCGCCCTCGACGGTGGCGACCGCGCCGATCACGTACGTCGGGGAGGGCGGAGGCGTGCCCTCGTACGCGACGACCAGGGTGTCGCGGGCGGGCTCATCTGAGTAGACATAACCGATGACCCCGCTCGCGAGAAACAGGACGAGGGCAGCGGCAATCGGAAGCAGGAGAGGGCCGGCGCGACCGCTCACGGAGGGGTGCTAGTCGCCGAGTGCCGTGTCGTAGCCGAGGGCGCGGATCTCCTCGACGTACTCGGAACGCCAGCCGGGGGCGGGGACGCGGCGCTTCCGGTCGCGGAACTCGCGGTGGTAGCGCAGGTACTCCTCCTCGAGCCGCTGGCGCCACGCCGTCTCCTCGCGGAACACGTCGGGGTCGACCTCCTCGAGGTTCAGGTCGACCTCCTCGGGCGTCAGCTCGTAGTCGTCGCGCCAGTACTCGGCGAGGTAGTCGAGCGACTCCTCGAGGTCACGACGGCAGTCGAGCATGTAGGACTCGAGCGCGGTGGGCGCGTCGACCTCGGAGCCGTGGAGGCCCTCGGCGCGGGCGCAGGTCTCGCAGAGTGAGATGAGCTTGCGGGCGTCGCACTCGTCGCCACGCGGGCAGTTGCGGTGGCGCGGGGCGTAGTCGTTCAGGGTCGGCTTACGGGAATAGCCGATCACCAGGGCTTCCTGGTCTTGCCCGCACCGCGGGCAGGACAGGACGTCCCCGAAGATCTTGTTGATGGTCTCTTCCCAGTCGATCTGCACGTCTCCTGAGACCTCCCTCGCGCGATAGATCGATCCTAGTCCGGGAGGTATCGCTGTCAAACGGGACGCCCGATCCGGGCCCTCCCGCGACGATCGAGGGCGATCAGCCCGTGACACCTCGGACGTGGTCCAGCAATCCGCGCTCCACGAACACCGCCACCGGCCCCACGATCGCCACGATGAGGATGGCCCACGCCGCCTGCCGGCGCTCCACGAGCATGTTCGGGATCGCAAAGCCCGCCGCGATCCCGGCCACGGGCACCACGAGGTAGTCGAGGTCCGCGGTGGGGTTGTCCGATAGCAGGAGCAGCCCCTCGCCGAACAACACCCCGCCGAGGATCCCGAGCGCTAGCGGCAGCACGAACCCGGCGCTCCACGCCGCACCGCAGGCGCCGAAGAACACCCCGACCGGCAGCGCCGCGATTGCCCAGTTGGTCCCCGCGTCCAGTGACACGCGCTTGGCTGCTTGCTCCGCGTCGAACAGCTCGATCGAGAGGTAGTAGCCGAGGATCGCCCCGAGCAACGCGACCGCTCCGAGGGCGGCTCCGGGCAATGCCGCGTTCGACCTCGAGCCGCAGAGGAACGCGATGAGGATCCACGGGCCCGCGGTGTTCGCCAGCACGCGAAGGAAGGCAAACCGCGAGTCGTCTCCCGCCCAACAGGCACCGCCGAGCAGGAGCCCGATGGCGATGGCGAAGAGGAAGTCGCGAGGGACGAAGGGGCCGGAGAGCGCCACGGGTTAGTCGAACGTCCGGGCGTAGCCACCGGACTGGCCCGGCATCTCCTCCACGTCTACGTGGATGGCCTGGATGTTCCCGTGGCCGCCGTCACGCAGGCTGGCGACGACGCGCTCCGCGATGTACTCCGCGAGGAGCTCCGCCGTCGTGTTCGCGATCGGGAGGGCGACGACGTCCGACTTGGGGAAGGCGTACTCGCGGTCGCCGAAGCGGACGCCCCAGGATGCGTCGCGCTCCTCGATGTCGAGGAGCGGGGAGTCGCGCTGGAGGAGGAAGTGGTGGTCGAGCTCGTCGCAGACGGCGCGGGTGTAGCCCTTGAGCGCGGAGAAGTCGATGACCCAGCGGTCCTCCGTGAGGTCCCCCTCGACACGGCAACGCACGAGGTAGTTGTGACCGTGGAGGGGTTCGAGCTCGTCGCCGAGGGTGGCCATGTGCGCGGCTGCGAACTTCAGGCGCACCCGTTCCACGGTGACGTGCCGCTGGATGCTCATGCCGACCTCGATCCGTCTCTCGTGTCGCGCTTCGGAGGGCCTCGTACGGTCCGAGGAACGACGAGGGCGGCCGTGTGGGCCGCCCTCGAGTGTCTCGTACGCGACGAGCGCTGGCGGTGACCGCTAGCTGATCACCATGGCCTGGAGGAGGCGCTCCACGGAGGCCTGCTCGATGTTGGCCTGGGCCTTCGCCTCGGCCAGCCGCTGGTGCGCCGGGACGCTCTCGCCCGCGCTGCGGTAGATCTGGCCGATCGGGATCCGCCGGCCCCGGACGAGATCGGCCGCGGCCGTGATGTCCTCCGGGTTGTGGTCCTCGCCGATGGGGTACGCGAGGGGCTCGATGCCCTTCTTCACGTCACCCTTCAGCAGGGAGTAGGTGTCGTTGTAGGTGGTGCAGGGCGACTGGACGTGGACGATCGAGAAGCCCGGGTAGTCCATGGCCGTCTTGATGTCCTGCGCCAGTTCCTTCACCCGCGACGACAGCTGCGAGACCAGGTACGGCACGCCGGCGCCGAGGTAGAAGAGGAACGGGTTCATCTTCTCGTCGAGCTTGCCCCACCGGGTGGTGGAGGTGACGACGTTCAGCTCCGTGGTCGGCGAGGCCTGGCCCTTGGTCAGGCCGTAGATGCCGTTGTCCATGATCACCGCGGTGATGTCCAGGTTACGGCGGGCCTGGGGGCCGATGTGCTCCGCACCGATCGAGAGGAAGTCGCCGTCGCCGGCGACGACCACCACGTTCAGGTCCGGACGGGCGGACTTGATGCCGTAGGCGATGGGCAGCGCGCGGCCGTGGATGCCGTGGATGCCGAAGGGCTGCGGGCCCTCCATCATGTGCACCATGTTGCCGGAGCAGCCGATGCCGGCCACCACGACGGTGTTCTCGATGGACGTGTTCTTCTCGGCCATGCGGCCGGCCAGGGCCTGCTCCAGCGCGACCTTCACACCGAAGTCACCGCAGCCAGGGCACCACTTGAAGTCGTATAGCGGGTTTCGCTTTGCCATGTCTGTGCTCCTTCGAGCTTACGAACCTACGCCTGGACCCGGCGCTTGATTTCGGCCTTAAGGTCGGCCACCTTGAACGGCAGGCCGGTGTACTGCGTGATCGCCTCGGCGTTGATGCCCTTCGCGCGCAGGTGGTTGGCGAACTGACCCATGTAGTTCAGCTCCGGCACCAGCACGCGCTTGCCCTTCAGCTCATCGAGCATCTGCGGGGGCAGCGGGTTCAGGAACATCGTGTAGTACCAGCCGATGTTCACACCCTCCGCGCGTAGCTCCTGCCACGCCGCGAGGGCAGAGCCCTTCGAGCCGCCCCAGGTGAGGACCACGTCGTTGGCGCCGGTGTTCTCCGCCTCGTAGGTGGCGTCGTTCAGTACCTCGAGCTTCTTGAAGCGGCGTTCCGTCATCGTCACGTGGATGTCGGGCAGGTGGGTGGTGTCACCCTGCTCGTCGTGCTCGGAGGCGTTCGCAACGTAGGCGCCCGGGCCGCCGGGGACCGGGAAGGGGCTGATGCCGTCGCCCGCGTAGCGGCGGTTGCCCTGCTCGCCCTGCGAGACGACGCGGCGCTCGTCCACGACCTTCGAGAGGTCCGGCATCGAGATGTCCTGCGCGCGCTCCGCGATCGAGGCCTCGGAGAGTACGAGGACCGGGCCCTGGTAGCGCTCGGCCCAGTTGAGGGCGTGCATGGTGGCCCAGAAGGCCTCCTCGGTGGAGCCGGGAGCGATGACCGGGACGGACATGTCGCCGTGGCCGGGGTTCAGCGCCATCGCGAAGTCTGACTGCTCGGTCTTGGTCGGCAGGCCGGTGGCGGGGCCACCGCGCTGCACGTCCACGACGACGACCGGGATCTCCGCCATCCACGCGAGGCCGAGGCCTTCGCCCATCAGGGAGACGCCGGGGCCGGCGGTGGAGGTCATGACCTTCTTGCCGGCGAAGCCGGTGCCGACCAGGGCGTTGATCGCCTCGATCTCGGAGGAGGCCTGGCCGACGAACTTGTCCTTCCCGATCAGGTTGGACTCCATGTAGACGAGCATGGTGGTCGCCGGGGAGATCGGGTAGCCGATGAAGGAGTCGACGCCGCCCGCCATCGCGCCCAGCGCCGCAGCCTCGTAGCCGCGGATCAGGATGCGTGGCTCCGGGTGCTCCGGCGCCGGCTCCAGGTCCTCGAGCGAGAGTCCGGCCTGCTCGGCCACCTCGACGCCCATGCGGAGCGCGTTGATGTTGCCCTCGATGATGGCTGCGTCACCGGGGCGGCCACGCGACCAGCGCTTGGTGATGAAGGCTTCGAGTGCCTCGATGCTGACGCCGGCCATCCGGGCGACCGCACCGATGAGGATGATGGTGGAGGCGAGCGGGTTGCCGGCTTCGCGGGCCATGCGGTCCGCGGGGATGCCCAGGGCACGGGCGTTGTCCGTGACCTCGAACTCCTCGGAGTTGTAGACCACGAGGCCACCCTCGCGGAGGTCCTCCAGGTTGTGGTCGTAGGCGTACTGGTTCTGTGCGACCAGGACGTCCAGGTAGTCCCCCGGCGTCAGGATGGGCTCGGACGAGATCCGCGCCTGGCCCCATGCGGGGCCGCCCTTGATCTGCGACGGGAAGGTCGAGAACGTGAGGACGTGATATCCACCGGAAGCCGCGGCGGACGCCATCAGTTCGGCGCCACCCACCACACCCTGTCCACCTTCGCCAGCGAAGCGGACTACCAGATTCTTGCTCATGCGAAGCCTGTTCCCCTGCCCGCCGCTCACTTGCAAACGGGGCATTCACCCGTTGGGCACGGAGCAGGGAGCGGCGAGGTCCGATCCCTGGACCGAGTTACCGCTGGGCGCCTCCAATTCCCCGTGGAGGCATTCGTAATGGCCACCCGCACGCGGCGCTGGAACGCGTCCGCGCTCACGTCATTATCGGCACACCGGCGATAGACACAAACCGCTTGCAACAAACGTCTGATCGCCCTCCCTGTAATGATAGTCATGCTGGGCGGGGTTGGCCATGACGGGCGTTACAGACCCCTCCGTAAGCCGCCGGAGGCATACCATCGGTCGCTCCTCGGGGCCTGCACCTGCGATTCGTGCAGTGCGCCGTGTCCCTGGTTGCGTTGTGAGGAGCGTCTCCGAATGGTGAAGGCCTACGTCCTGATCGTCACCGAGCCGGGGGCGACCCGCCGCCTGGTCGAGACCATCCGAGGCCTGGACCTGGTCCACGAGGTCCACGAGGTTATGGGGCCGTACGACATCGTCGCGGAGATCCGGGCGGAGAGCCTGCAGGAGATCCCCGGCATCCTGCAGGAGCAGATCCGCAGCCTGCCCGGCATCCACTCCACCACCTCGCTCGTCGCGTTCCCCAGCTAGGCGTCCGAGGGCTACCGCGGGCGATGCTCGCGAGCGCTATGGCCCCGCGGGTGCGGCCTCGACCTCTTCGGTCTCTTCGACCAGGTCGATGTGGCGCAGGCCCGGCGCGCTGAGGTAGACGAACACGGCGAACGCCGTGACCGCGAGGCCGCCGAGGGCGACCGACATCGGTGCGCCCAGCACCTCCGCGATGGCGCCCGCCGGCAACGCGCCGATCGAGGCGAGGAACCACGTCATCGACCAGACGCCCATCACCCGGCCTCGGAGGTCGTCCGGCACCATCACCTGCAGGGTGGTCATGCCGATGTTGAGGTACATCGCGGAGGCGAACCCGCCGCAGAACAGCAGCGCCATCGACAGCGGCATCGAGCGGCTGGCGGCGAAGAGCGCGGTCAGGATCCCGAACAGCGCCGCGCACCCCACCATCGCCGTGCCCGCGTGGCGTCCCGTCCCGATCTTGATGATCGCGATCGTGCCGAGGACGGAGCCGATGCCCGTCGCGGCCTCCAGCAGGCCGAACCCGATCTCGCCGACCTCCAGGATGTCCTCCGCGAAGATCGGCAGGAGGAACTGGTACGACATCCCGAAGACCGAGGTGAAGAAGGAGAGCCCGACGGTGGCGAAGAAGATCGGCGTCCGCATGATGTAGCGGATGCCCGTCCACATGTCGTCGCCGTGCTCAGACGCGGCTCGCGAGGTCACGCGCGCCCTCGGCGTGATCGAGGCGAAGAGGACGGTGGCGATGCCGATGGCGATCCCGGTCACGAGGAACGCCTCGCCGGTCCCGATCAATGCGAGGAGCACGCCCGCGGCGGCCGGCCCCACGATCCGCATCGCGGACCACACCATCGAGTTCAGCGCGACGGCGCTCGGCATCACGCGCATCTCGATGAGCCTCGGCATCACGGACTGCATCGCCGGGTTGCCGAGCGCGGCGAAGATGCCGCTGACGATCGACCAGACGATGACGATCCAGATGTTCACGACGCCCGCGAGGATCAGGATCGGCAACGCGATCGAGGTCGCGGCGTACGCGCCCTGTGACAGCACCAGCACGCGCTGATCGTTGAAGCGGTCCGCGAGGACGCCCGCGGGGACGCTGAAGACGATCGTCGGCAGCGCGGCGGCGACCGCGACGATCCCGAGCCAGATCGGTGAGCGGTCCAGCTCCACGGAGACGAGCCACGGCACCGCGATGATCCGGAACTGGAGTCCCAGTACCCGGAAGATCTGCGCGATCCAGTACCGCCGGAACTGCGGATAGGACAGCGCACCCCAGCGCGCGGCACCCTCCACCGCGGCGCCGCCGCCCGGTCCGCCCGTCGGTCGGGGACCCCTCATGCCCGCGCCTCCGAGGCTCGCGCGTCCGTTAGCGGTGCGCGTCCAGGAAGGCGGAGGTGACGCTGAGCCACTCGTGCTCCATGTCCCAGTAGGTGCTGTGCCCGGCCTTCTCGAGGGTGACCGAACGCGACGCGGGGATCGCCATGTCCATGTCCTGCAGCACCTGGGCGCTCAGCACGTTGGAGCGTCCGCCGCGGATGAACAGGAGCGGACGGGTGATCGTCTTTGCCTCGTCCCACAGGTCCTTCGGAGCCCACTTCATCGGTGCGTTCGGGTCGTGCTTCGGCTGGTAGCCGCCCTCGACCTGCGTCAGGAGCTCCTCGACGGCCAGGGCGTGCGCCCAGTCCGGGGTGAGCGGGCTCGACTCGCGACGCGGCGCGAGCCAGTCCTCGGTGGAAGCGAACAGCCGGTGCCTGCCGCCGGGATACTGTGCCTCGTAGTCCGTGCCGCCCAGGTCGAGGGACGGCGGGATGTCGTTCGCGATCGCCGCGATGATGCGCTCGGGGTGTCGCGCCGTGTAGGCGATCGTGTGGTGTCCGCCCATCGACTGGCCCACCATCACGAAGCGGTCCAGCCCGAGCCCGTCCACGAACTGCTCGAAGTCGGACAGGTACGTGTCGGTGTCGTAGCCCTCGGCGGGGCCCCACTCGGACTCACCGTGCCCGCGCTGGTCGAGGGCGATGACGCGGTAGGAGGGCGCGAAGTGCTCCGCGACCCGCCGCAGCGTCCCCCATGCCGAGGTCAGCCCGTGCAGGATGACCATCGCCGGTGCGTCCGCGTAGGGCGCTCCGTAGTCGACATAATGCAACGACAGCCCGTTGATGCTGACCGTCTGGTGTTGGGGCTCGACGCGGGTGGTCATCTGGTCCTCCTGCTGGCGGCGGCGCCTCGATTCGGTCGGGCTGCCGTCCGCGGCGCGCGGAGAATAGCGCACGCAGCATCCAAGAGCGTCGAACGGACGCGCGGGGCTCGACGGGAGCGAGGTCGAGCAGGGGCGCGGGGTATCCTCGGGCGGCACGACGCACACCATACGACGCACAGCCACCGCCGCTGATGCGGCGCGAGCAGGGGAGGCACGCATGGCGATCACGCTCGAGGCCGGCGACCAGGCGCCGGACTTCACCCTCAAGGACCAGGACGGCAACACCCACAGCCTGAAGGACTACGCCGGCAGGACCGTGGTCCTCTACTTCTATCCCGCCGACGACACGCCCGGATGTACGAAGGAAGCCTGCAGCTTCCGCGACAACCACGAGGCCATCCTCGAACAGGGCGCCGTCGTCCTCGGCGTATCGAAGGACACCGCGGGCTCGCACCAGAAGTTCCGAGAGAAGTACGACCTGCCGTTCCCGCTCCTGGTGGACGAGGACAAGAAGGTGTCCTCCGCCTACGGCGCCTGGGGCGAGAAGGTCCTGTACGGCAAGACCGTCATCGGCATGATCCGCTCGACGTTCATCATCGGGCCGGACGGGAAGCTCACGAAGGTCTGGAAGCAGGTCAAGGCGGACGGCCACGCGGAGCATGTGCTCAAGGCACTAACCGCCTAACACCGTGTTAGTTAGCAAGAATCATGGTCAGTGAGCACGCGTTAGGCGTGACATAACGATACGAAGTTAGATTTAGATACGTGATGGTTAGGGAAATGGCCTCCGCGATTGTGGAGGCATTTCATCAGGCGGCGATCCGGTCCACTTCGGCCGTTACGACACGGCCCTGGCAGGACGGGCAGCGGAGTCCGCGCTCGGTCCGGATGGGCTGAGGGATCGGCTGGCCGCCCTCGGGCGAGCGGAAGTGGATGTCATCGCGGCCATGCCGCTCCGGGTGCGACTCGAACTCGCCGAGGTAGCGCCCACACGAGAAACAGCGCAGCTCGCCTCGATAGGTCAGAGCGAGAGTCACTGGTGGTACCTCCTTCTTGATACCCCATCGGGGTATGCGAGGAATATACCCACCAGGGGTATATGGCGCAAGTGCCGATCACACGTAGCCGTCCGTGCTGCGAGTGAGGGGGTGGCCGTGCAGTGCCGCGTTCAGGGGCGTGCTGGATGGCGCTGGCCTCGGGATGCCGGAACACCGGAGTGGTGGTTGGTCCGAAGCCCCCGAGGCCAGTCAGTCCACACCCGTCGAGGGCTTCGCTGCCTCGACCGGGGGCCTCGCCGAGACTCTCCTCGGCCTCGCAGAGGGGAGCCTCCTTCGGCCCCCGGAACTTCGCACTATCTCCGTTATGTGTAGTGAGGCCACGAACGATGCTCTCCCGTCTGGAACGGGGCGGGTTGAGCGGTAGACTGGGTCACCCTCCACAGCTGATGCGGGCTGCCGCGCGAAGGTGACGTCCTGTGAGTTCAACCGCACGCAACGCCGTGATCGGGCTCTCGGCTGCGCTCATCGCCGTGCTGCTGGTGGCGTCCGGGTTCCTCGTACGCGTCGTGACCGAGTCAGACTCGGACGGCGGCTCGTCCGCGCGGACTACGGAGGACGGTGGCGCGCTCCTCGAGGAAGAGACGCGCCAGAGCGACGGCGACTTCGACGGTGACTTGCTCGCGGAGATCGCGCGGGTCCTGGAGCAGGACTTCGTCGACGAAACGCGCGTGGACCCGGAGCTGCTGCGCGACGGCGCGATCCAGGGCATCTTCGAGGCGCTGAACGACCCGCACTCGACCTACATCGACCCGCAGACCTACTCCCTCTCGCGTGACGACTTCGAGGGCGCCTTCCAGGGCATCGGCGCGACGGTCTCCAAGCAAGAGAATTATGTCGTGATCGTGCAGCCGATCCCCGACACCCCGGCCGCCCGGGCGGGCCTCCGCGCCGGCGACATCATCCTGGCGGTGGACGGCGAGAACGCCGAGAACTGGAGCGTGGAGCAGGCGGTCCTCGAGATCCGCGGGCCCAGCGGTTCCTCCGTCGACATCACCGTGCGTCACAACGACGGCACCGAAGAGACGCTCACGATCGTCCGGGACAACATCCCGGTGTCCTCGGTCACCACGACGCCGCCGACCGGCCAGCTGACCGACGAGGCCGGTGAGCCTGCGGAGGAGTTCGGCTACGTTCGCATCCTGCAGTTCTCTCGAAACACCCCGCAGGAGCTGGAGGACGCCATCCGCGCGGCCGTGGAGGCGGGCGCGCAAGGCCTCATCATTGACGTGCGCAGCAATCCCGGCGGGCTCCTGCAGGAGACGGTCGAGATCGCGGACATGTTCCTCGACGAGGGCGTGATCGTGACGCAGGTGGACCGCGACGGGAACGAACGCACGGCCTCGGCGCGCGAAGGCCAGATCACGGACCTGCCGATCGTGATCATCCAGGACGAGTTCTCCGCCTCAGGCTCGGAGCTCTTCGCCGCCGCGCTGCAGGAGCACGACCGCGCCAGGGTGGTGGGGACGCGCTCGTTCGGCAAGGGCACCGTGAACCACGCCGTCGAACTCTCGAACGGCGGCGCTGTGTACGTCTCGATCGCGCGCTGGCTCACCCCGGACGGCAACCAGATCGAGGGCCGCGGCATCACCCCGGACGTCCCCGTCGCGCTCACCCTCGAGGACATCGACGCGCAGCGCGATGTCTCGATCTTCCGCGCGCTCAACATCCTTCGTGGCGAGCCGCTCCCCGAGCCACCTCCCGCGACCGAGACTGCCGAGGCCACTGGCACACCCGGCGCGACGGAGACCGCCACCGCGACACCGACGCCGTAGCCGATCCTCGACGGGTGTCCCAAACCGCGACCTCCGTCCACCCTCGCCCTATCCTTGGTGGTCACCGCCACCCGCTGGCAGTGACTACCTCGGTGTTGTTATGTCATGTTGAGGAGAGCCCTCCCCCGCCCGACTGAGGGGGGCTAGAGGACCGTGGCGAAGAAGTCGAAGTCACCGCAGGGCAAGAAGGACGCGAACGACCGCGACCAGAGCGCGACGCTCGCGGTCAACCGTCGCGCGCGCTTCGACTACGAGATCCTCGACTCGGCGGAGGCCGGCATCGTGCTGACCGGCACAGAGATCAAGGCGCTGCGTGAGAGCTCCGCCTCCATCGCCGAGGCGTACGCCCGTATCCGCGACGGTGAAATCTGGCTGTTCAACATGCACATCCCCCCGTACGGTCCCGCGCGAGAGAACCACGAGCCGCGCCGGCCTCGGAAGCTGCTCATGCACCGCCGCCAGATCGCGCAGTGGGCGGAGCTGCTGGAGACGCACCCCCGCACCACGGTGGTCCCGATGCGCCTGTACCTCACCCGAGGCAAGGCGAAGGTCCAGGTCGGCGTCGCGACGGGCAAGCGCTCCTACGACAAGCGCCAGACGATCGCGAAGCGCGACGCGGAGCGCACGATGCAGCGCGCGCTCCGCCAGGCCCAGCGATAGCGTCGCGGGCCGCCCTCGACGCGCGTGCTCCCCTCACCCGCTGCCCCGTCCGCCCGTGATCGCCCTCGGACGGCGTGCTCGGCGCCTTGGAATCGTGTTCGGAACGCCGTATACTGGCGGAGCAGCATACGGGGACGACAGGATTCGACAGGTACGTTCTGGTATGGACTGCGGGTTGAGGTGCCGTCACCCTCATAAATCAGGCGGCAAACGGATAACTGGCAACCGTCAACTTGCCCTCGCTGCGTAACTAACGTAGCGACGTGGCCGCAGGCCCCACCTCGACGGGTTTGCGGCCGCGACGTTAAGTCGAGGTGCCGTGCGGACCCGCGTCTCAGGGTCGCCGCACGAAAGACCACCTGAGACTGGCCGGGTCAGCCCTCAACCGCCACCGGATGGGCGCCGGCAAGAACAGTCCGTTGTGGCTACACCCGTAGATGTCTGTGCTTGGCGTGCTCTGGACGGGGAGTTCAATTCTCCCCCGTCTCCACCAGTTCCATAATCGGAGACTTAGTCTCACCTGGGGGCAGTATCACCACTGGCGCCCCCTCGACCTGATCAACGGCGCATTCGAGGAGCGCCCTGAAGGGCTCCCGTGGGAGCAGGCCCGCGATCATGCGGCTCTCCACGTCGATGAAGACCCCGTTCAGAAGTGGCGCCACGAGCCGTCGACGCTCCTCCGGTTGGGCTTCACGCCAAAGCGTCGACAGGTCGCCCAGGAGCGTCGCGACCTCCTCCATCTCCACAGAGGGCTGCTCCTTGGCGAGGTGGATCGCGCGGTCCAGTTGCGCCAGCCGCGTCTCATACTCGGAATGGGTGAAGCCGCCGTCCGTGTACCCCCGGATGAGCCTCCGCCGCTTCTCAAGGAGTTGCTTGGTGCTCGGCCCGTCACGGTGCCGGACAGCCGTCTTCGCGATGCGTTCGCGCCAATCCTGACGCAGGCGGATGGATCCGAAGACGGTTCCGACCTGACTGTCGACGGGCGGTGCCGTGAAGGCGCGGCGGTTCGTGTGGCACGGTCGCCCGTGGCGCTCCCGATACATCGGCGTCCCGGTAATGTTTCGGTCGGCGTGGAGTGTGCTCCCGCATCGTGCACAGCGGGCAATGCCGGCCAGAAGCGGCCGAGGGCCGGAGGTGGTCCGGTGGTGCGGCCCTCGCGGGGTTCGTCGTCCCTGCACCAGGGCGAAGGTCGTTTCATCGATGAGCGGTTCGTGCTTGCCGCGAGATTCCTCCCCGCGGTAGCTGACGATCCCGATGTAGAACTTCCGGTTCAGCATGTCCTTGACGCTGTGCGCCGTGTGCAGGCGACCAGTGAGCGTACGGAGACCCTGCCCGTTCAGCCACTCGGC
>Ga0265293_10005503_pt1 | contig 21078 bp, 21 predicted proteins | sample Munlanlewell138R_FD_192505 | JGI IMG/M metagenome (GOLD analysis project Ga0265293, IMG submission 192505) | Leachate microbial communities from a municipal landfill in Southern Ontario, Canada - Leachate well 138R | ecosystem: Engineered > Solid waste > Landfill > Unclassified | place: Canada... | reverse complement strand
ACGGGTGGAGGCGGTGAACGCCGCGATCACCTTCTTGATGCGCCCGGCGTCGACGAGATCGCCCTGCCCGCGGAGCTCCTCGGGCGAGCCGCCGAAGCCGACGCCGTTGGAGATCGTGGTGAGGTCCGTCGCGCCCTGCCGCCAGAGGGCGGCGAGGAGGTTGATCGGCACGCCGGGGCCGAACCCCGGAATCATGATCGAGGAACCGTCTGCGATGTCGGCCACCGCCTCGTCCATCGTCTGGTAGATGGTGGGTCGCGGCACGGTCGTCCCCTTGCTCTAGCCATACCTGCACGGCCAGCGCTTTATACGCTGCGCCGAGGCTCTTCGACTAGAGGTTGGGGGCCGTCTCGCCGGCGCAGGGCAGGGAACGCGGACCCAGTGGCCTCGGACGGTGGGACGCCACGGGATCCGAAGGCTCGGCCCCCTCCCCGTTGTGGGGTGTGGGGACTGCGTGTGATCCCGGTGCCGGAGGCGGAGGAGACCCTCACCCCAACCCTCTCCCGCCGAGCCGGGAGAGGGGGTCGGATGTCGGAGGCGGGTCGGTGTTACTTGAGGGCGAGCATCCGGTCGAGGGCAACCTTCGCGTCGCGGCGGTGCTGCTCCGGGACGTTGATCTGGTTGACCACTTCGCCGGCGACGAGCGACTCCATGACCCACGCGAGGTAGGCCGGGTGGACTCGGTACATCGTGCTGCACGGGCAGACGACGGGGTCGAGGCAGAAGATGGTCTTGTCCGGGTGCTCCTTCGCGAGGCGCGAGACGAGGTTGATCTCCGTGCCGACGCCGATGACCGAGCCCGCGGGGGCCTGCTCGACGTACTTCACGATGAAGGCGGTGGAGCCGTTGGCGTCCGCGGCCTGCACTACGTCGTAGCGGCACTCCGGGTGGACGACGATCTTGACGTCCGGGTACTGCTCGCGCGCCTGCTCGATCTGGGCGAGTGAGAAACGCTGGTGCACCGAGCAGTGCCCCTGCCAGAGGATGATCCGCGACCGCTCGAGGTCCTCCGGCGTGGCGCGTCCGAGGCTGCCGGCCGGGGCGCGCCAGTCCCAGAGGACCATCTCCTCCAGCGGGATGCCCATGGCGTGGCCGGTGTTCCGGCCCAGGTGCTGGTCCGGGAAGAAGAAGACGCGCTTCCCGCGCTCGAACGCCCAGTCGAGGACCTTCGTGGCGTTCGAGGACGTACAGACCACGCCGCCATTGGCTCCGCAGAACGCCTTCAGGCTGGCCGCGGAGTTCATATAGGTGACGGGGATGATGTCCTCGGTCCCGCCGAAGAAGTCACCCAGTTCGCGCCAGGCCGTCCACACGTCCGGCTCGGCGGCCATGTCCGCCATCGAGCAGCCGGCCTCCATGTTGGGCAGGATGACGCGCTGGTGGTCGGCGCGCAGGATGTCCGCGGCCTCCGCCATGAAGTGCACGCCGCAGAACACGATGTACTTCGAGTCGTCGCGCTCCGCTGCGTACTGCGCGAGGGCGAACGAGTCGCCGCGCTCATCGGCGAACTGCACGATGTCCTCGCGCTGGTAGTGATGCCCGAGGATGACGACGTCGTCGCCGAGCGTTGCGCGTGCCGCGCGGATGCGGTCCGAGAGTTCCTCGGCGTCCATGCTCCAGTAGCGTTCCGGGATCTCCGGTTGCCACGAGGCGAACGAGACTTCCTCGGAGAGGGGGATGGTCTCGATGCCGGTGTCCGTCTCGCACTGGAGCTGGGACACGGGGAAGGTCGGGAGGGGGGTGGTGGTCATCAGGTCGTTCCCATCCGGGCTGGCGCGGCGCTCCTCGTTGGTACGGAAGCCAGTCCCTGCGCCGCCGAGCGTCTGTGTCCGGTACTTTGCGTACTTCGTACACAAACCACTTCGCGTACACCTTACGCTTAGTCAGCGATCGAGGTCAATGCGCGGCGACGGAGGTCCGCAAGGTCCACCGGGTCGGCGTCACGTCTCGCGCTCGTCGTCGGCGATGTAGGGCCCTCCGGGATCGCGACCCGTGTCTACGCGGTTCGACCCCCGAGCAGGAACGAGGCTGAGGCTAGGGCAATTCCCATGCGTCGGGAGTGACGAGCCTTACGGCAACAATTCCGTACGGTTGGACGGTGGCCGCGAGGTCGAGCGGCACGGAATCCACTTCGAGATCCGCTAGTAGATACTCCACGTCGGATATGCGGGGCCCAACCAGCAGATCGTGCTCCACGATGTCGCCCGCCGCGAATGCGAAAGGGGCGCTCGACCAAGAGCCGAAACGGCCTGGCTCTCGCCCCACTATGAGCAACACCTGGTCCTCAGTGGAAGGCTCCGACCACACGTCCGACGCACCCAACCACGAGCCGTGCTGTCGGCGCCCGGCCAGAAACTCCGCATCGACCGGACGGCGGGTAAGCGAAAGTCTGGTTAGGTTCGCCGGACGAGCGCCGTTGTTGACGACCCGCATCGTCACCCGAAGGTACGTCTCGCGCCCGATCTGGATGGCCTCGCCAATCTCAAGAAAGACCGCGAACCGTGCTGATTCCGCGAACGTAGTACTGAGCATCTCGCGGGCCTCGCCGACGGACGCTAGCTCGTGCTGAAGTGTTCCCTGCTGTTCCTGTAGGTCTAGTTGGCGTCGTTGCAGCTCCTGCTGTGCGCGGGCTATTGCTGCCGTCTGTCGGTTGGCGTCACACGCCACAAAGACAGCAAGGAACGCCGCGACAACTGATAGGAACGCGGACCATCGTTGAAGCGAGCCGACCATTCGGTCATGTTACCGGATCACTAGTGTGCCGGTGACTGGTGTTGCGCCGCAGTGGCTCTCCTGTCCGAGGCGTGGCAGTCCGACCTCGAGGACTAGCCGCGCTTCGGCTCGAAGAGCTCGACCGGGTTGCCGGAGGGATCGTCCACCAGGACCTGGCGGCCGCCATTGCCCTGGATGATCTCGCTCCGGAACGAGGAGCCGCGCCCTCGGAGGTCCTCGACGGTCGCGTCGAGGTCGTCGACGACGAACTGGAAGCGGTTCCAGCCGCCGGGTGCCGGTGTGCCGCCGTCGCCCAGCGTCTGCCCCGCCCCGCCTGCGCCCGGCGCGTTCAGATAGAGGCGCAACGCACCCCTCGACAGGGCTGCGAACCCTGGCGCCGGTTGCACGTCCACCGAGAAGCCGAGGGCGTCCCGGTAGAACTCGATGGCGGCTTCGACGTCGTTCACGATGTAGCGGACGTTCACAGTGTCCATGCGATGCTCACTTTCGGGCGTGCGATCACCGCGCGAGGGTACTCCTCGATCCAGTTCTATCCCGCCGCTTCCGCGCCGCGCTCGTCCTCGACGGCGGGTGGGGTGACGGGCCGCGCGAGGAGCACGACGACACCGGCCGCGAACGTAACGATCGAGGTGACGACGAAGGACGAGGTGTAGGAGCCCGTCGCGTCCTCCAGCACGCCGACGACGAACGGGCCGAGGCCGGAGCCGGCCTGCGCTGCGAGCGTGATGATTCCGAAGATCGCGCCGAATGAGACGACGCCGAAGATCTCGGCGACGAGCAGCGACTGCATCATGTAGACGTTGCCGATGGTGAACCCGAAGACCAGGATCAGCACGTACGTCGCAACGGCGTTGTCGATCGCGAGGATGCCGAGGACGGCGAGCCCCTGTACCACGAAGATGCCGGTGGTCAGCCAGCGCTTGTCCACCGAGTCCGCGAACTGCCCCACGATGAGCCTCGCGATGATCGAGCCAAGGGCGGTGGTGGAGAGGGCGAAGGCCGCCGCGCTCCGCGACCCGAGCCGATCCTCTAGGAACGCGATCTGGTGGATGACGAACCCCGTCTGCGCCATGAGTACGAGCACGAACCCCACGAGGACCGCCCAGAACGAGAGTGTCCGCATCGCCTCGCCGCGCGTCCACGCTCGGAGCTGCGACTCCGCCGAGAGCTGACGCCGGCCGGAGGACCGGACCGCCGCCTCGGCTTCAGCCTCGGAGCGGTCGCCGTCGGGCAGGAGGCCCATCTCGCGCGGATCGAAGACGAGCACCCACAGCACGACCGGCAGCGCGACCACGAGCACCGCTGCGCCGAGCACGGGCGCGGCGAGGGCGATCCCGCCGACCTCCACCATCCACGCCCCGAGCGGCGTGAGGATCACCCCGCCCAGCGAGACCCCGGTGGCGGAGATGCTCATCGCCTTCGCGCGTCGCCGGATCCACCAGCGCGACATCATCGCGTTGATCGACACCGCCGAGGCAAGCCCGTTCCCGACGGCGATGAGGGCGTACACGAGGTAGAGCTGCCAGAGCTGCGTCACCCCGCCGACGAGCATGGCGAGCACGCCCGTGGCGATGACACCGACGATCTGGAACGTCCGAGGCCCGTACCGGTCGATGTACGGCCCGACGACCGCTCCGACGACCCCGCCGATGAGGAAGAACATGCTGGTCGCCCCGGACACCTCCGAGTTCGACCAGCCGTGCTCCTCCTGCAGTGGTTCGAGGAAGACCGCAAGCCCGTAGTACCCGACGCCGCCCGCGACCATCATCATCGCCGCGCAACCGAGTGCGATATACCACCCGTAGAACAGGCGGTCGGGCAGGATCCTTGCAGCAAGCGGGACAACAAGACGAGAGCCGCCAGCCGGCTCCGTACCAGGCTTCATGGTCACGGCAGATGTCCGTTCCGGGTTACGCGCCGCGCCAGTCTACATTCGTGATGCACCATGGGGCGGTCTCACCTCGACACTGGTGCTGAGCCGGCGTGCGAGGGGGAGCAGACCCTCACCCCAACCCTCTCCCGAAACCGGGAGAGGGGGCCGGATCGGAAGGGGGCAGGGTCGGAGGGGCGGATGTCTGCCTCATCCCGCTGAGGACCTCGAAGCGCCCGCGCCCTACTCCGCCCGCAGCCGCGGGATCACATCCGTGGCGATGCGTGTGAGCTGCATCAGGCGGTCGCCACCCGCCAGCACGAAGTTGAAGTGACGGACGCCTGCGTCGATGAACTCCTGGAGGCGGGCGACCCACATGTCCGCGTCGCCGTAGACCGTGTAGCGCTCGAAGCGGGAGAACTCCACGCGGTAGGTGGCCTCGATGCGCGCGGCGATGAGGGGGAGCGCCTCGGCGAGGTCGTCGTCGAACTGGCCCCAGAGCTGGAGGGCGGGACGGATCGCCTCGGGGTCGCGGTCGAAGGACTCGGCGCGGGCGCGGACGTTCGCCCAGCCCTCCACGAAGCGTTCCGGGGAGATCACGAAGGGGATCCACGCGTCGCCGTACTGCGCGGCGCGGCGCTGGCCGGCGGGTGAGCGACCGCCGACCCAGATCGGGATCGGCGGGTCGGGAGGCAGGTCGAGGCGGGCACCCTCGACCTCGATCTGGCGGTTGTGGAGCGAGACCTCCTCGCCGGACCAGAGCGCGCGCAGGGCCTCGAGCGTGGCGTCGAGGTAGGTGCCGCGCTCCGCGAGCGGGACGCCGGAGGCCTCGAACTCCTTCGGGTACTCACCACCTGCCCCGACGCCGAGACGGAAGCGCCCGCCGCTCATCCACTGCAGGGTCGCCGTCTGTTTCGCGAGCGGTGCGGGACGCCTCAGCGCGGCGAGCAGGATCCCCGTGCCGAGGTGGATGCGCTCGGTGACGGCGCCCGCGGCGGCAAGCATCGGGATCGGCTCCGGCCAGAACGAGGGCCACAGCACGTGGTCTCCCACCCACACGGAGTCGTAGCCGAGGACCTCGGCGGTCTGGCAGGCGGCGAGGAACTCCTCCGGCGAGCTGCCGCCAGGGAGGACGCCGAAGGTGAGTGTGTCCGGCTGAGGTGTGGTGGTCATCGGCCTTGATGGTACCGGAGGACCTCGGACGGTCGGGAGGATGGCGGGTGCGGGGGACTCCGACGTCACCGTAGCTGGGTATGGATTTGCGAGGCTCACCCGGGGGACGCCTTCGTATATTGGGCTAGGCGGCTGGGGAAGCATTCGGAATGATCCGGCGGAAGCGCTCTGTGCTACGGCGAGCCCTCGATACGTGTCGTGTCGCACTCGGTGTGCGCTCCGGCTACGACCCCATGCACGATGTCGAAGCCGCCGCCGACGAGGTGCGCGACCGCCTCGCACTCCTCCAGCGCGAGTACCGGATGCCGCGACGCTACCCTTACTCCCGCTCACGCGTGACGCGCTGACGAACTAGTCGTGGCCCATCGACGCCGCTAGTCTCCCGGTATGGGACGACTACTGCGCGGGATCGCACGGCTCCTCGGTGGCCTCGGGGCGGTGTTCCTCGGGCTGTTCGGCATCTTCCGGAGGCGCGAACCGCTCGATCCCGAGCAGCGGCACATCGACGAGATGACGATGGAGACCCGCCGGCAGGTGCGCGACCACCTCGATCCGTGGCGGCGCCGCTAGACCGCGCTAGCCGCTAGACCGCGCTAGAGGAAGACCGGCTCGCGCGAGGTGAAGCGGTAGAGCTTCGCCGGGCGGTGGGCGCCCTCGCGGCGGGTGCCGCCGGTGGGCTCGATGATGCCCATCGAGAGCATGCGCTTCCGGAAGTTCCGGCGGTCCAGGGGCTTGCGGATGATCGCCTCGTACGTCTCGTGCAGGTCGCGGAACGTGAACTGCTCCGGCAGCAGGCCGTAGGCGATGTTCGTGTACTCCAGCTTCGCGCCGACGCGCGCGACCGCCTGGTCGATCAGCGCGTTGTTGTGGAACGCGAGCTCGGGCAGCGCCTCCACCGGGTGCCAGGCCGGGCGCCATGCCTCCTCCTGCCGCAGCCGCACCGTGGAGGGCTCCACGAGCGCGAAGTAGGCGACCGCGAGGGAGGGGGCGCTGCCGTCCAGCGAGTCCTTCGTGAAGAGCTGTTCGAGGTAGAGATCGGTGACGCCGGTCTCGTGCTCAAGGACCCGCGTCGCGGCGGCCTCAAGGTCCTCGACGCCGTCCCAGCGCCCGCCGGGAAGGGCCCACAGATCCTGCTCCGGTGGCCCGGAGCGATGCACGAGGAGCACGTGGAGCTGGCCCTCGCGGACGGCGAGGATGACGACGATCGTCGCGACGACGGGGCCGGAGCCAGCGGTCGGTGCCATGCGTTCGAGGGTATCCGACCCTCGCCTCGCGGGCGTCGGGAGTGGGGAGAGCCACCTCACTCGAAGCGGATCACCGGACTTCCGTAGACGACAGCTCGGTCAGACGACGGAGAGCGTCAGCTCGTCGGCGATGTGGCCCTGTGCGGACCACGGGGTCACCTGCGAGACCATGACCTCCACGAGGTCGCCGCGCGCGCCGGTGTAGGTGAAGTGCACGATCTGGCCTCGACGGGTGCGTCCGGAGGCGCGGCCGTCCTCGACCTGCTCCACGAGGACTTCGACGGTGCGGCCGAGGATGTCGCGGTTGATGCGCTCGGAGGAGGCCTTGTGGACGGCCTCCACGGCCTGCAGGCGCGCCTTCTTGACCTCCTGGGGCACGTCGTCCTCCATCTTGCGGGAGGCGAAAGTGCCGGGGCGGGGAGAGTAGGCGGCGACGTGCACCGTGTCGAAGCCGATCCGTTCGAGGAGGTCGAGTGTGTCCTGGAACTCGGCCTCGGTCTCGCCGGGGCAGCCCACGATGACGTCCGTGACGATGGCTGCGTCCGGCATCAGCGAGCGGATCTTCGTCACGCGCTCCTCGAACTCCGCGACGGTGTAGCCACGGCGCATGCGGTCCAGCATGGAGTCCGAGCCCGACTGCACGGGGATGTTGAAGTACTCGCAGACCTTCGGCTGCGAGGCGACCGACTCCACGATCCGGTCGGTCATGTCCTTCGGGTAGGAGGTCAGGAACCGCACCCGCTGGATGCCCTCGATTGCGTCGATGCCCTCGAACAGCGTGGCGAGGTCCGGGCGGGAGCCGTCCGGGAGGTCCGGCAGGTCATGGCCGTACGCCTCGACGGTCTGGCCGAGCAACGTCACCTCGCGCACCCCGTGCTCGGCGAGGAAGCGCACCTCGTCGAGGATGTCCTCGACGTCGCGTGACGCCTCCCGCCCGCGGCGGAGGGGGACGATGCAGTACGTGCAGAACTTGTCGCACCCGTGGATGACGGGCACATACGCCGTGGGGCCCGAGGGGATCGCGTACGTCCTCGTCATGCCTCGGGTAACTGCCTCCAGCGGGATGAGGTTGCCGAGCTCACCCTCCGAGGTGTCCCGGGAGTCGCTGGCCAGCTCGAGGATGGGGTCGAACTGCTGCGGGCGCGCCCACGCGTCCACGAACGGGAAGCGGCGCTCCAGGTCGTCCGTCTTCGGGCCGACCATGCACCCCATCACCGCGATCGAGAGCATGGCGCCCTTGCGGCGTCGCTTGTTCAGCATCCCGAGGCGGGAGTACGCGCGGTCCTCGGCGTGCTGGCGCACCGAGCAGGTGTTGATGACGACGAGGTCAGCGTCCGCGTCGTCCTCGACGGCGCGGTAGCCCATCTTCTCCAGCCCGGCAGCGAGCTTGAGCGAGTCGGCCTGGTTCATCTGACAGCCGAGCGTCCAGATGTGGAATGTCGCCACGATCGTCGTCCTCGGATAGTCCTCGGCAGATCGTTAGAGGTGCGTCCGAGGATGGTGCGCGTTGCGGGAGGCGCATCGGGAAAGGCGTGGCGGAGAGGGAGGGATTCGAACCCTCGGTCCCGGAAACCCGGGACAAGCGCTTAGCAGGCGCCCGCACTAGACCGCTATGCGACCTCTCCGCGAACGTCGATCGTATCGGCCCACCTGTGCGGGCGGCAAGGACGAGGCGTCCCGTATCGCCCTCGGAGCCTCGTCCCACGCCCGCGCCCTAGGTGGCCGCGACCTCCGAGGAGCCGTCGCGGCGGCCCCAGCGGAACACCACGACGCCGGTGAGTGCCGACAGCGTGGTGGCCGCGAGGATGCCGAGCTTGGCCTCCTCCGCGACGGCGCCGTCGAACGCCAGGTCCGTGATGAAGATCGAGACCGAGAACCCGATCCCGGACAGCACGCCGATGCCGATGATCTGGTTCCAGTTCACCGCGTCGGGGAGTGCGGCCCATCCCAGCCGCACGGCGAGCCACGCGCCGAGGACGATGCCCAGCGGTTTGCCGATCCACAGCCCGAAGAAGATCCCCAGCGCCACCGTGCTTCCCAGCGCGTCGCCGAAGGCGTCCATGTTCAGCGCGATGCCCGCATTCGCCAGCGCGAACAGCGGGAGGACGACGAACCCGGACCACGGGTGGATCTGGTGCTCGAGCCGCTCCAGCGGCGACTCGGTGTCGTAGACCAGCGCCTCCAGTTCGCCCAGGGCGCGGTCCGCCTCGGGGTCGCGGTCGTCGCCGACGCGCTCGATGACGTCGAGCAAGGCTCGGGCGCGCTCCGGCAGGTGCCGCATGTCCACGTGTGGACGGGCGGGCGTGAGGAAGCCCATGAGCACGCCCGCGATCGTGGCGTGGACGCCCGAGGTGAGCACGGCCAGCCACATGGCGAAGCCGATGATCAGGTAGGCGCTCATCGCACGGATGCCGAGCCACTGCGCGACCAGGACCGCGCCGAACATGCCACCGGCGACCGCCGTGGCCGTCATGTCCAGTGACTCCGTGTAGAAGATGGCGATCACGAGCATCGCGAACACGTCGTCGACCACGGCGGTGCCCAGCAGCAGCGCGATCAGGGCGGTGGGCGCACCTCGGGCGGTGAGCGCCAGCGCCCCGAGCGCGAACGCGGTGTCGGTCGCGATCGGGATGCCCCAGCCGTTCGGGTGCTCGCCTCCGAAATTAAACAGGAGGTAGATGCCGGCCGAGACGAACATGCCGCCGAACGCGGCTGCCAGCGGTAGCGCGGCCTTCCGACGGCTGGACAGCTCCCCTCGGGTGACCTCGCGCTTCACTTCCAGGGTGATGAGGAAGAAGAAGATCGCCATCAGGCCATCGTTCACCCAGTGCCGGAGGTCCTCCTGCACGTTGATGAACCCGATGTTGAGGGTGACCTCGTGGCCCCAGATGCGCTCGTAGACCTCGGACCATGGCGAGTTGGCCCACACGAGGGCGATGACCGCAGCGATGAGCAGCAGCCGGCCGCTGGCGCCTTCGGTATGGATGAACTGTTGGGCTGGTGCGGAGATCGCTCGCCCGAACAGGGTGCTGCGCGCGTACAGGTTGCCGGCGGTCCGCGGTGGGATCGACATCGAACTCCTCGAGCTCGGTACCTCGGCGTCTCCCGGGGGTGCGTGGCAGGGGTGTTGTTCTGGTGCCGTGAACCCAAGAATACAGCATCCCCGGCCACTACGGATGGTTTGGGGCTGATCCCAGACTCAAACCATCACCCGCGCTGCGTTTTCCTCGTCCCGAGTGTCCCGATCTCGTGAACGGACGCGGATCGGTCCTCAGCCCCTCCTCCGCGAGGCGAGCCGCGCCCCGCCGAGGATCGCGACCGCGACCACCCCCAGGGTGAACGGTACGCCTCGGCGGACACCGCGAGGAGGACGAACACGAAGACGGGGCGTCTCATAACGCCCCGCATCGTAGCCGTCCGAGGACGGGCTGTGGACTAGTTGTCCGGCGCTAGGCCAGGCCGCGCTCCTTCAGGACGCGCTGCATCGTGGAGCCGATGTCGCCGGGGTTCTCGACGACGGTCGCGCCTGCCTCGCGCAGGGCGGCCTGCTTCGCGGCGGCGGTACCGGCGGCGCCGGCGATGATCGCGCCGGCGTGGCCCATGCGGCGGCCCGGAGGGGCCGTCGCACCGGCGATGAACGCCACCACGGGCTTCGACATCGTCCTGATGTACTCGGCGGCTTCCTGCTCCGCGGTGCCGCCGATCTCACCGATGAGCACGATCGCCGCGGTGTCGGGGTCCGCCTCGAACAGTTCGAGGGCTTCCCGCTGCGAGGTGCCGATGATCGGGTCGCCGCCGACGCCGACCGAGCCCGACTGGCCGATGCCGAGACGGGTGAGCTGGTCGACCGCCTCGTACACCAGCGTGCCGGAGCGGCTGATCACGCCCACGGAACCCTCGAGGTAGACGTCCACCGGCATGATGCCGGCGCGCGACTTCGCGGCGGGGTTGATGACGCCCGGGCAGTTCGGGCCGATGAGGCGCGTCTTGCCGCCGGCGAGGGCGCGCTTCACGCGCATCATGTCCAGCGTCGGGATGCCCTCGGTGATGCAGATCGCGGTGGGGATGCCGGCGTCGGCCGCCTCGAGGATCGCGTCCGCGGCGAAGGGCGCCGGGACGAAGATCAGGGAGACGTTCGCGTCGTACTTCGCGACCGCCTCGCGGACCGTGTTGAGGACCTCGAAGCCCTCGATGGTCTGCCCGCCGCGGCCGGGGGTGACGCCGCAGACGATGTTGGTGCCGTAGTTGCGGCCCGTGATCGCCTCGCGCTGGCCGGCGCCGCCGAAGCCCTGGACGACGACTCGGCTGTTCTCGTCCATCAGGACGCCCATGAGGTTGCTCCTTCTGTTGCGGTCGTGCCGCTCAAGGTTCCGACCCCCTCCCCCTTCATGGGGGAGGGTTGGGGTGGGGGACTGCCGTCGGTGATCGAGGTCAGTCCGACGTCTGCTACTTCGCGGCCTCGACGGCCATGCGAGCGGCCTCGGCGAAGCCGTCCGCGCGCCCGAGGTCCAGCCCCGACTCGTCGAGGATCTTCGAGCCGAGCTCGACGTTGGTGCCGGCGAGACGGACGACCACGGGCTGGGTGACGTGCCCGCCCTTGATCGCCTGGATCGTGCCTTCGGCGATGATGTCGGTGCGCGCGAGCCCGCCGAAGATGTTGACCAGCACGGCCTTCACGTCCGGGTCGCTGCCGATGATCTTCAGTGCGGACACCACGGCGTCCGGGTTGTTCGCGGTGCCGATGTCGAGGAAGTTCGCGGCGTCGCCGCCGGCGAACTTGATCGCGTCGAGGGTCGCCATCGCCAGGCCGGCGCCGTTCACCAGGCAGCCGATGTTGCCGTCCAGCTTCACGTAGTTCTGGATGCCGGCGTCGTGGGCCTCCAGCTCCTTCTCCGGCTCCTGTGAGCGGTCTCGCAGCTCGAAGAGGGCCTTCTGGCGGTAGTCGGCGTTGTCGTCGATGGAGAACTTCGCGTCGGCGGCCAGGATGCGGCCGTCCTTCGTCAGCGCCAGCGGGTTGATCTCCACGATCGACGCGTCGCTCTCCAGGAACGCCTTCGCGAGGTTCCCGATGAGCGCCGCCGCCGCGTTGAGGTGCTCCCCGCCGAGGCCGACCTCGAACGCCAGCTGGCGGCCCTGGTACGGCTGGAAGCCGCACGCCGGGTCGATGTGCGTCTTGACGATCGCCTCGGGCGTCTTCTCGGCGACCTCCTCGATGTCCATGCCGCCCTGCGATGAGGCGATGATCACGGCGCGCCCGGGTGAGTTGTCGATGGCGACGGAGAGGTAGATCTCCTTGTCGATGTCGATTGCTTCCTCGACGAGGACGGAGCCCACCGGCAGACCCTGCGGCCCGGTCTGGTGGGTCACCAGCGTCATCCCGATGATCTCGGAGGCGAACTGCTTCGCCTCGGCGGGATCGTTCGCCAGCTTCACGCCCCCGGCCTTGCCTCGGGCGCCGGTGTGGGCCTGGGCCTTGATGACCACGCGGCCACCCAGCTCCTTCGCGATCGCCTCGGCCTCGTCCGCCGTGCGGGCGACGCGGCCCTTCGGGACGGGCACGCCGAAGCGTGCGAGGACCTCTTTGGCCTGGTACTCGTGGAGTTTCATGACGCCTCGATCCGTCGGTGATGTGTAGGGCGTCCCGCGTGCAGGGACGCAGAACGGGCCGCCGTTGGCGGCCCGCGCGATGGTAGCAGAGGGGTTGTTGGGTGCTAGGAGGGTGTCACGGAGCCGGTGGCGCCTTCCGAGGCGACGGCGTAAGCGGAAACGAAGGAAATCCTAGGGCGATATCCACTCCCCGATTAGCGCGTGAGTCCTCGTCACCTACCGCCTCGTCCCTCGCATCCCCATCACCCAGAGCGTTCCCGCGAGGGCGATGCCGACGAATGCCAGGAATGGTACGAACAGCACGAGGCCCCAGTTCACCAGGGTGAGCAGCCCGATCAGGACGAGGACCGCCGCCGCGACCAGCAGCCACCGCACGGTGACGGGGTTCGAGCGGAGCGTGGAGTGGCGCGTTTCGTCTGAGGTCATGGCGGCACGTTCGAGGGCGCTCGATGCCGAAGGTGTCGCACGACGCGCGTGGGGTGTGACGCCGGCGCTGCAATCCGCCTCGATCGGTGCGACTGCAACGGAGTCGTCACCCGGACGTTGAGGGGTTGATGCGAGGTGGGGGAGCTCTCCGCGAGCCTGCGCCAGCAGGCGGACGGAGGACTCCCATGACCTTCAAGTGGACCTACATCTCCGCGGGACTCCTCGCCGTTGTGGGCGTGGCGCTCTCGTTCACGGTCGAGGGCGGGCAGTGGGGCGCGGCCTCGCAGATGATCGGCATTACCTGCATCGCCGCGGGTGGTGCGCTGGTGCTCCTGACGCGGATGTCGAAGCCTCGGCTTCGGTACGACGACGGTCCGCTGGCTCCGAGCGACGTGCCCTTCATCTCCTACCCGGAGCACCAGGTCATCGCGATCTTCGAGACCCGGAACGCGGCCGCGGAGGCCGTCCGGGCGATGCGGAGTGAGCACGTCACCGCCAGCGTGGAGGTCTACTACGGCGGCGCCGGCACCGCGGCGATCGACTCGGAGGGTGTCGTCCACGGGCTCACGGGGGTCACCGAGCGGTCGGTGGAGCACCTGATGTCCGACCTGGACGACATGACGAGCTACGACGAAGCGGTCCGCGCCGGCAGGGTGGTCGTCTCCTTCGACGGCCGCGACGAGGATCTCCGCCGCCGCGGTGCCGGGGTCGTGAAGGCCCACGGTGGACACACCATCCAGTACTTCGGCCCACTCCATGTCGAGGTGCTCGACGTGGACCGTTCGCGCACGCGCGTCTGACCGCCAACCGATCCGCCCCGACCAGCCCCTCCGAGCAGGAGGGTAGAGACGGAATGCACATGACCAGCGAAGGCTTCCAGGGCTACCCGAGGGACCATGTCCTCGGCGCGTTCGAATCGCGCGCCGAGGCCGCGCAAGCCCTCGACGATGCGCGCGCCTCCGGCGTCCCTGACCACGAGATCGCCGTCTACGCCGGCGAACAGGGCGCCGAGGACCTCGACTCCACGGGGACGAGCCACGGCATCGGCGGCGTCCTCGTGCGCTCGATCCAGTTGATGATGACGGACCGCGACCGCCTCGCCGAGTACGAGCAGGCGGTGAACGCAGGCGGTGTCGTCATCGCCGCCCAGGCGGAGGACGACGAGCGCAAGCACCTGCTGGCCGCCGTGTTCCACCGGAACGGCGGCCGCGAGGTCCGGTACTACGGCTCGATGACGGTGGAGGAACTCACCGTGGACCCGAGCCGGACACGCATGTAGTCGTGATCGTGGGGTGAGAGCCGGACGGGCCCTCACCCCAGCCCTCTCCCGAAACCGGGAGAGGGGGCCGGAAGCTGGGATCGGCCCCGGTCAGCTGCTTCTGTCATCGAGTTCTGACTTTTTACTCCGACTCCCCTCTCCCGGTTTCGGGAGAGGGGCCGGGGGTGAGGGTCTCGTCCGTCTCGCCTCTCCGCCCGCCCCGTGCTACCAACGGGGCATGACGCGCATCCTCGTGGTCGGCGACACGCATACGCGGTACTGGGAGCACGTACCGGAGGTGCTGCGCGCGCTTGTGCGCGAGGCGGACATCGCGATCCACTGCGGGGACTGGGTAGGCATCGACACCGTCGAGGGCTTTCGGCGCGAGGCGCGGCAGGCCGTGGTGGTGCACGGGAACTCGGACCCGGTAGAGCTCCGGAAGGCGCTGCCCTACCGCGAGGTGATCGAGGTGGACGGCGTGCGCATTGGCGTGACGCACCCCGCCTGGGGCACCATCGAGCCCGAGCTGCACGAGTTGCTGCCGGACTTCCCGCCCGAGGCGGTCGGGGGCCTCGATGTTCTCGCGTACGGGCACATCCACGTCCCGCTCTCGGAGGTAGCCCACGGGGTGCACTTCATCAACGGGGGGCAGGGGTACCCCTCGTTCCGGGTGCCCGGGACGGTGGGGTGGATCGAGACCTCGCCCGGCGGGCCGGGTGGCCGTGGGACGTTCCGCGCGTGGACCGAGGAGTTCGCGCCGGCTCGCTAGCCGTTGAGGGTCGGTGGGCCTTCGCGCCGCGAACCTCGGACTGGGCGAACCTCGGACTGCGCGAACCTCGGACTGCGCGAACCTCGGACTGCGCGAACCTCGGACTGCGCGAACCTCGGACTGCGCGAACCTCGGACTGCGCGAAACGAGGCAAATCGTCACGATTATTCAGCAGCCAACACCGTCGATCTTGCTAGCGGAATCGGCGGTCCGCGACTAGTTTTTATCGATGCGAAACGCATTCACCGTCCTCGCATCCATCACGTTCGTGGCACTGTTCCTCGTCGGGTGCGACTCGGACGACTCGGTGCCCGCTGCCTCCGCGGACACGGTGACGGCGTCCCCGACGGCGGAGGTCACCGAGAACGCGACACCGACGAGCACGACGCGCGCCGGAGTTGCCGCGATCGAGAATGAGCGCATCGTGCCGGACGGCCCGCTCTACGGCATCGCCGGGCTCATCCCGCCGAACTTCCCCGCCTCTACCGACGCGGACTACCTCGCGTTCTTCGCCGCGCTCCCGGCCCTCGGCGGGACGGTGGGCAACTACGCCCCGCTCGACGATCTCGCCGACAACCAGGACGTCGGTATCGCCGCGGGGCTCCAGGTACTCCCGGTCACCGGGTTCCACCAGGAGGTCGACGGCGCGCTGGAGGTCACCGTCGACTTCGGGGACGCCGCGCAACGCGAGTCATTCATCGATGGCCTCGTCGACTTCGTGGAGACGTACCGGCCGCCCTACCTCGGCGTGGGGAACGAGGTGAACCGGGTGTGGGAGGCGGACCCCGCCGCCTTCGACGCCTGGGCCGCCGCACTTCCCGAGATCGTGGACGCGGTCCACGAGGCCTCCCCCCGTACCGCCGTCTTCGCCACGTTCCAGTACGAGTTCCTTGCCGGCCTCGACACGATCACCGGCGAGGGCCGCGTGGAAGACTGGACGCCGTTCGATCTCGCCGCGCCCTACCTCGACCTCGTTGCGTTCACCTCCTACCCCTACTTCGCCTTCGAGACGCCCTCGGACGTGCCGTCCGACTACTACGCCGCCATCCGCGAGCACACGGACCGGCCCGTCGGCTTCACCGAGCTGGGATGGCCCTCGGCGCCGATCCGCCCGCTGGAGGGCTCCCCGCTCGCCGGCCTCGGCGGCTCGCCCGAAGAGCAGGAGGCGTTCATCGCCCGCCTCGAGGAGCTCCTCGCCCCGGTCGCGCCGAAGTTCGCCCTCTGGGTCTGGGCCTACGACACGCCGGCGGTGGACTCCCCGTTCGAGTCCCTCGGGCTGTCCTCGCAGCGTGCGGAGGCGAAGCCGGCGCTGGACGCGTGGCGAGCGTTCGTCGGGACGAAGTAGCGCCGGGTCTCGCCGCTCACGCCGTCCACCCCACCCCACGCTCTGAGTTTTCCGCCCCGTGTCCGTCCACCCTCCCTCTCGCTCCGACTTCTGACCCCCTCTCCCTGAGGGAGAGGGTGGGGGCGAGGGGGGAACGTGACTCACCGCTCAGGCCAGTGCTCCGCCTGCGATGCTCCACGCTCTGCCTTCTCACCAGCGGGCGCCCGAATGCGGAGCGGACCCTCACCCCAACCCTCTCCCGCCGAGCCGGGAGAGAGGGTCGGAATCAGAGGGAGAGGGGTACCGGGACGAATGGGAGTGGAGCGCCGGGAAGGCCGGTCCGGACGGGGCGGAGCGCGAAGCGCTTAGCCGCGCGTGCTCTGCATGAACGCCGACACCCGTTCGAGGATGCCGTCGATGCCGCCGCTCTGGTTGAGGGCGGTGCTGACGCGACCGGAGGCCCACTCGGAGTCGGGGCGGGGGCGCTCCTCGGGGACGTCGAAGCCGTCGTTGAGGCCGTGGGAGCGGGCGAAGAGGCGGGCGCGGACGACGAAGGCCGTGACGGAGCGCGGGTCGGGGAGGGCGTTCACGTCCAGGTGGTGGTGCGCGACTGCGTCCGCGAGGGGTTCCGGGAAGTTCCAGTGCATCGCGAGCGCGCCACCGACATCAGCGTCCGTGTAGCCGAGGGTGAGGCGCTGCGCTTCCGGCATCGGCAGTGCCTGCTGCCTCGCGAGGTTCCTCGACGCCTGGAGCTCGCGCGGGCGGTGCTGGTCCAGGGCGAGACGGCCGATGTTGTGCAGGACGCCGGCGGTGAACGCCTCGTCCTGGTGGGTCTGCGTGGCCCGCGCGAGCACCTCCGCGAGGAGGCCGACCGTGACCGAGTACTTCCACGCGGTGGTCGGGTCCATCACCGCGCCGCCCGGCAGGGTGTCGATGACGCACGAGGCGAGGGTGGCTGAGCGCACCGCGCGGAACCCGAGCAGGACGACGGCGTCACGGACGGTCGTGATGCGGCGGGGGAAGCCGTAGTAGGCGGAGTTGGAGAGCCGCAGCAGCTTCGCGGTCAGCGCCTGGTCGGCGGAGATCGCCTGCGCCAGCTCGTGCGCGGAGAACTGTTCGCCCTCGGCGATTTCGAGCGCGCGCACGGCGACCGCTGGCAGCGGCCGGAGCTCGGCCACTTCCGCGATCAGCATGTCCAGTTCGGGGTTCGGATCCACCGGCACCCGCGTCACTTTCCGTCGCTCAGGCTGACTATCGGACGCTCGCACGGCGATCCGTAGCCGGATCATCGAGCGCGGCGCCGGTGGGCGTGTCGGGGAATCCCCGCACCTCGCGTCATACGTCGCGCCGAGCACGCCCACGAGTCTGACTAATCGGTGACGAACAGCGGTATGTGCGATGCGCGCACTGCGAACAGCGACGCGATTGTCACTTCGTTTACACAGGAGAAACCTTGACTTCACCATCGCTTCACCGAGCGCATGGCACGATGTTTCTATGAAGCCGGCACCGACGCGAGGCCCCATCGTCCGCTGTGACGACTGCCACCAAGAGTTCGAGTTGTTCTCGGACCTGGCGCAGGTGACGCGCTGCCTCGACGGTCGTGCGCACCGCTCCGTGAGGATCCTGCGCGCCGCGTAGCTCTCCCGTCGCCGGCGACCCCGGACCACGCTCTTCCGCTCGGCCTCGCTTCCCCCGATGATCGTGGCAGCGCGGCCGGCCTCGGTCCTCGTGTCCCCTCGTGGTCAGGTCGCGGCGGCGGTCCGCCGGGCGGAGCACCCTCATGTCCCTTCGGATGGCGGTGTCACCATCGCTGGCGTGTCCGCCCAGATGAGCTGGCAGGACCTCGTCCTCGCCGTCGGCGGGTTCGTGATCGCGGCCGGGATCATCCCGACGATCATGAGCCGGGTGAAGCCGGCGCTGATGACCTCCGCGACCATCGTCGTTGTGCTCGGCGTCTCAACCGTTGCCTTCGCCTCGCTTGGCCTCTGGCTCACCGCTGCCGGCGCCGCGCTGCAGTTCGTCCTCTGGGGCATCGTGCTCGCGCAGACGCTCGCGGCTCGAGGCTCGGCGCGGGACGCCCTCGCCCAGCCCGTGGACACGATGCCGCCCCTCGGCTTCGAGGCGTTCGAGGCATCCGTGGCCGTCGAGGTGCCGGCGAGCGTGCCGGGCGAGACGGAGCGCGCCTCCGCGGGCTAGTCGGTCGCTCCGGGCGGGCGTCGAGGGGCCTCGGCGGGTGGGGGCGCAAGCAGTGGCGGAGGGGGTGGGATTCGAACCCACGGTCCTCTCGCGAGGACGCCCGTTTTCAAGACGGGTCCATTCAACCGCTCTGGCACCCCTCCACAGACGCGCCGCGGTCGTCCGATCCTAGCGTGCGCCGCGGTATGCCTCGACGCGGCGCCGGTAGGCGAGACGTAACAGCCGGCGAGAAACGGTGTACGTCCCTGCGCGAGACCGATAGACCCACAACAAGCGGACTTGTAGCATTGGGCACGATCCGCCCGGGTGCTCGCGGACGCGCGAGCCCGTCGGAAAGGGCCTCGCGTTGACGTTCGTCATCACTGAACCGTGCATCGACACGACCGACCAGGCGTGTGTGTCTGTCTGCCCCGTGGACTGCATCCACTGGGAAGAGGGCACCGACCACATGCTCTACATCAACCCGGCGGAGTGCATCGACTGCGGGGCTTGCCAGCCGGCGTGTCCGGTCAGCGCGATCTTCCCCGAGGGTGATGTACCCGCCGACCAGGCGCGTTTCATCGAGATCAACTCGCTCTGGTACGACGATCCGGCTGCCGCTCGCTCGAAGGTCGGTGGCGGTGGTGGCGGAAGCGCTCCGGCCCCCGCAGCCGCACCGGCACAGCCAGCCGCCGAGGCTGCGCCCGCCGCTGCTGATGCGCCCGCAGAGGCAGCTCCGGCCGCTGAAGCAGCGACCGAGGCAGCTCCTGCTCCTGCCGCTGCGCCCGCTGCAGCGGCGGCAGCACCGGCACCCGAGCCTGTGGCTGCGGTCCGGCAGGTCGCCGCGAGCATCGGCGTGCGCGCGCCCGAGGTCTCCACGTACACGCTGCCCTCGGCGCTCCCCGTGCTCCTCATCGCGCTCATCGGCGCGTGCCTCTACGCGATGTTCGTCTTCCCCGGCCCCACACTCGCCGAGGTGGACTGGGCCGCGGACATCTTCGCGGCGGTCGGCATCGACAACGGCGGCGGCGTCGGCCTCACCGTCCTCGTGCTGCTGCCCGTGCTCCCGCTGCTCGTGCTGTTCTTCATCGCAACGCAGTGGAGCACGTTCTCGCTCTTCGCCGCCCGCCACCCGCGGCTCTCGCACACGTGGCGTCTCCGCACGAACGAGTGGCGCCGCAACGAGGAATCGCGCGGCTACTACCTCGTGGAGACGGTGAACCGGATCGCGAAGGACCGCTTCAACTTCCCGGACGACAGGAACCCGGACCTCCGCACCTACGTGAACCTCCCCGAACCGCAGATGGGCGTGGAGATCCGTGGCACGGGCGACAAGGTCTTCCCGGACATCGTGACCCTGATCGAGCCGGGCATGTACCCCGTCGCGATCGCCCAGGTGGAGTCCCGCGAGACGGTGACCCGCGACCAGGCGCTCTACGTGTGGGGCGCCCTGGAGAACAAGGACTGTCCGCTGTACGTCTACGTCCCGTCCGGCTCGCTCCGTTCGGCACAGGACTACGCCAAGTCCGCGGGCCTGAAGAACATCAAGTTCCGCACCTGGCGCTGGACCCCGAACGGCATGCTCGTCCGCGAGCCGTAACGCCCGAGGGCGCACGAGACAAACAAGAAGCCCCGGCATTCGCCGGGGCTTCTTCGTACGTTCCATGAAGTAGCATTCGTGCTACCTTGACGTGGTGGAAGTCATCTTCTTTGAGCGCCGCGGCGAGGCTCCGGCGGCGGATCACCTGAGGGTCGAGTTCGAGGCTGGGCACCACGGAGTCCTCGGATCATTCGAGCGCGCGATCGATCACGTCACGGCGGTGGGGACGACCGCGGGCATGCCGCACACGCGGATTATCGACCGCGAGAACCGGATCTGGGAGCTGCGCTTTGGGGCATCGAGGATCGCCTACATCATCGAAGGCGAGTCGATGGTCCTACTGAATGGGTGGCGGAAGAAGTCACAGAAATTAGACGCGCGGGAGGCCGCAAAGGCTGCGCGTTACGCGGAGGAATGGAGGTCGCAGCATGCCTGAAGGTGGTGCGCGACGACCGGGCGAACAGCCGAAGGAGTACCTAGAGCGACTGCGTCATCGGGATCCCGCGCTTCAAGCGGAGTATGACCGGCTCGGGCCTCAGTGGGAGGCAATCACCGCGCTGGTGAAGGCCCGCCTTGAGGCTGGCCTCACCCAGGGTGAGCTTGCTGAGCGGATGGGTGTTAGTCGTCCCGTCGTCGTGAGGCTGGAGAGCGCCGAGCACGCGCCGAGAGTGGATACGCTCGCGAAGGCGGCGCGGGCGATGGGGCTCGAACTCGAGGTGGCGTTTCGCAAGCCGAAGAAGAAGCGACCGTCCTCCGCCGCGTGAGGGCTACGGCACGCGGTCGATGAGGCCGGCCTTGAGCACGTTCTTGAGCGCCTCGCGCTTGCTGAGGGGGCTCAGGGCGTCGCGGTGGGTCTCCACGTAGCGGATGACCTCCTGCGGGTGGGTCTTCGCGGT
>Ga0265293_10005502_pt1 | contig 21078 bp, 15 predicted proteins | sample Munlanlewell138R_FD_192505 | JGI IMG/M metagenome (GOLD analysis project Ga0265293, IMG submission 192505) | Leachate microbial communities from a municipal landfill in Southern Ontario, Canada - Leachate well 138R | ecosystem: Engineered > Solid waste > Landfill > Unclassified | place: Canada... | reverse complement strand
GCCTTACTGGAGACTTACCCCTGTGCTTTTCACGTCGACCCTGCTCCTGCCCGGCGATTCAATACACGCGGATTGACTGAGTTTCAAGGGCAAAACTTCAACCCTGACCTGGTGCATGCCTTGAGGGTCTGGCCTTTTCACTTTCAGACCAACGGCTTCTTCGCGCTGAAATTGATTAAGGATGAGGAAATCCCAATTAACCCGTCCAACCCGCCCGCGAGGAATTTCGCCGCCACGGGGTTGACCAGCCTGTCACCTCAGTTAGAACGCGAACTAACCACCTTCATTGCCGAGACATATGGCTTCAATTTTGCAGCACGCCTCTCAGAGTTGAGCCTGAGCTTGCTGCGCAGGGAAAATGCGATCCATTTAATACCTCAAAGGTATTTGAGTAGCTTTTCCAACCTGCCCTACAATGCCATCGGTCTGACGGCAGGTCGATATATCCGCGATAAATTTGAAGCGAGTGTCGGATTCGTCCTGCGGTTTGGAGCGGAGTTCTCCCGCAACATCTGGACAATACCGGAAGACCTGGTTGATCGCTGGATGAAAGGCTACGATATCCGCGGGGACGACCCGATCGGATTTGAGCTCGGAACGGTGATCGCGATACGGGATAGTGAGGGAAATAATCTCGGCGCGGCCAAGTATTCAAGCAAACGTCTGCGGAATCTACTGCCTAATAGGCATATCAACCACTGAGGTGGGTTTTAATTAACAGATAGTTGATATCCCAAACTCGTCTTTTGGAATATACGGCCTTTTTTCAGGCTGTAGAGCGACCAGACTCAATAAAGATGGCTACGCGCAATCGGCTGTTGCTTTTAACGAGGTTTGAGTTGAGGCTTACCCAACAGGCGGTCGCCCAAACTCAAAAGGATGGCACTTCCGGCTAAACAAGCCGTTTCCATTTGCAAAATGCTGTTCCCAAAGGAAATCTGCTTAAAGCCATATTTCTCAGCCAACGCAACTTCAGCCGCACTGAAGCCATCTTCCGGACCGACCAGTAAGACCAACGATCTTTCGCTCTGATCAGCCAAAGGCTGTAACATTTCAGCAGAAATCTGTTGCACGATCGCTGTCCCCTCCCAGGCGATCAATTTCAACCCATGAGCGCTGGTTTGTTTGAGCATACCCTCATAAGCTTTCACCGGCAATAACTCAGGCAGCCTGGAGCGCATGCTTTGTTCGGCGGCTTCCCGCGCGATTGACTCCAGCTTATCCTGACGAGCCCGGTTGGTTTTCAGCTCTTTGACCGAAGATAGAGAGGAGGTGTACGGGAAAAACCTGGCAACCCCTAATTCGGTCCCCTTTTGGACGATCCATTCAATCGTATCGCGCTCAGCAAGACTAAAGGCTACACTCAACTTAATTGCAGGCTCTTCACGACCAGCCTGGTTGTCCATGATATGACCCGTGACCTGTTTACTCCTGGTGTCATCCAGTTGAACAAGATATTCCCAGCCGGAATTATCCAGCACAGTGACGGCATCTTTGTCATTCAAGTGAAACACTTTTCGAATTTTCCTGGACAATTCATCAGGAAAAGTCACATTCCCCTCAACAATTTGTTCCGGTGGTAAGAAGAATCTTTTCATCACCCGATTTTACCTGATAATCCGCTAATCGATTTCATTATTCACCGATCTTATAATACTCGCTCCTACAGCTGTAGCAAATTCAGCGTGTTTCGGAATAATGAAATCCAAATTGTAAAGCTTCGAAAAACCATCAAGGACTCTCTTACCAAGGGATATTTGGGAGAGGTTGCCTGTAATTACCACTTTGTCGAGACTTTGCAGCCTTGCCGCGAGCACCGAAGCCGTTCCAACTGACTGAAAAACCAGATTTACGATCCCTGCCGCCAGGTCCTGGGGCTGAGCCAAATCCGCCAGCTTGCCAAAGTTCGAAGCAGTGGCATCAGCTGTGAGACCTGGAATCTTAGCACTGGTGATATCGCCAACAGTCAAATCGACCATGCCCAAAACACCCTGATCGGCCATTGAGGCAATGGTCTCAAATTCGTGTACATTGAGTATCCTCTCAGCCAAACCTTGTAGTGTCCCTCCGCCGACGCCAGAACCAATCACATGTTCCACTTGCCGGCCTCTGGCAGCCACAATTGAAGTGCCTGTGCCCATGCTGACAACGACAGCTTGGTCCAGCCCGGACAGATAGAGCCCACCCAGACCAACACAATCGAATTCAGGAACGATTTTTGTCGGACAACCGAAGAGATCTCCACTTAACAGCGATGCTCCCACACCGGTAGCATAAATTTGTTCAACATCCTGCAGCTGCTTGCCAGTAACGTTGAGGAATTTCCCCAGACCTCCGCTGGCAGAGGTGAAGGCGTCACTGGCTTTCACCCGAACAAACCCGAACAAGTTGCCATCTTCAAAACCGATGATTTTCGTCGTTGTTCCACCGATATCCAGCCCAATAATCAAAGCCATTTCTACTCCAGTCAGTTTTACCTTGATACTTTCCTATCAGGAATGTAGTATACAATATCCTCAATGGATTCAAAAGATATCATTGAAGAAAGTAGCCCAAGGCATAATTTCCAATACCTCGATCTGGTGACCATTGCCTTTACCGTTGTCCTGGTTCTCAGTAACTTCGCCTCTTCAGCTAAAATCATCGACTGGGGTCTCTCAATCGGCAGTATCCCCCTGGCTTTCGACGCCGGCACTGTCTTCTTCCCTTTTGCCTATATCTTGGGTGACGTCCTAACCGAAGTTTACGGCTATTCGCGTGCCCGCAGAGTGATCTGGATCGGTTTTAGTGCGCTACTATTTACCTTTCTGATGTTTTCGTTGGTGCGGGTGCTTCCCGGGGAACCTCTCTGGCAGGAGACGGTCGGGCAGGGTGCTTTTGAAGCCGTATTAGGAGGAATCAGTTTTGGGGGCATCATCCTGGCAAGTATTTCAGGTTATCTGATTGGTTCCTTCACAAACTCGCTGATTATGGCAGTTATGAAGAAACTGACCGGCGGCAAACATCTCTGGATGCGCACGATCGGCAGCACAATCGTCGGCGAATTTCTAGATTCAGCTGTATTCATCGCTATCGCGTCTTTCACTTCTGTTTTCCCATGGGAATTATTCTGGAGTCTGACCCTGACAAACTACCTATTTAAAGTCGCGATTGAGGTGGTCTTCACTCCCGTTACCTACTGGATTACCAAAAAACTGAAAAAAATCGAAGACGTAGATGTCTATTCAGACCTTACTGATCTGAATCCGCTGTCGTTTTAGCCTTCTCTTTGCGCAATCCTTCAATGCTGACCACATACTCTCCCCGAATTTTTTCAGTGGTAAGTTTTTCGATGATCTCGGAAAGCTTTCCGCGGTAATGTGTCTCAAATTTCTTGGTCAGGTCATTCGAAACTACTGCGTTTCGGTCTCCAAGCACTTCCAGACTATTTTCCAGAAAGGCAAGCAGGCGATAGGGGCTTTCGTAAAAGACCAGAGTATGAGGCGATTCCGCTTCCATGGCGATAAAGCGTTTGCGCGGACCTTCTTTGTTTGGCGGAAAGCCTTTGAAGGTAAAGCTGTGCAGTGGAAGGTCTGCCAATGTCAGCGCCATGATGACAGCCGACGGTCCGGGAATCGATTCCACCTTGATGCCGGCCTCGAGCGCGGCGTGCATCAGCAGGTAGCCCGGATCAGAAATGCCTGGCGTGCCTGCGTCGGTTACCAAAGCGATCGTCTCCCCCTTTTCAAGCCTTTCGATTAGTTTAGGGACGACTTTTCGCTCATTGAAGTTGTTGAGAGCAGTCTGTGGTTTGGAGATTTCATAATGTTTGAGCAGCACGCTGGTCTTGCGTGAGTCTTCGCTGGCGATCAGGTCAACTCGCTTCAGCACTTCCACCGCCCGGTAGGTCATGTCTCCTAAATTGCCAATTGGGGTTGCCACCAGATAAAGCATCGATTGTCTCCTTGGCGCTAATTATACGTGAGACCCGGATTTGAGGGCGACGTGATAGAATTTCTCAAACAATAACAAAGGTTACAACCATGGAAAGAACAGTCCCAATACGCTCATCTGAAGAAATCGATCTTTATCTGCGCACAATTTATTCACTCCTGCGCTCCACCAACGAGGTTTACATCCGCACGCTTGAGGGTGTCCACGCTGGAACCGGTTCGTCCTTGCATATGAGCGCGCTGGGCGACCAACCTGACACCTCCGCGCTGATTTACACCCTGCTTCGCCTTCCGGAGGTTATAACCAGAGTAAACAAGGTCATACTAGGGCAATCGGCAACCAGTTTCGGGGAACTTGGTTATTCGGACGTTGAATCATGGCAGGAAGTTTCGGCCAAGGCCCGCCGCAGGAAATGCTTTTATGATGGTGACGAAACTTTAGCCTGTTACATCGCCTCCCGTTCGGATATTGACGACGTTGTTCCCTGCTTGACAGCCCTGCAAATTGAATGGAACAAACTCCATTTTTTCCTGAACACCATTGATGCAGGCCTGCTTGATGAGGCGCTGCCGGGCAACCCGAAAGCCTTCAGTCAGCTTGGTATGCAGTTACACCTATCTGAAGATGACATCGCCAGGCTGTATACGGTATTGGGGGACCAATTTACGCAGACGTTGAAAATTTTCCGGGCCCGAAAAGCCGATTTCACAATTCAATTGCTCAGTGGTTCCTTAAACGATTACCGTCGTGCTACTGTAAATTGGTGGAATAACATTGAGGAACAGGCCACCCAGTTCAAAAATCGACCGGTTTATTTTATTTCTTCCAACCCCCACAGTATGACCAACCTGCTCTCTGGTTACGCCCTGGGAAAGAAAGATTCCTTGCTGCAGTACATCCACAATAACGAGCCAGGATTAGAAGCAGAATGGGAAGAAATCAACCGGCGGAAAACGCCATCCAACCTCGAAAACTTTTACTATTACTCCATGAAAAAATTCCTGGGTACAGAAGCAGGACAGCCTTATATCGATGAACAACTCCGTTTCGAAAAAGAACGCGGCATCCACCGCATCCCCAGTCGGCATTCATTTGATGTGGAGGCGAACATAATCGAATTAAACAAACTGGACCCGGCAACGATCGATCAGCGTCTTATCCCGACTGATAATGGTTCATCGCTGGATTTCCTCAGCAAAAGCGATGCCCTGATCCTCAATATTGACTATCCACTGGGTTACGCTGCCTATAACTTATTGACCAAAATCGCAGAAAGTGTCTCTGAGATTTTCGGCGTCTATATCATGGGCAAAGCGGCCAGCCTCAATGGCGTTCGTGGGGATGTGATCATCCCGGAAGTGGTTTACGACGAGCACTCCCAAAACACATACATCTTTTCCAACAACTTTACCGCCAAGGACGTTGCCGCCCACCTGACCTTTGGGACCGTGCTGGACAATCAGAAAGCTGTCACCGTAATGGGGACTTTTTTGCAGAACAAAACCATCATGGACGTAATCTACAGAGAAGGTTATACAGACATCGAAATGGAAGCCGGGCCCTATCTTTCGGCTGTTTATGAACTCTCCAGACCCCAACGTTACCCAATTAACCAGATCGTCACCCTCAACAAGCTGACCTTCGACCTTGGCATTATGCACTATGTATCTGACACCCCTTACACAAAGGGCAAGAACCTCGGCGCAGGCACGCTCTCGTATTTTGGCATGGATTCAACATACGCGGTTTCAATCAGCATCTTGCGACGCATCATGGAATTAGAAAAACAGCGCCTCTGCGCTTCGTAGAACCACGCATGTTCTTGAAGGTTTCTGCTGAATCCTCAAGGACAGGCAAGAGCCTAAATTCCTAAACGCTCCCTTAATTTTTCCGCGCTGCTTTTGTATCCAGCCAGTTTTTCTCGTTCTGCTTCAACCACATTGGCCGGTGCTTTTTGCGCGAAGGGAGAAGAAAGCAATTTCTCCAGACGCTCGATGTGGATTTCGGCTTCACTCAGTTCTTTTTCCAGGCGTTCATGATCGGCTTCGCTGTCACCACTTGCTGAAAGGTTGAGGAAGATCTCAATGTCCTCGACCACAAGCGCGGTCATGTTGCCTTGATCAAGCCTGCATTCAAAAACCAGAAAGCCATCTTCCTTCAATCCAGCCAGGTCGATAAGCAAGTTTTTCTGCTCGCGTAAGAAATCAGCCTTCTGTTCACTGACAAAAACCGCTTCGATGGCCTGACCTGGCTCAACTTTATATTCGGAACGCAAATTGCGAATAGAGCGGACGATCTCTTGGGTCAGCTCAAAGTCCTTGACTATGCCTTCTTCCCAGTCCTCCAGAGGCATGTCTTCTGGCCATCGGGCTACGATCAGGTGTTCCTCCCACTTTCTCTCCTTGTTATGGATGATTCTGTTGCTTTCAGAGGCCTTTTTCAGGTAACCGTAGAGTGCTTCGGTAACAAATGGCGTGAAGGGATGCAATAACCTCAGCATCAAGCCGAGAACGTCTGACAGCAGTATGGCAGTGTAAGCGGCGCGGTCGCCACCTTCAGCAAGTTGCCGTTTGGATGCCTCAAGATACCAGTCGGCAAAGTCGTTCCACAAAAATTCGTATACCTGCCTGCCAGCCTCACCAAATTGATAATTTTCGAACAGGACTGTCACGCTGTTGACCGTTTGTTTGGCGCGTGCCCAAATCCAGGCATCTGCCAGGGTCCATATGGGATCGGTCTTAATGGGTTCGTCAACCTTGTCGATCGCATATATGACGAAGCGCCCGATATTCCAGACCTTGTTGGCAAAGTTGCGATTGGCTTCAACCTTTTTAACGCCGACATTTTGGTCGTTACCAGGGCTGGAACCCACCACAAGGGTGAAGCGCAGCGCATCGGTGCCGTATTCGTTCATCAGAACCAATGGATCAATAACGTTATTCTTGGTCTTGCTCATCTTCTGACCCTTATCATCACGCACCATACCGTGCAGATAAACTGTATGGAACGGGACTTTGCCAGTGAATTCGAGCCCGTCCATGATCATACGAGCCACCCAGAAAAAGATAATGTCATAACCGGTTTCCAAGACACTGGTCGGGTAGAAATAGCAGTAATCGGGGGTCTCTTCTGGCCAACCAAAGACTGAGAACGGCCATAAGCCTGAAGAAAACCAGGTATCCAGCACATCCGGGTCCTGCTTGAGCTCGGCTGAGCCGCAGGAAGGGCAATGGGTGGGATCTTCGCGGGACACAATGGTCTCATGGCAATTCTGACAATACCAGACAGGAATGCGATGCCCCCACCAAAGCTGCCTGCTGATGCACCAATCCTGAATGTTTTCCATCCAGTTGAGAAAGACCTTGGTGAACCGCTCAGGCACGAATACCACTTCACCTTTTTGCACCGATTCAGCCGCCTTGGCTGCCAGAGAATCCATCTTGACGAACCACTGGGTTGACACCAAAGGCTCAATTACTTCCCCGCCGCGTTGAGAGCGGGGTACTTTCATCAGATAAGGTTCTTCTTTGATCACCAAACCAGCCTCTTCCATATCTGCCCAAATAGCTTTGCGTGCCTTGAAGCGCTCCATCCCCGCGTAAGGTCCGGCGTTCTCATTGAGGGTGGCATCCTTATTCATGATGTTGATCAGCTCAAGTTGATGACGTTGACCGATCTCATAGTCATGCGGATCATGCCCGGGAGTGATCTTCAGAGCGCCAGTACCGAATTCTTTGGTGACGTATTCATCGCCCACTACCGGAACTCTGCGCCCCAGAATCGGCACCAACACTTTCTTGCCGATGAATTTCTGATAACGCTGGTCATCCGGATGAACTGCCACGCCGGTATCGCCAGGGATAGTCTCAGGTCGGGTGGTAGCAACGGGCAGATAGTCTCCGGAGCCATCTGCCAGCATGTATTTGAAATAATATAGCCGGCCTTCTTCTTCGGAATATTCAACTTCCAGGTCAGAAACAGCTGTCTGCAAACCAGGAGACCAATTGATCATGCGTGGTCCTTGATACACGAGACTCTTTTCGTAAAGCTGGATAAACGCCTCACGTACTGCTTTGGACAGGCCCTCATCGAGGGTAAAGCGTTCTCTTGTCCAGTCACAGGAAGCCCCCAGGCGCCGCAATTGGGCAGTGATCTGACCGCCATATTTTTCTTTCCACTCCCACATCCTCTTTTCAAAAGCCTCCCGACCGATTTCTTCTCTGGTAGTGCCTTCTTTACGCAGTTGGTTTTCGACCTGAAGCTGCGTGGCGATGCCGGCATGGTCTGAGCCCGGCACCCAGAGCGTTGGCTCACCTTTCATGCGGTGATAGCGGATCATGATGTCCTGAGTGGTCACAAACAGGGGGTGCCCCAGGTGCAGGGCACCTGTGACGTTGGGAGGAGGAATGACAATTACAAAAGGCTTGATATTGGGGTCATGCCCGGGCAGATTGGGATCATTGGTTGGCTTGAAATAACCCTTTTCTTCCCATTCCTGGTAAATTTTTTCTTCGTATTCCTTAAAATCATATGCTTTTGGCAGTTCAGTCATTCTTACCTCTCGTACAGTATTATTATTATTAATAAAAAAACTTTCGCTTTATCAGAGGGCGAAAGTTGCTTCCGTGGTACCACCTCAATTCGGCCGTAAGACCGCACTTGGGTCGAGCGTTAACGGGCTCTCCCGGGAAGGTCTATTCTCCAGCGATTTCTTCTTCCAACTTGCTCCGGCGACTTCAGTTTGTGGTTGTTGTGGGCTTCTCAGCATCTGCCCTTCTCTGACAGTACCTGCAAACGTACTACTCCGTGAGGTTATTTTACACTAATTTTTTCAGCTTGGCACTCATTTTTGCAAAACGTACCAGGTTGTTGTCTTTGGTTGATTGGGGTGGTAAAACCACCTACTTATCCATCGTGATGACCTGGTCACACCAACGATGCCAGCCATCAAACTTATCTTCGCAAATTTTACGGCCTTCCCCGGGGCAATTCAATCCCATCAACTCAAGATCAGCATCCACCATGATGCGGACCAATTCGTGAAATTTTACTTTGGGTTTCCAGTCGAGATTTTCGTTGGCTTTTTTAGGATCAGCAAGCAGATAATCCACTTCGGTTGGGCGGAAATAGCGCGGATCGATTTCCACATATTTCCTCCAATCCAGGTCAACATAGCCGAAAGATTCATCCAAAAAATCCCTCACGGAGTGAGATTCGCCCGTGCCAAAGACATAATTGGTGGGTGTGTCTTGCTGCAGAAGCTTGTGCATGGCTTCCACGTACTCCGGGGCATAACCCCAGTCACGTTTGGAATCCAGATTGCCCAAAAAGAGCTTGTCCTGCTTCTTGGCCAGGATGGCAGCCACAGCCCGGGTGATCTTACGGGTCACGAAGGTCTCACCTCTGCGGGGGCTTTCGTGGTTGAAGAGGATACCGTTGACAGTATACATGCCATAGCCGTCGCGATAGTTTTCTACCATCCAATAAGCATAGAGTTTAGCGACTGCATAAGGGCTTTGAGGATGAAAGGGTGTAGTCTCGTTTTGGGGTGGCTTAGCTGAACCAAAGAGTTCGCTGGTAGAAGCCTGGTAAAACCGCGTGCCCTTACCCAGACGACGGACAGCTTCGAGCATTCGGGTAGTGCCCAGACCGGTGACATCGCCGGTGTATTCGGGCATGTCAAACGAAACGCGAACGTGACTTTGCGCCGCGAGATGGTAGATTTCGTCAGGTTTGGTGTCGTAGATTACATCGGTCAAGACGCCAGTCGCGCCCATATCGCCATAATGCAAAAAGAGACGCGAGGTTCCGTCGACCACATGTGGGTCATGGTAAAGATGGTCTATCCGTTTGGTGTTAAAAGTGCTGGCACGCCGGATGATCCCATGCACCTCGTAGCCCATACTCAGCAGATATTCCGCCAGGTAGGATCCATCCTGCCCGGTAATTCCTGTGATAATTGCTTTTTTCATCACTCACCTCACGCTTGTTTTGAATCGATAGTATACCATTGCAAGAAGAATTAGGATTGGCTCGCTCTCCCACTCCAATGCCTACCTCACCCGTTATTTTCCTGACCCCTCTTAGGGTCCTTGCTCAAGTCTTTTGCCAAATGGTTTCCATACCATCTACTTTCACGCCCTATATGAGCAATCTTGAACAGTAAGAATCAAGTTTGTAAATTATTTATTTGCCAGCGGGCGCTGGGTTATAATTTTATATTGTTCAATATCTTTTAACAGCCTTCCTAAGGAGAAATGATGAAGAAATCGCGTGTATTGATGATTTTGGTGCTTACCTTATTGTTAATCTTGAGCGCCTGCGCCACCCCAACTGATCAACCACAGCCCCAAGTGCCATCCGAAGAAACGACCCTGGTGGTTTGGGATCAGTTCTATCGGGACGAAGAAAGCAAAGTAATCGAAACCCTGAACACTGAATTTGAAGCTGCCCATCCTGGAGTTAAGATCGAACGGGAAACCAAAGTTCTGGCAGACCTGCAGATGACAGTCAAGCTTGCCCTGGGAGAAACCGATGGACCCGACGTCGCCCAGGTTAATCAGGGTCGTAGCGATATGGGCGCCCTGGTCGAAGCCGGCTTACTGTTACCCCTGGACGATTATGTCGCCCAATATAACTGGGGAAATGTGTTCTCCAGCAGTGTTGCCAGCCGCAACAGCTTCACCCCGGACGGAAGTACCTTTGGGCAAGGCAGCCTTTTTGGTGTCAGCCCGACTGCCGAAGTGGTTGGGGTTTTCTTTAATAAGGGCATTTTTGCCGATAACGACTGGTCGGTTCCGACCACCTTCGAAGATTTTGAGCAGCTCCTGGCTGATATCAAAGCTGCCGATATCACTCCGATCGCCTTTGGTTCTTTGGACGGCTGGAATGCTATCCACGAATATAGCGCTATTCAGCACCTGCTGGTAAGCCTGGATTACATCAACAATCTCACTTATGGCGTCAATAACGTTTCATTCGACACCCCGGAAAACCGTCAGGCCGCTCAAATCCTGTCCGATTGGGCCAGAGCTGGCTACTTCAGCGAAGGTTTCGCCGGCATCGGCTATGACGACAGCAACAATCTCTTCAAATCTGGTCAGGGTGCCATGACGATCACCGGCTCCTGGTTTGCTCCTGAACTTATGACCGGCACTGACCAGGAATTCGGCTTTTTCCTGCTGCCTGGCTACAGTGGTAAGTCAACCATGGCGATCGGTGGCGTAGGTGTGCCTTTTGCAGTTCGAAAAACAACCCGATATGCTGACCTGGCTGCGGAATATCTGGACTGGATGATCAGCCCCCGCGCGGCAGAACTTTGGGCTCAAGCTGGAATGGTTCCGGCTATGTCCTTGCCAGAAGACAGCCAGATTGACACCGATAACCTGTTTGGTGAAACACTTCTTGCCTGGGAAACGATCAACAAAAACAACGCCGTTGGTCATTATATCGATTGGGCCACCCCCACTTTTTATGACACGCTTGTGTCCGAGCTACAGAAGTTGATAGGTGGTATCACCACTCCAGCCGATTTCACAGCTGCTGTCGAAGTCGATTATGCCAACTTCCTGCAAGAGAAATCGCAGTAATATCATTAACCACAGTCCGCTCACCAATCGGCGAGCGGACTAACATTTCAATATGATTACAGGAAAGCGAAGGTACCCAGGGGAAAGCAATTGGAAGGGATGGTTTTATCTTCTTCCAGCCTTTCTGGTTTACCTGCTTTTCACTTTCATCCCTATCATAGAAACCTTTCGAGCCAGTTTTTATGATTGGAATGGTTTTAGTGAGACCCAGACCTTTATCGGCTTGGACAATTACGTCAATCTCCTTTCTGACCCGCTTTTTTTGAAGGCGATTTCAAACAACCTGGTCTTTATCATTTTTTACAGCATCATTCCCATTTTGATCGGTCTATTGTTGTCGGCAATCCTGACCGGCAAGCCCATTCCTGGATTCAGCTTTTTTCGGACGGTGTTCTTCCTGCCGCAAGTCATCAGTATGGTCGTGGTCGGTGTGATTTGGCGCTGGATGTTCAACCCAGTGAGTGGCCCGATCAACCAATTTTTCTCGCTAATCGGTCTGGATCAACTGCGACAGGCATGGTTGGGTAGCTTCAAATATGCCTTGCCGGCGGTCGGCTTGATCGGCAGCTGGGTGCAGTATGGTTTTTGTATGGTACTTTTTTTGGCAGGAATGCAGCGGATCCCGCTGGAATATTACGAAGCTGCCAGCCTCGATGGCGCCAATAGCCTGAAGCAATTTCTGCATATCACGGTTCCCGGACTAAAGTCTGAGATTGGTGTGGCAATGATCACAACTATGATCGCTGCACTGCGGGTATTTGATCTGATTTACTCAACCACGCGCGGAGGACCAGGCGAAACCACCCTGGTAACGGGTTTTCTGATCTATCGCTCGGCTATTCTGAACAACCGCATCGGTTACGGTGCGGCTATAGCCACCATTTTGACGATCATCATCCTGGCCTTGTCTTTGCTCATCCGCCATTTCATGACTGAAAAACCATCGGAGGCAATATGACCCTCCATTGGAAACGGCTTTTACCCCGTTACCTGGTTTTAACGATCTTTATGCTGGTCGTCCTGCTGCCAATCTGGGGAATGCTGATGAGTGCCTTTAAAACAGACACCCAGATAACCGTCTCCCCCTTTTCTCTTCCTGAAACCTGGACGCTGGGAAACTTCCAACGCGCCTGGACCGTTGGAAAATTTAATATCTTCTTCAAGAACAGCGTCGTCGTAACTACTGCAGTAGTCATCAGCAGTGTTTTTCTTTCCATACTTAGCGGATACGCCTTCGGGCAGCTGCCTATGCCCGGAAGAAGGCTGCTTTTCCCTCTAATGTTGTTAGGCTACATGGTGCCTTTCGAGGCGGTCATCATACCGCTCTATAACTGGATGAACGCGTTGGGTTTACGCAACACCTATTGGGCGCTGATTTTGCCTCAGATTGGGCTGAGTATTTCTTTTGGCACATTATGGATGGCTTCCTTCTTCGATAGCGCGCCTCAGGAACTGGTCGATGCCGCCACGATTGACGGTTGCAACCGCTGGCAGACGCTTTGGTTGATCCTCTGGCCGCTGGCCAGACCGGCAACTACAACTTTGATTGTTCTGATCTTCATGTGGACCTGGAACGAATTCCTGTTGGCATTGGTGATGGTTCAAACCGAAGCCATGCGCACCCTGCCAGTCGGGTTGGCCTTCTTCCAGGGCAAGTACACTTCCAACCTGTCTCTTATGGCTGCCGGCGCAATCATCGTGGCTCTGCCGACTGTATTGATTTACATCTTGTTCCAGCGCTTCTTTATCCGAGGCATGCTTGGTGGGGCGATAAAGGGATAATCTTCCCATCCGACCGCGTGGCAAAACCCGGTAAAATTTTCGAATAAAACCTCATCTGAGCTTTAATAAGATTCTTATCCTCCACCTGTATACACTGCGTTGAATTCACCTCGATATTTCTTTATAATCTTTATAGTACAACAAAATAGCAGAGTGGAGTCTCATGACAGATAATATCCCTGAATACCCTTTGACAGATGAACAATTAATCCACGATTACCGCTTAGGTTATCGTTCTCGCCAGGCATCCATTATCGGTCGACGTGAAGTCTTGACTGGTAAGGCCAAGTTTGGCATTTTCGGCGATGGCAAGGAGTTGATTCAACTCATCATTGCCCACCATTTTCGCCCCGGAGACTGGCGCTCCGGTTACTACCGCGACCAAACCTGGATGATGGCGCTGGATCTGCTCAGCCTGGAGCAATTTTTTGCGCAACTCTATGCGCACGCTGACCCAGATTTCGACCCTCATTCCGGCGGTCGCAACATGAACGGTCACTTTGCATCACAGCTGATTGATAAGAATGGAGAATGGCTCAGTCAAGTTGATCGCTACAATTCTTCCGCCGATGCCGCGCCCACCGCCAGCCAAATGCCGCGTTCAGTTGGTCTCGCTTACGCTTCTGTTCTTTACCGGCAGATTCCGGAGCTGAAAGAGTTTGAAAAGTTCAGCAATAATGGCAATGAAATCGCCTGGGTTTCGATTGGTAACGCCTCTACTGCTGAGGGTCCATTCTGGGAAGCAGTAAACGCTATCGGTGTGCTCAAAGCCCCTGCTATCATCAGCATTTATGACGATGGTTACGGCATTTCGGTGCCAAACAGGTTCCAAATGGTCAAAGAAAATATTTCCGCCATCCTGGCAGGCTTTCAACGCATCCAATGCCCTGCAGATAAATGTGACCGGGGATATGACCTTTATACAGTCAACGCCTGGGACTTTCCAGCCCTATGGGAAGCCTATTCCAAGGCCGAGCAAACCGCCCGTGAGTTTCACATCCCCTCCCTGATCCATGTCTACGGTGTGACCCAACCCCTCGGTCACTCCACATCCGGTTCGCATGAACGTTACAAATCAAAAGAACGGCTGGAGTGGGAAGTTGAAAATGACAGTTTGAGTCACTTCAGACAATATTTAGTCGACCATGGTATCGCAACCGACGAGCAATTCGATCAATGGGAGGTTGAAGACAAGAAAACAGTGGAGCAAGCTCGTAAAAACGCCTGGGAGGCTTTCCAAAACCCGATTAAAGAAACACGTAAACACGTCAGTGGGCTGATAAAGAAACTGGCTGAGAGTAAGAAAAGTCATCAGGCGGAGCTGAATGAAATCGAAACCAGGCTGATGAGTGTCCCTGATCCGCTTTACCGTGACATTGCTGAAAGTATGCACCAGGCTTTGGTTTTGAGTGCTGCTTTTGATAATAAGGAATGGCGCGAATTATTCAATTTCGACAAACAACTTGAAACTGCCAAGCTCGAATATTACAACAAGTTCCTATTTTCCGATTCAAAGCATTCTCCGCTGCTGGAAAAAGGCGTGGAAGCACAATACAGCGAAAACTCGCCCATGGTAATGGGCTTCGAGGTTGTAAATGAAGCCTTTGACGAGATGCTCAAAAGAGAACCTCGGATGATTGCCTTTGGTGAGGACGTCGGAAATCTGGGTGACGTGAATCAGGGTTTCCGAGGATTGCAGGAAAAGTACGGCACACTGCGCGTGTCTGATACCGGCATTCGTGAAGCAACCATCCTCGGTCAGGGCATCGGGCTGGCCCTGCGCGGGTTGCGGCCAATCGCTGAGATTCAATATCTCGATTACTTACTTTACGCCCTGCAGATTATGGCGGATGACCTTTCCAACTTGCGCTGGCGTTCCGCCGGCAGACAACAGGCACCCCTGATCGTGCGAACGCGCGGTCATCGGCTGGAAGGCATATTCCATTCAGGTTCTCCAATGGCTGGCATCATCAACCTGGTGAGAGGGATGCACGTTTTGGTACCGCGTAACATGACCCAGGCAGCCGGTTTTTATAATACTCTGATCGAGGGAGACGACCCAGCCCTGGTTGTCGAAGTGCTCAATGGTTACCGCCTGAAGGAGCGCATGCCCGACAACATTGCCGAATTCAAACTACCATTAGGTGTGCCTGAAATCCTGCGTGAAGGTGAAGACCTGACACTGGTCACATATGGTGCCACCGTACGCATCGCTGAGAGCGCTGTTGAAATGCTTGCCAAGGTCGGCATCAAGGTTGAGCTGATCGACGTGCAGTCGCTTTTGCCCTTTGACCGCCCTGGAATTATTAAAGAATCGGTCAAGAAGACTTCGCGCGTCCTCTTCGTTGACGAAGACGTACCCGGCGGTGCCAGCGCTTACATGTTGCAGCAGGTCATCGACGGCCAGGAGGCCTGGCAATGGCTCGATTCGCCGCCGCAGACACTTTCAGCTGCAGCTCATCGCCCGTCCTATGGAACCGATGGCGACTATTTCAGCAAACCAAACGCGGAATCAATTTTCGATAAAGTATACGAAATCATGAACGAGAGCGATCCCAAGCGCTTTCCAATGATCGGATAAGGAGAATAATATGGCAACCAAACTAATCGCTCCAAGGACAGGAGAAGGCGTTGAAGAATTAACCGTCACCAACTGGTTAAAAGAAGTTGGTGACCAGGTTGAAGAGATGGAATCGGTCCTCGAAATCGAGACCGACAAGGTTATAACCGAATTTCCCAGTCCGGTGGCCGGAACCCTATTGCGCATTGACGTACCTGCAGGCAGTGTGGTTCAGGTCGGCGACAGCATGGGGCTGGTGGGCGACCCTGACGAGCCCTTAGAAGAGGCAGAGCAGCCCGAGCCTGAGACCGAGGAGCCTCAGCAGGCCGCAGATGAGCTCCAGACGACTTCAGGAGATGTGACAGAGCCAGAAGAAGAACCCGTTCAGGCAGCCAAAGCTGAAAAGAAGACTGACAGGTCTGAGTTTCTTTCACCTCTTGTCAAGAAAATGCTCGAAGAACACGAGCTTGACCCTGATCAGATCGATGGCACTGGGTCAGGAGGTCGCATCACTAAACAGGATGTGGAAGACTATCTTGCTTCACCGAAAGAAGATACCCGAAAAACTCCCGAAGCCAAAGTCAAACCTGTTCAACCAACAAAGACGGTTAGCATTCCCAGCGACATACCCGGGCAATTGATCCCCCACACATCAACCCGCAGACAAATCGCGGCGCATATGGTGAGTTCTGTACAGACTTCACCGCGCGTTTTGACCGTTATGGAAGCCGATATGAGCCGTGTACTGGCACACCGCAGAGCTAATAAACAAAAATATGCCGAGGAAGGCGTCAATCTGACCCTGACCGCCTACTTTGTCTCTGCTATAACCAAAGCCTTAAGCGATCACAAAATAATCAATGCCACCTGGACGGATGAAGGTATCTTTGCCTACAGTGATATCAACATCGGTATGGCCGTCGCACTGAGTGAAGGTGGGTTAATTGTCCCGGTTATCCGTCAGGCACAAAACCTCTCCTTAAAGGGCATTGCTGCCCAAATCAACGATTTAGCTGATCGCGCTCGTTCCAAAAAACTATCGCCCGATGAAGTGCGGGGAGGTACCTTTACTCTGACCAATCATGGCACGGCAGGCTCGCTCTTTGCTATGCCCATAATAAATCAGCCTCAATTGGGAATTTTGGGCACAGGCATGATGCAGAAACGCCCGATCGTGGTCACTGACGCAAACGGCAACGACTCGATTGCCATCCGCCCGATGGTCTATCTCTCGTACGTCTTTGACCACCGCGCAGTTGACGGTGAAAGCGGCGATAACTTCCTGTTTGACGTCAAGAAGCTTCTGGAAAACTGGCCGGATTAAGCCAATCTGAATCTTTTTTGAGGTTAGGTTGCCCAATCCGGTTTAATGGATAAAAAACTCACTCTCACTTACCCCCTCCAATCATACGAGTGTGATTGAAGGGGGTAAGATTTTAATGACAAATTAATTTACCGGTTCATTAACCCCAAAAGTTGTATTAGCATTTGGTCCTGTACTTTAGTGATAGGCGAACAAGCCTACCTATCTGTCTTGTACGCTTTTGAAAAAATAAAGATAAAAGCGTTAACCTGCTAACCTCTGATAAAATTCACCTCAAGGAGACTATCATGACACACCAACAATGGACTAAAGCCCCGGAATTCAAACTGGATCTAACTAAAAAATATTCAGCCACTTTCAAAACCGATCTAGGCGATATCAAGGTTGAGCTGTTCGCCAGCAAAGTGCCAAACACGGTCAACAACTTCGTCTTTCTGGCCCGTCAGGGCTACTACGATGACACCATCTTCCACCGTGTGATCAACGATTTCATGGTACAGGGTGGCGACCCCACCGGCACCGGCCGTGGCGGTCCTGGTTATTCCTTCAGGGATGAATTCGACCCAACACTCAAACACAACAAACCCGGCATTCTCTCGATGGCAAATGCCGGTCCCAATACCAACGGCTCGCAATTTTTTATCACACACGTGCCCACTCCCTGGCTGGACAACAAGCACGCCGTTTTCGGAGAGGTGATTGATGGGCTGGATGTGCTTCTTTCGATCCCGGCGCGCGACCCTATGATGGTCAACTCCCCCGCAGTTAAACTTCATACTATCGAGATCAGCGAAGAGTAAACCGAAAGAGGCGCAAAGTGGCGGAATTATCGATTAACGGTCGTGATCTGACAATCGAACAGGTCGTAAAGGTAGCTGATGACCCGGGTATCGTGGTAACAATTGCGCCAGATGCCATCCCCGGAATCAACCGCGCAGCTGAAGCCGTGCAGCAATTCATTCGTGAAGGGCGCATCGCTTACGGCATCACGACAGGTTTCGGTGCGTTCAAGGACAAACTGATCTCGGTCAATGAGGTCGAAAAACTGCAGGAAAACATCATCCTCAGCCATGCCGTTGGTGTCGGTCCGACCTTAGATGACCGCACTGTTCGGGCAATGATGCTGATCCGTGCCAACACGCTCGCAAAAGGGCACAGCGGCATCCGTCTCCAAACCATCCAGCTGCTTCTTGCATTGCTGAACCACAACATCCTGCCCATCATCCCCTCAAAGGGCTCGCTGGGTGCCAGCGGTGACCTGGCTCCCCTGGCGCATATGTCACTGCCTATGCTGGGTATCGGACAGGTGAAGATGGATGGGCAGCTGATCGATGCGAATGAAGCTTTGCAAAGAGTTGACCTCGCGCCAATCCAGCTTGCAGCCAAGGAGGGTCTTGCGCTGACAAACGGCACCACGATGATGACAGCCTTAGGCGCGCTCCTGGTGGACGGCGCAGAATCATTGATCAGAAGCGCCAATTGCGCCGGCGCTTTGACGATTGAAGCTCAAAATGGCACACAGCGAGCTTTTTTAACCCAGCTTCATGATGCCCGCCCACAAAAATTTCAAGTTGAAACCGCCGCTCAAATCCGCAGTCTTTTGCAGGGCAGCCAGCTGACGCGCCCAGACGATTCCAGTAATGTCCAGGATGCCTATACCCTGCGCTGCATTCCTCAGGTTCATGGAGCGGTTCACAGCGTAATCGACTATGCCAGGTCGGTTGTGGAAACTGAACTTAACTCGGTCACGGATAACCCTCTGCTTTTCTTTGACCAGGATGGCAATGTTGAAATCATTTCTGGGGGCAATTTTCACGGTGAACCTCTGGCGTTTGCACTGGATTTTTTGGCAATCGCCCTGACAGACTTAGGAAATATGTCTGAAAGGCGCATCGCCAAGTTAATCGATATCAATACCGAGCTATACCCGCCATTCCTCGCTGCCAGGGGCGGGCTGAACTCCGGCTTTATGCTGCTGCAATACACAGCTGCCGCCCTTACTTCGGAAAACAAGACCCTGTCCCACCCTTCCAGCGTGGATTCCATCCCTTCGTCTGGGAATGTGGAGGATCATGTAAGCATGGGCGCTAACGCAGCAAATCATTGCGTTCAGGTATTGGAAAATGTTATTTCTATCGTTGCCATCGAAATAATGGCAGCTGCCCAGGCAATCGATTTCAGGCTTTTGGAGGATTCAACGCTTCAACTGGGTGCGGGAACCACTGTGGCTATGCGCAAAGCGCGTGAAATTGTGCCCTTCTTCGATAAGGACGCCTTCGTTCAACCCTACCTGCTCGAGTTAACAGATTTGGTTACCTCGGGTGGGTTTTGTAAGTTAGGTTAAGATTGTGTCAGATGGCCCGCAACGCCATCTGCAAAGAATCGCCCTTCTACTATTCCCAAATCCCTGCAATCCTGGAACCGCATTCTGGGCAGTTACCATGATCGAGTTTATTTTCAAGTATGTAGCTAGAACTTCTGACAATCATTAGCTCACCACACACCGGACAATAACTGTCTTCTCGCGTTCCCAAATTGCCCCCATATACGTATTGCAACCCGGCATCCTTCCCAATCTTCAATGCCTGAGCAACCTTGCCCGGGTCAGTAGCTTGGATTTCTCTAAACTGAGGTTGGGGGTAATAACGGCTGACATGCCAGGGGGTATCCTTCCCCAGATCATTTGCGATAAAATCCGCCAGCCCCTTGATCTGCGCTTCGTCATCATTAATCCCCGGGATCAGCAAGGTGGTCACTTCCAACCAAACCCCTACCTTCTTCAGCTTGCGGCAATTGTCAAGGATGGGCTGCAGATGTGCGCCCGTAAATTTGCGATGGATAGTTTCGTCAAAGGCCTTTAGATCGACGTTGATCGCGTCTAACATAGGCAGGCATTCATCCAGCATGGCATCACTCATATATCCATTGCTAACCCAGACATTCTTCAACCCTACTTCTCTGGCTAACCTGGAGACATCTCTGGCGTATTCGTAAAAGATGGTCGGTTCAGTATAGGTATAAGAAATGCTTTGACAACCACCTTCGCGCGCAGCTTCAACGACCTTCTCCGGAGCGGTGTACGCCAGGCTCTCGGGGTTATTGCGGGTTGACGCCTGGGATATCTCCCAGTTCTGACACCAGGAACAACGAAAATTACAGCCGGGAGCAGCGATGGAATAAGAATAGCTGCCTGGAAGGAAATGGAAAAGCGGCTTTTTCTCGATTGGGTCAATATGGGCAGCAATCAATTTGCCATAATTCAGGCTGTATAACTGGCCGTCAAGGTTTTTCCTAACTCCGCAAATGCCCTTCCTGCCCTCCCGTATTGTGCAAAATTGATGGCAAAGGTGGCAATCAACCGCATTCTCAATGACTGCCTGCGTCCAAAAATTTGCTTTATGCATTGTTCCTCCTATTCCGTGCTCAGCTTCTCGTCATTAAGCTTTTCAATAATCTGGATCACTGCTGAATTATCGAGGTCACCGTTGCCCATCGCCACCATGGCGTTGAAAAACTGGGCATTAAGGGCTGTGCCAGGCAAAACGGCTTGGTAGTCGTGCGCAGTCTCCATGACGATATTGAGATCCTTGGCCTGCAGCCTGGATTTGAAACCCGGTTCCCGATTTCCGGCAAACAAACGCTGGGGTTTGTTGTCTAGCGTCCAACATTGTGCCGCTCCACCGCGGATGGCAGCGATCACTTTCTGGGGGTCGGCACCGGCTCTTTGAGCAAAAATCAGCAATTCTGCTTCTGCTACCATTTGTGCGGCGACCATAATCTGGTTGGCTGCTTTTGCCACCTGCCCTGCGCCTGGACCGCCGACATGGGTGATGCTTTTTCCAACCACTGACAGGATCGGCATTACTTTTTCAAGTGCCTCAGCATCCCCG
>Ga0265293_10005501_pt1 | contig 21080 bp, 27 predicted proteins | sample Munlanlewell138R_FD_192505 | JGI IMG/M metagenome (GOLD analysis project Ga0265293, IMG submission 192505) | Leachate microbial communities from a municipal landfill in Southern Ontario, Canada - Leachate well 138R | ecosystem: Engineered > Solid waste > Landfill > Unclassified | place: Canada... | reverse complement strand
GCCTGCGGCGGTGACGACGACGACACCACGGATCCCGGCGACACCACGGCTACCGGCACCGCAGCCAGCACCAACACCACCACCGCAACGGCAACGGCAACGGCCGAGGGTGGTGCGATCACGCTCTACTCCGGGCGCAGCGAGTCCCTCGTGCAGCCCATCATCGATGAGTTCGAAAAAGCCAGCGGCATCGAAGTGAACGTCAAGTATGGCAACACCGCGGAGCTGGCCGCGCTCCTCCTCGAAGAGGGGAGCAAGTCGCCAGCCGATGTCTACTTTGCGCAGGATGCGGGCGCGCTCGGGGCCGTCTCGGATGCCGGGATGCTTGTGAACCTGCCTGAAGAGATCCTGAGCCAGGTCGATGCGAAGTACCGAGCGGACAACGGCCAGTGGATCGGTATCAGCGGCCGCGCTCGCGTCATCGCCTACAACACCGAGGCCGTGCCGGAGGCTGATGTACCCACTTCAGTGCTCGACCTGACGGCGCCGAAGTGGAAGGGCAAGGTTGGCTGGGCGCCGACGAACGCATCGTTCCAGGCGTTCGTGACCGGCCTGCGCGCGCTGGAAGGCGAAGATGCCGCGAAGCAGTGGCTCCAGGATATGAAGGCGAACGGGACGAGAGAGTACGCCAACAACCGCGAGATCGTCGCGGCCGTGGCCTCCGGCGAAATCGAGCTTGGCCTCGTGAACCACTACTACCTGTGGGGATTCATCAAGGACCAGGGCGAAGGCTTCAAGGCGCGGAACCACTACACGGCTGCGAATGACCCCGGCTCGCTCGTGAACGTCGCCGGCGTCGGCATCCTGAAGAACGCGAAGCACGAGCAGAGCGCCCGGGCGCTGGTGGAGTTCCTGCTTTCGGAGCAGGCTCAGAAGTACTTCGCCGACGAGACGTACGAATACCCGCTCGTCGCCAACGTCCCCGCGGATGCGCAGATCAAACCACTTTCGGAGATTGACCCGCCCGACCTCGACCTTTCGAACCTCGACGACCTGAACGGAACGCTGGAGCTCCTTCGGTCGACGGGTGTCCTGCAGTAGGTCATGGCCGTTCTGCAGTCCAGGCGCGGCCTTCAAGCCCCGGTAGTCCTTTGGCTGCCGGGGCTCCTCGTGGTCGCCGCAACCCTGCTTCCCCTCTGGTACCTCGCGCGCCGCGCCACAGAACACGGCTGGGCACCCTGGAAAGAGACGCTCACCACGTCTGCGGGCGAGCTGTTGTTGAACAGCCTGAAGCTCTCGGGCGTCGTGGGACTGGTTTGTGTGGCCGTCGCGCTGCCCGCCGCCTGGCTGACGGTCCGTACGGACCTGCCGTGGCGCCGCGCCTGGGCCGTGCTGTTGGCGTTGCCACTTGCCATCCCGTCCTACGTGATGGCACTCACCGTGGTGGCCGCACTCGGGCCACGGGGCATGCTCCAGGGCTGGTTGGAGCCGTTCGGAGTCGACCGGCTACCGGAGATCTACGGCTTCTGGGGCGCCGCCCTCACGCTCTCCGCTGTGAGCTTCCCCTACGTGCTTCTTGTGCTCCGCGCTGCGCTGCGGACCCTCGACCCAAGCGAGGAGGAAGCTGCGCGATCGCTCGGCGCCGGGCCGTTCCGCGCGTTCGCCACGGTCGTCGCGCCGGCGCTGGTGCCAGCAGTGGCCGCTGGCCTGCTACTGGTTGTGCTCTACGTCTTGAGCGACTTCGGCGCCGTCTCCATCGTCCGCTACAACACGTTCACGCGAGTCATCTTTGTGCGGTACTCCTCTTCGTTCGACCGCACGGCCGCGGCGATCCTCGGCGTGGTGTTGGCGGCACTGGCGCTGACGTTGCTCGCGGGCGAACTGTTCGCCAGGAATCGGTTCGCCAGCCGCTCGCAGGCGCGTCGCCAGGCGCCCGCGCGGACGGTGACGCTGGGGCGCTGGCGCTGGCCAGCGATCGGCTTCCTCTCGCTGGTCTCGCTGATGTCGCTGGTGCTGCCGCTGGCGGTGCTCACCTACTGGCTGGTGAAGGGCATCAATGCCGGCACAGCGTTCCCGGAGATGTGGGAACCGGTCCGTCACTCCGTCACGCTCGCGGCGAGCGGCTCGGTGGTCACCGTCGTGCTCGCGCTGCCCATCGCCATCCTCGCAACGCGCTTCGGTGGTCCGCTTGCGCGAGGGCTCGAACAGCTTGCGTTCGCATCGCACGCGCTGCCCGGGTTGGTGGTGGCGCTGGCACTCGTGTTCTTCGGTATCGCCTACGCGACGGAGCTGTACCAGACCATCTGGATGCTGCTGGCCGCCTACGTGATCCTCTTCCTGCCGAACGCCCTGGGGGCCCTGCGTGCGCCGCTCATGCGGCAGAGCCGCCACGTGGAGGAAGCAGCCGCGGGGTTAGGACGCCGCCCGCTTACCGTCCTCGCCACCATTACGCTTCCTTTGGCTCGGCCGGGTGCGGTTGCCGCGCTCGCACTCGTATTCCTGACTATTATGAAAGAGCTACCAGCAACACTGCTGCTCAGCCCCCCGGGCTACCGGACGCTCCCGGGTGTCGTCTGGGGTGCGAGCACAGACGCGCTCTACGGAAGCGCGGCGTTGCCCGCACTGGTGCTCGTGGGCGTCGCTGCAATTCCGATCGCGCTGCTGGTCTGGAGAGGCGACCTCGAACATGTCGAAGCCTGAAGCCCTTCGCGTCCAGGATCTCGAAGTTCGCTTCGGCGAAGTCCGGGCGGTTGCGGGAGCGAGCCTCTCGCTCCCCGGGGGCGAGGTGTTGGCGCTGCTCGGCCCCAGTGGATGCGGGAAGACGACCCTCCTGCGGACGATCGCTGGTTTCGAACGCGCAGCTTCGGGCGAAGTCTGGCTCGATCGTGAGCTCATCGAGTCCCGCTCGCGGACGATGGCGCCGCACCGGCGCTCTGTGGGCCTGGTGTTCCAGGATTACGCACTGTTCCCGCACAAGACGGTTGCCCAGAACATCGCCTACGGCGTACCGCGGGGCGTGGATTCGAAGGCGCGGGTGCGCGAACTTCTCGCGCTCGCCGGGCTCGAAGGGCTCGAGGGGCGGTATCCCCATCAGCTCTCGGGCGGGCAACAGCAACGTGTGGCCGTCCTCCGGTCGCTTGCGCCAAGGCCGCGGCTCCTTCTGCTCGACGAGCCGTTTTCGAACCTCGACCCTGCCCTGCGCGCAGAGCTGCGCGACGAAGTTGTGAAGCTGCTCCGGGCCGAAGGCGTGACCGCCATCCTCGTGACCCACGACCGCTCCGACGCGCTTACCGTTGCGGACCGCGTGGCCGTGATGCAACGTGGCCGGATCCTGCAGTGCGACACGCCCGATGGGCTCTACTTCCGCCCGTCGAGCGAGGCGGCGGCACAGTTTGGCGGCGAAGTGCAGTACGTGCCGGGCCTCGCGAAGCACGACATGGTGCAGACCGCGCTCGGTCTCGCGCCGCTCGCTGGTCCCGAATGCGAGGGCGTCTGCCGCGTGCTCATCCGTCCGGAGTGGATTGTGCCCTGCCAGGGCGCGGGCGAAGCAGCGACGGTTGTCTCGTCGCGGCTCGAAGGACACCAGGTGCGCTACCAACTGCGGCTGACCGATGGCAGGGAACTGACCATGCTCACGGCCAGCGGCCTCCGGTTCACCGACGGGATGCCCATCAATATCCGCGTGCACGTGCCTCTGCCGGTCTTCGGGGCGGTCAGCGAAACCATCCACAGCTAGCTATACTTCCGATATGAGCAAGGTCGAGATCCGCGACGACCAGCGGGAAGCACTCGAGCGCATCGCCGAGGCGAGGGGCGAGCGCGACCTGTCGCAGCTCGTACAGGAAGTGCTTGACCAGTTCCTGGCGGGCGGTGAACTGGATCAGTTCTCGGTGCACGACGAACGGGAACGCATGGCACGGATCCGTGCGCTTCAGGGCTCCATCTCAGACGAGGATGCAGAGGAGATGCTGGCCATCGTCCAGGAGCTCCGGGAACACTGGCGGTGAGCTTGGCGGATAGCGATATCCTCATCAACTATCTCAACAGGCGCGGCCCCGGACTGGAGATCATTGAGCGGGAGTTACAGGCCAGAAGGCTCTGGACAACGACGATTTCACTCTTCGAGGTGCTCGCCGGAAGCTTGAGTCCTCGCCGCCATGCTGCGGCCATTGCGCTGTTCGCAGAGGTCCCGGCCATCCCGTTCACCCGCGACTGCGCCGAGCGCGCCGCTGAAATCGATCAGCTCTTGCGGTCGCAGGGACTGCGCATCCCCACCGCCGACACGCTGATCGCTGGCGTGGCGCTCGCACGCGGTCTGCCGCTCATCACGCGGAACCGCCGGCACTTCGAACGCATCCCGGGCCTGGAACTGGTCGCGCTGGAGTAGCGGGCGCCTTACCCGGCGTAGGTGGCGAGGACGCCGTCCGCGAAGTCAGCGTTCGAATAGACACGCTGCACGTCTTCGAGGTCTTCGAGCGCGTCAATGAGCTTCAGTGCCGAGTGTGCGGTCTTCTCGTCGAGCTCGACGAGCACCTTGGGCACCATTGCGAAGTCGGCGTTCTCCACCTCCGCCCCGGCCGCCTCGAGCGCCTTTCGGACCGACTCAAGGTCGGTCGGCTCGGTGTGCACCTCGATAGTGTCCTCGTCGACCTGGACATCGGTGGCGCCTGCGTCGATCGCCACGAGGGCGACCTCGTCGCTGTCCTGGCCGTTGAGCGGTACACCGATGACGCCCTTCGGTTCGAACTGCCACGCGACGGAGTTTGTCTCGCCGAGGCTGCCGCCCGCACGGGAGAAGCAATGGCGCACCTCGGAGACGGTACGGTTCCGGTTGTCCGTCAGCGTTGAGACGATGATGGCTGTGCCACCGGGGCCGTAGCCCTCGTAAATGATCTCTTCGAGCTGCTCTTCGGCGCCGGCGCCAGTCGCCTTGGCGATGGCCCGGTCGATGTTATCGTTCGGCATGTTCGCCTGCTTCGCCCGCTGGATGGCCAGGCGCAGCTTGAAATTGAGCGCGGGGTCACCCCCGCCCTGCTTCGCGGCAACGATGATTTCGCGCGAGAGCTTGGTGAAGAGCGCACCGCGCTTAGCGTCATTCGCGCCTTTCTGACGCTTGATCTGCGCCCATTTCGAGTGACCAGCCATAGCTTTTTCCTGTGGAGAGAGCGGGATGAAGTACCTTGAGTGTAGGCCGAGCGAAGGGTCAGGGTACAGATTTTGGGAAGGGCCACTGCCTGCGCCAAAGGTAACAGAGCGCCCCCGCGGCCACACCGACGTTCAGAGATTCGACGCGCGGATCCATCGGCAGCGCCACGGCGAAGTCGCTTTCACGGCGCAACAGGTGGCTCACGCCCTCGCCTTCGCTACCGAGCACAAGCGCAGTCTTCTTCGGCCAATCGAACGCGGTCGCGGCTTGCGAACCTTCTCCCGCGTCGGCGGCTACGACCCAGTAATCCGCCTCCTTCAGTGTGGCCACGGCCTGGGCGAGGTTCTGGGGCGCGGCGACGGGCGCGAGAAAGCTCATGCCGGCACTCGCGCGGTGCACGCCGGGCGTCAGCAACGCACCGCGTCGCCGTGGGAGCACGATGGCATCGACTCCGGCCGCCACCGCCGTGCGGAGCACCGCACCGACATTCTGCGGGTCGGTGATGCCATCGAGCAGCAGGACGAGCGAGCCCTGTTCCCGCGGGGCCTTGGCAATCGCGCGGAGATCGACCGGCTCGAGCGCGCGCAGCCGCACGAGCACCCCCTGGTGGACGCCGCCGCCGGTGAGCTCGTCGAGCCGATGAAGGTCGACCGCATCGGCGCGAAGTCCGGCTGTGCGGGCGCGAGCGGCGAGCTCGTGGACACGCTCATTTTTCGTATCGCGGAGGTAGAGCAGGGATTTCGCCGCGCCCGCTTCGAGCGCCATGGCGCAGGGGTTGATGCCGAAGGCAAGGTCATCGGGCGTGGCGTTCGGCTTCGGGCGCATGCGGCTCATAAAGGCATTGTAGGTCGGAGGGGCGCAACCGCAGCGAAGCCGTGAGCCGCGGTCCGGGTGGCACTTGTGCGGGTGTCACACCTGGCGGTGGAACCTTCAAGGGAGTGAGCAAGAGAGAACGAAGGAGGACGCCCATGCCAACCGTCTCGGTCGGAGACATGGACATCATCTTCAGCAACTACCACCGGGAGCCGACGGGCGTGCCCGGGATGGAACTCCTGACGCTGGACCTGACGTACAGACTGGACAACCTTCGCACCACCGAGCCACAGCTCCCGCCGCTCCTCGAAGTGCGGGACAACCTGGGCAATGTCTTTACGCCTGTGCTGGAGGACACCCCCACCGAACCGCTGAACCCGGGCGATTCGGTGCGCGCAAATCCGCGGTTCGAAATCTCGGTCCATTCGCAGAAGCTGGACGTGGTTGTTGCCCCGGGGACAGCGGCGGAGGCGCACATCGAGTTGACATAGGCTCACCAGAACGCAGCGATGAGTGTCGCTACACCGAAGACGGCGAACAGCGCCGAGGCGACCAGCGCGATGGTGCGGTGCGGCAGCCGCTGGCCGGCGATGAGCCCAACCGCAATGGCCATCCCGTTGGCGAACACCATTCCGACCGTCGTCCCGACCCAGACCCCGGCGGCGCTGTCCTGGCTCCCAGCCAGCGAAACGGTGGCGAGTTGCGTCTTATCGCCCAGTTCGGAGACGAGGAACGAACCAACCACAATCCCAAACGCACCGAGGCCGGGGAGCGCACGCTCGCGCCCGGTGTCGCCGTCTTCGGCGCGCAGCCCCCAGGCCGCAAACCCGAGGAAGGCGACGCCCGAGAGGACCATCACCAGTCTATCGGGGAGTGCCTCGTCGAACGCTTTGCCGACACCCACTGCGAGCGCCTGCAGGATGGCGGCAGCTACCGCGACGCCGCCCAGCACCAGCCGCCAGCGGTAGCGCGTGGAAAACCAGAGCGACACCAGCTGCGACTTGTCGCCGAGCTCGGTAATCGACACCAGTGCGGCGGATATCGCCGCAGACGTCAGGAATGCCGGCATATGTACCTCTTGGGGACCGGCATGCTCACGAGACACCAACCACGACGTCGTGGTGTAGAAACCGAATCGCTCGCCCGCTCTTTAGGAAGAGCCGCGTCACCGTCACCCACAAGAAGCATGCCGGTAGCGCGGCGCTGAAACACACCCCTTGGGCGGAGAAGAACGGTATCAGTGGGCCCGATGTTGCGACATCCGTTCGCTCAGCTCGCGAAGGATGCGCGCCCGCTCCGCGAGCGTGTCCGTCGCCTCCAGCCGGAGGCGGTAGGCAACAAGCTCCACGCGCGGGAGAGGTTTTTCGACTGCGCGTTCGTCCATTTGCGGCTCCTGACGGTCAGGCATCCTGCTCCCCCCGGGCGTGCTGGAAGAGCGTCATTTCCAGTTCCTCGACCTTGCGCCGCGCGAACGACTGCAAAAGCTGTGCGCTCGCGAGGCCGGCGGGGATGCTGGCGATAAACGGCCCCCAGAAGCCGCGGGCATCGAAGCTGCCCTGGAAGTTGTACGTGGCTGCGCTCGCGCCACACACGACGAACGCCGCCGCCGGGCCAAGCAGTAAATCGCCGGCGAAGCCCGGCACCACTAGGAACCGGCCGGTCGTGGGATCACGGAATGCGTACGGGAGTTCCAAGGCACCGGCGAGGACCGTCCGCGATAGCCCGCCGATTGCACCACCGAGCAAGAGCGCCCACCAGACGACGTTGGCGCCATCATCCATCTCGTACCTCCATTCGCTTCGACGCTAGCCACAAGGACGACGAGCACCGAGAGGCAGGAGGCAGCGCTGCTCCCGTGTTAGGCTCCGGGAAAGAACACTCGGAACCTGGCACGAATTGCGAGCGTCTTGTAGGTACGAACGGAGACAGGAGGCTCGCCAGATGGCGCGTATGTGGAGACTGTGGGCAACGGTTGGGGTGGTGGCGGTGGTCGCACTGGCGGTCGCCATTGGAGCGGTCGCGATGCGTGGAAACAAGGGGGACGATGCGGTGTCGAGCCCACCAGGGGATGGTCCACAGGTCGCAACGGATTCGCTGCTGCACCAGGCGCGGCTCGATCTTGCCAAGCGGCTCGGGCTGCAACCTGCCGACGTGACCATCACGTCGATCCGCGCAGCCGGCTTCAACGGCTGCCTCGGCGTCCTCCTGCCCGACCAGGCCTGCACGGAGCAGTTCATCGGCGGCTATATCGCCCTCTTCGAAGCGAACGGCCAAGCGTATCGCTACCACTTCGGCGACCGCTTCATCACCACAGACTTCCAGCCGAAAGACGCGCGCATCGAGGATGGCCTCGAAGTGCCAAATGAGATTGCGCCAGACCTGGTTTCCATCCTCGCCGGGTACGCCCGCCACGATGCCGAGATTCAAGCTGACGCCGCCGCGGGTAGTGCGATCGTGGAAGCCCTCGTTCCATTTGAATGCCCGCCCAATGCAAACTGCGCGTATGCCACCGGCCGGGCACAAATCGCGGTCGCCGGCGAAACGGTGTTCTATGAACTCGTGGCGGGCGGCGAACCGGTGACGGTGCTCGACGACCCGACGGAATGGCCCGGTACGGCCGGTGAAGTCGCAGCATTGCAGGAGCGGCTGCGCGAGGACCTGGCTGGCCGCCTGAAGCTCGACATCGCCGAGGTTTCGGTGAGCACGTTCCGGTGGGTGACGTGGCCGGACGGCTGCCTCGGGGTCGAAGAGCCGGGGAAGATGTGCACACAGGCACTGGTCGATGGCTGGCTCGCAAAGCTGACCGCCGGCGGCAAGGTGTATGACTACCACGGCGCCGGTGAGGGGGAGGCCGGCAGCGAGTGGATCGCCGCCAGCTTCCAGCCGGACGCGATCGTCCATAACGGCACTCCGCGGGTGAGGTAGGATCTCGGCCCAGTACACTCGCTCGCCATGAGTCAGAAATCTCAGCCCGGGCGATTCATCGCTGTGTACGGGCCCTCCGGCTCCGGGAAGTCGACCGTTGCGCGGGAGCTGGGGCGGCGGCTCGCGCTGCCGGTCATTGAACTCGACGCGGTGTACCACGGGCCGAACTGGCAGGACCTGGAACCCGAAGAGTTCCGGCGGCGCGTCAGCGATCTCCTTGCGTCACATCCCGGTGGTTGGGTGTTCGACGGCAATTACAGCACCGTACGCGACCTTATCCTTGCCCGGGCGGACACGGTGGTGTGGCTGCGGCTCCCATTTCGCGTGGTCTATCCCCGGCTCGTTTCGCGTACGCTCCGGCGCATGGTTCGGCGAGAGCAGCTCTGGAACGGCAACCGCGAAGAGTGGCGGATGGCGTTCCTGTCGCGCGAATCGATCCTGCTGTGGGGGATAACGAACTGGCGGCAGGGGCTACGCAAGACCGCTCGCGACCTGCAAGCGCTGCCCCACACCGCAAATGTCATCGTCCTTCGTCGTCCGGGCGAAGTGCAGCGCTGGCTCTCCCGGTGCGCGGTGCCGGGCTACCAGAGCGTCTCCACGGAGTAGCGGGCGAACTGGGAGTCACTCGTCACGATAGTCAGCCCCTCGACTGCGCCTGCGCCACAAGCAGGCGGTCGAACGGGTCGCGGTGGTGATGTGGCAGGTTCCGGACTTGAACCGCATGCTGAAAGTTGATGTCGAGCTCAATCAAACCGAGAGCGCGGGCCTGCTCATTCATGAACGCGGGCAGCGGCTGGAAGAGATTGAGTTTGCCGACGGCCACCTTGATGGCAACCTCCCAAGCCGTGGCAGCGCTCAGATAGACTTCGTTCGCCGGCTGCCCGAGCACCTCCCTCGCGGCCGTCGAGAGGCGTTGTGGTTCGCGCGCGGCCATGAGGAACGCCACGGTGTCGAGCAGGAGTCTCAATCGTCGTCCGTGCTCAGCGGGGCGTCATACCACTCCGCCAGCTCTTCCTCAGTCATCGGGTCGTCCCAGCCGGGTAGGAGTTCGATCATGCCCCTGGCTGTCCCGAAGCGGACGTTCCGGCGGCGGGGTGCTGGTTCGGCCGGCGGGCGGATAGTGGCCACTTCGCGGCCTTCGCGCTCGATGACAAACTCTTCGCCGCGTTCGACGCGTTCCAGCAGCTCCTGGAAGCGGTCCTGTGCTTCATGCGCTTCGATCACTGTGCTCATAGCGTGTTCCTGTCGTGCTCAGGATACCGCCTTACTTCAGCTCGTAGCGCGGCGGCTGGATCCACTCGGCGCCGGGCGGATTTTCCTGTTCGCGAATCTCCGCACGGCGCTTCTCCGCCTCGTAGCGCTTCGCCTTCCGGATCACGAGATCACGCTGGCGCGCGTGTTCGACTTCGCGTCGCTTGCGGGCGGCGCTGGGCTTGCGCGGCATGCCGGGATGGAGCAGCAGCCGGCCCTCTTCCTCGAGCTGTACTAGGTGCGAACGGACGTTATTATCCGCCGCGCGGCGCAGGCGCGGATTGATGTCGGGGTAGAGCTTGAGCATGATTTCCCAGCTCGTCTGCGCGCCACCTTCTTTGAGGGCGCCGAGAATCTGGCGTTCCCGCATATCGCGGTGGTCGATGTACGACTGCAGGCGCTCGCGCGGGTCGTGCACGAGCGGGCCGTGCCCGGGGCAGATGACATTGAGGTTCGGCAGGTCGAGCAGCCGCTTCAGCGTGCGGCGATACGCACCGAGGTCGGAGACCGTCGTGGTCGAACTGCCGAGCAGCGTGTCGCCGGAGAAGAGCACACCCTCGTTTTCGATGTAGTAGCAGACGGAGTCGACGCTGTGCCCGGGGGTGACGAGCACCCGCACGCAAATGCCGCCATCCAGCTCGATGACCTGTCCGTCGGCGAGCGTCTCGACGCCGGAGCGGGGCAGCTTCCCCTTGAGCAGGCGCGGCGCTTCCTTCGGCACGAGGACCTCGGCGCCGAGTTCGTCGCGCATCCACTTGAGGTTGCCGATGTGGTCGGAGTGGTGGTGCGTGATGCCGGAGAGAGCGATCTCGGCCTTTTCGACGGCGGCGAGGTAGCCCTTGAGCATCCACTCGTACCGCTCCATCTGTTCACCGGCATCGATAGTGAGCACCTGGCCGTCACCGATGAGGTAGATGCTGGTGAAGTCGGGGTGCATGGGGTTGTCATCGGGCACCTGCACAGCCCGGACCGAAGGTGAGACGCGCATGCGCGCATCCTACTTGGTCGGCTGCCAGCCGTCAGGCGGGGAGAGTTCGAAGCTGCGCCGCGAGCGGTTTCTGCCGATCGTTCCTACAGGAGGGTTCGCGTGGCGCATCGGGAGCAAGGGTTCGCCGGGTTACGAGCGAAGCCGCAGCGAGGCCCGCATGGGGGAGGCGAAGCGCCCACGACGCGCCCGGTTCGCCACTACCCACCGCCGCCACCAGTTGAACCCACACGCAGCTCCATGGTGCCGATCTGGCTCCGGGGGTTCGGCATCGGGCTCGTGCTGTGCGGGCTGGGCCTGCTGGCACTGGCCGTGGGCGCCGACCTTCCGCTGCCGTGACAAGCGTCAGTGGCGGTCCATCTCCCGCAGCCCCCTGCCGATAAGCCAGAAACGCTGGAGCGCCGTCAGGTTCGCGAGGATGGCGAGCGCCCAGATCATCACGGTGAGGCCGTTGAAGATTAGCCCGAGGCCGATGAGTACGACGCGCTCCTGCCGCCGGAAGAGGCCCTCGCGCATCTGCAGGCCGTTCACTTCCGCGCGGGCACGCATGTAACTCACGGCGACACTGCCGAAGAGCGCCGCGTAGGTCACCCCGGCCTGGACGTATTCGCCGCGGTCGCCGAAGTACCAGGCGATCCCTGCGAGCACCAGCGCTTCGCCCCAGCGGTCGAGCACGGCATCGAACACCGCACCGTAGTCGCTCGCCGTGTTCGTCGCACGCGCGACCGCGCCGTCGACAAAGTCGAGCGCGCTGAAGACGAGGAAGACGATGCCCGCGGCGATGAGCGCTTCGCGGGTAACGAGCCAGCCCGCAAACGCATTCCCGAGCAGTCCGAGCAGCGAGATCATGTTCGGCGTGATTCCGAGGCCACCGACCGTGCGGCCGATCGCGTCGGCTGCGCCCTGGGGGATGCGCTGGGGGAGGAGGTTGAGCTTCGACACGGGCTACATCCGCGTGAGGGCTGCGCGCGAAGCCCGGCGGGAGCGCGATTCGGCCACCTGCTGGCGTTCGTAGAGCAGCCGTTCGTAGTAGGAGAGCACGCGGTGCGCGACGACGTCCCAACTGAACCGCGTCGCGTGCACCTGGCCGCGCTGTGAAAGCCCTTCGCGGAGTGCCGGGTCGCGGATGAGCCGCAGGATCGCATCCTCGATGGCGACGTCATCCTTCGGCCGCACGAGCAGACCCTCCACTTCGTTCGCGACCACGCCCGCGAAGCCCTCGATATTGCTTGCGACCACCGGCAACCCGGCCGCGAGCGCTTCCATGAGCACGTAGCCCTGGCTCTCGTTGCCGGTGTTCGGACAGACAGCGACGTGGGCGCTGTGGTGGTAGCGCGGCAGTTCCTCGTAGGACACGTTCTCGCGGAAGACGATGTCGGGGAAGGGCTCCATCAGGCGGCGATAACGGGTGAAGTCGCCCGCGCCAACAACGATGAGGCGCACGTCCTGGCGCTTCTGGCGGAGGCGCAGGTAGGCGCGGAGCAGGAATTTGAGCCCCTTCCGCTTCTCGGGGCGTCCGACGAAGAGGATGTTGAACTTCCCATCGTCGAACTCGGGCCAGGGGTCGCGCTTCTCCGCCCAGTGCTCGTACTCGATGCCGTTGGGGACGATGTTGAAGTAGCCCGCGAAGTAGCGGTTCACCAGGTTCGCGGCAGCCGGCGAGACGGCGATCTTGCCGTCGAGCTTGCGGAACCAGCGCCGGGTGAGCGGGCGCGTGTAGCCGTAGATGCGAAGGCCGCCTTCCTTCGCCGCATGGAATGTCCCCACGTTGACGGCGTGGGAGTAGCGCAGGAAGTGGTACGGCAGCAAGGGCATCAGCGGTTCGTGCAGGTGGAGGACATCAAACCTGTTCTCGGCCATCACTCGCTTCACCGCGGGTGAGGCCCAGGCGAAGGTGATGCGCGCAACCGAGCCGCTGACCCGCAGGCCGTAGGGACGGCCCATGACCACACACTCGCCAGCCACGTCGTCGGGGTTCGAAGCGGGGGCGAAGATGGTGACATCGTGTCCCCAGTCCCGGAACCGGGCGGCGAGATGGCGGATGTGAGAGTTCACGCCCCCATGGACCGACCAGTCATAGGGAGAGACGAAGGCGATCTTCATGCCCGGTTGCTTCTCCTTCGCCAGCGCAACATCTTCCGGGGCGTCGCACTGTAGCCCCAGGCGAGCCCAAGCGCCGTGCGTCCAATGCCGACTTCCCTGAGCGAAGGGTACCGGGACATGCGCGCTTCCGTCTCTCCGCGGCGGAGTGCTTCCCGGAGGTCGTCCGCGGTATGGCCGTCGAACTCCGTCCAGCCGGTGCCTACATGAACCAGGTGGTGTGCGTCGGACGCCCCGGTCGCGGGGAGTTGCCAGCGCAGGTTCCCTTCGCACGCGCCGTCCCGGGTGCGCCGGCCGGCGGGACTCGGGTTGCAGAGTTCGATGCCATCGAAGGTGATGCCGGGTTCGGCCCGAGCGGTGACGCGCTCGATCGTGCGTTCGCCGAGCGACCGCGTAAGCCAGCTCATCGGATGCGGGATGATCGCAAGGCCTCCCTGTGCGTGGATTGCCTCGAGCGTGGCCTCCACCGAACGGAAGCTCTTTGGGGTGTCCTCGATGAAGAGCGCGAGCAGGTGCCCCTGCCGCGTCGTGATCTCCGCGCCCACGACCACTTCGAACCGGTAGCCGCGCTGCGCTGCCAGTTCCCGCGCGCGCAGGCCACCGGTTGCGTCCTCGTGGTCGGTGATGGCGATGACGTCGAGATCAGTCTGGTGTTCGATGTACTCCAGTGTCCGTCCAACCGACGCGAGGCCGTCGGATACGGACGTGTGCAGGTGAAGGTCGGCCTTACCCACAGCGATGCACCGCCCAGAAGTCTTCGAGCACGGCCCACTGGGCCGGTTCCCGCCGGATGTGCGCTTCGAGGATCTCCGCCCAGCGCTCCACCGCCTTGCGCACGTCGGACTCGGGATCGCCCGTCACCTCCATGCGGAACGGTTCCTCGAGCCGCACGGTGAAGTTATCGCGGGAATCGCGGCGTGTGAGGACGGGGAGCACAAGGGCGTTGGTACGGCGCGCGATCTCCCACGGTCCGCGGGGGAGCTTCACCCTGCGGCCGGCAAGCTCCGTGCAGATGCCGGTGTCCTGGATGTCGCGGTCGCCCATGAGGCCAACGAGTTCGCCGCGATGAAGCGCATCCAGGCAGGCGCGGACGCCACCGAAGTTCGCCTCGTAAAACTTGCCGCCGGCGGAAGAGCGGCGGCGGAGCAACTCCCGTGAGAAGCGCCGGGGCCGAAGCTCTTCGACGACCGCGACGAACGCACGTCCACGGTAGGTGAGCGACTGGATGGCGAACTCGGGATTGCCCGTGTGGGCGCTGATGGCCACGACGGGGCCGGGCGCTTCGAGTGCCGCCATCCGCTCGGGGTGCTCAATCGTAATGTGGCGACGTTCGAATCCTTTCAACTCCCGGTAGGGCAGGCTGCAGAGGTCGACCCAGTAGCGCGCGACGTTCTGGTAGGCGCGGAGGCCTTCGCGGCGAGCGCGTTCCTGGTCGCCATCACAGAAGGGGAGCAGGTTGCGGATTAGCCGCCGGCGCGTGCCCCGACGGGTGTGCCAGGCCGCCCACCCCACCAACCCCGCGAGCGGATACGCCGCCCACGTGGCGCGGCCGAGGATTGGCGCGAGTAGCCGCAAGAGGAGCAGCTTGATCACCGCACGGCCCCGGGCGCCCGCCACATCTCGCGGAACATGTACCACTGCTCCGGGTGCGACCGGATGAAACGCTCGTGGGCGGCGACAATCGCCTGGGTCAGGTCGCGGATGTCGCGCGCTTCGTCGCCGCTGGGGGCGAACGAGATGGTGAAATCGGTCAGCGTTTGCACGTCGTCGCGGCCGGGGCTGCGACGAACGAACGCCGTCGGCACGACGGCGGCGCCGGTGCGCAGCGCGAGGCGCGCCGGGCCGGCCGGCACCTCGATGGTCTCGCCGAAGAACTCCACGGCCACGCCCTCGCCCGGCACCGGCCGGTCGATGAGCAACGCGAGGAGCCCGTTTTGACGCAGCGCGCGAATGAGCGACGGCCCCGCCTTCTCCATCCGGATGACCTGCATGCCGAGGCGTTCGCGCGCGCCCACGATGAGGGCATCGAGGCGGGGGTCGCGGAAAGACTCGGCAACCACAGTCAGCGGGTAGCCACGCGCCGCAGCCGCACCCGCGCCAAGGTCCCAGTTGCCAAAGTGCATGCAAACGATGATCGCGCCCTTCCCACGCTGGAGTGCCCGGTCGAGGGCCGCGAAGCTTTCATCACCGTGACAGCGGGCGAGCAACTGCTGCGGCGAAAGCGACGGGAACCGGATGAAATCCGCGAGGTAGCGGCAGTAGTTGATGAGCGATGCGCGGGCAACGCGCCGCATGTGGCGCTCCGAGTGGCCGTTCAGCACACGCGCGTAGTTCCGGTGGAGCGCCCGGCGGCCGCGGGGCCAGAGGTAGTAGCCGGCGACGCCGATGGCGCCTGCGACCCAGTAGCTCGCGCGCTGAGGCAAGCGCCGCCCGAGCCAGCTGACAATCAGCCAGAACCGGTACTGCGCCGCCGCAGCCGCGTCCCCGCGCCTCGTTTTGGTCACGCGGTAAGTGTAAAGGACTGAGAACTCAGGACTCAGGGAGACATGCCGTTGCTAAGTCCTGGGTCCTTGCTCCTGAGTCCTTCCCTAATCGCGCCAGTCGGGCTTACGAATCTGGCTCCGCTGGCGCCGCGCGATGCCGCGCGCGAAGTCGTCGTTGACCTTTTCGACGAGGTCGTCCATATCGTCGCTGCCGAGCTTCATGTTGGACGAGCGCCAGCGCTTGAGCATGGCGCGGTCCTTATCGCTCAGGCCGGCTTCGTCGGCGATGCGGTTGACGATGATGGTCAGTGCCTCGGCGATTTCGTCGTCGGTGAACCGGACTTCCATCTACTTCCTCACCGTTTCGAAGCGTCCGCGGTTCTTCACGCGGCGGGTGAACTTGGTGTCGAGGTGGGCGTTGATCGCCGCGTTGATGGCGTCTGTGAGCTCTTCCAGCTCCGCGCTCTCTTCGTTGCGGTCCGAGCGCCAGCGGCGAATTGCCTCTTTCCCCTCTTCGGAGATGTCGGCGTTATCGATGGCCACTGCGCTGACCAGCATCATGAGCGACCAGGCTTCTGGTTCTTCGAGAAATACGATCATAGTTAGGCCCCTGTGAACTCTGGCGGCCGCTTTTCAAGGAATGCCGCCACCCCTTCCGCGCGATCTTTCGTTGTCTGGAGCAGCAGAGTCAAATCCGTCTCGAAGCGCAGGGCCTGTTCGAGCGGCTGGGTGAGGCCGCGCCAGATGGCTTCCTTGGCCAACTGCACGGCGATCGGCCCGCGCGAGGCGATGGTCCCCGCGAGCCGGGCGGCCATTTCGTCGAGCTCTCCCGGCGGCGCCAGGCGCGAAACGAGGCCGATGCGCAACGCTGTCTCCGCGTCGAGCTGGCCCCGGCGGCGCAACACCTCCACCGAACGGTCGAGCCCGAGGAGCAGCATCATCCGGCGTGTGCCGATGGTCCGCAGGCGCAGCGTCGCATCGTCTGCGGCGACGCGGATGTCGCAGGCAAGCGCCAGGTCGAGCGCATGGCCGCTGACTTCGCCCCGCAGCACGGCGACGGCCGGCAGCGGGTAGCGTTCGAGCCAGAGGAGCTGTTCGGCATCCCACCGTTGGGCCGCGCCCTCGCCCTCGAGCTCGAAGACAACGAGCCGCGCCGGCGAGTCGCGCAAGCGTTCGAGCTCTTCGCGCAGATCGAGGAAGGACGCAGAGGCGAACTCAGGCGGAAGGACACCATACTGGTCGCGCAGGAGATCACGAGTACTCACGCGCAGACTCTACCGGAACTTGCCCGACGGCGGGGGACGCGACAGAATCGTCGACGACTGCCCAGACGACGGGAGCCGTGAGAATGGTTGATTTTTCCGCACCAGCACCGGTTGAGCCGAAGAGAGAAGACTGGCTGCACGACCAGTCGCAGCGGCCGGAGCCGCCCGAGTCGCGCACGCGGCTAAAGGCGGAGCAACTGGCGGTCATCCTTGGGGGCGGGCTCTCGGTTGGGTTCGCCGCGCTCGCGTTCCAGACGTGGGCCGGCTGGGACAACGTCCGCAACCTCGGCCTCATCATCAACGTCTCGCTTTCGGCATTTTCGGGCGTGACGCTCGGCTACCTGTTGTGGCGCCAGAAGTGGCAGTGGGCAGTCCCCGCACTCCTGCTCGCCCTCCTCGCGCTCGCGTTCGTTGGTATGAACCTGTGGCGCGCCACCTACACGGAAGGGCAGGACAACCTGCGCGACTTCTTCAGCGTCGCGGGCGGCGTTGTCGGGGCGGTGTTGCTCGTTTACCTCGTGTTCGCCTACTTCTGGGTAGAGGCGACCGACCCCACGCGTGCCCCCGAACCGGAGATGTAGCAGGCCGCACACCCGGGGGACCTTCCGCAGATTCGCCAGGATTGTTGCGGCTCCGGTACAGTTCCGCCCATGACCGCGGGATACATGGCGCCGAAGGTCCGGGACGCGGTGCGCGCCATCGCGCCGCGAGCCATCGAGTGGCGGCGGTACTTTCACGCGAACCCTGAGCTTTCGTGGCGCGAAGAGCGCACCCAGCAGGCCATCCTCGACCACCTGCGCAGCCTGGAGCTCGCCGACCTGCGTCCCATCGCGCGGACTGGCGCGACGGCACTCGTGGCTGGCGGCAAGCCGGGGCCGTGCGTCATGTGGCGGGCGGATATCGACGCCCTGCCGATCCCCGAACGAAGCGGGCTCCCGTTCGCATCGAAGAACGAAGGCGTGATGCACGCCTGCGGGCACGATGCGCACACCGCCGTTGCACTCGCCCTGGCAGAACTGCTCGCAGCGAAGCGGGAGAAGCTGCACGGCAGCGTGCGGCTGTTGTTCCAGCCGGCCGAGGAGCACGCTGGCGCGGCACAGCTCTGCGTCAAGGAAGGTGTGCTCGAGGAGCCACGGGTCAGCAGCGTGCTCGGCCTGCACGTCAGCGCGGATGTCCCGCTCGGGGCCATCAATGTTGCGCCGGGGCCCTTCTTCGCGGCGCCGACTGCCTTCCGCCTGGTCATCCAGGGGCGCGGGGGCCACGCTGCCGCACCGCAGCAGGCGGTCGACGCCGTCCTGGTCGCGGCGCACGTGATCACGGCGCTGCAGTCGATCGTGAGCCGCTCGGTGCCTCCTTCGGAGACGGCGGTGCTGACCGTGGGGAAGGTCCAGGCCGGATTCCGCGGCAACGTCATCGCCGAATCCGCAACGATGACCGGCACCATCCGGACCTACAACCCACTGGTGCAAGAGGTCATGATTTCGCGCATGGAGGAGGTTGCCGCCGGCGTGTGCGCGGCCTTCGGCGCGGGCTACACCCTCCAGCACAGCACAAGCTGCCCCGCGCTGGTGAACGACGACCGGGTGACCGCGCTCGTGGTCGAAGAAGCGGCGAAGTTCTTCGGCGTGGGGAACATCCACGCTACGCCGAGCATGGGCGCGGACGACATGAGCGTGTTCCTGGAGGAGCGCCCCGGCTGCTACCTCTGGCTCGGCGCGCGGAACGAAGCGAAGGGCATCGCCGGGCGCCACCACGACCCGGGGTTCATGATCGACGAAGATGCAATCCCGCTCGGCATTGAGTTCGGGCTGCAGGTCATCGAAGCCAACCTCCGCCAATCTTGACGGGATGCGCGCGACTCGGTAGGTAGATCGCGTGTGAGCGACGGACAACGTCGCAAAGGCATGGAGCACAACGTGGAAGCGATGTTTGATCGCGCCGGGCGGACGGTGGCCTGGCGGCTGCGTGATGTGGTGTACGACCTTGACGGACGCGCCGTGGGGCTCGTCCACAACCGCGCGATTTTCTCGCCCAAGGGGCGATTCCTGGCGCACTTCCAGGACGGTTGGGTGCGCGATGAACGAGGTGCAGCGCTGGCATTCGAAGAAGGCGCGACGGGTGGCCCGCTGCCGCCAGTGCCGCTGCCCATCCCGGCAGCGCCGCCGCCGGCCCTGCGTCCCGCACAGCCGCAGTTCGAACAGGCGCCGCCGCTGCGCTTCCGTCCGATACGCTGGTCGGAGCGGAGCTGGGACGAGGTCGTCGGCGAAGCGGAGGCAGTGAGCTAGGACTCAGGCGGCCACCACGCGCTGGCCCGTGAGGCGCACGTTGCCGTTCTGGCGGAGGAGGGCGCGGAGGCTGCGGGCAAGGTCCTCGCTGGCGGCAGCGCGGGGCAGGTCGAACTCGATGTCGTTCCCTTCGCCGTCGTGGACGACGAGGCGTACCTCGTCGTTCCCCGGGTTGTCCTTGAGGAGGCCCACCACGGCTTTCAGCAGCGCCTCGTCGGCGGCGACGTCGCTGGTCTCGTAGATGGTGACCACGAGCCGCGCGGTTTCGCCGCTGACCGGAGACTGCACCCCCGGGCCCGAGGCTTCGGTAGTGGCGCCATTCGTCGACGCTGCGGGAGCCGGGCGATGCCCATTCGGCGGGCCCCCGCGGCTCGCGGATGGCCCCGGCCGTGCGCCACCTCCACCAGCGGGCTGCTGCGGCCGCTCCCGGCGCGGCCGGGGCTGTTCCACCTGCCACTGTTCGGCGGCGAAGCCCACGATGGTGCCCTCCGCGTGGTCGTAGGGCGCGGCCTTACGGACGCTCAGGGCGAGGCGGTCGCCCCGTTCGCGGCAGTCGAGCGAGAGCAGCAGGACCTGGCCCTCGGCCCAGATCTGCTCGCCCGTGAGCTCGATGGTGTCGTTCCAGACGGTGATCTCGACCGCCCCTGAGAGGTCCTCGATGTCGGCGATGTAGAACTTCCGCCCATCGCGCGTGGTGCGGGCCTGGATGCGGCGAATCATGCCGGCCACCGTGACTGCCTGGCCCACCAGTTCGAGCGAGAGATCCGCAAGCTGGTGGCTCGTGTAGCGCGCCAGGTCCTGCGCTGCCGAGCGGAACGGGTGCTCCGAGAGGTAGACCCCAAGAAGCTCCTTCTCCCAGCCCAGCAGCTCCTCACGGCGGTCCTGGACCGTTTCCAGCTCCAGGGCCGGCATGGGGGTGTCCACCTGGCTACCGAAGAGGTCGAACATCGTCGCCTGGCCGCTTTCGCGCAGCTCGCGTTCCTGTCGCGCGATGTGCATCAGGCGTTCGATGTTGAAGGCCAGCGTGGCGCGGCCATACGGCGGGATGAGGTCGAACGCACCAGCTTTGATCAGCGACTCGACCGCGCGGCTGTTCGCGGCGGCGAGGTCCGCGCGCTTGCAAAAGTCCTCGATGTCGCGGTATTCGCCGCCCGTCTCGCGCGGTTCGATAATGCCTTCGGCGGCGCCCGCACCCACATTCTTCACGACGCCGAGGCCGAAGCGGATGGCGAGGGTGTCGTCTTCGCGACGCTCGACGCTGAACTGCTCGGCACTCTTGTTGATGTCCGGCGGGAGCACTTCGATGCCAAGCTTCGTGCACTCGGCGACCGCCGCGGCGATGCGCTCGTGCGGGTCGGGTGCGCTCCGCGTGAGCTGGAGCACGGCGCACATGTACTGGACCGGGTAGTTCGCCTTCAGCCAGGCCGTTTGGTAGGCGATGTTGCCGTAGGACCAACTGTGGGCCTTGTTGAATGCGTAGCCGGCGAAGGGCTCAATGAGTTCGAAGACCGCTTCAGCCTCTTCCTTCGTGTAGCCGTTTTCCTGGGCGCCGGCGACGAAGTGGCCCTTCTCTTCGGCCATGATCTCGGCGCTCTTCTTGCCCATCGCCTTCCGCATGATGTCGGCCTGGCCGAGCGAGTAGCCCGCGAACTTCCGCGCGATGAGCAGCACCTGGTCCTGGTAGACGATGACGCCGTAGGTTTCGTCGAGGATGTCGGCGAGCTTGGGGTGCGGGTAAGTGACCTCGATACGGCCGTGCTTGCCATCAATGAAGCGGGGGATGTGCTGCATCGGGCCCGGGCGGTAGAGCGCGACCATGGCGCAGAGGTCGGCAATGTTCGTTGGCTGCAGTTCCTGGATGTAGCGGCGCATTCCCGATGATTCGAG
>Ga0265293_10005500_pt1 | contig 21084 bp, 18 predicted proteins | sample Munlanlewell138R_FD_192505 | JGI IMG/M metagenome (GOLD analysis project Ga0265293, IMG submission 192505) | Leachate microbial communities from a municipal landfill in Southern Ontario, Canada - Leachate well 138R | ecosystem: Engineered > Solid waste > Landfill > Unclassified | place: Canada... | reverse complement strand
TGATATACTGAAAGCGGTCTATCAGCCGCAAAAGCAACATCAAAAGGAGGTCAACCAGATGGAAGACACAAAAAGCTTAGCACATACGAAATGGAACTGGAAGCTATTCTGTAAAGGGTGGTAATGATAAACCACTACTAAACAGCATGGCACCGGCTCATTTGCAGATTAGGCGGTTCCGTGAAGTGGGAAGGAGTTAACGCACAGACCGACCGTATTGAATCTACAAAGGAAACGAGGTACAAACATATGAAAAGCGAAATCACCTACCGGGATGTGAATGGATATCAAATCCCGAATCTCGCCCTGCTGGATGATGGGCTGGGCGAAGAAATTCACATCGGTGTTTGGGGACAGCGGCGGCTTGACTATCTGAAAAGGCACAAGCGTGTGCTGTATACCAATTTGCTTGCTACCGGCAAACTACGGACGCATCTGCATGAAATCGACATTTTGGCTCGCGAACGCCGGGAACGCATTGTAAAACAGATGATGGAAATGCAAGGCGTAAACGAACGGCTCAAAGCCGAAAACCAAATGCTGTGGGTCGGCAAGGCCAACAACATTTGCGCCTGTGCGGATGAAATCATTCGCAATGAACTGATTTACGTTTAACCCTATTGTACCACATACGCGGGGGGCGGCAGCAATGCCGCTCTTTTGCTTATTTCTTTTTCTCCCTGCTCTTGTAGACGTTGTACTGGTTTTTACAGCGCGGGGAGCAGAACACAGCGTTGGGACGCCCCGCCACAAACGCCTTTTGGCAGTGCTTGCAAATACGAAGCGGCTTGGTCTCATCCGTTATCATAAAACTCAGCATCATCTGTATACCGAGCAGCAGCGAATGAAAATCCCAAACGATCGTGGGCTTGTCTAACAGGGCGATATGGTATGTGGGCGCGATACCGCCAAAAGCCGCCATGCCCTGCCGGTACAGGTTGCGGGTATCATCGTCCAAGCTGTCGTAATCCTCATAAAACAAATAGCTGGACATGAATGTGAAAGCCAAATCCTTAAACTGCGTGAGCAGCCAGTCGTACCGTTCGGCGTATTCCCTCTGGAAGCACAGGTTCAGCGCCATTGGCTTGTCAGTCATCGTCATCGCCAGCGCCATCATATCCCTGTCGCCAGAAATATCCCATTGCACGCCGCTTTCCGTAAACAGCATGTCCGGCTGGTTAAATGGGAAGAACAGCGCTGTATAATCCTTCACAAGCATGGATTCGTCCCGGATAAAATGGTTTTTCAGTAGGTAGGCGGAGTCGTAATCCAGAAAACGCGGCGTGGTGGGCAGCGCGGTCATAAACCCAAGCAAACCATACTTTGAAACGAAATCCATCAGGGCTTCACGGATGACGGTATCCTTGCTGCGGTTCATCTGGAGTATACCGACATTGAGCGCAGCCAGTACCATAGCGTCCGCGTCCTCAAGCGGGTCGATAATCACCGGCTTCGCTTTGGGCGCAGGCATGACATACAAAACGTCGTCGTTTTCCCTGCACACATATTCGCTGTATTTCACCCAACTGGAACTCGTCTTTTGAAACAGGCTGTTCATGGTTCACCCCGATATGTAATCAGATATTGCCGTTATCATATAACAACCATATCACTCATCACCATCGCTGTCAACGACGGCTTTCCTTTTTGAATTTTCCCGCGATATAATCAGCCACAAACTGCCGCTGCGCTACGGTTAATGGCGCGTCAGCGAAATATCGCGGAGAAAGCCGCGTATACAGCTTCCCGCGTATTCGCGATATCAGCGTGTCGTATACCTTGCGGATATTGCGGTCTGTCTGTCCGCGACGTTTGGCAATTTGCCGGGGAGATTCTTGCCGTATGGCCCAATAATACAGCACTTCCTTCTGGTTATCGTTTAAGGTTTGCAGGATATCGAAAACCGGCCGGCTGGATGTTTGTTCATGCATTTCATGCGGGCAGTCAAAGATCACATCAAGGAAGTTACCGGCCAGAAGCTGCCTCCACCATACATGGTCAAGCGGGGCGGGGATAACCGTATCAAGCCAGCCTTTCAGCACGCCTTTTTCATCGTTTTCATTCTGCTTGTCCCAATGCAGCATTTCAGCGCTCAAGCGTCCTATCTCATGCCTGTCCCATCGCCGCTCATTGTTCTTATCCAAACGGTTCCATTCCCTCACAACATTCCGGAAGTCGTCTGTATCGCGGGCGGCATCTTCCATACGGGTAAGCGCCGCCCTCTCTATTTCCCGTTTCAGCCGTTCGCGTCGCACCGCCGTTTTTACCCCATTTCCCGCTAACCGAAAAATTTTTATAGAAATTTTCAAAAAAGAGTTCCGATCTACCCCCTGTTTTTGACCTATAAGTGGAGGGAGTAATTTGAATAACAAAACTACAGGTTACAGATACCCCGGAAAGGAGGAAAACCGTGAGCAATCTATACCGGGAACTGACCGCCAGAGAGAAGCAGGCCATACGCAGACTGGTCATATCCAAGTGCGCCAACTACGACTGTGAGTGCGGATGCCTGCCGCTGGACGGAGCCTGCTATATGTTCACCATCGCTTTTGCGGGCAGCTCTTTGTGCAAATGGTTCCAAAACGCGGTGTTGCCGCTCGATCCGGCACTGGAAGCTATATTCAGCCGCAAACCGCTCAAAGCCTGCAAGCGTTGCGGCAGGAAATTTCCTGTCAACGGCAGGCAGGCGTACTGCGAAGCCTGTGCCGTACCCGCCCGCAAAGCCGCCGCCGCCGCGCGGGTGCGAAAGCATCGCGGGCGGGATGTAACGCTTTAGGCTCCAGGAAGCCGCATAAACAGCGGGTTTCCGGGCCTGTTTCGGGCAAAGCAAGGGTTTTACCTTACCCCTGCCATTTTTGCGCGGGAAAGGAGGAAAACACACGCAAACGACAACGCAAACAGATTACATCAACAAGAACTAAATCACAAATCAATCTTATCATCTGAGAGGGGGCGGGTCAAATGCAGACGACAACAGCCAAAAAGGAACACCCGCGTGAATCGAAAGCATTCACGAAACGAATCGGCTCCACCACCTACCGGGTGAGCGTTCATTTCAGCAAAACCAGCCGGGAAACAGTGAACGATAAAATCCTGCGCCTCATCAAAAACGAGGTGACGCAATGAGAAGGATGTTCCCGTACCGCCACTTTTGTGATATGATACAGGTACTGCAAATGAGCCGGTTGCCTGAAAGGAGTTCGGTATGAACATCAGGCAGCAGGAGCCTAAAATCACCGCTCTTTACGAGCGTCTCAGCCGCGACGACGAGCAAAGCGGCGAATCCAATTCCATCACCGCGCAAAAGAAAATGCTGGAGGACTACGCCGACAGGAATGGTTTTTCTAATCCTGTCCATTTTACCGACGACGGCTGGTCGGGCGGAAACTTTGAACGTCCCGGCTGGAAAGCCCTCATTGCCGGGATAGAGAGCGGGCGCGTCGATACGGTCATCTGCAAGGATATGAGCAGGATAGGCCGCGATTATCTGCAAACGGGCTTTTACACGGAAGTGTTCTTCCGGGAAAAGAACATTCGCTTTATCGCCATCGCCAACAGCATCGACAGCATCAACCGCGACAGCGGCGAGTTCGCGCCGTTCCTCAACATCATGTCGGAATGGTATCTGCGGGACGCCAGCCGCAAGGTCAAAGCCAGCCACAGGGCGCGGGGCATGGAAGGAAAGCGGCTGACGTTCTTCCCGATTTACGGCTATGTCAAAAATCCGAACGACAAAAACGAATGGCTGATCGATCCCGAAGCCGCAGAAGTGGTGCGGCGCATTTTTGCGCTCACCATCGTGGGCAGGGGGCCGTGTGAGATCGCGCGTATTTTGGCCAATGACAAGATCGAGCGCCCGTCATATTACCTCTATACGCGCGGTATCGTGAAGCTTGCCCATCACGACCATTCCATGCCCTACGCGTGGAACGGCAATACGGTTGCCAACATCGTGCAAAAGCCGGAGTATATGGGGCATACGGTCAACTTCCGCACCTACAAGGATTCGTACAAGGACAAACGGTCAAAATTTGCGCCCAAAGAGGATTGGGTCATATTTGAGAACACCCATCCCGCAATCGTGGATTCCGAAACATGGGAAACGGCGCAGCGCTGCCGCAAGACCGTGCGGCGCACCGACAGCCTGGGCGAGGCCAATCCGCTGACGGGGCTGGTGTTTTGCGCGGACTGCGGCGCGAAGATGTACAACCACCGCAGGCCGCACCCGATACAGTATCGGCATCCGAACGGCAGGATTTACAACAAATGCCCGAGCGATATCTATACCTGTTCAACGTATTCGCTTACCAGCCGACGGTTTGACGGCAAATGCACGGCGCATAATATCCGCACCGTTGTCATCCGGGAGCTTGCGCTGGAGGCGATTAAAACGGTGAGCGGGTTTGTGAAGTCCAATGAAGCTGAGTTTATACGGCAGGTGCGCGAAACCTCAGCGGTACGGCAGGAACAAACGGCGAAGGCGCACAGGCGGCGCATTGCCAAAGAGCAAAAGCGCGTGGCGGAACTGAACACGCTGATCCGCAAGATTTATGAGGATAATGTGGCCGGGCGCTTGACGGATAAACGGTTTGAAATACTATCCGCCGAATACGAGAACGAGCAGGCGGAATTAGAGCAATCCATTGAAAATCTGCAAGCTGAACTCAGCGGTTTCAACGCCGACAGTGTACGGGCGGACAGGTTTATCGAGATCGTGAAGCGGTATACGGATTTTTTCGAACTAACAGCGCCGATGATCAACGAGTTTATAGAGAAGATCATTGTGCATGAGGCGGACAGGTCAAGCGGGGAGCGTGAACAGAAAGTTGATGTTTATCTCAATTTCATCGGCAAATTTGAAGTACCCGCGTCGAAACCTGCGCCGAATAAAATCGCGGAGGAAGAACAGGCGCGAGAGAAGCGCGCACGGCACCGCGCGGCACAACGGCGGTATGCTGGGAAGCAAAAGTAGCCCGGCGCGTAACAAACAATCCGCATAGGGCGGCTTACGGATAACACCGTAGGCCGCTTTTTCTATGCAAATAATCGAAAGGAGCACCCAATATGGCAAAGACCACGGAAGAAAGAATCGAGAGCGTACAGGAGCAGATACGGCAGCTTGAGAATCAGAAAAAGAGGCTGATACAGGAGCAGAAGGAGCGGGAGCGCAAGGCCAGAACCAAACGGCTGATCGAGCGCGGGGCGATACTGGAAAGCCTTATTCCGGAAGCGGAAACATTCACCAACGAGCAAATCAAGGCGTTTCTCGAAAAGACCATCCGGACGGAGTCCGCGCGCAAAGCGTTGGCAAATCTGACCACGGCTCGGGGCGAACCGGCTGCGCTAAAAGACGGAGCCAGCGCAAAGGGGGAAGCGGGCTAACCAGCCCTTTCCCCTCCCCGAAGGGCGCACTTATACACCCTTGCGGGTGTGTGCGCTCTGCGAGGCTGTTGCGCTCTGATGAGCGCGATGGGGAGCTACACGCCCCAAATCCCTTGCCGCTATGTCTGTTATTAGGTCATAATTAAGATGGTCATGTCATGAACAGACTGCGGTATCTTTCTAAAACTTCATTGACCTCACTCCATATCCCGATATTGTATCCGTCGTCGGTAAAAACTTTACCGTGGCTGTTCCCTTTATCGGTTTTCATGGAAGCGAAGTTTCCTCTGAAATCTCTGACGTATGTATCGGGATGCTCCTGCATATTTTGGCAACGCGCTTCAAGCGCAGGGCGGTTAACTCTGCCGTGCTCATCCGATATCTGATAATAGGCTCTTATTATTTTATAGTTGTTCTGTTCCGGGCTTGCGGCCCATTTGGGGATTCTGCTGATTGCCGTGCCATAGCCGTCATCAGAGTTTTTGCGTTCAGAAAGCCGTGTTCTGTCTATTTGGGCTGGACGCGGGGATGTTGCCGCCTGCAAGCCCGATGGAGCAAACATTTGATATAACTGAACACTGCGCAGAAACAATTCCGATGTATCCGCTATTTTAGTTCCCTTGACAAGTACCGGCTGCATAATTTCAGAAGAAAAAGTATCGTTGCAATATAATAAGACGCTGAATTCTAATCCAAAATCTTTGATAAGATGTGTCAATTCTTCAAACACAGTTTTAAGCTCCCGTTCGATAGCTGGATTGATTTTCGGAGAAGCAAAAATTATCTCGCCTGTTGCGATGTTGAAATACCCATATAAGCATAATGCCGTTCTCACGCATTTTTGAATAATTTTGCTCAGCGTTTTTTCCTTGTCGCCATAGTTCAAACCTGCTTCATGGTACGCTATATCGACAGCATAGATGCTGTGGGCCGATTCGGAAAAAGCAATGCCAATAGCGTCGATTTCCGCTTGTTTTAATAATTGCGCCAGAGTACAGCCTTTGAAAATATCGTATCCGTACTTGTCTTTATAATATAGCGCAAATTTCTCAACAAGCGTCTGTAGTTCATCATAATTATCAAGCGCCCAATAATGGGACGGCTTCCAATTTGTTTGCGCCAACTGACATTGCTTTTCATGCCGCAGCCAGGAATATATCAGGGATTCGCCCATTTCTATTTTCACAAATTCGCCTCACATTCTCCGAGTTTAACCAAATTATAACACTACACAACAACCTATTCAAATATAACTGTAAGGAGGGCACTTATATCGCAATCTATCATCTGAGTATCAAAATCATAAGCAGGGGTAAAGGCAAGTCGGCTGTCGCGGCGGCGGCTTACCGGGCGGGCGAAACTATAACAAACGAGTACGATGGTATCACCCATGATTACACCCGCAAAGGCGGTGTTGTCCATACCGAAATCCTGTTGCCAGAACGTGCGCCGAAAGAATATGCAGACCGTTCAACCTTGTGGAACGCAGTGGAGCAGATCGAGAAAAACAAAAACGCACAGCTTGCCCGCGAGATCGAGCTTGCCCTGCCTGTGGAGCTAGCGCAGGAGCACCATATTTCTCTCGTCCGCGATTATGTGAACGGGCATTTTGTTGAGGCTGGGATGTGCGCCGATGTTTGCGTTCACGATAAAAACGATGGAAATCCACACGCCCATATCATGCTCACTGTGCGCCCGTTTGAACAGGGCGGCGAGTGGGGAGCGAAATCCAGGAAAGAATATTTGCTGAATAAAAACGGCGAGAGAATTAAGCTTAAAAGCGGCGAATTCAAAACCCGTAAAATCGGTATGATGGATTGGAACGAGCAGACTAAAGCGGAGGAATGGCGGGCGGCATGGGCTGACGCTGTAAACGCCACTTTAGAGCGTCAGGGCTTAGAAAAACGGATAGACCACCGTTCATATTTGCGGCAGGGCAAGGAAGAAATCCCGACCGTTCATTTGGGTGTGGCTGCTGCGCAGATGGAGCGCAAGGGAACTGCCACCGAGCGCGGGAACCTCAACCGCGAAATTGAAGTGAGCAACAAGTTGTTACGCCAACTCCGGGTGCGAATCAACAAGCTGAAGGATTGGCTAAAAACCAAAGCCACAAACACTGCGTTGCCCACTCTCTTTGACGTCATTCGCGGCATACTGGATGGACATGAACATAAAAACCAATACGGTCAGATTTCCGACTCCAACACGATGGCAAGAGTGTTCAATTTTCTACAGGGAAACCAAATCACCGACATGGCGGGATTGCGGGAAAAGGTGGGCGAGATGTACGACAGGCGACTTGATATGGGTGACAGGCTGAACAGGATAGATGGCCGTTTGCACATGCTGGATGGGCATATTCGGCACATGGGATATTACCAAGAGCACAGGGAGATTTACGGGCAGTACCGGCAGATAAAAAGGCCGAAAAAGCAGGCGGCGTTCCTTGAAAAACACTATACGGAGATTGCGCTTTTTGAATCGGCGCACCGCTATCTTGAACAACATCTGAACGGCCATATCCCATCGCTCCAATCATGGAAAGAGGAACATGCAAAATTGCTCACCGAGAGGGCCGCGCTCAATCAGCAACATAACACGCTGAAAGAGGAAGTCAGCGAAGCAGAAATCGTTAAGCGGAACGTGGAGCGGCTGATGAGCAGGAGCAAACAGAAAACAAGGACTCACCGCTCACGCGGTATGGAGAGGTAATGCTCTGGGGGGGGACGGAAGCGCCCCGCTTTGAGGCTCGGTTCGAAACGAATATAGGGAGAGGGCGTAGTTTTTTCGCAGTTAGCAGTATTCTTGATCAGTATTGCTATCGGTTCAATAGACGTTTCATCTGCGATGATCTAGCAGACTGCTTTTGGCATTACCACCAGATCGCCACGCCAAATCAATCCAAACCTTTTCCTCGTCGGGGAGGGGTTCGGATTTGTTGTTTATTAATAGCGTTATAAGAGTATTCTTCAGTTATAAAAAGTATAAAAAGAATAAAGAATCTCAATAAGAGTAGCCTACACTTTATCTATTGCAAAACGCATTAATATCCTATATTATAGGATATAAGCTCCAAATACTCTATATCACATGTGATTCGGCTTATACAGGCTTAATATAAACAAACAGCATTCAAAAACTTAAAATTGCAGTGTGTTAAATGCTGTTTATTTAACGGAGGTCATTATGCAACAAATCACACTTCGTATTTATCCGGATGGAAAAATAGAAGCGGAGACGCATGGAGTCAAGGGTAAGGCATGTCTTGATTATATCAAGATTATTGAGCAGTTAACAAGCGCAAGAACTGTGGATTCTGATTATACGGGTGAATATTATGAAACGGATGTCTTGCAAAACAACAATGCCATTGAGGAGGTCAACGTCTGATGGATACTTTGTTGCAGAATAAAGCGTGGCGAAGGAAAAATTCCCTGTGGCTTATAATTGCGGCAATACCGCTATTAAACTATATTGCATTTTTCTATATTGGTTATAAAGCAAAACTTAAGCGCTGGATGTGGTTTGGTATTGTTTTCTTATTTTTATCGGTAACTATCGCACTATGTTTAATTCTGAAAGAAACCGGTTGGTTATCCTATGAATTCGAACGGAGCTATTATTGGGAATTTTGGATAATATATATAGTAATGAGTCTTACATATCTCATAAGCTTGATCAGTGCAATAATAATAAGGCCAGATTACCTAAAGCGCCTCGCCATTGTTCAAAGTCGAGAGCACGGATCGCACACACTTCTTAGTGACCGCAGTTGGTCCCGTAAAAAATCCCTATGGATGATATGGAGCTTCATACCTATTTTTGGAGGATTTAGCCTAATTCATATGGGATATCGGACAGGAATAAGAACATGGAAAAAACATGGGTGGATGTACTTTGTCGCAGGGCTTATTTGTCTTTCGCTTTTAACCGATATTATTGGTCTGGGTTCATGGGCCTCTTGGATTACCATTAACCATAGATTTAATGCATTAAATATATTTTCACTGTTCCTCGTATTTATATTGTATGTATCAAATATTGTGCAGTGCGTTATATTGCGTAGAAGCTACTTGAATATAATTGTGCTCACTTGGGAAGAGAGTAGAAAACGATGGCTCTGTTTAAGTGATAAGAGGTGGCGTTTTAGAAATTCGATATGGATGCTATGGTCACTTCTGCCTTTTTGCGGGGGAGCAAGTTTCATACAAGCAGGTATCAGGACAGGAACACGCAGTTGGATATTGACGGGCCTTGCAGTTTTAGCAGCTAATATAGCCAATACTATAGTGGCGTTATCAGGGGAGTTATGGAGTAGTTATTATTATGCAATCTTGTCTGTTCTCTGGATCGCAACATTTATCGGGTGCACCATCATCCGCGAGCGGTATCTGGAGAAGGTGGCGGAACAATACAAAGGTGACGCAGACGCAGCCATTCTCGCAGACCTTACATCGCCATCCGATCAGGAGCGTTTCCGTCAGGCCGTCGGGAAGCGAGGTGAAGAAAGCGATATTAACGTCGGTGAAGCCAGTATAAGCGCTGCATTGGAAAAGCGAACGCAGAATTTGGCGAAGCCGTTGCCAAACGGCAGAAAATCGAAAGCAATACCGAAGAAAAAGCCAAAGGCGGTCGAGGAAAAACCGGTGTCCGATAAAGCGGCAACTGAGGGAAACCCTGTGAAGCCTACTTCGGCTAATCCAATAGACATCAATACATGCTCAGAACAGGATTTGATGGAATTGCCCGGAATATCCCTTGCGGACGCCAAGCGTGCCATTACTTACAGGGAGGAAAACGGCGGCTTTGCCTCCGTTGACGCGTTTGTTTCCAAATTGAACATTAAACCCCACTTTGCAGCGCAGATATTTAGTATTGCAACTGCGTCTTTCACACCTGTGGTTAGCAGTCCGAGCCGTCCCCGTAGGACGCTGGATATTTAGCCATGATCCGTATCCACAGAATTATCCGGCGCACCAAAGCAGAGGGGCCGGGAACGCGGCTATGCATATGGGTACAGGGATGCAGCCATCATTGCGAGGGATGTTTTGCAGAAGCGACATGGGACGCCAACGGCGGAATTGCGTATGAAGAATCTGCAATCATAGAAATAATCCGAAACGAAGCACTGCATATTGAAGGTATCACGCTTCTTGGGGGAGAGCCGTTTGAACAGGCAGAAAAACTGGCAGGCATCGCGCAAGCGGCACACAGTCTTGGGCTTTCCGTGATGACATTCACGGGGTATTCCCACGAGCAGCTTATCGAATCTCATGACAACGATATCATGCGGCTGCTTGCGGCCACCGACCTTTTAGTTGATGGTCGATATGAAAAGGCGCTTCGCGATTTTTCCCGACCTTGGGTTGGGTCCTCCAATCAGCGCTTTATCTTTTTATCGGATCGATATGATTTAAGCATTGAAGGATACGCAAACTGTATCGAGATTTGTGTTGATAAAAATGGCGTCGTTCGTTTCAACGGTATGGGCGGCTTTACAGAGGCAGAACGGCTAATAAATTATTGATGACATGTGAAGGGAAAGGTATTTTTATGGCTAATAAATTATTCGATGAGAGCTTCGCCAATCTGATCAACGCTGGCTTCCCATATATCTATATTTCCACATATGAAGAAGAGCGTATTGTTGAGATCATCAACCGTATCAACACAAACACCGAGCTGATTAAAGCGAAACGTAAGGTTTATGTCTGGACGCAAACAAACGGAATGGTGTGCGATGAGAGCCGATGTAAAGATACAATGCAGCCCGCAGCTGCGATTGATTTTATTGGCAGTAATAAAGAGGATGCAATATTTATTCTGAAGGACTTTCATGTATACTTCGGCGTTGACAGAAACACCAGGCCTGACTATGCGATTATCAGAAAGCTTCGCGATATTCTTCCGATGCTAAAAAGCAGCCGAAAAACTGTGGCATTCGTTTCGCCGCATTTGGTGATACCGTGCGATATGGAAAAGGAAATATCCGTACTGGATTTTGATCTGCCTTCTGCGGAAGAGTTGGAGGAAGTACTGGACGCGTTGCTCGCAGGTTTGAACAAAGAGAATATTCATTTGAGTGATGGCGAAAAACGCCAGTTGGTGCGCTCTGCGTTAGGCCTGACTTTGCAGGAAGCCGAGAACGCATTTTGCCGCGCTATCGTATACCAAAAAGGAATCAGCATAAAAGCACTTGAAATCATCCATGAAGAAAAAAATCAGGTTGTCAAAAAAACGGGTGTGCTTGAATTTGTCAAATCCGACTTGAACATTGAGGATATCGGCGGCCTTGAAAATTTAAAGAAATGGCTGCTGAGACGAAATCAATCTTGGGGTGAAAAGGCAAAAACCTATAACATTCCTGCGCCAAAGGGTGTTTTAATAACTGGAGTACCTGGATGCGGAAAAAGCTTGACCGCCAAGGCGATGAGTGCAATATGGGGTCTTCCGCTGCTTAAATTGGATGTAGGAAAAATCTTTGGAGGCATTGTGGGAAGCTCTGAGGAAAACATGCGCAAAGCGATCCATACGGCAGAGGCAATTTCTCCGTCTGTGCTTTGGGTGGATGAGATAGAAAAGGGCTTTGCCGGAATACGATCTGATAGCGATGCGGGCACTTCCTCACGCGTATTCGGTACTTTTCTGACATGGATGCAGGAAAAAACTGCACCGGTGTTCGTGATTGCCACTGCAAATAACATCAGTTGTTTGCCGCCGGAGTTATTAAGAAAGGGACGCTTTGATGAAATCTTTTTTGTGGATTTGCCAACGAAGCGGGAGCGGGAAAAGATATTTGAGGTACATATTGAAAAACGCCTTGATAATTCGCTTGTTACGCATGAAATTCAACTTGCGCCCGAGCTCTACTCCGAATTGGCTAATATGACTGAAGGATTTGTCGGGGCGGAAATAGAGCAAATTGTAATAGCCGCACTCTATGAAGCGTTTTATGCTGAAAGGGGTTTGCGCAAGGAAGATTTAAAAAAATGCATTCGTGAAAGCGTCGCGCTATCTGTAACCCAAAGTGAGCAAATCAAAGCATTGCGTACTTGGGCTGCTGAACGAGCGGTTTTAGCTACAGCCAAGGAAGACCGAGAAGCATATGACGATGGAAAGCAGCAGCGCGAACCGCTGAAAAAGCAGGGCGGCCGCATTGTTGACTTTGAATTATAGAAAACGGAGGATTTAAACGTGTCAGTAGTTATTGTGTTAATACCCATAGCAATTGCTATCAGTATGTCTTTAGGCTCATCTACAATTGCAACCTTGGTTTCACTTAAACCCAAGAATAAAAAGAATTTAGAACCTGTTGAAACCGTATTTATGGATGGGCAAATGCTTGTTAAAACCTTATCTGAGCATGGGTTAACTGTCAAACAGGAGAACAAGAACGAGTTCTTCATTGAAACAAAGTGCGGTACACTGCACTATTTTCGCACTGAGCCAAGCGTTCCATTTTCTCTGGAAGTTTTGAATGTTAACGATATGGATAGCCTAATTTCCTCCCTCAATTCGTTGGAAAATGAATATGGGCGTAATGTACAGGCTTTTACGTATGATAAAGTAAAAAGCAGCCTTGCAGAAAACAATATGTCCGTTGCATGCGAAGAGGTACTTGAGGATGATTCCGTGCTTCTAACTTTAAATATGTGATGATAAGAATAGCTACGACAATAAAAAACTATCAGGAGGGCACTCAATGTTCTGTTCAAAATGCGGTGCGAAAAACCCGGACGGCAATTCGTTCTGTCAGGGATGCGGCGAGCACCTTATTGTTCAGCAGCCGCCCGCGCAGCCAACCTCAACTCATGAGGCGCGCTTTCCGCCCGCGCAGTCATATCAACCCAATAAAACTGTTATTCCGAAGCCTACAAGAATGAGAAAAACGTGGCTGATCATCACAGCTTCGACGCTGGCTGTAGGACTTCTAGTCACACTCGTATTAATACTTACAGGCAACCCGCTGCAGAAAACAAAAATAAGCGACGATGCCACCTATAATATAACTGTGGCAGATGGGTGGGTTTATTATAACGGCGGTACGCTTGCTGACAATGGAACGCTTAACAATGCCAGCTTTTGCAAAATGCGTGCAGACGGTTCTGAGAAGACAAGGCTGAGCAACGATGTTATTTCAGGTATCATTGTAATTGACGACTGGATATTTTACTTAGGCAACGATACTGGGACAATACGCAAAATGCGTACTGACGGATCAGATGATATATTGATCCACAAAGTCGATGGTGATGTTGAACTTATAACCGTTGCAGACGATTGGATTTATTTTATTTCGAAGGCACTCTTTGAGCCTGGAATATATAAAGTGCGTACGGACGGTACAGGCGAGACAAAACTGAGCGATGATGATTTTGGTCTTTACGCATCCCATATAGCAGAAGAAGCAGACGGCTGGATTTATTACTGCAGTGATGGCTGTATTTACAAAATTCGCTTGAATGGTTCAGATAGAATAAAGCTGAGCGACGATACCGCCGAATACCTTGTTGTCGTGGACGGCTGGATTTATTTCTACGGTGGCACACTAGATGTGGATGGAGAACCCATCGACATTGGGGTTTATAAAATGCGCACGGATGGTTCGGAGAGGTCAAAACTCGGCTATTTATCAGAACAATTTAACGTAAGCGGCGGCTATATCTTCTACGCTAACTATGATGGTATTTACAGGATACGATTGAACAGCTCGGAGGAAACAAAGCTAATTGATGATCGTCACGCCCATATCGCCGTAGAAGACAGCTGGATTTACTATTTCATTCCCCGTGAAAATGGAATCTACAGGATACGAACTGGCGTGCATTCAGATGGCGATGTTACCGAAATGAATACCAGCAAAGATGCTATCGATACAGCGTATGGCAACGAGGTCACCAATGATTTGGTTTTGGTTAACAATGCAGATTCGGAAGATGCCGATGAATCCCGTGGCAACACCCCAAGCAATATAGTCAACTACGGTATGGTAGCGCAGGAGGGTGACTGGATTTATTATCGCAATGTCGCTGACGATGGAAAGCTGTATAAAATGCTCATGGATGGATCAGAGAAAAAGAAACTAAGCGATGATGAGGCTCTATATATTAACGCTGCGGACGGCTGGCTTTATTATTGTGGCACATCTAGAGATGAAAGTGGGAATGATTTTGGTGGCTTGTATAAAATGCGTACGGACGGCACGGCACGGGAAGCTTTGAGTGAGGTGTGGACTCCAAGGTATATCAGTGTGGTGGACGGCTGGATTTATTATGCGTATGACGGACTATACAAAATGCGTATAGACGGCACGGAGAACACCAAAATTAATGAAACGGAGTCGATTATTGATATAAATGTGGTAAACGGCTGGATTTATTTCATTGACAGGGATAGTTATCTACATAAAATCAGCACAAACGGTAACGAAGCTGAATTGGGGTGGGAAATCCAAGCAAACAGTATTCACGTTATTGACGGCTGGATTTACTGTATTGGCGGAAAATATACGCCATCGTCTAATAAAGGAGAAATATTTAAAATAAGCACCGACGGTTCTGATTTCGTGAGCTTTGACGAATATTCCGGTGAGATCAGCGTAGCGGATGGCTGGATTTTCTATACTGATGTATTCGATTCATCAGGTAGCCTTTATAAGATGCGTACGGATGGTACAGAGAAAAGCAGACTAAGTGATTTTTCATACTCGCTCAATATTCTAAATGGATGGATTTATTATTACAACGATGGCGAGTTATACAGGATGCATATCGATGGTTCGGAGAAACAGCCTATAGGTTAAGCGTTTCGCAGACCATAATATGATGTATGAAAAAGATATTTTTATTAAGGAGAGCTAAAATGAAAGCTAATGCCATCATAACAATAGTTATAGCTATGTTGCTACTTCTCACTGGTTGTGCCGGAAAAGGCGGTAATAATGGTTACGATATCTCAAGTACCGTTAATGATACCATAGAGGATCTTTCCGATGCAGATGCCACTGCAATAGATAGTGTGGCTTCAGAACTGCCGCCCGACGATGTATTCGAAATAAGGCCTGAGGACGTTAATAAGGCCTATGCTGATGTTATTGCTGCCATTATTCAAGAGCATGGGATTTTTGAGGAGGCGCGAGACTCTAATGGATGGGACCGTGTTTACCCTAAAGGGTTTTTCTATGGCGAACTGATTGATTTCGATCAGGATGGTATTGATGAAATGGTTTGCGCTTATAGCCCTGATGGAGTGAAAGTTCTGATAAGAGTATATCAATTTGACGGCAAACGGGCGCAATTGCTTATGGAACAAAAACTGGGAATTGGGTTTTTTCAAACTGATGAGGGTGGTGCGATATCGTATCTTGAATTAGATGGACGGCATTACTTGATAATTGAAATAGGGCAAAATGAGGACAGAGAACATATCTTGATTATCACGACAAGTGACCGGCAATTGACTGTCAAAGAGTTTCTGGCATATCCCGCCCCGGGTCGGGATTGGTGGAGCGATATTATTGATCAGGAAATGAATATATGGGATGTGTTAACGAATTACGAGGTGGATGGACAGGCCGTATCGCGGGAAGATTTTATCCGGCAATACGAAAGCTATTTTCAGGGCTCGGACAGGTCAAATAATGTATGTCGGTGGATTTGGCTTGATACTTATGGAGATATAAGCCTTGAGCAGGCTACCGGGTTTTTTGAGAAACTACAAAGCGGGTCGCCACATTAATAACGAAATCGAATTAAAATACAATCCAATAGTATTATTCGAGGGGTTTTGTTGATTATGGATTTATAAAATATGGATTGACTACATTGAATTTTAGTAAATAAAGAAACTGAGGAGAGCATTATCTTGTTTTGTTCAAAATGCGGCGCAGAAAACAATTACGACGATTCCTTTTGCCAGAAATGCGGCTCAAGAATTATAAACGCAACTAATTCGAATACAGCGGTTACCGATACCAATAATTCTTTAAGCAAAAAGGGGAAATCTTCAATTAGGCCTCCGACTGCAGGGCTAAAACAGCTCTCGAATATCAAATCAAAGCCAACCAAACAAGCCATCATTATCGCATCTATTTGTTTAATAACAATTCTTGTGATTTTGGTAATCATTTTTGTGATTAATCCTTATGTGATGCTCAAAACTGCCAAAACGCAGGCATTACAAGGAGAGTATGACGCTGCATCTAAAACGCTCACTCATTTAGATGGAGACGAAGCATTTGCACTTTGGCAATACATAAAATTGCGTAAAACTATGATTCAAGCAGAAAAGGAACCTGCAGCTTATCAGCAAGATCATATCGATGAGGCTAGGGGACTAATTAGTACAATCAAATTATATGAAGCATCTTTGGATGGTCGTTTTATTTCGCAAACCAATCAAATATCGCTGCTGCTTGATACCATAGAATTGGAATTTGCACCCGTGAATCAGTATCTTACTGAACTAAAAACTCTGGACAATATTTTAAATGAAATTATCACTGAACTGAACCGCATAAGAGATGGCGGAACATTTACAGTTGCCGAAGTGCGTTCCAATGTGGAAAGCTGGCTGCAATCCTCGTCTGAAGCCGGAGAATCAGCAAATGCATTATATCAAAGCATTTTGCGGGATAGTGTTGAATCCGTTCACCTAAACAAACATCATGTATTTGGAAATGATATAAACAACGCATGTGATTTTTTACTTGCAAGAATGAATGACGTGCAAAAGGAAGGGAAGGGCGTGGACACGCCAAGTTCCTATACTGATAGCTATGATTGGATTTACTGGGACTTAGATCAAGCAATGCCGTCGGTTGTGAGAGCGACTAGGCGCAATCTTAAAGAAAATGATCATATATGGTCAGATTGTCACTTGCATAAAGGCGATGAGCATGATATTTATTCTGATAACTTTTCTGAAGCTGAAGATGATATAAAAAATCACATCCTTACTGCTATTATTAGCAAAATAAATAAGATCAACGAGAATTCTTCTACTGAACTCGAGTTAGAAAATGATTTATCTGCCAAACAATCAACACTTGATAATACCGAAATTGATGTGGATTTCGATACAATTCCACAAGATTCAAATGAGCCACGAGGCAACACTGTTGGTAATATCGCAAATGGCGGACTTGTGGCACAAGAGGGTGAATGGATTTATTTTTTAGGTGGCTACGATGCAGGTAAACCTGGGATTTACAGAATGCGAACAGATGGTTCGAGCAAATCAGAGATATTTAACAGCAATGCAAAATATTTAAACGTGGTGGACGGCTGGATATATTGTGTCATACCAGTCAAAGATCTTGGCGATTTACTATACAAGATACGGACTGACGGTTCAGAGTATGTTATGTTGACTGATCCTAGCGATAGTCCTTTGGCTCGATTCAGATTGAACTATGTCAATGTGGTTGACGACTGGGTTTATTTTCATGGGGATTCTGGGAATGGAAGAATATACAAAGTGCGTACGGATGGTACGGAGGGAACATTGTTATCCCAAAATGATGGCATGTATACAAATGTGGCGGACGGTTGGATTTATTATTCTGTTAGAAAATACGGCATAGAAAGAATGTATAAAATGCGTACAGATGGCTCAGAGATAACAGAACTGTGCGATGAGTATGGCCGAGATGTTAACGTTGTCAATGAGTGGATTTATTACAGCGTACGTGATGGTGAATATGACAGGGTTTTCAAGATGCGTACAGACGGCTCGGAGAAAACAAAACTATCTGATGATGGTCGCGGTCTTAACGTGATAAACGGTTGGATTTACTACTCTAATGAAGATGGGCTTAACAAAATGCGGACGGACGGTTCAGACGCGGTTAAGCTGAGTGATAATACCAATAGCGGCATATACGTAATGGATGGCTGGATTTACTATTATATTGATAGGAGTCTATACAGAATGCGCATAGATGGCTCGGAGCAGCAGGTTTTAGATTAAAATGTATTGTGAATGCGATAATTGAAAGGTACTTACTATGATCAAAAAACAGTAACTTTATGAAACGCACAATAATGATTTGGAGGAAATTATGAAACGCACAAAAAAAGTGTTTATGTTGGTGGTAGCGTCTTTTATGATGCTATCATGTGTTCCTGTCGTTGCTCAAGCAGAAAGCATACACAACATCAATGCAGACGGTCCGCTAACGATATCAACAGATGGAGACTATACCATCATGGGAACGGGTAAAGTCACTACAAATACCATAACAGTAGAAAAGGACATTTCTGTTAATGTTACGCTGGAGAATGTTATTATTAACGTTGCGGACAAAGAAAATCTCTGTGCATTTAGAATTGCGGATAATTCTATTGGCAATGTGAAAATAACGTTAGCAGGCAGCAATGAACTGACAAGCGGTCTGGGATGTGCCGGGCTGCAAAAGAACGGCAGCGAAGAGGGAATTGGGACGCTAACCATCGAAGGTTTAGGCTCATTGACCGTTACAGGCGGCGGCGGAGCGGGCATCGGTGGTGGAGATGGAGGTGGTGCTAAGAATATTATTATTAATGGTGGCGATATTACAGCACTGGCCGGAACTGGAAGTGGCGGCGGCGGCGCGGGTATCGGTGGCGGTAGCTGTAGTGTCGGCAGTAATATCACAATAAATGGCGGTATCGTAACAGCTACCGGATGTGCCGGGGGTGCTGGCATCGGCGGCGGCGGCGCAACCGGTAGGCGCGATATTGCACAGGTTGCCGGAATAGGCAATGATATTACGATCAATGGCGGTACTGTCACCGCTATAAGTGCCGATGACGGCGCAGGTATTGGTGGTGGTGGCAGTAACTATAATAATAGGTGGTATGGGGCCGAGGGTGGCGCAGGGCAAAACATCACCATTAGCGGCGGCACGGTCATAGCTCAAAGTACGTACGGCGGCGCAGGCATTGGCGGCGGCCGTGGCGGCGGCGGCAACTCTGGTGATAAACACAAAGGCGGAGACGGTACCCATATTATCATCAGCGGTGGTACCGTTACAGCAATAGGCGGGGTTTCATTGAATTACGGTGCTGCTGGAATCGGTGGTGGTTATGGCGATCTCGAAGGTGGCACTGGGAGTGACATCACCATCAGTGGTGCAAAGGTTACAGCCGAGGGCTCCGAAGGCGGCGCAGGTATCGGTGGCGGCGGTGACTGGGGCAAAGATAAAGGCGGCAGCGGAAACAACATTATCATAGATGAAGGTATAGTGTCAGCAAAAAGCAGTAGAGGCGCAGGAATCGGCGGAGGAGAGAGCGGTGCTGGAAGCAATATTGTCATCAACGGCGGCAGCGTTACGGCTGTCAGTGAAATCGGCGGCGCTGGCATCGGCGGCGGAGCTAAGGGTGATGGCATAGATATAGTAATTAATAGCGGCGAGGTCATCGCCACGGGCGGCACTTCCAAATGGTATGGTGGTGCAGGTATCGGCGGTGGGGGCTGTGCCAAAGGCAGCAATATAACTATTAACGGTGGAACGGTCACAGCTGAAGGGGTTGGCAGCGGCGCAGGTATCGGTGGCGGTGGCGGGGAAGAAGATGAATCAAAAAGCAATGGCGGTGATGGCGAAAATATCACCATAAATGGAGGATATATTAAAGCGATCGGCAAATACGTCGGCATTGGCGGCGGTAGCGTCGGTGGCGATGGCATTAATATTCTTATTAGAGGTGGTAAGCTAACAGCTTCTGGAAGCTACGTAGCTGTTGGTGATGGTTTAAATGGCGACAGTGTCGATGTGAAGATATCACCAACTGAAGTGCCGATATATGTTTGGGTAGGTGAAAGTTCTCTCGGAACACTGCTTGAAGGAAGCCCGTTCAACACTGAAACAGCATACAAAGGTACGGACAGTTATTTTCGATCTGCGGTATTTGAGGCTGTTACGAGCATAATGGACGTTCCACTTAAGACTGTGGCTGGAACTGATTTGACTCTTATGGGTACGGTTGAGCCCGCCGACGCGACGAACCAAACCATCATATGGAGCGTCAAAGATGCGGGTGACACTGGTGCCAGTATATCTGGAAATACGCTCACCGCTGCAACGCCAGGTACAATTGTTATAACAGCAACTATCGAGAATGGTTTGTTGGATGGCAGCTTCGCTCAGGATTTTGAGATATCAGTAGAACCGAACACTTCTGAAGATTTTATGGCTGCTATAAACGATGCGACAGCCATAGAGGACAACGCAGCTTTAACAAGCAATGGATCATTTTCATGGCTTTGGGTTGGATTGGTATTGGCATTAGCCATTATCACAACGTTATTAATTATTATCTTTATGAGGAAAAAACATAAGTCTATTACTCAGCCTCAAGAAACAGCCCGTTACTGCGCTAAGTGTGGAAATCCATGGACAGAAGGGAATACTTTTTGCCAGCGCTGTGGGGCTAAAAAAAATAATGACAACGAGCGATAGCGCCAAAATTTGTGTATTCTCCGAAAGTCAGATAATTTCAAGTGGTTCCGTAGGGCAAGGTTCATCCTTGCCCTATATCGTTACCGTGTCCAATATGCTTAACAAACCTACAAAAAATCAGACAAAAATCATAACTACTCTTGACAGAAATCGTTCTGCAAATACCATATAGTGTTTGCACCGAAATATAGGCGCAAAGTCATATTTGGAAAGATGAAAGCGGAGATAGGTAAGATACTACGTGAGTTATGCAACTGGAAACA
>Ga0265293_10005495_pt1 | contig 21096 bp, 19 predicted proteins | sample Munlanlewell138R_FD_192505 | JGI IMG/M metagenome (GOLD analysis project Ga0265293, IMG submission 192505) | Leachate microbial communities from a municipal landfill in Southern Ontario, Canada - Leachate well 138R | ecosystem: Engineered > Solid waste > Landfill > Unclassified | place: Canada... | reverse complement strand
GGCGAAGTCGGCTTCAGCGGTACCGTGGTCGGCTCGAGCTGGCCCGGGAGCATGGGCTACATGAGCGTGTACCTCGGTCCGGACCCGACCCAATTGGGGGCGTACAGGACCGTTTACCTGCTGCCCACAGGCGACTAGAACCCCCGAAAGCGCTTCCGGCCCAACTCGTGGGCCGGAAGCATGTCACCGGTGTCGCATTCGGACTTGTAGGTTTCAACTGCGCCAACGGGCGCGGCCAACTGGTGCAGCTTACTGCTGCTCGAACGCTCCGCGCGTGCAGGTGGTGTTAGCGCCTGGGCGCGGGAGGCCGCGCTGATCTAAGGTCAGCGGGTCGTCGGCCAGGTCCTGGCACTCAGCCAAGGGCACGTCGTCCAACTCTGCGCCCAGGGTTTCGAAAGGGGGCCTCATGGTGGCGGTCGGGCCGCCGTTGTCCTGCAGCGTGCCCAAGCTGATGGGCTGCCCCAAGGTGTCGCTGGTCGCTTCGGTCAAGTCGTTCGTAGGATCTACGGTGAACCAGTTGTAACCATCGGAGACGGCCCAGCCCGCGTACGAGTAGAGGTCGAATTGGCTCTCGGCAGCCGTATCGTTGTGCATCACGTTGTTCGCGACGATGTTCCCACGCAGTGTCATATCGCCGTACCTGGTGCCGATGCCGCCACCATACCCGGTCATTGACTCGTTGTTGGCAATGGTCGAGAAGCTGATGTGGCCCGTGACCCCGACGGTGCCTAGCCCTCCGTCGTAAGGGTTTGAGACCCAGATTCCGCCGCCGTTGCCGTGAGCCGAGTTGCCAGCTACGGTGCTGTTAAGCATGGCGAACGTGGGGCTGAAGGCTCCGCTCTCCACCTCCACTGCAATGGCGCCCCCGTCACCGTTCTGGGCATCGTTGCCGCTGAACGTGCTGCGAATGGCCGTGATACTGCCGCGCTGGGTGTCATCGTTTCGAGGTGCGGCTTCCGGCGTAACGGCTACCGCGAAGATGCCGCCGCCGCCCTTGGTGCCGTGGGCCGTGTTGTTTGCGATGGTGGAGTCGGTAATCTCGAGGACCTGAACATTGTAGATGCCCGCGCCGTTACCCGCTGCCGTGTTGCCCGTGATTTGGCTAGTCACGATGGTGAGGGTCTTGAGGTCTACATCGTCGATCTTGTAGTTACCGCCCGCCCAGCCACTGTAAATACCGCCGCCGTCGCCGCTAAGTGCCCTGTTGTTGCTCACCTGGGTGTTGCTCATTGACAGTATTCCGTCACTCAGGATGCCGCCGTACTGGTTGGCCTCGTTATCTACGATGTCCGTGTCATCGATGGTCATCCGGTAGTGGTTGCGGATCGCTCCGCCGCCTGAGGTCGCTGTGTTGCTCTCGAAATGCGAGCCGATGATCGTTGCGTTGCCGTAGTTCATGAACGCACCAGCACCACTGTTAGCGTGGTTGTCCTCGAACGTCGAGTTTTCGATCAGCACCTGCACGCGGTCGGAGGGCAGCGGGCTTCCTGAACCCGTCATGACGGCGCCGCCGTTGCTTGCTTGGTTCTCCGTGAATGTCGAATTCAGCAGCTCGGCCTTTGTCGCGTTATTCGCGTACACGGCGCCGCCACGGTCGCTTGCGCTGTTCAGCGCGAACCTCACGTTCGTAGCGGTCAAGCTACCGCCAGCCACGAAGATCGCGCCGCCGTGGCGGGCCCCGTTTTCTGAGAACAGGCTGTCGCTCACGGTCAGGTCAGCGTGTGAGCTGATCGCCCCACCGTCTGCGCCGCCGGGAGGGGTTCCGTCGACGAACGCAAGACGGCTCAGCGTTACTTCGTAGAGGTCCCCGCCTGCGTTCTGCGGCACGTACGCCAAGCGCGTGGTTACTCCGGTGGCTGGAGTGAGAGTCACCCAGTTGGCGGGCTCCGCCAACCCTTCGATGTTCAGAGACTGACCGATGACGAGCTCATCCTGAAGTTCGATGATCACCTGGGATCCACCAGCTGCAGCCGGATCGAACGTAATGGTTTGCCCCTCGACGCGCGGGTGTTCTATCAGGTACCGGAGCGATCCTTGTTGCGGATCTGCGACGTCATCGCTCGTATTCGTAACTACCGGGAGGAGGTCCACGGCCACTGCAACGTTGTGTTCCAACGCCTGCCCTTGGATGTTGCCGGTCACGCTGAACAGGAACTCGTTGGCTCCGAACTCAGCCGCGGTGTCCGTGGCGACCGTGCTGATGCTGCTCGCTGCAGCGCCAGTCCATGGGCCCGTGAGGGAGAGATCCCAGCCTGCCGGCGCGGTAAGCGTGACGTCCACGTCGGTGAGGTCCGGGTGAAGGTCGGTCAGCGTGGCAGTGAACTCGGTGCTGCCGTCGAGCGATAGCAAGGCGGCGTCGGCGGCCGCGTCGAACGCGAACGCACGCGCGTAAGCGAAGGAAGCGCTGGAAGCGCCGCCGATAGTTACGGCGACCTCCACCGTACGTTCGCTGACTACATAGAACTCGCCCGCCGGTGCGGCCACGAGCGTGTAGTCGCCAGGCGCGAGGTTTTCGAGGGTGGCGGAGGCGGTGATTGTGGAGCTGAAACCGCTCGGGCCGCTCACCTGGATGTTTGCTCCGCTGGTTAGGCCGGACACGGTTACCTGGATCGAGCCGGTCTGCGCCCCAGGCGCAGGTGAGCAGGCCGCCAGAACGAGCACTGCAGCCAAAAGCAGGGAGTAGAGAAAACGTTTAGGCCACCGGCGGGAGCCGCGCCCTTCGACTGGACCGTTCACCATTGAGGTCTCCTTCTGTCATGGGACCGGACGCCCACCAAGCGTGGCGGTGCGTTCGGTTCATGAGGCAACCTATTGGGAGTGGCGTCAAAGGGCCGTCAAATAGTGCCCGGGTGTGAATTCCCTCTCATTCGCGGGGAGGGGTTACTCAGACCTTCGGAAGGCCCGTCAATGACCTTGGCGCCCGACCTTGCCTGTTTCGGCCACCTATCGGGCCCCCTCCGGTGCCAGCTGCGGTCGGTCGCTGTGATCCACTTGACTGGGTATGCCGGTGGCGTCCAGCACCTCTTGTTCGTCCAGCGACTCTTGCTCCATGAGGGCGGCCGCCAGTTTCTCGAGTTCCTCGCGGTGCTTGGTCAGTAGGTCGAGGGCTTCCTGGTAGCACTCCTCGATGATCTGGCGGGTGGCCTGGTCCACGCGTTCTAGTGTTGCCTGGCTGAATCCCTGGGATACGCCCGTTTGCTGACCACCGAGGTACTGGCCGCCCTCAGCCGCGAGCGATACGGGGCCGATGGCTTCGCTCATGCCCCAGCGCGTGACCATGCCCTGAGCCATGCGGGTCACTTGCTGCAGGTCGTTCTCGGCGCCTGTGGTGCGGTCGCCGTACACGATCTCTTCCGCGGCGCGGCCGCCGAGCGCGCCCACTATGCGGCCGCGCAGGTACGCCTCGGAGTAGTTGTAACGGTCGTCCTCCGGCCGCTGGTAGGTAACGCCGAGCGACTGCCCGCGCGGGGTGATGGTCACGCGCGAGACCGGGTCGGCGCCGGGCACCACCAGGCCGAGGATGGCGTGGCCCGCCTCGTGGTAGGCGACGCGTTCGCGGTCCTCACGCTTGAGGAGCAACTTGCGCTCGGGGCCGAGGATGATCTTCTCGAGCGAGTCTGCGAAGTCGCGCTGGTTGATCTGGTCCTGGCCCTTGCGGGCGGCGAGGATGGCAGCCTCGTTAACGAGGTTGCGCAGGTCGGCGCCCACCAGCCCGGGGGTCATACTGGCTATGGCCATGAGGTCCACGTCGGGACCCAGCGGCACCTCGCGGGTGTGCACCTCGAGGATGGCCTTGCGGCCGATCTTGTCGGGCGGTTGCACGGTCACGCGGCGGTCGAAGCGACCGGCGCGGAGCAGCGCGGCGTCCAGGACCTCGGGCATGTTGGTGGCGGCCAGCACTATGACGCCTTCCTTGGTGCTGAAACCGTCCATCTCGGTAAGGATCTGGTTGAGGGTCTGCTCTTGTTCGCTGCTACCGCCGCCGTAAACGTTCTGGCCGCGCTTACGGCCAATAGCGTCGAGCTCGTCTATGAAGATGATGGACGGGGCCGCTTCGCGCGCATCCTTGAAGAGGTCACGCACGCGGCTGGCGCCCACGCCCACGATCATCTCCACGAACTCACTGGCGTTCATGCTGAAGAACGGCACACCCGCTTCGCCGGCTACGGCTTTGGCGAGTAGGGTCTTGCCGGTACCGGGTTGGCCCACGAGTAGCACGCCTTTGGGGGCGGCGCCGCCGAGGCGCGTGTACTTGTCGGGGTTCTTGAGGAAGTCGACTATCTCTACTAGCTCGTTCTCGGCTTCGTCGATGCCAGCTACGTCTTCGAAGGTGACCTTCTCTTCGCTCTCGTCGTAGCGTTTGGCTTTGCTCTTACCCATGCCGAACATGTTGCCCATGCCGCCGGCGCTAGACATGCGGCGCGAGAGCCAGATGAACAGACCGATCATGAGGAGCGCGGGGCCGAAGGAGAACAGGAACGTCATGAGCGGGCTGCGGACTTCCTGCAGCGATTCGGCGTTGATCTCTACGCCGTTCTCGATCAGCAACGTTTCCAGGCCCGGGTCCAGGAACGACGGCAGGGTGGTGGAGAAGCGTTCGATGAGCACGGGCTCGGCGTCGGCAGGGTCAACGTCTGGCGGTAGAGGCAGCGTGATCGGGGTCTCGAAGTCGCCGTACATGGTGTCGGCCTTGGTTGCCACCGACACGATGTTGCCAGCCTCGGCCTGTTGGCGGAAGACGTTGTAAGGGACCTCGACCGGCGCCGTGGGGGAGGGGAAGAACAGGTTAACGATGAGGTAGTTGACGACGAACATGACCGCCATGAACGCCAGCCACGAGCCGCACCCCAGTGGGCGGGTGGCGGGCACGCGCGGCCGTTCGTCAGGCGTGGTGGTGCGTTGCCTAGGATGCTCGCCTCGCTGGTCAGCCATTTACCCCTCCGCAGGCGTCACAGCTTGAGCGTGACGGCGTTTTGAGACAACTGTAGCAAGTGGCCACAGGAACGACATTCTGAGGGTGTCTCGTGCGTCTGATTATCGCTTAGTGCTAAGCAGCACCTTACCCGCAGCCACGTCGCCGCGAAGGATGGCGCGGATGAGTTCCTTCGGCCGCGAATCGCGCTGCGCCGCCGCTCTTAGCGGTATCCAGAGGGGCATGTAGCTGCCGCGTTTGGAGTCTACCGCGCTGCTCATCTCCTCGCCCGTGCCGGTGCCGAACTCGCCGCCTGCCACGTGCGCCAGGAAGAACTTCTGGCGGGCGCCCTTGAACGCGAGGTCCGCGACCAGGCGGCCCAACTCAACGTCGAGGCCGAGCTCCTCCTTGGCCTCGCGAACGGCGGCTTGTTCGTAGGTTTCGCCGGGGTCCACGCCGCCGCCGGGGAAGAGGTAGTAGATGCGGCCCTCGCGGTTGCGTTCTATTAGGCAGACGTTCTCGCCGTCCAGCAGAACGAGGGCGGCGCGGTCCTTCGAGCGTTTGGGTCGCCGGTCGCGCTTGGGCGTCATGACGCCACTACGACGGCCTCGCGCTTGGGTGGGTTCTCAAGAACGAAGAACGCGAGGGCCCCGATCAGGCCCACCACGGCCAGGGCGCCGAAGCCCCAGGCGTAGCCACCCGTGCTGTCGGCCAGCAGCCCCACGGTCAGCGGGCCCAGCACGGAACCGACGGTGACGATGAGCGACGAGAAGCCCATGACCATGGCGAAGGCGGCGCGTCCGAAGTAGTCGGCACGCAGCGCCGACATCAGGGGTCCGCGGATGCCCCAGGCCAAACCGTGCATTACGGCTGCCAGTAAGGCCCCCGTGTAGGTGGGCATGAAGGTGAGAGCCACCATGGCCCCGGCGTGCAGCAGCATGCCCGAGCCGGCTACCAGACGCTTGTCGAGCCGGTCGCCCAGCACGCCCCCGGCGCCCTGGCCCACCATGGAGCAGATGGTCATGATCATCAGCAGCGTGGCGCCGGCGGTGACGCTGATGCCGATGATCTCCTGAGCGAAGATTACGAAGTGCACGCCCACGGCAGACACGATGGCGAGGGCGTTCGAGTGCCCGATCGACATGAGCCAGAAAGCGCGGGAGCGCAGGACCTCGCGGGCCTTGAACGCGGGCGCCTTGGCTTCGGCCCCGTCCGCGGTTGCGGTGCCGCGCTTGGGTCCAGCGTCGGTGTCAGCTTGCTTGCTCGCCGGGTGCGGGTCGCCGTCGGGTCGCAGCCCCACCGACTCGGGCTCGTTGATGAGGATGCGGCCCAGCGGGATCATCGCCGCCAGGAAGAGGATGCCGGAGCCTATCGTCACGCCGCGCCAACCATAGGTCACGAGCAGCGACGCCAGCACGGGCGCCGTGAGGCTGCCGATGCTCATGCCTAAGCCAGCTAGCGCCATGGCGGTGGCCCGGCGCCGCTCGAACCAGTTGACCAGGATGGTCATCATGGAGAGGATGCCCGCGAAGCTGGCGCCTATAGCCATGACGAGGAACGCCGCCAGGAAGGTGCCGAAGCCGGTGGTGAAACCTAGAGCGATCATGGAGAGGCCCATCAGCGCCATACCGACCATGACCATGCGGTTGGGGCCGAACCGGCTGATGAGCCAACCGTTGATGGGGCCTAGGAGCCCGCTCTCGGTGCGTTGCAGCGAGTGTATTAGCGAGATGGTGGTGCGGCTCCAGCCGAACTCGGCCATCCAGAATGGCGCGTAGATGCCGAACGCACCGAAGAACAGTGCGGATTGCAGGCCCTGCGCGATCATGGCGCCTGAAACGACCCACCAGCCGCGGAAGATGGAGCGGCTGGAGGTAAGCAGTTGCGTCACAAGCTCTAACTTACCCGGTTCATAGGCGGCTGGCTAATTACTGGCATGCAGCCCCGGAAACCTTCCCGTGGTTGGGCCGTGCTATTTTCGGGTTCGGCCGCTAGGGCCCCGGACGAGATGCAACGTACCCGGTAACGACAAGACGTTGCTCAAGGAGGGTTCCTATGGCATGGTTCGTTCTCATCACATCTGGCATGTTCGAAGCGGTTTGGGCCGTGGCGCTCGGCAAGTCCGAAGGGTTCACTAAGTTGGTTCCGTCGCTGGTCTTCGCTGGCGCCCTCGTGATCAGCATGGGCGGCTTGGCGTACGCCATGAAGACGCTGCCCACCGGCACGTCGTACGCCATCTGGGTGGCAGTGGGTGCGTCACTTGCCGTTATTTATGGCATGGTCACCGGCACCGAAGCCGTATCGCTGGCCAAGGTGCTGTTGCTGGCCGGGCTCATCGGGTGCGTGGTGGGGCTCAAACTGGTTAGTTGAGCCTATCAAACGAACAGTGTAAACTGTCATATGGAAGGAGAACCGGTATGCCCACCACCGAAACAGTAGGTGGTACGCGAATCTGGTCGCCATTGGACGGTGTTCAGGCTCCCGACCTAGGTGCACGAACGTTGGCGCGGCTTCTGCGGAGCAAAGACATTAGCCTGGCCAGCGCCAGTCGCCGCATCGAGGAGGGGCTGCCGTTCCGTCTGTTCAGCGAGCTCGCTGAACAGCTTGGCCTGACGCACGCTAGCCTGGCCAGTTACCTGCGCATAAGTGAGAGCACCCTGTACAGGCGCAAGGCGGCCGGACGCTTTGATCCCACTGAGAGCGACCGACTGTGGCGCTACCTCGTCCTGTACGGCCGAGCCGTAGATGTGCTGGAGAGCGAAGCGGAGGCTGTGGAGTGGCTCTCGGCGCCCTTGCCATCCCTCGGCGACTCTTCGCCGCTCGCAGTAACACGCGATGGCCCTGGCGCCACCCGGGCTCTGGCGGTTCTCGGGCGCATAGAACACGGCGTGTTCGGGTGATGAACCCGGCGCCGGCGGCCTCTGCTGGCGGGTGGTCGCCGGCGTGAAGGGCTGGCGCATCGTCAAGCGCTCACTGGCGGAGCGTGCGTTCACTGGCGAAGGTGCTCGCCTCTACGGAGGCCGCTGGAATTCCCCGGGAAAGGCGGTCGTCTACCTGGGCGGGTCCCCCGGCATCGCCGCCCTAGAAGTGCTGGTGCATAATGCGCGGCCAGCACTGTTGAGAACTGCGTTCGTGATCATAGAGGTCACGCTTCCGCCGGGTTCTGTTCTTGACCTGGACGTGACCAACCTACCGCGCGGCTGGAACAATCCGAACGACCACTCGCTCGCGGCAGCGATAGGCGACGCTTGGTTGGATAGTGGCGACAGCTTGGCGCTGCGGGTGCCTTCCGCCGTCCTGCCGCTAGAACGCAATCTGGTGGTCAACGTTCAGCACCCGCTATTCGGGGAGGTCACCACCGCGGAGCCGCAGGCGTTCGATTTCGACCCGCGGCTGCGGTAGGTCTTCGGTTCAGTAACCCTTCCCGTACCTCTTGTTATGCGGGTGCGCGCTTACGGCCATGCGGCGGAAGGGTCGGACCGGCTTGAGTATGTTGCGGCATTGCGGGTTCACGCAGCCGGGGCAGCGCAGACCGTACTGGCTGCTGCACGCCTCACCGCTACTTAAGTGTTCGTGCACTATGGCCGCCATGGCGTCCAGGAACTGCGGCAGGTCGTTCAGCGCCGGGGCGCGCTTGTACTCGGCTATTCCCGACTTCTCGGCTAACTCGCCGTACTCGATGTCGAGCTCGTGCAGCGTCTCTATATGGTCGGACGTGAAAGCGATCGGCACTACCAGCACGTGCCTGCGCTTCTTGGCGCCCAACTCCTCAACGACCGATTCGGTGGAGGGCCCGAGCCACGGCACGGGACCCACCTCGGACTGGTAGCTGAGCAGGTGCTCATTGCTGCCACCTAGGCGCTTGAGAACCTCGTGCACGCTGGCGCCGATCTCGAGCGGGTAGGCGTCGCCACGGTTAACTATGCTCATGGGCAGGCTGTGCGCGCTGAAGACTATCAGTACGTCGTCACGGTCCGCGGGCGCGAACTGCTCGAGCCCCTGCCGCACGGTGGTGGTCATGGCGTCGATGAACAGCTCGTGCGTGGGCCAGCGGTCGATTACGCTCCAGTCGAACGCGTCTTGCAGGCCCACCCGCCTAGCCGCGCGCCACAGCTCGTTCAGGCTGCTGCCCGTGGTGGCGCAGCTGAACTGCGCGTACTGCGTGAACGCCACGGCGCGCTTCACCCCGTCGGCCGCCATCTGCTTCAGGGCCGTCTCGCTGGAGGGTTCGCCGTAGCGGAACGCTACGTAATGCTTGTGTGGCGCCGTTTCGGGGGAGAGCTCGTCGAGCCGCGCGCACATCTCGCGCCCCTGCAGGTTGGTCCACTCGAGGATGGGGCTGCCGCCACCGATGTCGGAGTAATTGCGCTGCACCGCCGCCGTGCGGCGTTTGGCTATGAAGGGTCCCAGCAAGTCCTGCATGGGGAGTTGGATGATCTCACGGTCGGCGAAAAGTTCTTCCAGGAACGGACCGACCTCGTCAAGGGATTTTGGACCGCCGAGATTGAGCATCACGACGCCTGTCGGAGCACGTGTCATGGGAGGAAGGCTAACTAGAGCCGGCCTCCCAAGAGTCACACAAGTGTCACGCGGCCGATTGCGCGCGTCAGTTCTGTGCTTGCGGAGTGAACCGGTAACCCACGCCCCACACGGTGTGGAAGTAGACGGGGTTGCTAGGGTCGGGCTCGAAGTGCCTGCGCAGGCGCACCACGAAGTTGTCGACAGTGCGGCTGCTCGGGTAACGGCCCATGCCCCACACGCTGTCGAGGATCTCGTCGCGGCTCACGACCTCGCCGGCGCGGCGTGCCAGCAGGCTCAGGATGCCGATCTCGCGTTCGCTCAGCTCCACCGTCTTGCCGGCCGCGGTTTGCGCCGTCCACGAGCGCAGGTCCACGCTGTTCCCGCCGAACACCAGGCGCGAATCGGCGGCTCTCAGCGCGCCGGTCCTCCCTAGTAGCTTGCGCACCCGCAGCAGGAACTCGGGTAGGTGGAACGGTTTGGCTAGGTAGTCGTCGCCGCCGGCTTCCAACCCCTCAACGCGCTCCTCGGGTCTGCCCTTGGCCGACAGGAACAGCACCGGAGTGTCGTCACCCTCAGCGCGCTTCTCGCGGCAGAGGGTGTATCCGTCCTTGTGTGGCAGCATGACGTCCAGCACCACCAGGTCGGGCTTCTCGGCGCGCCACAGCGTAGCTGCGGCAAGCCCGTCCGCGGCGTGCTTCACCTCGTGCCCCTCGGCTTCGAGGTTATCGGCAAGGACGGCGGCCAGGGCCGCTTCGTCCTCAACTATCAGTACCCGGGCACTCGTCAATCCATCGCTCCTGCTGTAGCCGGCGCGGCTACGTACTCGCTGGCGTCTAGCAGCGGCAGCAAGATTGTAATCAGCGTGCCACCACCGGCGCCATCCTCAATGCCCACCCGGCCACCTAGGGCCTCAACAGCGCGGCGCACCAGGTACAAGCCCAGACCTAGACCGGGGGAGGTCCGGGTGAGTTCGCTACCTACGCGGTAGAAGCGGTCCAGCACGTTCTCGCGCTCGTTCTCTGGGATGCCGGTGCCCTGATCCTCGACGCTGAGGCTTGCCCACTTGCCTTCGCGTGCAACCTTCACCTTGACCCTCTTGGCAGCGCCTGGTGAGTACTTGATCGCGTTATCAATCAGGTTATCCAGCATGAGAGTCACTTCCTCGGTGGATACGTTCACGACAGTGGGCACGATGGCGGGTTCGAGTTCCAACTGCGCCCCGCGCGCCTCCAGCACAGGGCGCGCCTGCGCGAGGATTTCGACCACCAGCGAACCAAGGTCATACCGCTGCCTGGTTACTGGTGGGGCGTCTGCCTCGAGGCGAGCGGTGGCCAAGACCTGCTGGCCAGTGTGATCGAGCCGATCCACCTCGGCGCTCATGCGGCCCAGGTACTCTTGCAGCTTCTCCGCCTTCAGTTCGCGTAGCTGAATGGTCTCGATCAGCAACCTGAGCGTACTGAGTGGAGTCTTGTACTCGTGCCCGATAGCGTCCAGGAAGTTGCTCTGGCGGCGCTTCAGCTCGCGCTCCAGGCGCAGGTTCCTGGCGATGATGAAGAGGCCTAGCATGACCACGAGCACGAAGAACGGGCCCTCGAACGCGAACATGCGGACCACGCTGCGGTGCTCGGCCATGTACTCCTCGAGCGCTTGTTCGTTCAGGAGCACCGTTCCGGTGGCCTGGTCGAGCCGCAGGCGGGGCTGTTCGGCCAGCAGGTTCTGTACTTCGGCCTCGGCTCCCTGGTCGAGCAGCGCGTTGAGCGTGATCGCCTCGCGTTCTAGGCCAGTCACCGTAGCTTGGCTCACCTGTTCCACGAACTGAGCTTGGAAGTAGATCCACCAGGCCATCTGGGCTGTGACGAAGGCGATGATCACGCCGAACGCAACGCGCGTGGCGCCGCGTGAGGTGAGGAAGCGACGCTTCACGTTAGAAGCCCACTGTTCAAGCCGACCCCATAGTGCCCCGCAGCTGGCGGAGTGCGCTCGGCAGTACTTATGGGTAACCTGAGTGCGGATGTACTTAAGGAGATGGTCATGCGGGCGTTCCTGAGCCAGCTTAGCGCCCCGCTCGCGGTAGGCGCTGGGCTCGCGCTACTACTAAAACTTGCCGAAGTGTTCGTAGGTTTACCACCGGCCGTTCGCTTCTTCGGAGGAGGCGGGCTGATAGTGATCGGTGGGGCGCTCTCGAGTGGAGCTTCGGGTTCGGCCTTGGTAGACAAGGGACGGGTGCGCGGCCTGACGGAGTCCGACATCAAAGAGCACGTCGATACCCGGCGCGGCAACCTGGCGGCGGGGACCAAGCTCATCATCATTGGAGCGATGCTCATGTTGTCGCAGGTGTTCTTTTGAGCGGGTACTCCACCTAACGGAAATCACGGAAGGGAGATTTCTCCTCCTGGAGTCTGAGCCAAGCATGCTCAGCGGGGGCGCCCGCTTGAGCGCCCCAACAACGCAAGCCCCAGCCCTCTGGGTAAAGGCCGATGTGACCCTCTCTCATAACGAGATGCGCTAGCGTGAACGCATGTCGTTCCGATGGCGCTTCCTCATAACTGCCTTAGGTCTATTGACCGCCCTTTCGTTCACGTTCGCGCAGCGGCAACTCACCGACCTGCTGCCGGACACCACCGTGCTGGCGGTGGAACTTACGCCCCAACAGTTCGATCCCACCGTTCTGCACGGCACATTCGCGGAACTCGATACCACCGAGGCAGAGCGCGTGTGGGGCGAGTACGAGAAGTTGTTGAGCGGTTTCGTGGGTTCGTCCCCGTTCGAGTCGAGCTCTGTCATGCAGGAGTTCGAAGCGTTCCGGGAGGACTTCGTAGCAGAGTGCCCAGCGCTCTGGAACGCGCTCGAGGCCGCCGTGGCTCGTGAATGGTCCGCCGCGTTCGGCGTCAGCGTCTCGCGCTTCGATCCGGAACCCGACCTGTTGTTCATCACGCGGGCAGCCAGCCGCTCGCTCAGCGCGCAAGTGCTGGCGGGGGCCATTACCTGCTTCGATGGCCGCCGCTTCGCTATGGAAGGTTCCTCGCCCATCTACCTGTTCGCGGACGGCAGCGAGGTTCCACTGCTGGTAGCCGAGGCGGGCGGGGCGCTGGTTGCTTCGTCCGATCCTGACCTCCTGCGCGGCACCATCAGGCGCGCCAACGGCTCCGGCGAAGCTGCGCTCTCTGACACCCGCATCGCCAGCTACTCCAACCAGCTCGAGCCCGCCGGCATGAAGGTGACCCTCAACCTCGCGGCGGTGGCCGACGCGCTGGCTTTCATGCGCGGCTCCGTGCCGCCCGAGGCGCTGGCGCTGTTCGACAGGCTCGGCACGACCCTACGCGTGGTCAACGGTGTTGCGTGGGCCGTGAGCGTCGACCAGGACGGCTTCGTCGTGAACTCAGTTTCCGCCTGGGACGCCGCGTTGGCCGAGTCCAGCGGCGAGGAGGCTCTGCTGGCGCTGCTGTCGTGCACCGAGTGCGAACTGCCCAACGCTTCCTTCCCGGTGCACACCGTGGCGGTCGAAGCCGGAGCGTTCCCGCTCAACGCGTTCGTGGACTGGGTAGATACTTGGTTCGCCGACCTGGCTGAGGCCGGTGTGCTGGGCGCCGATGGCGACCACAGCGTGCGCGGCGCGTTCGCTGCGGCCACCGGGGTTGACCTCGGCGTGGCCCTGCTCGATTGGCTGGACGGTTCCTTCCAGAGCTACACCACGGGGGTGTACGACACGGATCTGGCTAACTGGCTCATGGGCCTGCCTACAGTCACCACGGTTCGGGTTACCTCCGAGGAAGCAGCCTGGCGGGGGGTTCGCTCATGGCTCGAGATCGCCGAGAACGTGAGCGATATGGCTAGCCGCATGGCGAACCCCTACGGTTCGGCCGATACCTTCCGCGGTTTCGATCAGGCCATCGCCGTGCAGGAGCTCGAGTACCAAGGGGTCGATTACCTGCGGGTGCGCGCGGCTCCTAACCTCGATGTCGGCGTGGCGGTAGTCAACGACCACCTAGTCGTTGCTTCGCCCGTCGGGGCTCTCTTCCAAGCCATCGATGGCGGGCGGCTCGGGTTGCCGATCATCGACCGCGCGGCTCGCATCACCGACATCGCCGGCATCGGTAACGCCGCCGGCGCTAACGGCAAACTCGTGGGCTACTCGGTCATCGCCACCCCAGCGTTCCTGGAGGGTCTCGGGCGCGTGGCCGAGTTGGCTTCCAGCGGCATCGCCACGGGCCTATGGCTTGGTGGTATAGGCGCCGCCGAAGAGTTGCCGGCGGGCTCGAACCTCGTGCCACCGAGCTACGCCGACGCGCTGGTCCTCACCGACGTCCTGGTCGATGCACTCGAGCTGATGACTGGCAAGTTCGGTATGGCTTCAGGGACGGCAGTTATCGACAACGACGCGCGCTGGTCCACCTGGCGGTTGCCGCTGAACCGGTAACACCCGCCCCGAACAGGCGGACTAGCTCAAACGAAAACACTCGGGCGGCCCGTAACGGGCCGCCCGCTTCAGTTCACCAGAGTTGGCCTGCCAGGCTCAGACGTGCCCGAACTTCTCGAGCATCTCCTGCGTGGTCATGCCCTGTTCGGCTAGCTTGCGGGCCTCTTCCTCCATGCGCACTATTGCCTCGGCGCGCTCCAGGATGCGGATCGCATGCTCGGCGGCTATGACCACCACGCCGTCCTCGTCGCCGAACACGAAGTCGTCCTTCGCGACCGTGATGGTGTCGCCCAGGGCACCGCGGATGGTGACGGGTTCGCCGTGGGTGCGCACGCGCCATCTACCGACGGACTGGACGGGGCTCACGTAACGAGCGAACACCGGGAAGCCGGTGGCGGAGATGACCGACACGTCGCGGAAGCCGCCGTCGACCACCGCGCCGTGGCAGCCGCGCTTCTGCATGTTGGCGGCAATGAGGTCGCCGAAGAGGCAGATGCCAGCGGCGTCGGTGCCGGCCCACACGGTCACGCTGCCTGCGGGCAGCTCGTCCACCACTTGCAGCTTCAGGCGGTCGGCGCCCTTCTCGTTAACCATGCGCCCCTCTATGGGGTAGGCCCAGCCGGCCACCACTTGGCGCTCCTCGGTGCGGCGCACGATGCCGTTGTCGAGCGCCGTTACGGGCCACTCCAGCTCGTCGTACACGTCGCAGATGGTGGCGGTGTTGAGGGTGAGGAAACGCTCGCGGATCTGTTCACGGTCGTGGTCGGTCACGGAGAGTCCTTTCAGTTGCCCGGCTGCAGGTCGAGCCCCACCAGCACCGGGTCGTGGTCCGAGGAGCGGTACGGGTCGGGTGCGTAGAAGGCGGCTTGGGGCGCCTTCTTGAACGACATGTCGTAGTCGAGGATATCGGGCTCGTCGGCGTTGATGTGCCAGGCGGTGGCGCCCGTTACCTGCGGGGTGAGGGTGGAGCTCGCCACGGCGTAGTCGAGGTAGCCCACCATGCCGTCGAACACGAATGTGTAAGCGTCCGGACCCACGAACTCGGCCAGCAGGTCGGTGTAGTCGTCGCGGGTGCCGGGCACGCCGTCGGGTCCGGCCAGTAGCGCCAGCGTCGGTTCCTCCTGGGAGTACGAGTTGAGGTCGCCCACTATGAGGTAGTCGGGGTCGCCGGAGCCGGTAGGGTCGGTCGCCAGCCAGCGCAGCAGCTCCTGCACCGCCAGCGTGCGTGACTGGTTGCAGTTGCCCTGCAGGCCGCCCTCGGGCCGCTCGCCACAGGCCGAGCCCTTGCTCTTCAGGTGATTCACCACCATGGTGAAGCGCCCACCGTTCTCGTCCTCGAACGTTTGCGCTAGCGCGGCGCGGTTGCGCTCCTCGCCGGTGCCTACGGGGTCGAGGAACGCCCGCGTGTTCAGCACCGCCGGTCGACCGACGGGGGTGAGGACCGCCGGCTGGTAGATGAGGGCTACCTTGATGGCGTCGTTGCCTACAGGGCCGCCGCTGTCTACGTACGCGTAGGCGCCTATGCCGGCGGCGCCGTTCAGGCCCGCCACCAGCTCAGCCACCGCGGCGTGGTCGCCGTCGTTCTCTATCTCCATCAGGCCCACCGCGTGTGCGTCCAGCGCGTGCAGGGCGTTCACGAGCTTGGCCCACTGGCGCTGCTGCTCGGCTGCATTGTCGGCGCCGCGGCACTCGTCGTTGCCTCGCGGGCCGCACACGTTGCCCTGATTGGTGGTGTGACCGAAGTAGTTCAGCACGTTGAACGCCGCGGCCCTGACGGTGCCACCCACTTCGTCCGGCGTTTCGGGCCGTGGATTGGCGCGCACGTACTCGGCGCCCAGCACCGGCTGCACGCGGAAGGTGTCGAAGCGGTAGTCGAGCACGCCGGTGAGGTTCTTGAGCACGTCGCCACCGCGGAAAGTGTGGTTGGCACTAAATAGGCCGCCGTCCGGGTGCCGGCTGATGGCGGGGTTCTGATCGCTGATGCCGTCGTCGAGCGTTATGCGGTTGAGGGGCATGGCTGCCATGGCCGCAGCGGCCCGTGGGTCGTCATGCGCGTACTCGTGCGTGGGCTGGTACACGCGCGCGCGGCCCTCGCCCGGCCAAGCGAGCACGATCTCGCCGAAGCGGTCGTAATTGAAGTACTCGCTGATGACCAGCTCCTGCGGGAAGGTCACGAGCATGCCCTCGTAGGCCTCCAACGCGTCGACGCTCTCGAGCGGGAACTCGATGACGGCGGGGGAGGGGAGCGGCTGATCGTTATCGCAGATCACCACGTCCGAGGGCCGGCCGAGTTGGGTGATGAAGCCGGTCTCCAGTACGGTGCCGGTAACGCGCAGCAGGTCGCCTAGGCGCACGTCGGTGCGTGAATCCGCCACGTAGATGCCCTCGGAAGTCCGTGGGTCGCTGTCCGCGTCGTGATCCTCTTCCTGCACGAAGTAGCCGCCGAGGTTGGTGCCGAAGCGGTCGCCGTCGCCGCTTTGGAAGTCGCCCACAACTATCCCCTCGACCGTGAGAGTGTCGCCAATGAGCGGAGAGCGGTTGCCCGTTCCCTGGACCTGATGGATGGGCGTAGCTGGCGCACCACAGATACCTAAGTTGACCTGTTGTTCGGGGCGTTCCCGAGACGATTGCTGCGCTTGCGTTGAGGTCACCGAACTGGTGGTCGCCTGCGAGGAAGAGTTGGCAGTGTCGGTGCTGCGGAGACAGCCTCCAAGCAGGAGCGCCAAGAGTAGGAGAGAGAGCAGTCTGGCCATGTTCACCTCAAGTATCCGGCTGATTCCCGGTCGCGCGGTTTACGGCGCAGGTATGAGCCAAACGTACTACGTGCACTGGTGGCGGGTGCTGCATGGCGGTCGGAGGAATCTTGGGCGCTACTAGGCACATGCACTTGTTCTAGAGCAACTAGAACTATATGATGGGTTCATGCTCATCCAGATAGACACGGCCTCAGCCGAGCCGCTCTACGCGCAGATCGTGCGCGCTGTGCGCCAGGGAGTTGCCCGTGGCGAGATCCGAGCTGGCGACCGACTGCCGGCCGCGCGCGACCTGGCACTCTCGCTCGACGTGAACATGCACACCGTCCTTAGAGCCTACGGCGAGCTCCGCGACGCCGGCGACATCGAGCTCCGCCGCGGCAGGGGAGCCACCGTGGTGGCCCGTCCGAAGGCGGATTCAAAAGTATCGAAAGCAGTCGAACAGCTACTCGAAGTAGCGCGCCAGAGCGGCGTGAGCCTGGAACAACTACATGAAGCGCTGGACGAAGGAGCCGACCGATGACCCTCAAGACCCCCGCCCCAGACAAAGTTCGCCGCCAGGCCGAGAAGCGCCTCCGCAGCAGGCATCTCCTGGTCACGATCTCTGTGACCGCTCTCGCGGTTCTTGCGTACGTGCTCACCCTGCTGCTCACCGCCGGCCGCCTGCCGGACACCATGGCTACGCACTTCGGTGTCGGCGGCCAACCGGACGAGTTCATGCGCACCTGGGTGGCGCTGCTCTTCCAGGGTGCCGTGGTGGTCTTCCTGCCTGTTGCCCTGCTGGTAACGTTTGGCTTCGCTAACTGGTGGAAAGGGGAGTACGCTCGTGCGCTCTCGGCCATGATCTCCGGGCTCTGCGCCGGACTTGCCACCATGTTCGTGGTGCTAACCGTGGCCCACGTGGGCGTGGCGGAGCCCGCCGAGGTGCAACTCACTTGGCAGATGGGGCTCATCATGCTCGGCGTGGGCGTAGCGGTGGCCATGCTCGTCATGTTCCTGCTGCCCCCGTCGTTGCCTCGCCCGGAACCAACGCCCGTGGTGCCGGTGGAAATCGCTCCGAACTACAGGGTCTCGTGGTTCGGCAAGGCGCGCATGGGGCAGACGTTCGTGGTCACAATGGCGGCAGCCACGCTGCTGGTGGTGGCCGCTACGATCGTTTCCAACATCTGGTGGATGTGGTTGATCGTCCTGCTGCTGATCCTGCTGATGGCGGGACTCAGCAGCTTCGACGTCGTAGTGGACTCGCGCGGAATCCGCTGGCGCGGCTCCCTCGGCTTGCCGCGTGGCACGGCGCGGCTTAAGGACATTACGAACGTCAGCGTAATAGAGGTGAGCCCCGGCGATTTCGGTGGCTACGGCGTGCGCATGATGCCTGGGCGCATCGGGCTCATCACCCGCAACGGGCACGCGCTGCGCGTGGTGCACGGCAACCGCGAACTGGTGATAACCGTGGACGACGCAGAGGTGGCGGCCGGTGTGCTGGAAGGCTGGCGCGTGAAGGGCGGAGGCGCAAGCGGCTGAACGCTGCCAGCGGCCGAGGCCGAGCACGCAGTGTGTTCGGGGGTTATTCTTGGGCGCAAGAGTGCCAACCGTGATCCAGGACCTCCGCCCATGACCCCATCCACCATCGAGATCGTGGGCGCCATCCTCTTCGGCGTCGCAATCGTTCACACCTTCTCTGCCAGCGTGCTGGCCAGGCTCGAGACGCGCTTCCCCCGACACGCAGGTGTGTGGCACCTTCTAAGCGAGGTGGAGGTGGTCTTCGGCTTCTGGGCCATGATCCTGGTGCTCACTATGGCCTTCACGGACGGCGCGGCAGCCGCCACCCAGTACGTGGACACCCGTAACTTCACGGAGCCCATGTTCGTGTTCGCCATCATGGTCATCGCCGGCACGCGGCCCATCATCCAGACGGCTATGACCCTGGTCCGGTTGTTATCCCGCGCGCTGCCGTTACCGGGCAGCATGGGGCTCTACCTGGTCGTTCTAGCAGTGGTACCGCTGCTCGGCTCGCTCATCACGGAGCCCGCGGCCATGACCCTTGCCGCGCTCGTACTGGCCAACAGCCTCTTCGGGCGCCAGATATCTAACCGGCTCAAGTACGCCACCCTGGGCGTGCTGTTCGTGAACGTGTCCATCGGCGGCACGCTGACCCACTTCGCGGCCCCACCGGTGCTCATGGTGGCGAGCACGTGGGGATGGGACCTGCCGTTCATGCTCGGCACGTTCGGGTGGAAGGCCGCGCCGGCCGTGGTCGTAAACGCCCTGGGCGCCACGCTGCTCTTCCGGGGGGAGCTCAGGCGCCTGGCGCCGGCGACCGGCCCCCTGAGCAACCCCGTGCCGCTGCCCCTCGTACTAGCGCATATCGCTTTCTTGTTGGGTGTCGTGGTCTTCGCGCACCACCCCGCCATGTTCATGGGGATATTCCTGCTGTTCCTAGGCATAGCCAGTGCATACGAGCGGCATCAGGACCGCCTCATCCTGCGCGAGGGGCTGCTGGTGGCGTTCTTCCTCGCCGGACTCGTCACCTTAGGCGGCATGCAGGCGTGGTGGCTGCAGCCGCTCCTATCGGGCATGACGGCCGACCAGGTGTTCCTGGGCGCCACTGCGCTGACGGCCGTGACTGACAACGCGGCTCTCACATACCTCGGCTCACTGGTGCAGGGGCTGAGTGATGAGTTCAAGTACGCGCTGGTGGCTGGGGCAGTGACCGGGGGCGGGCTCACGATAATCGCCAACGCTCCGAACCCGGCCGGGGTCTCCATCCTCCGGAAGTACTTCGATCACGAAGCGGTCAGCCCGCTCTGGTTGCTGACTGCGGCCCTAGGGCCGACCGTGGTGGCGGCGCTGGCCTTCTGGTTCCTTTGACGGTTGCGCGCTTGGCGTGGCGGCTGGCCTTACGGTCGCCCCGAATGCGTTACTTCCAACCGTCTACCGTAGCCGCCTGCTCGATCCAACTCTTCATCTCCTTGGTCTCCGCTTCTTCCAGCGACTTCACCTTCACGTAACGGCTCTTGTCGCCCTCACCCAACGGTGGGGGAGAATCGAAGTCGGCGCCACCGAGGAAGACCACGTTGACCGAAACGTCGTACGCCACTAGTTCGATGACCCAGCCCTTGTCGGGCAGGCCGTAGTACGCCTTCTTCCACTTGATGGCGTACGTCGCCTCGGGCATGGCTTCACGTATGGCCTCGTCGATGTACTTGACGATCGGCTGCAATTCGGGCATGACGCGCGCCATCCACTGCTCGATCTCGTCGTGGCTCTCAGACGGTTCGGGGGGCTTGCGTTTGGAGTTTGTGCTCCGGGACTTAGGCATGAGGAACCTCCGTGGTCAGGATTATCGCGCGCATGGGGGGAACGGGTGGCAAGCCCTCACGGCGGGGCCCACGTGCCGGGGTCTCATACCGGGGTTCAGCACCCCAGGGTTACCTGCTCGCCGGCGTTCCTACGCCAGGGCTTTCAAAGTGTGCGATTCTCTTCCGGCGTGCTGACTCACTTAGACCCACTGCCGCTGGAACCGCAACGCGTGTTGATAACCGGAACCTCGGGTTCGGGCAAATCCACGCTGGGCCGGGCGTTGGCGCGCGCACTACACCTGCCGTACACGGAGATGGACGCGCTGTTCCACGGTCCCGGGTGGACACCTAGACCTGAGTTCCTGGCAGACGTGACCGCCCTGGTGCAGCAGCCGGCATGGGTGACGGAGTGGCAGTACCACCAGGTGAGGCCGCTGCTAGCCGCCAACGCCCAGGTGCTCGTGTGGCTCGACTACCCCCGCAGCCTCGTCATGTGGCGGGTTGTCAAGCGCACCGTTAAGCGCTGGGCCACGAGCGAGGAGCTGTGGAACGGCAACCGCGAACAGAACCTTTGGCGGTCGTTCACCAAGCGGGAAGGGATAGTCAGGTGGGCGTGGGACACGCATCCTAAGACGGAGAAGCGCGTGAGGGCCCTGGAGGCGAGCAGCCCAGACCTGACAATAGTCAGGCTGCGCAGCCCGCGGCAGGCGCGGGTGTGGCTCGACGGGATAGCTGCTGGGCACGAGCTCAGTTGACCTAGGCAGGAGTTCACATCTCACATGGTGGGAGCGCACTATCCTCGGCGCATGAAGTCACGAACGGCCCTTACTCTCCTGGCGCCACTGCTCACGGCGCTCCTGGTTGCGTGCGGCGCAGGCGGCGGCGTTACCCCGCAGCAACTGACCCTGGCCGAAGAGGTGCTCGCGCATGTGAGCGCCGCACGGTCTTCCGGCACCACCTGCGGCGGCGTTCAGCGGCCGGCGGTGTCGAGAGTGGCGCTTAGCGACCAACTGATACAGGCCGCCCAGGCGCACAGCGACGACATGGAGAGCATGGGCCGACTGACGCACACGGGCTCCGACGGGAGCAATCCCGGCCAGCGCATCGCCCGCACCGGTTACCAGGCCGCCACGTGGGGCGAGAACGCCGCCATGGGCTACCGGTCGGGGGCCGCGGTGGTGGCTGGTTGGCTCA
>Ga0265293_10005494_pt1 | contig 21096 bp, 24 predicted proteins | sample Munlanlewell138R_FD_192505 | JGI IMG/M metagenome (GOLD analysis project Ga0265293, IMG submission 192505) | Leachate microbial communities from a municipal landfill in Southern Ontario, Canada - Leachate well 138R | ecosystem: Engineered > Solid waste > Landfill > Unclassified | place: Canada... | reverse complement strand
CCCAGAAAACAGGACTCTGTGTCCCTGTAACTTAGGGATAAATGTGTGCATGAGCCGTATACGAGGCCCGTACGTACGGTTCTGTGAGAGGGATGAGGCGGCGACGCCTCACCCTACTCGATGTATTTTGCTTCCGGCGTAGCGCAGGCGCGCTACACTCCCGAAAAGAGTACGGCCAGAGAACGCGGAATGCTTGGGAACGTAGAGCACTGGCTCGATGAGTGGAGTATCCGTCCGCCCAGGGTACGAGCTGGTGCTCAAACCTCCCAGGCAACACCTTTCCTGGGTTGTCGTTGTCCAGTACCTCGGGCCGCGATCAGACTCGACGACAGGGTTTGGTCTCAAACTCAGCACCTCAAGGTAAGCTTGCAGCCCATGCTTGAGTGCTTCTATCATCCCTTTCCACGTCATTATTCAGGATCCCCATTTTCATGAATCTCCATGTCGTCATCCTCGCCGCCGGCCAAGGCACCCGCATGCGTTCCTCGCTTCCCAAGGTACTTCACCCGGTTGCCGGCAAGCCGATGCTGGAGCATGTGATCGACAGTGCCCGGGCGCTGCTTCCGGCAGGTATCCATGTGGTGATCGGGCATGGCGCGGAGCTGGTTTGCAGCCGGCTGGAAAGTGATGATCTGAACTGGGTACAGCAGACCGAACAGCTGGGTACCGGACATGCGGTGGCGCAGGCGCTGCCGCATATCGGCGGTGCGGATCAGCTGCTGGTGCTCTATGGCGACGTACCACTGATTCGTGTTGAAACGCTGCGGGCGCTGGTTGATCAGGCTGGCAGCGAATCGCTGGGCCTGCTGACCGTGCTGATGCAGGATCCGACCGGTTACGGTCGCATCATCCGCAACCAGGCCGGGCAGGTCCAGTCGATTGTCGAACAGAAGGATGCCTCCCCCGAGCAACTGCTGATTAACGAAGGCAATACCGGGATCATGGTGCTGCCGGGCCGCAAGGCTGCTGACTGGCTGAACAGCCTGTCGAATAACAATGCCCAGGGCGAATACTATCTGACCGACGTGGTCGAGCTTGCAGTAACCGGCTCGGTGGCGGTGGAAGTGGCCCAGGCGCAGGATGAGTTGGAAGTATTGGGCGCCAATAATCGCCTGCAGCTGGCGGTGCTGGAGCGTGGCTGGCAGGCCCGTGAAGCCGAGCGCCTGATGACGCAGGGTGCGTCACTGGCCGACCCGGCGCGGCTGGATGTACGCGGAGATGTCAGTATCGGCAGGGATATCAGTATTGATGTGAACGTGGTGCTGGAAGGCCGGGTGGTAATCGAGGACAACGTGGTAATCGAGTCCAACTGCGTGATCCGGGACTCGGTGATCAAGGCCGGTAGCGTGATCAAGGCGTTCAGTCACCTCGAAGGTGCCGAGGTGGGTGAGGACTGTGATGTGGGCCCTTACGCCAGACTCCGCCCGGGCACAGTACTGCACAGCAAGGCGAAAATCGGCAACTTTGTCGAAACCAAGAAAACCGTGCTGGGCGCAGGATCCAAGATCAATCACCTGTCCTACGTGGGCGATGCGGAAGTCGGCCAGGGTGCCAACATTGGCGCAGGCACTATTACCTGCAACTACGACGGGGTGAACAAGTTCATGACCCGCATCGGCGATGGCGCTTTTATCGGTTCCAATACCGCGCTGGTGGCTCCGGTATCGGTCGGCGCCCGGGCGACCACCGCAGCCGGCTCCACCATTACCCAGGATGTGCCTGACGACACCCTTGGTGTGGGACGTGGCCGCCAGCGCAATATTGACGGCTGGAAGCGCCCGGTTAAACAAGCTAAACCGGAATAATCGGCAAACCCGGCTCCTGTATCCTATAGTGATTTGACTCTTTCACCACTGGGCACAGGAGATGGCGGATGTTTGCGCAATTTTCCGAGTCATTGGCAGGATTCCAACTACCGCTCCGGGTTATTGTCAAAGGCGGTCCGACGCTGGATCTGGCGGATGATCCTCGGGTCACTCTGCACATCAACGATCTGACTCTGCTGCAGGAGATGCAGAAGCCGACGCTCGATAAACTCGGCGAGGCTTATATCAATCGGCGGTTAGACATCCAGGGCGACATCATGGATGTTATCGAGATAGCTGACCGGCTGAGCAAAGGGCTGCTGGGGGATGCGCCGGCAGCAGCGATCGAGCGTACCGAACACGATCGGCAGATGGATGCCGAAGCCATTTCCTATCATTACGACCTCTCCAACGATTTCTATGCGCTGTGGCTGGATCCGCAGATGGTGTATTCCTGCGGCTATTTCCATAGCCCCGGAGATAGTCTGGCGGCGGCGCAGACCCAGAAACTGGATCATCTGTGCCGTAAGTTACGTCTGAAACCCGGTGAACACTTGCTGGATGTCGGCTGCGGCTGGGGTGGTCTGGCCCGCCACGCGTCCAGATTCTACGGTGTCAAGGTGCATGGCATTACCCTCAGTCAGGCCCAGCTGGATATGGCTCAGGCGCGCAGCGAGGCGGCTGGATTAACCGATCAGGTTACCCTCGAATTGCGCGATTACCGTGATCTGCCCGGCCAGGAGGATTTCGACAAGGTGGTCAGTGTTGGTATGTTTGAACATGTGGGGCATGCCAATCTGAGCAGTTACTTCCGTATTCTCCATGATCAGGTCAAGCCGGGCGGGCTGGTGATGAACCATGGGATTACCGCCAGGCATGTGGATGGCCGCCAGGTTGGTCAGGGGGCGGGGAAATTCATTGGTCGTTATGTTTTTCCGCATGGGGAGTTGCCGCACCTGTCCATGGCCATTGCCAGCATGAGTGAGCAGGGCTTTGAGGTGCTGGATGTGGAAGGGTTACGTTTGCACTATGCACGCACGCTGGAACATTGGAGCCACAATCTGGAGCAACGTCTGGATCAAGCCGCCGAATACGTATCGGATAAGGCCCTGCGTATCTGGCGCGTTTATCTCGCCGGGTGTGCTTATGGCTTCAAACGTAACTGGATGAATATTCATCAGATTCTGGCGGTCAAACCGCTGCCTGACGGCAGTCACCATGTGCCCTGGACGCGGGAGGATATTTACCGGTGAGACGCTGGCAGTCCGCGGTTGGCTGTTGTCGATATGATACTCTTCGAGTCTGTTTCGTCGCGATCTGCACCGAAACTGTCTGGCATGCTCACCATGACTCTGCTGCTTGCGGCTATCGGGCTGGATTGTATCAATATGGAATCGAGTGATTATTCGAACTACCGATATTTACTCAGGGAGCGAGTATGAAGCGCTGGAAGGGGGGATGGCTGGGTGCCCTGGCAGCGCTGAGCATGCTGCCGGCTCACGCGCAATCCGTGATTGAGGCTCGCCTGGCAGGACAGCTCTTTCAACTGGAGCTGGCCATCAAGCCGGACATCCGTCGACATGGATTGATGGAGCGGGATGCGTTGGCCAGCAATACCGGAATGCTGTTCGACTTCCCGGAGGGCACCCGACCAGCCATCTGGATGCGCAATATGCTGATACCGCTGGATCTGCTGTTTGTGGATGAGGATGCCAGGGTGGCACACATCTTCTCCGAAGTGCCGCCCTGCAGCGCGCCGCCCTGCGCGATTTATCGGGCCGATGAGCCTCTGCGCTTCGTTATCGAAGTGCCTGCGGGTACTGCTGCGGAACTGGATCTGAAGCCGGGTGATCAACTGGATCTGGGCGGACATCAATTGTCACCGCCGCCACCGTTCTGAGTGTTCGTCTCCAGGCTGCGCCATTGCCCATGGCTGAATTGCTCACAGTAGGCCTTCAATACGGGCTGGTCATCGGGGTCGCTGTAATAGTGAATCGACTGGCGATAACCTACCCCCTCGCTGCGTGCTTCATCACATATGCCATAAGCGCCTTGCGGACAGCTATCGAGGAAGCTGACGTCAAAACTGCGCTCGGCAATCTGCGGCTGGCAGAAGCTACCCTTGAATAATTGTGCCGGAATACTGATGTTCTGCTGGCACATACGGACCGGCAGCTGATCATCGTTGGATTCGATCAGGCAGGCATCGGCCATTGCCTGGCCCGCCAGGCCCAGCAGGAGCACGACTGAAAATAAACGCAGCATAGTTTTTTCTTGGAAAACTGGCATTACCATAATCTGTCGCTACCGCAACCCGCAACGGGTTCGCACATTGTTCCACGTGAAACGAAGCGGTAACGGCCCGCTAGAATAGCCGGGGAGGATGTTCCGTCTGCAGCTCTTCGCCGGGGAATGGATGGGGTGCCAGTTCCACTTTCTGCAATGTCTCGCCATGTAGCTCGACAAAGCCGTTGTAGCGCCGCTCTCCGGTGACGGTAAATTCGAAAGCGTAGCGTCGTACCAGTCCAGGTCGGCCAAATCGGCCGCGTCCGGGGCGAAGACGATTCAGCGCCACGCTTTCATCAAGCAACTGAACGCCGGCCTTCTGACAATGATTGCGGGCGATCTTCAATGCCCGGTCATGCAGCCCCATGCCGCGCCAGAACCAGGCACCGATACCGGCGGCCAGCAGCGCCAGAGCAACGTGGCTGAGATCAAATAGCATAGTGATTTACCGCCAGCACCTGGATGCGCCCGGCTTCAGGGTAATGCCAGCGCACATTGATATCCCAGAAGCGGACGCCATATTCACGGCTGGCATCGGGTTGCTGATAGGCTGGCTTGGGATCCTGTGCCAGGCATTGTTCAATCAACTCTACCACAGGCTCTTGCAAGCGCTGGGCGTGGACGTGGGCCTGCTCCAGCGCGCGATCCACCCAACCCACGGTCAGCAACTCGGGCGCTGCATCCGCCAGCGTATTGCTGGCCTCGGGGAGCGCATCGGCATAGGGAACGTAGGGTTTGATATCCAGTACCGGCGTGCCATCAAGCAAGTCGATACCGGAAATGTACAAACGACCGGTTTCAATACGATCCAGTTTGACCACCGATTGGCCCAGGGGATTGGGCCTGTGGGTAGCCCGGCTGGCAAAAACCCCGATACGTTGGTTGCCGCCCAGCCGCGGCGGACGCACCCGCAGATGCTCGTGGCCGGAGTGGGCCGCATGGAATACAAATAACAACCAGATGTGACTGGTGCTCTCCAGACCGGCGACCGCTTCCGGTCGATCATAGGGGGGCACCAGTTCCAGCACGCCGCGGGCCGCTGGAGCCAGCCTCGGCTGGCGTGGAATAGCAAACTTCTCGGTAAAGCAGGAATGCACTACGCCAATCGGTTCAAAGCTATAGGACATCAGGGGTTCCGGATCAACGGTGGTATCGCCTCAGGGTTATCCAGCAGGACGAAGTGGCTACCCTCAGGCACTTCAATGATCTGCAGATTCTCGGCTTGCCGGGCGCTTGAGAGCATGGTGCCGCTATGCAACACGCGATCCCTGCCGGGTACCACTATCGCTCCGCGCTGAACGTGGCGATAGAGATCGGTACCGCTGGCGCGCATCCAGTCGAGAAGATCCCGCAGATTGGTCAGTACTACCCGACTATCCCGAGGATTGAAGGGCATGGCCAGAATCAACTCGCGCTTGTGCGCATCAGCCAGCGAACCCCACATCGGGTTGCTCAGGGCCGCGCTCGGCTTGCTCTGCCATAGTAGATGAACCAGCGGCAGGAACCAACGGGCAACGCCCGGCTGCTTATAGGGTGTGCCCTGTGGCAGGGCGGGTGCTTCCAGTAGTACTTCTACGCTGGTGAACAGGTCAGGACGCTGACTGGCCGCTTCCAGGGTCACGGCTGCCCCTCTGGAATGCCCGTGTACCCGCAGGTTCTGACTGGTAGGCAGGTGCTCCAGCGCCAGATTGAGTATTTCTGCATCGGCAGCGATAGTGCCGGTTCGATACTGGCTGGTGTGCTCCCAGGGCGCCGGGGGGAAGTCATCTGACTGCACGGGCAATTGGTAGCCGCTGTTGCCAATCATGATCAGCTCGATACGCGGATCCTGATAATAACGGGAAAAATACAGCGGGCTTTCAAGGAAGCCAGGCATGACCACGACAGTGGCCAGTGGATCCAGTGCAGGGCGGCGAATGACCCAGCTGTCGCCCACCGGATAAATATCGGCCTCCATGGCCTCCTTTGGGGGTGGGGCTACTTCGCGTACCTGTAGCCAATGATGGGCACCATACAGCGCCAGTAGTAACAACCCGAGCCCGATATATACCCCCATCATGCCTCCCTTGCATGTCCTCCGGAATGTGCTCCGAGCTTAACGGAATGCCCATTCCAGAGCGCTCACCCGTGTGGGCGATTAACCGGAAATTATTCGCCCTGGTACAGCTCTACCTGGTCGGCGCGCAGGCGGTAGCTGGCGTCGGCCAACGCGTTACTGGTTTGATCTACCCGCAGTAAACCGGTCAACCAGAGCGGTTGATAGATGTCATCAATGGCAAACCCGGCGGGGTAATCCACCAGAACGATCTGATTCGGCGGTGGTGGTGGGACGTGGATACAGGCGCCAGGCCAGGGCACCAGAAAGAAGCTGGTATAGCGGCCCTGCTCATCGGTTTGCAGTGGCACCGGGTAACCGCCCAGCTGGATATGTTGCCCATCCATTGCAGCGACCACACGGGTGGAATACATCACTTCCGGCAAGTCGCGGTCATCACTGCGCAGGTTGCTGGTGAAGTCGCCGGGCGCTTCTTCACCCCAGTCATGGCCGATCTCCGGCATATCGAGCATGGCCTGGTAATCTTCTTCGGGTAGCAGATCCAACCAGTCCACAACCCTGGGCGCTGCGGCCAATGGCTGCATCAGCAGGCAGCCGAGAATCAGCACAAGGAGCGGACGTAGCATGGCTTTCTCCTGAAGGGTGCAATGGCTGGCAAACCGCCTAGTCAATCAATGCTTCAACATCGGCGATCCGTGCCCGCAACGTTACCGAGTCAGCGCAGCGCAGGGTAGCATGACCGACCTTGCGGCCGGACTTGAAGGCTTTACCGTAATGGTGTGGATGACAGTCGGCAATGGCCGTCAGCTTGCTGATCGCCGGTACTTCGCCGATGAAGTTGAGCATGGCGCTTTCGCCCAGTTTGGCGGTAGAACCCAACGGTAACCCGGCGATGGCGCGCAGATGGTTCTCGAACTGACTGCATTCAGCCCCTTCGATAGTCCAGTGCCCGGAATTATGTACCCGCGGGGCGATTTCATTGGCCTTGAGCCCGCCGTCGACCTCGAAGAATTCAAAGGCCAGCACGCCGACATAATTCAGCTTGTCCAATACGCGACCGGCATAGTTCTCGGCCTGAGCCTGCAGGCTATGCTCGGTGCTGGCGATGGACAGGCGCAGAATGCCCTCTTCATGGGTGTTATGCACCAGCGGATAGAAGCGGATGTCACCGTCGCGGCTACGTACAGCGATCAGCGATACTTCTCCGGTGAAGGGAACGAAGCCTTCCAGAATGCAAGGCACGTTGCCCAACTCGGCAAATGCATCCACTACATCCTCAGGCTGACGCAGCACCTTCTGGCCTTTGCCGTCGTAACCCAGGGTGCGGGTCTTGAGTACCGCGGGCAGGCCGATCTGTTCTACCGCGGCGTCCAGGTCAGGCTGGGACAGCACATTGGCAAAGGCCGGCGTGGGAATGCCCAGCTCCTTGAACATGGACTTCTCGAACCAGCGATCCCGGGCAATACGCAGGGATTCGGCATTCGGATAGACCGGTACATACTGCTCGAGAAAGGCGACGGTCTCTGCCGGCACACTCTCGAACTCGAAGGTCACCACATCGGCACTATCGGCGAGCAATTTGAGTTGCTCACGGTCACTGTATTCGGCGCACAGATGCTCACCCAGTGCGGCGGCGCAGGCGTCGCTGGCCGGGTCGAGGAAAGCAAACTGCTGGCCCAGTGGGGTACCGGCCAGTGCCAACATGCGCCCTAATTGACCACCACCAATAATGCCGATTTTCATGATTGCTCCCTCAAGCCTGACGTGGATCCGGGTTATCCAGTACGGTGTCGGTCTGGTTGGCGCGGAATGCTTTCAATGCCTCAAGATACTGCGGGTGTTTTGCACCCAGGATGCTTGCGGCCAGCAGAGCGGCGTTAATTGCACCGGCCTTGCCGATAGCCAGCGTGGCTACGGGGACACCGGCGGGCATCTGCACAATCGACAGCAGGGAATCCACACCGGAGAGCATGGAAGACTGCACCGGCACGCCGAGCACCGGCAGGTGGGTCTTGGCCGCACACATGCCCGGCAGATGCGCTGCGCCACCGGCACCGGCGATGATCACCTCGACACCACGGTCAGCAGCGGCAGCGGCGTAATCAAACAGCAGGTCCGGTGTGCGGTGGGCGGAGACTACCTTCACCTCGTGGGGAATGCCCAATTGCTCCAGCATGTCAGCCGTATGGCTCATGGTGGACCAGTCGGACTTGGAGCCCATGATCACGCCAACCAGTGCGGTCATTTTTGTGCCTCTTACTGAAAATAAAGAGCCACGCGATGGGCGTGGCTCAGGATTGGTTGCAGGCCAGTGGCCGGAAACGCGCAATTATAACGCAAAGCGCGGGTCGGGCCACCTGATAACGACAGACTGTCAATATCGCGGCTTGGGCGTGGCCATGGGCAGCGGGCCATCGCCAATGCGGCGAAATTCGCCCTTCTCGGTATCGTAGGCACGAATCTGGCTGGTTTCGATATCGTAAACCCAACCGTGGATAAACAGATCGCCGCGGGCCAGACGCGATGCCACCGAGGGGTGCGTGGCAAGGTGACCGAGCTGGGCTACCACGTTCTCTTCAGTGAGCACACCCAGGGTATTGCCGTGGTCATGGCCGCAGTTTTCCTCCACCACGATCTTGGCTACTTCCGAGTGCTGCAACCAGGAACGCACCGTGGGCATGCCGCGTAACTGTTCGGGGTTGAGTACGGCTTTCATTGCGCCGCAGTCGGAATGCCCACAGACAATGATGTGTTTGACGCCCAACGCTACCACTGCATATTCGATGGCGGTGGATACGCCACCGAGCATCTGCCCATACGGCGGTACCACGTTACCGACGTTGCGGGTAACGAATAGATCACCGGGTGAACTCTGGGTAATGAGTTCCGGCACCACCCGCGAGTCGGCGCAGGTAATGAACATGGCCTTGGGTGTTTGCTCGAATGCCAGTTTATGAAATAGCTCCTGCTGCTCCGGATACACCACTTCATGGAAGTGCATATAGCCTTCAATAATCTGCGCTATGGCATCATCCGTGCTTTTCAGCTTTTTATAGGGCATGAGCTCGCTCTCTGGTTTGGGTTATGGGGAGCCAGAGGCTCCCCCTTATCTCAGGCCTCGATTTCAATCAGGATTTCGCCCGGGTTGACGCGATCACCCTTGGCGACATGCACTGCCTTGACTGTGCCGTCGATGGCAGCGTGAATTTCGCTCTCCATCTTCATTGCTTCGCTCACCAGTACCGCCTGGCCGGCCTTGACCTTGTCGCCCTCAGTGACCAGTACTTCAACCACGTTACCGGGCATGCTGGTGGTGACGTGACCGGGTTCGCTGGCCCGTGCCCGCGCCTTGCCACCTGCGACACCGACGAAGGTATTGAGCTCCTCGAGGACGACTTCCTCCGGCATGCCGTCGATGCTCAGGTAGAAATGACGGCTGCCATCCCCTTTGACGCCCACTCCGGTGATATCGATACGGTAACTTTCACCGTGAACATCAATCATGAATTCGGTGGCGACCCCTTCAGCGGCGGCAGGTTTGGTGCTGCCGTCCGGAATCGGCAACAGGGCTTCCGGCTCCAGGGTGCCAGCGGCGCGTTCTTCAAGGAATTTGCGGCCGATATCCGGGAACATGGCAAAGGTCAGCACGTCTTCTTCGCTTTTCGCCAGCGTGCCGATTTCATTGCGCAGGCGTTCCATTTCCGGCTTCAGCAGATCCGCCGGGCGCACGTCAATGACCTGTTCATCACCGATGGCCTGCACCTGTACCTGCTGATTGATGGTGCCCGGCGCCTGACCATAGCGGCCCTGCAGATAGAGTTTCACTTCATTGGTGATGGTCTTGTAGCGCTCGCCGGCCAGCACGTTGAACACCGCCTGGGTGCCTACAATCTGTGAGGTCGGGGTGACCAGCGGAGGGTAACCGAGATCGGCACGTACCCGCGGAATCTCGTCGAATACTTCCTGGATGCGGTTCAGCGCGCCCTGCTCCTTCAGCTGGTTGGCCAGGTTGGACATCATGCCGCCCGGCACCTGGTTGATCTGCACCCGGGTATCCACACCGGTGAAGGGGCTTTCGAACTGGTGATACTTCTTGCGTACTTCCATGAAGTACATGCTGATTTCCTGGATCAGCTCCAGATCCAGACCGGTGTCATAGGGCGTGCCCTTGAGCGCCGCAACCATGGACTCGGTGCCCGGGTGGCTGGTGCCCCAGGCCATGGAGCCGATAGCGGTATCGATATTGTCGGCACCGCACTCGATGGCTTTCAGCTGACACATGGCCGCCAGGCCGGCGGTGTCGTGGGAGTGGATGAACACCGGCAGGCTGGTGGCGGCCTTGAGTGCTTCAACCAGCTCGCCGGTGGCAAAGGGAGTCAGCAGGCCGGCCATGTCCTTGATTGCCAGCGAGTCGACACCCATGGCTTCCAGCGCCCTGGCCTGTTCAACAAACAGCTCCACGGTATGCACCGGGCTGGTGGTGTAGCAGATGGTGCCCTGAGCATGCTTGCCGGCCGCCTTGACCGCGGCGATGGCGGTACGCAGGTTGCGTACGTCATTCATCGCATCAAAGATGCGGAACACGTCGATACCGTTGACTGCCGCCTTGGCGACAAAGGCGCGAACCACATCGTCGCTGTAATGTCGGTAGCCAAGCAGGTTCTGACCGCGCAACAGCATCTGCAGGCGGGTATTGGGCAGGGCTGCACGCAGCTGGCGCAGACGCTCCCATGGATCTTCCTTGAGGAAGCGCACACAGCTGTCAAAGGTGGCGCCGCCCCAGACTTCCAGCGACCAGTAACCAACCTGGTCGAGCTTCTCGCAGATCGGCAGCATGTCTTCGGTGCGCATGCGGGTGGCCAGCAGCGACTGGTGCGCATCGCGCAGGATGGTATCGGTTACGTTGATGCGTTTCTTGCTCATGGTGCGTTCCTCATCAGCGGCAAGCGTCTGGCTTGCGGCTCAAATTCAAAGACCGGCGTAGGCAGCAATGGCGCCAGCGATGGCCAGCGCCAGAGCTTCGGGTCTGCTCTTGGTCGAATAGTTGGTCAGCTCGGGGTGGGTATCAACAAAACTGGTGTCGAACACGCCACTGCGAAAATCCGCATTCTTCAGGATCTGCTGGTAATACACCTCGGTGGTCTTCACCCCGTGCAGGTGCATGTCATCCAGCGCCCGGTAGCCACGATCCATCGCGTCTTCCCAATTATTGGCCCAGACGATGAGCTTCAGACACATGGAGTCGTAGTAGGGCGGAATGGTATAACCGGTGTAGATCGCCGTATCCACCCGTACGCCCGGACCGCCCGGTGCGTAGTAACGGGTGATCTTGCCGAAGGACGGCAGAAAGTCGTTTTTCGGGTCTTCGGCGTTGATGCGGAACTGGATGGCGTAGCCGCGATGCTCGATATCTTCCTGCTTCATCGACAGCGGCAGGCCAGAGGCAATGCGGATCTGTTCACGGACAATATCGATCCCGGTGATCTGCTCGGTGATGGTGTGTTCCACCTGCACCCGGGTGTTCATTTCCATGAAATAGACTTCGTTGTCCGCCAGCAGAAATTCCACGGTACCGGCATTCTCGTAGCCAACAGCCTGGGCGGCGCGCACCGCCAGATCGCCGATATAGGCACGCTGCTCCGGTGTCAGCTGCGGGCTGGGGGCGATCTCGATCAGCTTCTGGTTGCGGCGCTGGATCGAACAGTCGCGCTCGAACAGATGCACGGTGTTGCCGAAGCTGTCGGCGAGGATCTGGGCTTCGATGTGCTTGGGATTGACGATGCACTTTTCCAGAAACACATCGGCACTGCCGAAGGCCTTGGTCGCCTCGGAAATCACCCGCGGCCAGGCCTGTTGCAGCTCTTCCTTGTTGTTGCAGCGGCGAATACCACGCCCGCCGCCACCCGAGGTAGCCTTGAGCATGACCGGGTAACCGACCCGATCCGCCTCGACCAGGGCATCATCCAGACTGGCCAGGTTGCCTTCCGAGCCGGGCGTAACCGGCACGCCGGCGGCAATCATGCTGCGACGCGCTTCAGTCTTGTCACCCATGCGTGCAATGACGTCGGCGGAGGGGCCGATGAATTTGATGCCGCGTTCGGTACAAATGCGCGCCAGCTCGGCATTCTCTGACAGAAAACCGTAGCCGGGGTGCAGGGCATCACAACCGGTTTCAACGGCCAGGTTAACCAGCTGGCGAGCATTCAGATAACCGGCCAGCGGGTCGCTGCCGACGTTATAGGATTCGTCCGCGCGCTTGACGTGCAGCGCATAACGGTCAGCATCGGAGTGGATAGCCACTGAGCGAATGCCCATTTCCGCGCAGGCACGGACTATGCGAACGGCAATCTCGCCTCGGTTGGCAATCAGGATTTTCTTGATCACGTCCCTTTCCTCTGTTGGTGATCGGGGTAATCAACATACAACCGGAATGTAAATGGTGAAAAATGAATAATAATTGGATCAGGAATAAGTAATAACTAATATATAGCTCATCCTCCATCAATCGGGCCCGGCCATGCGTAAGGAATTACAACGTATTACCCTGCGCCAACTGCAGGTATTCCGCAGCCTGTGCAGCAATCTGTCCTATAGCCGGACGGCAGAGGAAATGGCGCTTACGCAACCGGCCGTCAGTTTGCAGATGCGCCAGTTGGAAGAGCTGGTGGGTCAGCCGCTGTTCGAATATGTCGGCCGCAAACTCTATCTGACCGAGGCGGCTACCCTGCTCCTGGCAGCCAGCGGCGATGTTTTCAACCGGCTGGACATTCTCGATATGCAACTGGCGGCCCTGCAAGGAACGCTCCACGGGGAACTGCGATTGGCAGTTGCCACCAGTATCCAATATCTGACGCCGCATCTATTGGCTGCCTTCCGCCAGCGGCACTCGCAGGTGAGTTTCCGGCTGGAGGTCAATACCCGAGCTGAAGTGATCCGCCGGATGCGCGACAACCTCGATGATCTGGTGCTGATGGAAATGGTACCGGCGGATCGGGCATTGGATTTCTTCCCATTTCTCAACAGTCCGGTGATTGCCGTGGCGGCGCCGAATCATCCGCTGGTCGGGCGCTCAGGGTTGAAACTGGCTGAGCTGGAATCGCAGATGGTATTGCTGCGGGAAAGCGGCTCGGGCGTGCGTAAGGCCTGCGACGAGTTCTTCCAGCAGAAGCGCGTCCATCTTCAGCAGATGATGCAGATGGGCTCCAGCGAGACCGTGGTACAGGGTGCCATTGCCGGGTTGGGAATCGGCTTGGTAGCGGCGCATAGTGCCTCGGTCTGGCTGCAAACGGGGCAACTGGCGCAACTGGATTTCACCGAGCTGCCGCTATTTCGCAGCTGGTGCGCGGTACATGCCAGGGGCAAGCGGCTGAGCCCTGTGGCAGAGGCGTTTCTCGGATTCCTGCGGGAAGAGCGTAGCATGATCAAACAGCTGGCTGCCCCTTTCGAGTAGCTACGCTGTTATGGTCATGGGCTGTTCAACCCTCCCCGTTCAGTTGTGCTTGAATGAATCCAGTCCTGTCGCTCCAGATGGCAGGTGTCGACTGTATTTTCTGCCATAGGAAGCCCATGATAATGGCTCTGGTACTGCCCTGATGAAACTGGTAATTGCCCCCGATGCCGCTTTCAGTCTCGCGCCTTGGCCGAAACGCTGCTGCAGGCCATGGACGGCGCAGCTATATTGCTGCAACGCGTGCTGCCCGTGTCTGGCGCCTTGGCCGGGATAGCCGCCAGCGCGATACCCGTTCGGTCTAGAGCCCGGGGCGGGGCAACGTGACTGCCGGGCTGCCCATCAACTCGGGAAAGTCCCGCAGCTGACTGTTCAGGGCCTGAGCTTCGCGATAATCCTCGATCGCTTTGCGATAGGCCATCCGCTTCTTGTCCTGCTGCTTACGTCGCTGGTTACGAACGCTGTTGATCGATTCATCTGCCAGTTCTGGATGAAAAGTCATGTGCCACCTCCTGCACGGGTGATGAACATGCTTGCATCATGGGGCTGAGTGAATGACCGATTGATGACGATTACGGGATGATTGCGTGTCAGCTCGCTGCTGGACGCATACCTGCGACAGGGTGGCATCTGATATTAATTGCGAATGATTATCCGGTAGTATGTTCTGCACTTCAGCCCCCTTTCCAGGCTCATCACAGAGGATCAATCATGCAGAATTCATTGCGTCTGTTCGCTGGTATCGTCGCCATCAGTCTGAGTGCTGTCAGTTGGGCTGACAGCGATCGCCCTGCCCACGCCAAGGGTGAGCCGGCCGAGACCTTGCAACAGGCGGTCTCCAACCTGAGTGAGTACAACAACAAGCTGGAAGCGTTGTTGAACAAGGATGAGTTCTCGGCGACGGACATGCATGAAGTGCATATGCTGACCTACACGCTGGAAAATGCGCTGCAGAAGATCCAGGCGGATCTGGAAGAAACAGCAGAGGTGCTGGAGGAGGTGCATATCGCTTCGGAAACCAACAAGCCCGAGGTGGTCAAGGACAAGGGGCGGCTGTATCTGCAAACCACCCGTACACTGGTGAAATAACTTGCTTGCAGCTCCACTCCTGCGCTCGAGCGCGCCATTGCGTCGCTACCCCTGCGGTGCGGATTGCCGCACAATGTCTCGCTGATTGAGCCAGGGATCTGGAGAGGGTGGATGGAGCAACACGGAATATTGCAAAGCTGGAATGATGACAAGGGCTTCGGTTTTATCCTGCCAGAGGGCGGCGGTAACCGGGTGTTCGTGCATATTTCAGCGGTGCGCGGCGAGCGTCGACCTGAGCGGGGTGAGCGCGTCCTGTTTGTTGCCGGTCAGGACAAAGATGGTCGCCCCCGCGCTGAGCATATGCGCAGCGAAGGTCTGGCGTTGGATCGACCGGGAATAAGACGTAAACCCCAGCCCGCGCGCAAGGTATCGGCGCGCAGTGACCGACCTGCAGGCTCCGCCGCTGCGCGATCCACCCGGCAGCACTTTCCGCGTATTCTGGATGTGCGCTTCAAGTTATCCATGCTCGCTGTGTTATTGACCTTGCCGCTGGTAGGCGGTTGGGAGCTGTTGCAGACCGGTGGATCGTTGATACTGCTGGCCTACCTGTTGGCCAGTGTGGCCGGTTTTCTGTTGTTCTGGGCTGACAAGAACAAGGCGCAGAAAGGCCAGTGGCGCATCCCGGAAAGCACGCTGCATGGAGTGGAATTGTTCGGTGGCTGGCCTGGTACGCTGATCGCCCAGCAGGTTTTTCGTCACAAGACGCGCAAGGTCAGTTATCTGGTTACGCTGTGGTTGATCATCGCCCTGCACCAGTTGATCTGGCTCGACAAACTGGTGCTGGACGGTCGCTTTCTCTGGCACTGGCTGCTGCCAGTGCTGAGCTGATCCATCTTCAGGCGGTCACGCCCAGGCTGCGCAGGTAATCGTCGTAGCTACCACTGAAGTCGGTCACGCCGTCGGCGGACAGTTCGATGATGCGCGTGGCCAGCGAGCTGACGAACTCCCGGTCATGGCTGACAAAGATCAGCGTGCCGGGGTAGTTTTCCAGCGCCAGGTTCAGTGCCTCGATGGATTCCATATCCAGGTGGTTGGTCGGCTCATCCATCACCATCACGTTGGGGCTTTTAAGGATCAGCTTGCCGAACAGCATGCGGCCCTGCTCCCCACCCGAGATCACCTTCACCGACTTCAGGATCTCGTCGTTGGAAAACAGCATGCGGCCCAGTGTGCCGCGCACGACCTGCTCCCCACCCTGAGTCCATTGCGCCATCCATTCAAATAGCGTGCAATCATATTTGAAGTCATCGGCGTGATCCTGGGCGAAGTAGCCGACATCAGCGCTCTCGGCCCACTTTACTTCCCCGGCCATGGGCTGCATCTCGCCCACCAGTGTGCGCAGCAGGGTGGTCTTGCCGATGCCGTTGGGACCAATGATAGCGACCCGTTCTCCGGCTTCGATCTGCAGGCTGAGGTTCTTGAACAGCACTTCGTTGTCGTAACCCTGGCTGACTTTATCAAGGGTCACCGCCTGGCGGTGCAACTTCTTGTGCTGATCAAAGCGGATAAAGGGGCTGACCCGGCTGGAGGGTTTGACCTCGGCCAACTGGATCTTGTCGATCTGCTTGGCGCGGCTGGTCGCCTGCTTGGCCTTGGAGGCGTTGGCCGAGAAGCGGCTGACGAAGGTCTGCAGCTCGGCAATCTGCGCTTTCTTCTTGGCATTGTCCGACAGCAGCCGCTCACGGGTCTGGGTGGCAGCGGTCATGTATTCATCGTAATTGCCGGGGAACAGACGCAGTTCGCCGTAATCCAGATCCGCCATGTGCGTACATACGCTGTTGAGGAAGTGGCGGTCGTGGGAAATGATGATCATGGTGCTGTTACGCGTCTTGAGAATATCCTCCAGCCAGCGGATGGTGTGAATATCCAGGTGGTTGGTTGGTTCGTCGAGCAGCAGCACATCAGGATCGGAGAACAGCGCCTGGGCCAGTAGCACGCGCAGCTTCCAGCCGGGCGCGACTTCGCTCATCGGGCCGAGGTGTTGATCCAGCGGAATGCCCAGACCCAGCAACAGCTCGCCGGCGCGGGATTCGGCGGTGTAGCCGTCCATCTCGGCGAATTCGGTTTCCAGCTCGGCCACCGCCATGCCGTCTTCTTCGCTCATTTCCGCCAGCGAATAGATACGATCGCGTTCGGCCTTGACCTTCCACAGCTGCTCATGGCCCATGATCACGGTATCGATCACCGCAACATCTTCATAGGCAAACTGGTCCTGCCGCAGCTTGCCCAGGCGGGTGTTGGGCTCCAGCATCACCTGGCCACCAGAGGGTTCCAGCTCACCACCGAGGATCTTCATGAAGGTCGACTTGCCGCAGCCGTTGGCACCGATCAGACCGTAACGGTTGCCGTTGCCGAATTTGACGGAGACATTTTCAAACAGCGGCTTGGCGCCGAACTGCATGGTGATATTGGCAGTAGAAATCAAGGAAGTGTGTCCTGCGGGAAAAGAAATGGAAACCGCACCGAAAGGGCGGCGGCGCATTGTACTGGCTATGCCGGGTGAGTCATAGCGGCACGCGTCGGCTTGCCGAATTGCTGATTTTGTTATATCTTTTGTTATAACTTGAATCGGGAGGCTCCCATGAAACTCAAAATCACCAGTATCGGCAACTCCGCAGGCCTCATCCTGCCCAAGGAAATCCTCGCCCGCCTGCGGGTGGAAAAGGGCGACGAGCTGTATGTGCTGGAGACACCCGATGGCATCAAGCTGACCGCGTTTGATCCGACACTGGCGGAGCAGATGGAGGTGGCAGACAAGGTAATGCGAAAACGCCGTGCCCTCCTTCATAAACTGGCTCAGTGAGGTGCAGAATGATTGTATGGATCAATAAAGTACTTACGCTGGCCATCCATGACCGCCAGTTGGCGGAGCATGGCGGTAGCAGCGGTGTGCGCGATGAGGGTTTGCTCGATTCAGCTCTGGCCCGCCCGCAGCAGCTTTTTGCCTATGGTGAGCCGCCGCCCGATCTGGCAGATCTGGCAGCCAGTCTGGCCTGTGGGTTGGCTCGCAATCATCCTTTTGTGGATGGCAACAAGCGTACTGCTGCGGTCATGTGCGAGGTATTTATCGAGCTCAATGACGGGCATCTGGAAGCCGATGATATTGAGCTCTATCCACAATATATTGGCCTCGCCGAAGGCTCCATTGCCGAAGCCGAGTTCGCCGGTTGGCTGCGCGAACGTATATTGATTGAGCGCCCGGGTGAGTTACAGGAAGGCGCCGCAGGTTATTAGAGGGCACGGGTTTGCAGGCTCGATGCTGGCGCAAACTCAGGTAGCCGGGATGCACCGCAGCATTCCACAACCCTCGTCGTCGAGCGGGCGTTTGCTTATGGCGGCGAGCTGGCAAACGCCTCGGCCAGATAATCAATCATTACCCGCACCTTGGCCGGGGGCCGGCGATCCGGTGGATAGAGCACATGAATCCCGCCCAGTTCGAACACCGGTTCATCCAGCGCCAGCACTACCAGTTCGCCCCGATCCACCGCTTCCCCAACGATGAAATGTGGCTGATAGATGATGCCCTGCCCGGCAAGGGCAGCAGCCAGCAGCGCATCACCATTATTGGCCAGCAGGTCGCCATTGATGGGTACCCGCACCTCGCCCTGCGCGCCGAACGCCCACTGGCGGCTGTCCTGCATGGCAGACAGCGTATAGCTCAGGCAGTTGTGCTGGGCCAGTTCGCCTACCGTGCGCGGTATGCCGCGCCGATCCAGATAATCCGGCGCGGCGCAGACCATCATGCAACTGTTGCCCAGTTGGCGGGTCTGCAGGGGGCTGCCCGCCAACCGTCCGATGCGGATGGCCAGATCCCAGCTGCCGTCGATCAGATCCAGTTGCGCATCGCTCAGCCCCAGCTCGACCTTCACCTCCGGATGCCGTTGGCTGAAGTCCGCAATCAGCGGCGCAATGAAACGGGTACCGAAGGACAGCGGTACGTTCATGCGCAGCAGCCCGCTGGCCTTGATCCGTTGCGAAGCAGCAGCGGCTTCGGCCTCGTCAATGTCCGGCAGGATACGCTGGCAGGCCTCCAGATAGTCGCTGCCGGCTTCGGTCAGGCTCAGACGTCTTGTCGTACGGTGGAACAGCTTCACTCTCAGTCGCGCTTCCAGCGCATTCACATGCTTGGTTGCCATCGCTGGCGACATGCCCAGATGGCGGGCAGCGGCGGACAGACTGCCGGCGCTGGCGGCCCGTACAAAGACCCGCATACTGGTGACACGATCCATGGCTGACTTCCTACTGATGGTATTAAGTGTTAAGGCATAATAGCCGGTTCTCTTACTTGCGGGTGGGAGCGATACTGTTGCCATGCAAATGAGCGAGGTATACACCATGCAAACCGACGAAGCAGTACGCCAACCGGTGTTGTTCATTCCCCACGGCGGCGGCCCTTGTTTCTTCATGGACTGGAATCCTGCGGATACCTGGGTGGGCATGGGCAACTTCCTGAAAAGTGTCGCCAGCACCCTGCCGCGCAAACCCAGCGCCATTGTGCTGATCTCGGCACACTGGATGGAATCGCGTTTCTGCGTGACCGGCCATGCCCGGCCGGAGCTGATCTACGATTATTACGGCTTCCCGCAGCACACCTATGAGCTGAGCTATCCGGCGCCGGGTGCGCCGCAGCTGGCCGAGCAGGTCACCCGGACACTCAATACCGAAGGCCTGGAGGCGACGGTTGACTCCGAGCGGGGCTTTGACCACGGCATGTTCATCCCGTTGAAGCTGATGTTTCCGGCGGCAGATATCCCGGTTATCCAGTTATCCCTGCGCAGGGATCTTGATCCGGCCGCGCATCTGGCGATGGGCCGTAGCCTGGCCGGGCTGCGGGATCAGAACATCCTGATCATCGGCAGCGGCATGAGCTTTCACAATATGCGTGCCTATGGCGATGCGCGCTTCTCGCCGGTATCGGATGACTTCGATGACTGGCTGACCCACGCCGTGGAGAGTCCGGCGCAGGAGCGTGACGAGTTGCTGGGTAACTGGGCCAAGGCGCCCCAGGCCTACCTGTGTCACCCCAAGGGTGATGAGGAACACCTGATTCCCCTGCTGGTCGCTGCCGGTGCGGGTGGTGACGAGCCGGGGCAGAAGATCTATTCGGAACGGGTCATGCAGACCACCATTTCAGCATTTCGCTTCGGTTGATAGCCGGAGCCACAGGAGACACACAGTATGATTATTGATCTGACAGATAAAACCGCCATCGTTACAGGATCCACAGGCGGTATCGGCCTGGCCATTGCCGAAGGGCTGGCCAAAGCAGGGGCCCGGGTCACGCTCGTAGGGCGGGACCAGTCCCGCGTGGATGCGGCGGTCGCCAAGGTAAAAGCTGTCGCCGGGCGTGACGACACCCTTGGAGTGGTCGCCGATGGCGGTACTCTGGCCGGTATCCAGACGCTGATCGCCGCCCAGCCGCAGGCCGATATCCTGATCAACAACCTCGGCATCTACGGCGCCCGGGAATTTTTCGATATCGATGACGAGCTGTGGGAAGAGTACTTCCAGGTCAACGTCATGAGCGGCGTACGCCTGGCCCGACATTATGCCAAGGGCATGCGGGACAAGGGCTGGGGTCGCATCCAGTTCATTTCCAGTGAGTCAGCCCTGAACATCCCCACCGAGATGGTGCACTACGGCGTCAGCAAGACCGCGCTGCATGGCCTGTCCCGTGGTCTGGCCAAGGTGCTGGCCGGTACCGGTGTGACCGTCAACACCGTACTGCCGGGGCCGACCCGTACTGAAGGTGCCATCCAGATGATGGCCGACCTGGCCGCCGAACGGGGCGTGCCGGTGGAGCAAATGGAAGCATTGTTCCTCAAGGAGAACCGTCCTTCCACCTTGTTGCACCGTTTCGCCACCCCGGAAGAGGTGGCCAACCTCAGCGTTTACGCTGCGTCACCCCAGGCCAGCGCGACTACCGGCGCGGCTTTGCGGGTGGAAGGCGGTATTGTCGAAAGCATCATCTGATGAGCACACCATTAACCACTGTCGCCGCGATCCCGATGCAGCAGCCCGAGCGCCTCATGAAGCGCCTGTGCAAACACTGGGGGCACAAGTTTCCGGTGGAGCTCGGTGAGCGGGAGAGCAGCATTGAGTTACCCATGGGTATATGCCGCATGCAGTGTGCGGATATACTGCAGGTCGAACTGCACGGGGATGCGGAGCAGATGGCGACCTTTCAGCAAGTGGTCGCTGATCACCTGCGGCGCATGGACAGTTCGCAAGAGCTTGTCATTGATTGGCAACAAGCATGAATAATAATGACGCATGGTGAAGTAGCTAAGGAATCACTGATCAATTCATCTTTGTGCGGTCAACGCGTTCAGAAACGTGCATTAACCATATCAATGGTTAGTTTTTTACCAGATGAGGTCGCGTTTTTGCTCTGATAGCCGGTTTAACCGGCT
>Ga0265293_10005491_pt1 | contig 21100 bp, 17 predicted proteins | sample Munlanlewell138R_FD_192505 | JGI IMG/M metagenome (GOLD analysis project Ga0265293, IMG submission 192505) | Leachate microbial communities from a municipal landfill in Southern Ontario, Canada - Leachate well 138R | ecosystem: Engineered > Solid waste > Landfill > Unclassified | place: Canada... | reverse complement strand
ATATTGTACCTGGAGACTTAAGAGATGATATGCTTACATTTAGAGACATTGCAAAAACAGCTTCCAATTTTATTAAACATATTATCAAGGATAGGGATATCATAGGAATTACTGGTGGTACAACTATGGCCTTACTAGCAGAAGAAATGACATATGATAAAACAAAGAGGGATGTCACAATAGTTCCAGCTAGAGGTGGACTTGGTAAAGAACTAGAAACACAATCAAATAATATTGCAGCAAAGATAGCAAAAAAGCTAGGAGGAAGTTATAGACTTTTGCAAGTTCCAGACAATGTAGGAGCAGAAGCTCTCAAAGCCTTAATGACTGTCCAGGAAGTAAAAGAGGTCTTAGAAATAATTAAAAATATGGATATTTTAGTTTTTGGTATTGGGAGAGCAGATATAATGGCTCAAAGAAGAGACCTTCGGCAAGACAAGATAAAGGAAATTGAGAAAAGTGGAGCAGTAGCAGAGGCATTTGGACACTATTTCAACACCAATGGTGATATTGTACACGAGACTAGTACAATCGGATTAACCTTAGAGGATTTTAAAAGAATAAATACAGTCATTGGAGTAGCAGGCGGAAAAGATAAGGCAGAAGCTATTATTTCAATTTGCAAGTTACATAAAAATATGACCCTTATAATAGATGAAGCTGTCGCAAGAAAGATATTATCAATGTCATGTATTGCTACAATATAGTAGCTAAAAAATATAAAAGGAGGAATTTTAATGTCAATTAAAGTTGCTATCAATGGATTTGGAAGAATAGGAAGAAACGTTATGAGGATTGCTTTCGAGAATAATGTAAAGGAATTGGAAGTAGTAGCAGTAAACAGTTCTCAAAGCCCCGCAAGCCTAGCTCATCTATTTAAGTATGATACTTGTTTTGGTAAATTTGAAGGTGAAGTAGGGGTGGCAGAGGATGCAATAATTGTAAATGGAAAAGAAGTCAAGGTAGTAAACAACAGAGATCCAGAAGGTCTCCCATGGACTGAGCTTGGAGTAGACTTAGTTATTGAATCTTCTGGTAAGTTTAGAGACAAGGAAAGTAATATGAAGCATATTAAGGCTGGAGCAAAAAAGGTTATAATTACTGCACCAGGAAAAAATGAAGATGCAACTATAGTTATGGGTGTAAATGATAAAGACTATGATCCTGTAAACCATGTAATTGTATCTAATGCATCATGTACAACAAACTGTTTAGCACCATTTGCAAAAGTAATAGTAGAGAAATTCGGAGTAGTTAAAGGTCTAATGACTACAGTACATGCTTACACAAACGACCAAAGAATTCTTGATGGTTCACATAAGGATTTAAGAAGAGCAAGAGCAGCTGCTGAATCTATCATTCCTACAACTACAGGTGCTGCAAAGGCAGTTGCGTTAGTTATACCAGAGCTTAAAGGAAAATTAAATGGTATGGCAATGAGAGTTCCTACACCAACAGTTTCTGTAGTAGACGTCGTATTTGAAGTAGAGAGGTCTACAAGTGCAGAAGAAGTAAACCAAGCACTTAAGGAAGCTGCAGATGGAGAATTAAAAGGCATACTAGGGTTCTCAGATGAGCCATTAGTTTCAATAGATTATAGAAAAGACCCACGTTCTTCAATTATAGATGGATTATCAACAATGGTAATTGATGATATGGTTAAAATAGTTTCTTGGTATGATAATGAGTGGGGATATTCAGCAAGAGTCGTAGATTTAGCAGTATTAATGGCTAATAAGTGGCAATAACAAACAATTTAAGACCGGTTTAATAGCCTATAGCTATTAAACCGGCTTTTGAACGCTATACAATATGTTTTAGGCCAGTAAGGAGGGATTGTATGTTAAACAAAAAAAGCATAGTAGACTTAAATGTTTCAGGAAAAAGAGTATTAGTAAGATGTGACTTTAACGTTCCTATGAATGACAAAGGAGAAATAACTGACGATAGAAGAATAAGAAGTGCAATACCAACTATAGAATACATAATAAGCAAAGGCGGAAAAGCTATAGTAATGTCCCACTTTGGAAGACCAAAGGGAGAGCCTAATCCTAAATATACACTAGAGCCCATAGCTAAAAGACTTGGTGAATTATTAAATAAGGAAGTAAGGTTTGCCAAGGATGATATGGTAGCAGGAGAAATAGCAAAAGAAGTAGTTAATAATATGAAAGATTCTGATGTTGTACTACTAGAAAACACAAGATTTAGAAAAGAAGAAGAAAAAAATGGAGAAGAGTTTGCAAAGCAATTAGCATCATTAGGGGATATGTTTGTAAATGATGCTTTTGGTACTGCACATAGAGCCCATGCATCAAATGTTGGGATTAGCAGCAAATTACCTTCGGCATCTGGATATTTAGTAAAGAAGGAAATGGAAGTAATGGGTAAAGCAATGTCTAATCCAGAAAGACCTTTTGTAGCTATACTTGGTGGTGCAAAAGTATCAGATAAAATAAATGTAATAGAGAATTTCCTTGATAGAGTTGACAGTCTACTTATTGGTGGAGGCATGGCGTATACATTCTTAAAGGCACAAGGCTTGGAAATAGGGAAATCTTTAGTAGAAGAAGATAAGCTTGAATTAGCAAAGGAACTAATTAAAAAAGCTAAAGCTAAGAAAGTGAACCTAGTATTACCTTTAGATATGGTAGTTGCTAAGGAATTTAAAAATGAAACTGAATTTAAAACAGTTGATATTAACCAAATGCCTGCAGACATGATGGGACTGGATATTGGAGAAAAAACAATAGAAGTCTTTTCTAAGGTAATTAAAGATGCTAAGACTATTTTATGGAACGGTCCAATGGGAGTATTTGAGATACCTAACTTTGCAAATGGTACAAATGCCATTGCAAAAGCAATGTCTGAGTCAAGTGGAATAACTATTGTAGGTGGAGGAGATAGTGCTGCCGCAGTAGAACAAGCTGGTTTAGATGAAAAAATGACACATGTATCCACTGGCGGAGGAGCATCGCTGGAATTTTTTGAAGGAAAGGTTCTTCCTGGCATTGCAGCAATAGAAGATAAATAAGGAGGACTAGAAATGAGAATACCTATTATAGCTGGTAATTGGAAAATGAATAAAACTATAGAAGAAGCTATTCAGTTAGTAAAAGCAATAAAAGACAACTTGAAAAATGATATAGAAGCTGTGGTGTGCGTTCCGTTTACTGCATTAAGTGAAGTGAAAAAGGAAATCTCAAACACAGAGCTTAAGCTCGGTGCACAAAACATGCATTGGGAAGAGAGTGGTGCCTTTACTGGGGAGATATCACCTTCAATGCTTAAGGAAGCTGGAGTAGACTATGTGATTATAGGCCACTCAGAGAGAAGACAATATTTTGGAGAAACAGACGAGACAGTAAACATGAAAATAAAAGCTGCCTTAAAGCATGATCTTATGCCTATAGTATGTGTAGGTGAAACTCTAGAACAAAGAGAGGCTAATATTGAAAAGGAAGTAGTTGAATCTCAAGTACTAAAGGCATTTACAGATATAGGCTCACAAGAAATGGTTAGTATAGTAATTGCATACGAACCAATTTGGGCAATAGGTACAGGTAAGACAGCAACTAAAGAAGAAGCCAATGAAATTATAGGATTCATAAGAAGAATAATAATGGATAAATATGGACAAGAAGTATCAAACAAGATAAGAATACAATACGGCGGGAGCGTTAAACCAAGTAATATTACCGAAATAATGGAACAGTCAGATATTGACGGTGCATTAGTGGGAGGAGCCAGCTTAAAATCAGAGGAATTCATTAAGCTAATTAGCTTTTAAAGAGGTGGAAGTATGGAAAAGAACTTAGTATCAATTATAATACTAGATGGTTGGGGATTGGGAAAGGAATATGAAGGAAACGCAATTCTTAAGGCTAAGACTCCAAGTTATAAGCTTTTAATGGAGAACTATCCAAGCACTACATTAGAAGCTAGTGGACTTTCTGTAGGACTACCAGAAGGACAGATGGGTAACTCTGAAGTTGGGCATCTCAATATAGGCGCTGGAAGGATAATTTACCAAGAATTAACCAGAATAACAAAATCCATTGAGAACAAGGAATTCTTTTGCAAAAATGAACTTATTAATGCTATGGAAAATTGTAAGAAGAATAATTCTAATCTTCATTTAATGGGTCTCCTATCAGATGGTGGAGTTCATAGCCACAACAGTCATCTATATGCATTGTTAGAACTTGCTAAGAGCCAAGGGCTAAAAGAAGTATATATACATTGTTTCCTAGACGGTAGGGATGTACCACCTAAAAGTGGCAAAGGATATCTAAAGGAGCTTGAAGAAAAGCTTTCAGAAATAGGGCTAGGGAAAATAGCTTCAATTTCGGGAAGATATTATGCAATGGATAGGGACAAAAGATGGGAAAGAGTAAAGCTGGCCTATGACGCACTAACATTAGGTACTGGTAATACATCAGGATCAGCTGAAGAAGTTATTAATAAATCCTATTCTGAGGATATAACAGATGAGTTTGTGGTGCCTTCTGTAATTATAAAGAAAGGTGAACCTTTAGCAACTGTTGATAACAACGATTCAATAATTTTTTTTAACTTCAGACCTGATAGGGCAAGAGAGCTAACAAGAGCTTTTGTTGATATTAACTTTGAAGGTTTTGAGCGTCAGAAAAAGGTACATACCCATTATGTGTGTATGACTCAATATGATAAGACTATTGATAATGTAGAAATAGTTTATAAGCCTCAAGCTTATTCGAATACCCTTGGAGAGTACATAAGTTCCTTAGGAATGAAGCAACTTAGAATTGCCGAGACAGAAAAATATGCTCATGTTACATTCTTTTTTAACGGTGGCGTTGAAAAACCAAACGACAATGAAGATAGGGTGTTGATACCTTCTCCTAAGGTAGCAACATATGATTTAAAGCCTGAAATGAGTGCAATTGAAGTTAAGGATGAAGTGATAAATAGAATAAGAAGTAAAGAGTATGATTTTATGGTGCTTAACTTTGCAAATACAGATATGGTAGGACATACAGGAGATCTTAATGCTGCTGTAAAAGCTATAGAAACAGTTGATGCATGCCTAGGTGAAATAGTAGAAGAAATAAATAAGATAAATGGAAAGGTGCTAATAACTGCAGATCATGGAAATGCAGAAGAGATGACTGATAAGGAAACAGGTAGTAGGTTAACAGCACATACTACTAACAAAGTTCCGTGTATAATTAAAGGAGAAGGGAATGTAAGTCTAAGAGAAGGTGTTTTAGCAGATATAGCACCTACTCTACTAGATATGATGAAAGTCGAAATTCCCCGGGAAATGACCGGAACATCATTAATAATTAAGTAATGGTGTGTTAGTGCGGTTAATTAATGTCATCCAAAGCGTTAGCCAAGGGTCACATTCTAGAATATGTAGGGGTTAGTTTCTATGCTAATCCATAAAACAAGGAGGTAACAACCATGTCAATGATAACAGATATTTATGCAAGAGAAATACTTGATTCAAGAGGAAACCCAACAGTAGAAGTTGAGGTTTGGACAGAAAGCGAAGGATTTGGAAGAGCAGCAGTACCTTCCGGTGCGTCAACAGGGGCATTTGAAGCAGTAGAACTAAGAGATAATGACAAAGGTAGATATCTGGGTAAAGGCGTAGTAAATGCTGTAAATAATGTTAACGATATAATAGCTCCAGAAATAATCGGTATGGATGCATTAGACCAAGCAGCAATAGATTTGATGCTTATAGAGCTTGATGGAACAGACAATAAAGGAAAACTAGGAGCTAATGCTATTCTTGGAGTATCTATGGCAATTGCAAAAGCAGCAGCAGATGTATTGGGATTACCTTTATATCAATATCTAGGTGGAGTAAATTCAAAAACACTTCCAGTTCCAATGATGAACATATTAAATGGAGGTGAGCATGCTGATAACAATGTAGATATTCAAGAGTTTATGGTAATGCCAGTCGGAGCTCTTAACTTTAGAGACGCACTTAGAATGGGAGCAGAGATATTCCATAACCTAAAGAAGGTTCTAAAAGATAAGGGATTAAATACATCAGTAGGTGATGAAGGTGGATTTGCGCCAAATCTAAGCTCTAATGAAGAAGCTTTAGCTACTATAGTAGAAGCTATTAAACAAGCTGGCTATAAACCAGGAGACGAGGTATTATTAGCATTAGACGTGGCAGCTACAGAAATGTACAATAAAGAAACAAAAATTTACTCTCTTGCAGGTGAGGGTAAAGAACTTACATCAAAAGAAATGATAGACTTCTATGAAGACCTAGTAAATAAGTATCCAATCATATCTATAGAAGATGGTTTAGATGAAGAGGATTGGGAAGGTTGGAAGGCTCTAACTGAAAGACTTGGAGATAAGATTCAGCTAGTAGGTGACGATTTATTTGTTACTAACACAAAAAGACTAGAAAGAGGCATCCAAACAGGAGTAGCCAATTCAATTCTAATTAAGCTTAACCAAATCGGTACTATTACGGAGACATTAGATGCTATAGAAATGGCTAAGAGAGCAGGATATACAGCTGTTGTTTCTCATAGATCAGGTGAGACTGAGGATTCTACTATTGCAGATCTAGTAGTAGCTACAAATGCTGGCCAAATAAAGACTGGAGCACCATCAAGAACAGATAGAGTTGCAAAATACAACCAATTATTAAGAATAGAAGATATGCTGGGAGAGATAAGTCAATATAGAGGAAAAGAAGTGTTTTACAATATAAAAAGAAAATAGAATAAGCAATATGGTATGATTTGCCTAAAAATGCCTAATAATATTAATAGAGGTTTATTAATATTATTAGGCAATTAAGGTTAAAGACTATGAAAAAGGCAAATTCTTATTGATTTTATACTGCTACTGTGTTAAAATTATTGTGTTTATGAGACATAACAGGAGGTGGAAAGATGCAAACAATTTTTTATATTTTAATAGTAATAGCAAGCTTAGTTCTTATTGCTAGTGTATTATTACAATCAGGGAAAAGCGCAGGACTATCTGGTAGTATTGGTGGTGGTGCAGAAAGTATTTGGGGTAAAAACAAAGGAAGAAGCTATGAAGGATTACTTAGCAAATTAACTACAGTTTCTGCAATAATATTTGTTATATCAGCATTAGTATTAACTGCATTGCAGTAAGGAACTAAACAATCAAGGAGGAAAGAATAAATGGACATATTTTTAATCTCGGCACCAGTTGTTGGGATAATTGCTTTAATATTTGCTCTTATAAAGGCATCATCTATTAATAAAGTATCTCCTGGTAACGATAGAATGAAAGAAATAGCATCCTATATAGAAGATGGAGCTATGGCTTTCCTTTCAAGGGAATATAAAACTTTAGCAATTTTTGTTGTTGTATTATTTATTATATTAGCAGTTGGAATAAATATACTAACAGCCGTAAGCTTTTTAATTGGAGCAATTTTCTCAGCTTTAACAGGATTTTTTGGAATGAAAGTAGCTACAAAAGCCAATGTTAGAACTGCCAGTGCTGCAAAGGATGGCGGTATGAATAAAGCCCTAAGTGTAGCATTCTCAGGTGGAGCAGTTATGGGAATGGCAGTCGTAGGATTAGGACTTTTAGGTGTTGGTACTCTTTACATCACTATAGGTGATCCAGCAATAATTACTGGTTTTGGACTAGGAGCTTCATCAATAGCGTTATTTGCACGTGTTGGTGGAGGTATATATACTAAGGCTGCAGACGTGGGAGCAGACCTTGTAGGTAAAGTAGAAGCAGGTATTCCAGAAGACGATCCAAGAAACCCTGCTGTTATAGCTGATAACGTTGGAGATAACGTTGGTGACGTTGCAGGTATGGGAGCAGACCTATTTGAATCTTATGTAGGTTCTATAATATCAGCTATTACATTAGGAGTAGTAGTTTTTGATGCGAATGGAGCATTATTCCCACTAGTCTTAGCTGCAGTTGGCGTAATAGCTTCAATAATAGGAACTTTCTTTGTAAGAGCAAAGGAAGGTTCAGACCCTCAAAAATCTCTTAATACTGGTACACTAGTTAGTTCAGTTTTAACAGTTATAGTTGCATTTTTCTTAAGTAAATACTTATTAGATTCATATCAACCTTTTATAGCAATATTATCTGGACTTGCAGTAGGATTAATAGTTGCTAGAATTACTGAATACTATACTTCAAGCGACCATAAACCTGTTCAAAGTATAGCAGATGAATCAGAAACAGGAAGCTCGACTAATATTATTAGTGGTTTATCAGTAGGTATGATGTCTACAGCATGGCCAATAATAGTAATAGCAATAGGTATTCTAATAGCATTCTATGCTACAGGTGGAGCAACAGCCCCTGCACAAGGACTTTATGGCATAGCACTTGCTGCAGTTGGTATGCTATCTACAGCTGCTATGACAATAGCTGTTGATGCTTATGGACCAATAGCAGACAATGCTGGTGGTATTGCAGAAATGAGTGAGCTACCAAAAGAAGTGCGTAAAATTACAGACAAACTTGATGCAGTAGGCAATACAACAGCAGCAGTTGGAAAAGGATTTGCTATAGGTTCAGCTGCACTTACAGCATTAGCATTATTTGCATCATATACACAAGCAGTTAATTTAACTAGCATAGATTTAACTCAACCTACAGTAATTGCTGGATTGTTAATTGGGGGGATGTTACCATTCCTATTCTCAGCTATTACAATGAAAGCTGTTGGTAAAGCAGCATTTAGTATGATTGAGGAAGTAAGAAGACAGTTTAGAGAAATCCCTGGCATAATGGAAGGCAAGGCTAAACCAGAGTATAGAAAATGCGTTGACATCAGTACTTCAGCGGCATTAAAAGAAATGGTAATACCAGGTATACTAGCAGTTGTTGCTCCAATAGCTATAGGTATAATTTTAGGTACAGATGCACTTGGAGGACTATTAGCTGGTGCATTAGTTACTGGAGTTCTAATGGCAATATTTATGGCTAACGCAGGTGGAGCTTGGGATAACGCTAAGAAATATATCGAGGAAGGAAACCATGGTGGTAAAGGTAGTGAGGCTCACAAGGCGGCAGTAGTTGGTGATACTGTTGGTGACCCATTCAAAGATACATCAGGACCTTCAATTAATATATTAATTAAGCTTATGACAATTGTTGCTTTAGTATTTGGACCTCTCTTCCTTTTAGTTAATGAGGGAGCAGGTTTAATAAGTAGATTCTTTTAATTTAACTAAATGAATTCTTTGGAAGGCAATTCTATACGAATTGCCTTCTTTTTTAATTTAAATATTTAAAAAATACATTTGCAAGTTAAACTTAGTTATAGAGTTGGTGGTAAAAAGAGCCAGACTTCAATGGAATATAGGCTATGGAATATTATTTGAAGTTCTGTTATAATCATATAGTATCTAATGTTTTATTTCGAAATAGAATAGTAGTTAACAGCAACTTAAAACATAAAATTATTTGAAAACTAAAATATAAAATATTATAGGAGCAAATATAATATGAAAGTAAATATAGAAAATAAGGATTTAAACTACATATGCGAAGGAGAAGGTAAGAATATATTGATTCTTCATGGTTGGGGTGCAAATATTGACACTATAATGCCAATATTTAACCACCTAAAAAATCATTTTAAGGTCTATGCCGTAGATTTCCCAGGCTGTGGGAAGAGCCAGAAGCCAGATGAAGTATTAGGTGCTTATGATTATGCTAGAATCATTAAGAAATTTATTGATGATATGCAAATGAGCGAAGTCATTTTAATTGGTCATTCACACGGAGGAAGAGTATCATTAGTCCTATCTAATAAGTATCCAGAATTAATAAAGAAAATGATTCTAATAGACAGTGCCGGTCTAATACCAAAGAGAAAGTTAAGGTATTATGTTAAGGTATATACATTTAAAACACTAAAAAAACTTTATGGTTTGGCTTTTTTCTGGGTAAATAAGGAAGAGAAAATGGAGCGTTTTTATAAAAAGTTTGGGTCTGACGATTATAAGGATGCAGATGGAATCATGAGAAAAATACTAGTAAGGCTAGTAAATGAAGATTTGAGTCCCTTATTGAAAGATATAAAAGCGTCAACACTCTTAGTGTGGGGTCGGGATGATGATGCAACACCGGTCTATATGGGAGAGATAATGGAGAAGGAGATTAAGGAGAGTGGATTAGTAGTGCTTGAGAATGCTGGACATTATTCATATCTTGACCAATTTATTAGATTTAAAGCAATTGTAGACAGTTTTCTTGAAAAAGATAGGATTAGTTAAAATTGCTTGTGTTTAATGAAAAATTATTAAAAACTAATGAAAGATAACAAATAAATTGTTAAAATATACAGTCAGATTATTATTATAATGATTAGTATAGTATTAGTAAATTGTAGCCATTTAGGAGAGTGAATTTGATGTTTGGAAATAATAGCCTTATGTTAATACTAGCTGTAATTAGTATTGTCATTTGGAATGTATCCTTTTTTTACAGAAGCAGGTATATGCTTCATATGATGCAGTTAGAAGGATATTTAAACGAAAACTACATAAACTGGATAAGGGAATTTAAGTATAAAGTCTTTTCTTCAAAAATCAATGTACCTGTTATAAGCTCTGTAATTTTTGCCTTAATTACTTTAATAACAGGTCCAGGAAAAAAGTTATTGATTCCAGCCAATATAATTATTTGGTCCTTGTTGACTATTCTTTCTACTAACTTTAGAAAAGAGAATATTAAGAAGGATTTAGTTTATACAAAAAGAGCTCAAAGACTGTTAGCATCTATGTATATTGTAAATGTATTAGTTTTAATCGCTTCAGTAAGTATATATTGCTTATTAATTAGCAACTTTTTTGCATACTACGCAATTTTACTGTTAATATGTACTGCATTGTATTATTTTGCTCCATATACATTAATATTAGCAAATATTTTAGTAAAGCCTATAGAAAATGCAGTAAATCATTACTTTTATGATATGGCAAAGAAAAAAGTCAGGAGCCTTGAGGAACTAAAAATAGTTGGTATAACAGGCAGCTATGGAAAAACTAGTGTAAAATTTATTACTGCAAAAATATTGGAAGAAAAATTTAATGTTTTAAAAACGCCAGAAAGCTATAATACACCTATGGGAGTAAGTAAAGTAATTAATAATACTCTAAAAGATGAATACAATGCATTTGTAGTAGAAATGGGTGCAAGAAGTATTGGTGAGATTAAGGAAATGGCTGAGCTAGCAGGACCTAAGATAGGAGTAATTACCTCAATAGGCCCTACACATTTAGATACATTCATCAATATTGATAATATAATGAAGACTAAATACGAATTAATAGAGGCACTACCACCAGACGGGGTTGCTATATTCAATTATGATAATCAGTACTTAAGGAAACTAGCAGACAAAACATTTAAAGAAAAGATACTTTATGGAACTGATAATATTGAACTTTTAGACATATATGCTACTGATATTGAAGTGTCAGAACAAGGCTCAACATTTAATTTAAATGATAAAAAGGGAAGTTCTATAGAATGTCAAACAAAGCTATTAGGAAAGCATAATATTGAAAATCTATTAGCTGGTGCTGCTGTGGGAGTGGCTTTAGGCTTAACACTTGAAGAGATTGTAATCGGAATAAAGAAGGTAGAACCAATACCACATAGACTTCAGCTTATAAATCCAGGTACTGGAGTGATTGTAATTGATGATGCATTTAACTCAAACCCTGTTAGCTCAAAGGCAGCCTTAGAGGTTATAAATCAATTTAAAGAGGGAAGAAAAATAATAGTTACTCCTGGAATGATAGAACTTGGGGAAGAAGAAGAAGAGGCAAATAGACAATTTGGTAGATACATAGCTGATGTGTGTGATTATGTAATACTTGTTGGGAAAAATAGAACTAAGCCTATTTATGAGGGAATATTTGAAAAGGATTTTAATAAGGATAATGTTTTTGTTGTAGGTAGTTTAAATGAAGCTACTATAGTGTTACAAAAAATAGTCAGATCTAAGGACATAGTATTATTTGAAAATGATTTGCCTGACACTTATAATGAGTAATATGGGAAATAAATAATAAGGAATGGGGGATTCTAATGAAAAAAAGAGTAGGTGTTGTTTTTGGGGGTAGAAGCGTTGAGCATGAAGTGTCTGTCATTACTGGTATGCAGGTCATTGAAAACATTGATAATACAAAATATGATATATTACCTATATATATAAGCAAAGATGGTCAATGGTTTACTGGTGAGTCATTAATGAGCTTTAAGAACTTTAAAAATGATAGTTTAAAGAATTTGAAAGAAGTGATAATGACTCCAAAGTACAGTGATAGCAAGCTATATTCACATCCAGAAGACATAGGATTTTTAGGTAAGAAGCTTGTAGAAAAGGTAGATGTAATATTCACTGCACTTCATGGAACTAATGCAGAAGATGGAACTGTTCAAGGACTACTTGAATTAATAGATATCCCATATACGGGAGCAGGAGTTATGGCATCTGCAGTAGGCATGGATAAGATTACAATGAAAGATGTATTTAGAGCTCATGATTTGCCCATAGTAGATTATATGTGGTTTTTTAGAAAGAGATGGAGTACTGATAGGGAAGGCCTTATAAACGATGTAGAAAAGAATCTTGGTTATCCTGTTTTTGTTAAGCCAGCAAATCTTGGCTCAAGTGTTGGTATTACAAAGGCTAATGATAGGCAAAAGCTAATAGATGCCATCGAAATAGCTATAAGATATGATAGAAAAATAATTGTAGAAAAAAGTGTTGAAAATCCGAGAGAAATAAACTGTGCTGTTATGGGATATGATGATGAAGTAAAAGCATCATTATGCGAAGAACCTGTAGGCTGGAAAGACCTACTAACCTATGAAGACAAATATATTAGCAGTAATAGCAAAGGAGCCAAGGGTGGAGGAAGAAACATACCTGCTGACCTTCCAGAGGAGACAACAAAGCTAATACAAGAAACAGCAAAGCAAGCGTTTATGGCTATAGATTGTAGAGGAAATGCAAGAATAGACTTCCTACTAGATAGCGAAGGTAAGGTGTTTGTTAATGAAATTAATACCCTACCAGGTTCAATTGCATATTACCTATGGGAGCCAATGGGAATCGACTTCAAAGACCTAACAACAGAGCTTATAAACATTGCATTAGCGGCCCATAAAGAGAAAAATGAGAATATGTATTCATATGATGTAGATTTATTTAAGCGAATAGAATACGGTGGAAGTAAAGCAAAGAAAATATAGTTTTTTATATAGACATGGTTGGTTTTAATCATGTCTTTTATTTTTACTGAAATAATTTTTACTATGCTTCATGATATGTGCTATAATATGGAATAAGATTCTTTGGAATAATTTGCATTAAGATTTTAACAAAGCTAATAATATACAAAGGAGATAAAAAAATGAACAGAGAAGATGCACTAAAGCATGTGAAGGAAAATATAAAAAACAAGAATTTATTAAAGCACATGTATGCAGCAGAAGCTGTAATGAGAGGACTTGCAGAAAAGTTTAATGAAGATGAAGAAAAATGGGGTGTAGCAGGATTAGTCCATGATATAGATTATGATACAACAGCAGAGGATTTAGCAAGACATAGCTTAGTCGGAGGAGCAATGCTAGAGGAGCTAGGATATGATAAAGATATAGTTTATGCAGTTAAGGCACATAATAAAGCACATGGACTAGAAAGAAAATCACTAATGGATAAGGCATTATTTTGCACTGATCCACTTACTGGACTAATTGTTGCATCTGCATTAATATCTCCTGTAAAGAAGCTTCATGCCATAGATACTCAATTTGTAGTGAATAGATTCTATGAAAAATCCTTTGCAAAAGGTGCAAATAGAGAGCAAATAAGGGCATGTGATGATTTAGGACTTACTTTAGAAGAATTTATTAGTATAGGACTTGAATCAATGAGGCAAATTAATCATATATTGGGACTTTAATAGAATGGAGGAGTTAAATTCATGAACACTAAGGAAAAAATAGTGGAATTTATGGAAAAACAAGCTTACAAGCCTATGCTTAGAGAGGAACTCGCAAGGGCCTTTGAAATTGGGACTGAAGATCACAAGGATTTTTTTAAGTTATTAGATGTAATGGAAAATGAAGGACTTATAATAAAAACACATAAGGATAGATACGGAATACCTGAAAAGATGAATCTAGTAGTAGGAAAACTACAATGTCATCAGAGAGGGTTTGGTTTTTTAATACCAGAAAATAAGGAACTTAATGATGTGTTTGTCTCTGCACAGGATATGAATGGCGCGCTACATGGAGATAAGGTAGTAGTCAGACACACTACAAAAAGTAGCGAGGGTAGAAGACAAGAGGGAGAAGTAATTAGGATTCTAGAAAGAGTAAATAAAACAATAGTAGGAATCTATGAAAATAGTAAGAGCTTTGGATTTGTAGTTCCTAGTGATACGAGAATGAATATGGATATATTTATTCCAAAATCAGAGACAAATGGAGCCAATACAAATGAATTAGTAATAGTGGAGATAACGAAGTGGCCTGAAAAAAGAAGAAATCCTGAAGGAAAAATTATTGAAATATTAGGCAAGAAAAATGATACAGGAATAGATATACTTGCTATTATTAAGAAATACGGATTGCCAGAGGACTTTCCAGAGGAAGTATATGCAGAAGCAGAAAGAATACCAGAGGAAATACGTGAAGAAGAAATAGAGAGAAGGTTAGATTTAAGAGGTAAAAATATATTCACTATAGATGGTGCAGATGCAAAGGATTTAGATGATGCAATCTCAATTGAAAAACTTGAAAATGGTAACTTTGAATTAGGAGTACATATAGCTGATGTGACATATTACGTGAGAGAAAAATCACCATTAGATAAGGAAGCACTAAAAAGAGGAACCAGCGTATATCTTGTAGATAGAGTGATACCTATGCTTCCTAAAAAGCTATCTAATGGAGTATGTAGTTTGCACCCTGGAGTACCGAGGCTAACCCTAAGTGTTTTTATGGAAATAAATAAAAATGGAAAAGTTGTAGATCATAAGATTCAAGAGACTATCATAGAAAGCAAGGAAAGATTAGTTTATGATGATATATCAGATTTATTAGAAAAGGATGACATAAAACAAAAGGAAAGATATGCCCATATTTTAAAGGACATAAAGGCAGCAGAGGAGCTTTGTAGAATCCTAACAAGAAAGAGAGAAGAAAGAGGAAGTATTGATTTTGATTTTCCTGAATCTAAAATAATCCTTGATGAAAAAGGCAAGCCTATTGACGTAAAGAAGTATGATAGAAGAATAGCCAATAGAATAATTGAAGAATTCATGCTTATAAGCAATGAAACTGTGGCGGAATACATGTACTGGACAGATATACCATTTTTATATAGAATACATGAAGAACCAGATATAGAAAAGATTAATGACTTTAATAAATTTATCCACAACTTTGGTTATCACTTAAAGGGTTCCCAGGAAGTTCATCCAAAGGAACTTCAGGAACTTCTTAAGAAAATTGAAAATACTAGAGAAGAAACTATTATAAATACATTGATGCTTAGATCCTTAAGAAAGGCAAAATATAGTGCTGAATCAGAAGGACACTTCGGATTAGCTGCACAATATTATACTCACTTTACATCACCAATAAGAAGATACCCAGATCTTCAGATTCATAGAATTATTAAAGAATTTATCACTAAAAAGATAAATGATCAAAGAATAGATAAGCTAAGAGCTATTCTACCTAGAGTTGCAGAGCAGTCCTCTGAAACAGAAAGAACAGCAGATGAAGCATCGAGAGAGACAGATGATTTGAAGAAAGTAGAATACATGGCAAGTCGAGTAGGTCAGGAATTTGATGGCATAATATCAGGAGTCATGCCTTTTGGTATGTTTGTGGAGTTAGGCAATACAATAGAGGGGCTAGTACGTATAAGCACTCTTATTGATGACTATTATGAATATGACCAGCCAAATTATAGATTCATTGGTGCAAGGACGAAAAAGATTTATAGAATAGGTGATGAAGTAAGAATTAGAGTTGTAGGAACAGATGTAGCTAATAGACAAATTGATTTTGTTTTGATTTAAATATGAAGTTGACATAACTATGTATTTTTGTTATAATTAAATTTGCACTAAAATAGAGTATGGTGGGGATTCCATGAGTACAAATACACAAATTAAAACTCTAGCAACAAATAGAAAAGCTAGGCATGATTTTTTTATTGAGGAAACGATAGAAGCTGGAATTGCTTTAACTGGTACTGAGGTTAAGTCCTTTAGACAAGGAAAAGTCAATCTAAAGGAATGCTATGCTATGGTTGAAAATAGTGAGGTCTTTATCCATGGCATGCATGTAAGCCCTTATGAGCAAGGCAATATATATAATGTTGATCCTCTAAGAAAAAGAAAGCTCTTACTTCATAAGAGAGAAATTAGAAAGCTAGTAGGTTATATTACTCAAAAAGGATATTCCCTTATTCCACTAAGTGCATACCTTAAAAATGGCAAAGTAAAGATAGATTTAGCCATTGCAAAGGGTAAAAAGCTATATGATAAAAGAGAAGACATAGCAAAGAAAGATGCAGAAAGAAGAATGCAGCAACATATGAGCGAGAAGTATAGCTAATATATTCTGGGGGCGAAAAGGTTTCGACGGGGGTGTGGAGTAAAGAGTAGCGAGTCGTTGTCGCCAAACAACGCGAAAAGTGGCAAACATTTATAAACGCAAACGATAATTACGCATTAGCTGCCTAAGGTAGCTCGTCTACTCTAACGGTCCTGCCCGTTAGATGTTAGGCGTCATGTATGCAGGGAACTACTATAGGGGTGCTCTGACCTATAGTAGATAAATTAGAGATAGTTTAGTGAGAAGCCTGTTGCTAGGCGTCTCATGAGGCGATAACTCAAATTAGCAACTGCACTCGGAGAAACTCTTTATAAAGTACTTTCGGACGTGGGTTCGACTCCCACCGCCTCCACCAAAAATGGTATAAAAGCCTTGATTAGATTTTTCTAATCAAGGCTTTTATAATGCCATGAATCCTATAATACACTTTACTTTTAACAAACTACATAACTGTGAAATAGCTAAGTGGACAGGAACATTGGCTATTTCATAGTCCCACTTATTATTTAATCATTGAGTAATACAGAACACCATTTTCCTCTACCATAGTTATTTCTCCTAAAGCTCTAAGATGCTCTAAATGGGCGTGAGCTTCACCAGCAGCAAACCATTTTTGCGATTTTGGGAAGTCATCCCAATTCTTGCTTTTAATATCCCAATGCATTTGTTTTGTTATTGCTTTTACAGTAGATTTTCCTGATTTTTCTAAAGCTTGTCTTGCTTCTTCTAATCTTTCAGCATGATGTTTATAAAGCTCTTCAATTCTTGTGAGATGGTTGTCCACCAAAAACCGATGGGAAGAAAACAAATATTTAATATCCATATTATAAACAAGATCTAAGCTCTCGAAATAAGTTCCTAATATATCACCATATTGAAAATCCCAAAATGTAATATTGGGAGTTATCTTTCCTAGGATATGATCCCCACAAAATAGTATCTGATGGTCTTTTTCATAAAGACCAACTATTCCTGGTGTATGACCTTTTATATCTATGATTTCAAAATCATATTCTCCAATCTGAATATGTTCACCTGGAGTTGCAGGAGTAAAGCTAATTTCGGCTGTTGGTCGAAATTTAAACCCAGGATGGTCTTCAATATCTAACTGATCTTCTTCTAATCCTTGCAAAATTGCGTTTTGAATTACACTTTTCCATATTTGGGCTGATTTATCTACACTTTTATTTAATAAATCTCCATCCAACTTACTCATGTATAGAGTTAATCCCATTTTCTCTAAATATGAAGCTAACCCTGTATGATCTGAATGTAAGTGAGTCAGAAAAAGAATAGTATTTTTCGGGTTCAAATCCAATTCTTTAAAAACCTTCATTATTTCTTCTTTTGTATCTTCACGGTTAAAGCCTGTATCAATAATCATAGATTTTTCTTCGCCTTTAATGATGTAAAAATTCAAGTATTTTAAAGGATTATTTGGCAATGGTAGCTCTTTCAAATAAATATTTTTGTATACTTCTCTCATGTACGCATATCTCCTTTTTTATATTATGATAATGTCGTAAAATCCATACAAAACTGTTTTTTAAGTTTTCTTGCTTATGGCTTTATGTGGCGACTTATACTTTTTAGAAATCTTATATTATCTCGATTATTTGATTGTTTTTATATATGTCAATAATTTGAGTAGAAGAGGAATTCATTTTTTGTTTAAAATTTTTAGTGGTATCCAAATTGTCTCCAAAGTGCATGGGAATAAAAACCTTTGGGTTCAATTCATTAATGAAATATTCTCCGCCCATATAAAAGTTCTCATCAAGACGAGGATCAACTGGGAAAAATGCTAGATTAATACTATCACTTCTGATTTTGCTAACTTCTTCTTTAAAGGCCTTCTCCATAAGCTGCTTTTCATCTTCACTATCATCAGCCCAATACCACCAGTTCAAATCACCAGCAAAGAAAATAGTCTTATCATCAACCTTTACTAAAAAGGATATACCTAAATCCGTGGAGCCAAAGGATTCAATAGATACACCAGATAGATTTAATGATTGGTAAGGTCCCATTATATATGTATTGAGTGAAGGCTCTATTTTAATATCACTACTTAATACATAGGTGATATCTGTATGGTTTTCAGACCATTTTAAAATATCGGGATTAAAGTGGTCTGCATGTCCGTGGCTTGAAAAGACAATGGTTTTTTTATCCCTTAATTTTATTTTGCCTTTATAATAATCAAAAACCAAGAAATAATTATCAGTTTCAATACAAAAGCCACTATGATAAATATATTCAATTTTCATTAATATCACCTCCAATTATTATGACTTAGCCATGTAAATTAATTATAGCTGAAAAATTATATTTTTCAACATATCTTTAATTGTTGCATATATGAAAAATAGTATGTATATAAATGTTTGTTTTTCTAGTATTCTCATATAAAATTAGATTAATGTTAGATATATAGGTTAATAGATTGTATAGTGAAGGGGGAAGAGGGAAATGAGATTATTAATACATGACTTAGAAAATGAAGAGTTTCAAAGGATATTTCCTAATCCATTAGATGAGACCATGATTATCTCAAATAGTGATTCAATACATAATTGCATAGGGTGTTTTGGATGTTGGGTAAAGACACCTGCAGCTTGTCTAATACGTGATGAGTATGGAGATATGGGAGAGCATATGTCAAAGTGTAATGAGTTAATTATTATAAGCAAATGTTGCTACGGTGGCTATAGTCCATTCATTAAAAACGTAGTTGATAGGAGTATTCCATATGTGCACCCTTATTTTGTCATAGAGTCTGGGGAAATGCATCATAGGAGACGATACAAGAATCATATAGATTTAAAGGTTTGTTTTTATGGTGAGAATATAACAGAAAAAGAGAAGGAAACTGCTGAAAAGCTAGTGAAAGCAAATTCAATTAATTTACATTGTAGTGTTAGTAATATTTCATTTAAACATTGCATTTCAGAAATGGAGGGACTGATACTATGAAAATAGCTTTAATTAATGGAAGTCCAAAACCTGACAATAGTGCCTCAGGATGTATTTTAGAGGAGCTAAAGGCCTATATAGAAAGTGAAAACATGATGATTTCTAATTATAACTTTAGAAAGCCACAGCTAAATGCAGAAGAAATAGAAAAACTAACAGAGGAAGATGTTCTAATATTTGCATTTCCTCTATATGTAGATGGAATTCCATCCCATTTATTGTATTGCTTAACTCAATTGGAGGAAGCTTTTATAGCTGTAAATAAAAAAGATATTCTTGTATATACTTTAGTAAACTGCGGGTTTTATGAAGGACATCAAAATAGACTAGCCATTGAAATGATGGAAAATTGGTGTGTTAAGACAGGACTTAAATGGGGTCAGGGAGTTGGTATTGGAGCTGGTGGGATGCTTCAGTCGTTAAAAAATGTTCCGGCTGGGTCTGGACCAAAGAAAAATCTAGGAGAAGTTATTAGGCAACTCTCAGACAATATTAAGAACTGTGGAACGGGAGAAAACACATTTGTTACACCAAATTTCCCTAGGTTTGCATATAAGCTTGCTGCAGAAATGGGATGGCGAACTTCTATTAAAGCAAATGGATTACGGAGAAAGGATTTGTTTTTAAAAAAATAAATCAAGTTTAATGAGTAATTAGAACCTATGATATTCAAGTTTGTCTTTGTATAAATACATATCTAAATCTGAACTAATAGGCAATCTAAAAGAGCTGTTGCAAAACTAGATTAATGAGTTTTGCAACAGCTCCCCTATACTATAAATAACCACCTTCACCATCTGTAATGTCGAAATAAAAGATATATGTCTGATACCCAATATTTCCGTCTTTATCAGCTATATTAACTTTTGTCTTAACTCTAAATACTTTATTTTCTTCTGGACTAAAATCATATTCGATTTTTCCCCCATATGCAACATTAATGTCCCAACTAAAATCTACGAAGGTCTCTTTTAATTCATCAGTTGTATCAATGATACTTTCAGTTACATCAATTATTCTACCATCCTTGAATTGGATTACTGCTTTTTCAACGCTAATAAAATCTCTGTTAAGTATTGTGTAATCTGTCTCATATAAACCTATGACACAAAAATTACTAAAACTAGAGATTATATCACTGACATAGGTTCCATCTATAGAGTGAGTTGATGTAAGGTTTACCGTTTGAGTTTCAGAATCCCAACTTACTTCGTAACCAAATGATTCAGCCAAATATTTAATAGGTAAATAAGTTCTACTGTCCTTTACAATTGGTGAGGTATCCATTTCTAGTTCACTATGTCCACCACTATATAGTTCGTTTTCCCCATATATACTGTTCACAACATTCAATATTTTCATTTTACTACCTATGGTTAGTTCTAATACACGGCTATATTCATATAGTGTTAAGTATTCACCTTCATCGTAGGTTCTCCACATTTCCAAAGTGTTTGCATCAGTATAGTCCCTTTTAACAATGGCT
>Ga0265293_10005490_pt1 | contig 21103 bp, 15 predicted proteins | sample Munlanlewell138R_FD_192505 | JGI IMG/M metagenome (GOLD analysis project Ga0265293, IMG submission 192505) | Leachate microbial communities from a municipal landfill in Southern Ontario, Canada - Leachate well 138R | ecosystem: Engineered > Solid waste > Landfill > Unclassified | place: Canada... | reverse complement strand
AAATGAAGTTTGTTTTGTGCTGTGCCGAAAGTCGTTAGTTGATTTTATTTGAGAGTTGGCTATTGCACTTGGCCCGTTTGCATATGGACTTGTCGCAATTGAAACCCATCATTTACGGCAACGGATACACACTTTGTATTTATGGGCGTCAAATAAATAGGAAGTACTTTGGCGAGCGCCAGAGCGGCAGGAATTCCAACGATCGAACAATACATTCCTGCAATCTGTACAATTAGTGCCAACGAAAGCACTATGGCAAAGGGCAGATAGATTATCCACACAACGATTCCGAAGATGCGCCAGGCGGGGTATTCGTAGGGGTTAACCTCCGAACTGGGTACCATGTCGTAACGCAAAGGCGACAGAATAAATTTGGCTAAACGCATCAGCGTAAGGCCGAAAGGGGCACCGATGATGGTAGCCATCAGCAGGCCGCCAACGATGAAGGTGCCTACAGCCGTTAAAAATCCCATAAAGGGAATGTGCCACACAATGTTTCCTATGGTTCGCATAGCTTTTTATCGCAAAGTTTTCTCTTATCAGGCTGCAATATTACCTCCGATCGATCACCTGCACAACCCCATTTTCGGCCATTTTGCAAATCCCTGAATTTGGGGATAGCGCAACCGAATTTGGGGATAGGTTGGTGTTTTTTTTCTTTTGGGGGAGGTGGCCAGATGGTGTCTGTCAGTAATGTAAGCTCTTCTAATTAGATATTTCGCTTCGCTCAATACGACAAACGGTTGTGAAAATCAGGTAAGGGTGAGGGGAGGTGCACTGAGCGCGCCTCCCCTCACCCCATTATAAAAGCAAAGAGGTCATTTCGACCAAAAAATCAAAGCGAAGCGAGATTTTGAAGGGAGAAATCTCCAAAAACATACTTTGTGGATAAGCACTAAATGGGAGGTTCAAATCCCTTCGAAATTAGAAATAGCCGGGGTGGAGGTGCTTGTCATTAGGAAAATCCCGTCGGGAGTATCGGATGGGAATGACCACCTACACCAAGCCCTGCCTGATGGCGATGGCTACCAGCTCGGTTACGTTTTTGGCGCCGGTTTTGGCCCGTGCTATTTTACAATGCGATTCGATGGTGTGAATGCTCAGATGCATAAGCTCGCCAATGGCTCTGGTGCTAAGGCCTTCGGAAAGATATTGGATCACTTTTTTCTCCTGGCTGCTGAGGTGCGCTCCGGTGTAGCGGATGGTGATGCGGTTAGGCTCCTCATCGCTGCGCAACAAATAATCGGTGTAGCCCTGATGGATGCGTTTTATGGCTTTGCTGATGTCGGCGATGCCGGTCTCTTTGCTGCGAAAGCCCTCGGCGCCATTGCGGTGCAAGCTATCTACCAGCGCCTTATCGTTGAGGGAGGTAAGGATGAGCACTTTAATTTCCGGTTTTAGTTTTTTCATAGCTACCAGCGTCTCTTCGCCATTCATTACGGGCATATCCACATCCAGAATCATCACATCGATGGGCTGGGCAGCGGCAGCCTGCAGCGCCTCCTTCCCGTTTTTGGCCTGCCCCACCACTTCTATCTCCGCATCGGCCTGCAAAAAGGTTATCAGTCCATCTTTAAAACTTTGATGGTCGTCGGCTATAAAAACTTTTATCATAGTTTTTCGCTTTTGAGGTTAGCAATAATGGTGGTTCCATAGCCTGGCTGGCTGTCGATGATCAGTTCACCCTGAAGCTGGTTTTCGATGCGCATGCGCATGTTGTGCAGGCCAAGTCCGGGGTGGCCGTTGTTTACATCGAAGCCTTTGCCGTTGTCGGTAATGATAAAAGTGATTTGGTTGTCGTGCCGCACCAGTTGAATATCGACCTCCGTAGCCTGGGAGTGCTTAACGATATTGTGAAGAGCTTCCTGAAACACCCGGTAGAGCATCAGTTGTGTGGCTGCCGGCAAACCGCCATTAACACAATGAAAATAGACATTAAAGTGTGCTTCGCATCGGGGCAGCATTTCGTACAGACAGCTCTCGATAGCCTTGGTAAGACCTACACTTTGCAAAATGAAAACCGATTGATTGTGCGAGATGTCACGGACATCTCTTGTAAGGTTTTCGATAGCAGCAATGGGTTGCGACAGATCAGAAAACTCCTGCGCCTGCTGCCGGGCTTCCAGATTCATTTTTATCACAGCAAGCTGGCAACAAACGCCATCGTGAAGCTCTTTGGAAATTCGTCCGCGTTCTTTTTCCTGTCCTTCGAGCAGGCGGCTTATGTTTTTGCGCTTCTCATCTTCCAACTCAGCAGTGCGCTCTTTTACAAGCATCTCAAGATTGCTGTTTAGTTGATTGATGTGCAGCCGGGTAAGGTATTCGTTGCGGGTAATAATTTCGAGATAGTAGGCGCCGTAAAGGCTAAGGAAGCTGCTGCCAACGATAAAAAACAGGCTATTTACAAATGTCTGGTTAAGATCGATGGGAGAATTGCCGGCAACAGGATGAATACAAAAAACAAACAGCAGCACATAGGTTCCTATTACAAACAGGTTGAGCAGTGCCGAATGTACAAAACGTAAGCGCAGATAAAAGGTAACGATGGCCGAGGTGAGGATGAGGCCAGGATAGAAAAAGCTAAAGTCATAGCCGTTTTGATTTAGCAAACGCAGCTTCCAAAGTATTCCCAAGGCGGCTACAATGCCAAAGAGCAAGAGGAAACATTGCATGTATCGGGCAAAAAATCGTGTAAACGAAAGGCAAAATATCACCGCAAAGATGCTGGTTACCAACAGCCTGTTGACCAGAAGCCGGGGTTCTAACTCCGGAAAAACATTGATGTCGATAAAATAAAATATGAAGTAAATGAAGATGGCGATTAAGATTCCAAAGCGCACCTGCCGTTGGAATCGCTTGAAGTAATCGAAGATGAACAGCCGCTCTTCTTCGCGATCTTCGAATCCATACAAGACATCCCGCAGGCTTACTTTCATAGCTGATCGAGTCATTTTTCTTTCTCCGCATCCTCAAACTTCGCAGGATAGGGAGAAATCCTGATTTGTAATGCACTAAAAATAATCAGCCCAAAAATAGTAAATTACTTGCTCGGTCAGCCACATCGCGGATAATAAAGGCGATCTTCACAAAAATAATCCTTGCAAAGGCACAATCGTTAGGGGGAATTTGTTCTGAAAATTTGTCCAAAACGAAAAAACCCGGACACTGCTGTCCGGGTTTCGGGTGGTGGTGCCACCTGGAATTGAACCAGGGACACACGGATTTTCAGTCCGTTGCTCTACCAACTGAGCTATGGCACCTTGTTTTTTGGCGCTGCAAATGTAACTATGTTTTTTGTTCTGGAAAGAAAATTTTTTCTTTTCATGCAAATTTAAACCCAGTATAAATTAACTTTGCCCCCACAGAAAGGATACTGCATGGAAAAACTTCAACGACAACTCACTGCCTCAGAGCCTGCTGCCGCTCCCCGGCTGGTCATCGATTTTGGGAATACCCTCACCAAAACGGCTGTTTTTAGCGGTGATGACGAAATTTTCTTCAGCAGCACGCCGCATCTCACCATCGACCAACTGGAAAAGGTACGGCAAGCGCATGCTCCGGTTTACGCCATTGCAGCAGGTGTTGTGGATATGCCCGACGCAGCGCGGCAGTATCTCATCCAAAATTTCCACTTTACCGAATTTACACATCTCACCGCCATTCCCATCCAAAACCTTTACAAAACGCCTGAAACTTTAGGCCTCGACAGGCTGGCGGTGGCGGTGTACGCGGGCGTTGTTTTCGCGGGCACGCCGTGCCTGGTGATAGACGCCGGCACATGCGTTACCTGGGATTTTGTGGATGCCGATAGCTGCTACCGGGGCGGCGGCATCACGCCGGGGCTGACGATGCGCTACCGCGCCTTGCATACTTTTACAGAAAGGCTGCCGTTAGTAACTGATCAAAATTTTGAAGGCCTCGCCGGCACTACCACACAGGAATCGATACAGGCAGGAGTTGCCCTGGGAATAGTTGCCGAAATGGAGGGCATCATCCAACGTTTTGTATTTGACCATCCAAATCTTAAAGTATTGATAACCGGTGGTGATCGTAATTTTTTTGCTAAGAAATTAAAAAGTAACATCTTTGCAATCCCAAATTTGGTGCTAAGAGGGTTGAATATAATTTTAGATTTTAATGTTAACAAACAACAAGAAGGTAATTAAGCATTTCTTCCTTTTCATTCTGTTGGTTCTGATGGCGAGCGGCGTTAGTGCTCAAATTGCGGTCAATTCACCCTACTCACGTTTTGGCATCGGCGACCTTTCCAGCCGCAAAGACGCCTATCTTTTTTCGATGGGTGGCATCGCGATGGCTGTGAACAGCAACCGCCACATCAATCCTTACAACCCTGCAGCCAACCACGCTTTCGATTCGCTTTCGTTTATCTTCTCCGGCGGCATCGTTGCCAGCACCGGCAATCTGAAAACTGACGAACTCACCGGACGCACCAACTACGCCTCCCTGGGCTATCTGCTTTTTGGCTTTCCCGTTACCCACTGGCTCAAAACCTCCATCGGGCTAACTCCATACAGCAACATCGGCTACAATATCACCGCCAACGAAATAATTAGCGAGGTGGGCAGCACCGACTTCAAATATTCAGGCTCCGGCGGCCTCAACGAGTTTTACGCCAACGCCTCGGTGGAGCTGGTCGAAGATTTGGCTATCGGCGCTAAGCTTTCGTACCTCTTCGGAAAAGGGGACCTCACACGCACCATCTTCTTTCCCGATTCTGTGGGGCTGCTCAACACACGCGTGGACAACTACATAGAGGTAGGCGACCTGATTTTTGAATTGGGATTGCAATACCACCGCAAGGTCACCGACAAACTCACCCTGGGCTTTGGAGCCGTGTATGCGCCGCAACAAAAAGTTAATGCCACCGAAAACTATCTGGTTCGCTCCTTTTTTCCGACCAACCTCGGCATAGAAGCTTTTCGCGACACCATCGTAAGCCGGCTCGAAAACGAAGGTACCATCACATTGCCCGACAAATACGGCTTTGGTTTTACTTTGCGCAGCAGCGACCAATGGATGGTGGGCGCCGATTACCAATGGCAAAACTGGAGCAACTACAAAGCTTTCGAGCGCAACGACTCGCTGCAAAACACGATGCAGATTTCATTGGGCGGAGAGTTTTCGCCCTCGCCAAATTTGATGGCAAGCTACTGGAGACGCGTGAAATACCGCGTTGGCTTCAGATACAACAAAACCTACCTCGACCTGCGCGACACCCGGATTAATGAATTTGGTATAAGTTTTGGTTTGGGACTGCCCATTCCACGATCTTACTCAACGATGAATCTGGGATTTGAAATAGGAAGAAAAGGAACCACTGCTTCGGGGCTAATTCAAAATAACTTTTACAGAATCACCGTTGGGATTTCAGTTTGGGAGCGTTGGTTTGTTAAAAACAAATACAATTAAAAAGGAAAATAAATTTTTTAACTTTGGTTTCAAAAAAAGCAAAAATGAAAACAACAGCTAAAACAGTATTACTGGGATTGATAGCTCTGATATTTTCAGGGAGCATGGCCACTGCGGGCAACACTTTCGACAGCCCGCCAACAGCGCCACAGGATGTAGAGAAATTTGGTGAAGACAGCCTGACGTGTCTGCGCAACCTGTCGCTTTACCGCGAATTTTACAAACAGTGGAAAGCAAGCAACTACACCAGTCCTGCGGTAAAAGACGCTATAGGCCCCTGGCGGTGGGTGTATAAAAACTGCCCACAGGCCTCTCAAAATGCATACCTCGACGGACTGAACATGATGGAGCATTTTATGAAAAATGCCAAAACCGAAGAAGCCAAACTTCGATACGTCGATACGATGATGATGATCTACGACCAGCGCATCAAGTATTTTGGACGCGAAGGCTACGTGCTGGGGCGCAAAGGCTCCGACCTGATGAAGTATGCCCCCCAGGAGTACGAGAAAGCTTATCATATCTTTAAAAAATCCATCGACCTGCGTGGTAACAAATCAGAATCGTTTGTGCTGGTGTATTATTTCCGCTCCATCCTGAGCATGGTCGGCGACAACAAACTCGACAAAGCTGTGATAATAGATACCTACGACCAGCTCAGCAACATCATCGACCACAACATAAAAGAGAGCCAAAACGACCCCAACTCTTTATCGGCCTGGGAAAACGTGAAAGGAAACATAGAGCTTTCATTTGAACCCTATGCCACCTGCGACGACCTGATTGGCATCTATCAGAAAAAATTTGATGAAACCCCGGACGATATAGAGACGCTGAAAAAAATTACCAGCATGCTCGACAAGAAAAGCTGCACCGACAACGAATTGTTTTTTAATGCATCCATAAAACTCAACGAGCTGGAGCCATCGCCCAACTCGAGCTACCTTATTGCTAAGATGCTTATTAAAAAAGAAAAATTCGACGAAGCCATCCCGCATCTCGAAGAGGCGCTCAAAGTGGACGATGACAATACAAAAGCCGATGTCTTTATACTGCTCTCGAGTGTTTACCGCCACAACAGAAGCTACACCAAAGCGCGCTCCTATGCCTACAATGCTTTGGATTTGCGCCCCGACGAAGGCAACGCCTATCTGCTCATCGGCGACATGTATGCTTCCAGCGCTGCTGATTGCGGCGACAACGACCTAACAAAAAAAGTAGCTTACTGGGCTGCAGTGGATAAATACAGACAAGCTAAAAATATTGATCCCGACGTGACCGACATTGCCAATAACCGCATCGCTATTTATTCCGCTCAATTTCCATCAAAGGAAACCATCTTTTTCTATGACCTCAACGAAGGTGACGAATACACCGTAGGATGCTGGATTAACGAGCGCACTACCGTAAGAGCAGTGAAATAATACAAAAGTCCAATTTGACTTCTACAAAACATTATTTGCGTATAGCCGGCAAAAGCATTGTTGTGATACTAATCGCAGCAATGCTTTTTGCTTGTAAAAACGACATGAAGACCATCGACATGCTCACCCTGGCCGAAGACCGTCCCGACGAAACTGCACGCGAGGTGGAGATGACTTACAGCGATTCCGGGCGCATTATGATACGACTGATTTCGCCGGCACTGAATCATTATCTTGGCGACGAGCCGTATCTGGAATTCCCCGAGGGGCTGCGTCTGCTGTTTTACGACTCTGCCATGCGCGTTCAGTCGGAGCTTACAGCCAACTACGGCATCAATTGGGAGAACAAGAAAATGATGGAAGTGAAAGATGACGTAGTAATCCAAAACTATAAAACGCAGGAGACACTCAACACAGAGCATGTGGTGTGGGATCAGCAGACAAAAAAAATCTACTCAGATGTTTTTGTAAAACGAACCACTCCCGACGGGGTGTTGTATGGCAAAGGTTTCGATGCCGATGAATCGCTGCGCAACTGGAAGCTGCGCAACGTAAGTGGCGAATTTATGTACGAAGAGGAACCCGCCGACGATGATGGTTCACAATAGCCTGTTCGGGGCATTAATTATCTTTGCCCAAAATCATTAACCGATGAGTACGCTGTCGATTATTATTATCACACTTATTTTTTCCGCTTTCTTTTCGGGGATGGAGATTGCTTTCGTAAGCTCCAACCGGCTGAAGATAGAAGTTGATAAAAACAAAGGGCACTTTTCCGCGCGCATCATTTCTCATTTTACCAGGATGCCGTCGCGATTTATCGGCGCGCTGCTGCTGGGCAACAACGTGGCGCTGGTGATTTACGGCATTGCCATGGCACGCATTCTCGAGCCTGCCCTTCAGAATCTCATCCCCGGGTATGTGATGAGTGAAACGCTTATGCTCATAGTGCAAACGCTCCTGGCAACCTTCCTGGTGCTGGTGGTGGCGGAGTTTACGCCCAAGGTGCTTTTCAGGCTCAACCCCAACAAAATTTTAAATGTCTTCGCACTCCCGGCCGTGGTGTTTTATTATCTTTTTTATCCACTCATTTACATCTACATTGGCTTTTCAGAATGGGTTCTCAGAAATTTTATAAAAATAAAATTCTCGCGTGAGAATTTGATTTTCAGTGTTGTCGACCTCGACAATTACCTCAAAGAATTTTCGCCCGACTACACGCGACAGGAAGACGTGCAGCAGGAGATTCAGATGTTTCAGAATGCCATCGAATTTCGCAACATCAAATTGCGCGAGTGCATGATACCACGCACCGAAATAGTGGCACTCGATATGAATGATACCATCGACAATCTGCGGCAAGCTTTCATCACTTCAGGACATAGCAAGATCCCGGTCTATCAGCAATCCATCGACGACATCATTGGCTACGTGCACTCCGCCGACATGTTTAAAAACCCGCAGAGCATCCAGAGCATCCTGCGGCCTATCATCGTGGCACCCGAAACCATGCCCGCCAACGTGGTGCTTTCGATGTTTATTCAGCAGAGCAAGAGCATTGCAGTGGTGGTGGATGAATTTGGCGGCACTTCGGGCATTATCACCATGGAAGATGTGATAGAGGAGATTTTTGGAGAGATCGACGACGAATTTGATGTGGAAGACCTCACAGAAAAGAAAATCAGCGACAACGAGTATATTTTTTCGGCGCGGCTGGAGATTGATTATCTCAACGAAAAATACCAGCTCGACCTGCCCGAAAGCGAAGACTACGAAACCCTGGCAGGGCTTATCATCAGCCATCACCAAAGCATTCCAGCACTTGACGATGAAATTCAGTTTGCTCCTTTCACCTTTATCATCCTCGAAGCCACCGAAGCACGCATAGAAAAAGTAAAACTTATCATTAGCAATTAGGGGAGTAATTGATGGTAATTGGTAGTAATTTGTTGTAATTGGTGGTAATTTGTTGTAATTGATGGTAATTGGTAGTAATTTGTTGTAATTGGTAGTAATTGATGGTAATTGATGGTAATTGGTAGTAATTTGTTGTAATTGATGGTAATTGGTAGTAATTTGTTGTAATTGGTAGTAATTGGTAGTAATTGGTTGTAATTTGTTGTAATTGATGGTAATTGGTAGTAATTGATGGTAATTGGTAGTAATTTGTTGTAAGGGAGGGTGATTTATTGTGGATTTGAAATACCGTCTTCAATTAATTCACTTTCAACGGTTTTCCCACCCTTCATTTGCTGTATCGATTGGTAAAGCTGTCGGCATTTGCTTTAGAACTCAACAAATGAACTGTTTCCAAAATTGAATTGTATTCCTCCAAAGAATTCATAACGTTTCCTCTCCCTGGTTTCCTTTTAATAATAAAATTTCATGGTTGTTTTCAACCTTGCCGGGGAATTTTTTCAATCCGGTTCTGAACTCTGTAAATCATAGCATTCGCTTTTTTAGGTAATTATTTAAACTATTAAAGTGGGTACTTTTTATGGTTTTACAACTTTAACCGACAACAAAGAAGCCGGAAACATCAACATTAAAAAAGAAACCTTCCAACTTTGCGGTTAACGCTTCCCATATCATTATGTTACATGATGCGGGTTTGCTACATTTTTATGGCTTTAAGCCAAAAAAAACTTTCCTGTCTCATTATCTTATGTATTTTTGCACCCACTTTAAAAAAAATTGCATAAAAATGGCAGCAATAGGACAAATCAGAAAACATTCAGGATTACTTATCGTAATAATCGGGGTAGCTTTAGCAGCTTTTGTGCTCGGGGATTTCCTGAAGCCAAGAAACACAAATCCACGTCTTTACGTTGGCGAGGTAGCCGGTGAAGAGATTTCGAGCGAGGCTTTCAGCATGCGCGTGGAAGAACGCACACAGGCCACCAAAAATCAACGGCAGAGCGAAAACCTCTCACAAGACGATCTCTTTCAGATAAGGCAGGCTGTATGGAACGAAATGGTGAACGAAATACTTCTTACCCGCCAATACGAAAAGCTGGGATTAGCAGTAACTTCCGATGAACTGACCGACCAGATCGTGGGTGAGGAGCCACACCAATATGTAAAGCAATCCTTTACCGATCCCAACTCGGGCAACTTCGACCCGTCGGTAGTAGTCAACTTTCTTCAGAACCTCGACAGAGCCGACCCGGAGATGCGCAAGCGCTATCTCAGCCTCGAGGCAATGATAAAAGACGACCTCAGAAAAACCAAATACCAAAATCTGCTTACCAAAGCCTGGTTTATGCCCACGGCATTTGCCAAACTCGACTACGAGCGCATCAACAGCACCGCCAATATTGTGTACACAGCCACCATGCTCAGCACAATAGCTGATACAGCCGTGACGGTCACCGACCAGGATTTGAAAAAATATTATGACGACAATAAAGCGCAATACAAGCAGGAAGCAAGTCGCACCATCGATTATGTGGTGTTTCCGGTGCAACCCTCGTCAGATGATCGCAAAGAAATCGCTGCGCAGGTCAACGAACTTTACGCCGAATTTATAAACATAAAAGACGATGCTACTTTCGTAAATTCTTCAAGCGACACACGCATCGACACCACCTACAAAAAAGAATCGGAATTGCCGGCACGCGTAGCATCCCAGCTCATGGAAGCAGAAATCGGCACCGTGGTAGGCCCTTACATCGAAAGCGACGTTTATTACATGTCCAAAGTACTCGATCGCGCCGAGCGTTCCGACTCGCTCAAAATTAGTCAGATCTTGATAAGCTATGCCACCGCTCCCGCCGCTGCCGGCATCAGCGAGCGCACCGCAAAACGTGCCCGCACACTCGTCGACAGCCTTAACAATGTACTGCAGAAAAACCCCGGCAAGTTTGAGGAAATTGCCGTTCAATTTTCTGACTATCCTTCGGCAGCCGATGATAAAGGCGACCTGGGTTGGGTTATTGATGGCAACGCCGGCATGTCGAATTTTTATAACAAAGGCAAAAATATGAAGGTGAACGAAGTGGCCGAACTGGAAACCGCTCTCGGTTACCATCTGGTGAAGCTCACCGACAAAACCAATCCGCTGATGAAGGTAAAAATTGCTACGCTTACGCGCAATATCGTCCCCAGCGATCTTACTTACCAGCAGGCTTACATGAAAGCCAACACCTTTGCCGGCGAAAACAACACCCGCACTAAATTCGATACCGCTGTTGTGAGCCAGGGACTGAACAAACGCACCGCCGAGCGCCTCAACGAAAGCTCCAACCGCATCGCAGGTGTTGAGAATGCCCGTCAACTGGTACGCTGGGCCTTTGAGGAAAAGAGGCCAATCGACGCCGTTTCCAACGTATTTGAAGACGACGACCAATTTATCGTGGCAACACTCACCAATATCCGCGAAAAAGGCTTCACACCACTGGAGGAGGTAAAAGAACAAATTCGGCCGCTGGTTGTCAACCAGAAAAAAGCTGACCTGATTGCCAAACGCATCAGCGATCTCAACGCACAAAGCATTGAGCAAATCGCCGAAAGCATGAATCAAAATGTGGACTCTGTTGCCGTAAGTTACGCTTCACGAAACCTCCCGGGTTTTGGCAGCGAATACGAACTGATCGGAACCATCTTTACGCTGGAACCCGGCAAAGTTTCTGAACCCATCAAAGGCAACAACGCAGTGTTTGTGGTAAAAGTGACCGATGTAACGCAAGCTACTCCCACCGAAGATTACTCAGCTACCGCCGGCATGCTTGAGCGTCGGTTTACCTCACGCGTGCCCAACAGCTACATGAACGTGCTGAAAGAGGATGTGAAAATAAATGATAACCGCCTGATGATTTATTAGCGGTTACCTGCATCAAGACATAAAAAAAGGGCTTCCCAAAAACGGAAGCCCTTTTTTATTTCGCCCTCTGTTTGGCCGAGGATGAGCCTCGGCCATATTATCTTTACAGGCTTTGCCCCTGTTTAAAAAAAATTTTCGGTGCGCTGCACCTACTCATTTCGTGGACATGTCTTTCTACAAAATATCAGCGATAAATTGAAGGCTGTTTTTTCTACTCCACCGTCACTGATTTGGCCAGGTTGCGTGGCTGGTCTATTTCGCAATCGCGCATATCGGCAATGTAATAAGAGAGCAACTGCAGCGGGATAACCGCCAGCAGCGGCGAGAAAATTTCGTCGGTTTCAGGGATTTCAAAAGTGTAGTCGGCGAGTTTAGACACCGTTTTGTCGCCTTTGGAAACCACGGCAATCACTTTTCCTTTGCGTGCTTTTATTTCCTGTATGTTCGACACCACTTTGTCGTAGATGGATGAGGTGGGCGTTATTACCACTACAGGCATCTTTTTGTCGATAAGTGCGATGGGGCCATGTTTCATCTCAGCAGCGGGATAACCCTCGGCATGGATGTAAGAAATCTCTTTGAGCTTCAAAGCACCTTCAAGGGCTACCGGGAAGTTGTAGCCACGTCCCAGATAGAGGAAGTTGCGGGCATAGGTAAAAATCTTGGAGACCTCTTCCACCTGGGCGCTTAATTTTAGCGTTTCTTCCACTTTTTGTGGGATTTTATTTAGCTCGATGAGCAATTCCGTAAAACGGCTCTCAGAAATAAGGCCTTTGCGGCGGCCAAGATAGAGTGCCATCAGCGCCAGCACCGTTACCTGCGAGGTGAAAGCTTTAGTAGAAGCTACGCCAATTTCAGGGCCGGCGTGGGTATAGGAACCTGCGTCGGCTTCGCGGGCTATCGACGAGCCTACCACGTTGCAAATGCTATAGATAAAAGCTCCGCTTTGTTTGGCCAGGCGAATGGCTGCCAGCGTGTCGGCGGTTTCGCCCGACTGGCTCACGGCAATCACCACATCGGTTTTGTTGATGATGGGATTGCGATAGCGAAACTCGGAAGCATATTCTACCTCTACGGGAATGCGTGCCAGCTCTTCGAAGAGATATTCGCCCACGAGCGAGGCATGCCACGAGGTGCCTGCCGCCAAAAAGATGATGCGCCCGGCTTGCAGAAAGCGCTCCTGAAAGTCGATCATGCCGGCCATCGAAATGGTATCCATGTCCACATTTACACGTCCGCGGATACTGTCGCGGATGGATTTGGGCTGCTCGAAAATCTCTTTAAGCATAAAGTGTTTGTAGCCACCTTTTTCGAGTGCAGTCAAATCCATCTCCAGTTGCTGCACAAAAGGTGTCTTCTCTTGATTTTTGATGGTTTTGATATGCAGTTTTTCGCCCAGCTTCATGATGGCAATTTCTTCTTCTTCCACATACACCACATCACGCGTAAACTCAACGATTGGCGAGGCGTCGCTGGCCAGATAAAATTCATCTTTGCCAATGCCTACCACCAGCGGGCTTCCTTTGCGTGCAGCGATAAGTTGGTCGGGATGGTTTTTGGAGATTACCACAATAGCATAAGCACCTATCACCTGACTGAGGGCCAACTGTATGGCCGTTACCAACTCCACTTTTTCCTCTTTACAGATGTATTCGATAAGCTGTATCAAAACTTCAGTGTCGGTATTGCTGCGAAAATGATAGCCGGCTTTTTGCAATTCTTCTTTGAGTACATCATAATTTTCGATGATGCCATTGTGAATGATGGCAAGCTCTTCTGATTCGGAGAAGTGCGGATGGGCATTCTCATTGTTGGGTTCGCCATGTGTGGCCCACCGTGTATGTGCTATGCCTATTTGTCCGTTGATGTTTTTTTGTTTTACGAAATCTTCAAGCTCCGATACCTTGCCTTTGGTTTTATACAAATTGATGTTACCATTGAGCAAGGCTATGCCCGCACTGTCGTAGCCGCGATATTCCAGCCGCTTCAGTCCGTTGATGAGGATGGGGTAAGCCTCTTTTTTTCCTACGTATCCTACTATTCCACACATAATTGATTGGGGGTTTTCGTATTATTAATTAAGCCGGGTAAAAATAAGTTCCAGTTTAAGTCGCTGCGGGTTCTCCGCATTTGGCGAAGGCTCGAAGCCATTGAGCACCACTCGGTTTGGCAAGATGCTGCCGGAGCTGGCACCCAGATAAAAGCGCGTGGCCAGGGTATCCTGAGTAAGTATTTTCTGCAATTGCTGGGTTATTCTGAACGAAAACTGATCGGTGCTGCGGTTGTAGCTTCCGCCATAATATTCGGCACCTTCTGTCTGGTCTTCGAGCAGCCGATACGTACCATCTTTGGTTACGTTGTAAAGCAGGTATTCGGCTGGTTCCATAAATGGCGAAACAGCTACCGGGTTGGTAAATGTGAGCTTTGCCTCATTCAGTGCCAGGTTGCCGTCGCGTGTGAGATTGCGGATGTAGGGAAATTCAAATATCACGGCAGTGCCCCCCATGGCTTGCACAAATAGTTGTTGCTGCCCCAGTGCGGTGTCGCCGTTGAGCTGACCCTGCAACTCAGCAGCAGCAAACTGGTAGTTGTGGGTAAAGTTCATAAAGCGCGCGCTCACACTGGTTATCGGGAAGTGATAGCGCAGCGAATCTTCGTCAGCATTTCGATAATAAAGCGTCATGCGTGAAGTTGTAGCGCCGACATTAAAAAATAAAATGGCACCACCTTGTGTCACTGCCTGGGGTTGGATGTAGAATCCTTTAAAAAACTGAAGAAATTTCTCTAACGACGAAATATCATCAGGGGCAGCGTCTCTGAACTTCTGCACAAAGGTGTCGTCCATTTTTATGCGGAGCTTAGCCTGACTTTTCACACCATCGGCAAAGATGCTGTCGGTGGGATGCGGAACAAAAGTCGTGGTTGCTATTTCTCCACTTTTGAGTGCTATCTGTGAAGTGCTGTAATAAATGCTGTCGGTATAAATCGGCTGGTCAAGCTCATACAAATTCCAGGTTTGTGCAGTAGTGGTATCGCCGTAGGCGCGCATGATTGTATTGCTACCCATGGCCACAGTGGTATAATCCATCGAAAACACCATCGAATCGAGTACCGGCGAAGGTCCCAACTCAACGGCGGTGCTCTCCAGACGCAACTGCATTGCCACGGCAGAAGTGCTGGTACCAAACACCGGATCGTAGTAGCTGCCCAGCATGGTGCGAGAAGTCTTGTCGGTACGCACCGAATCAACGCGAATGGTATGCGCCAGCACGGTGACGGTATCGGTATAAAAAATGTTGAGCTTGTCGGCTTCAGGTTGCAGGTCGACACCTATTTTGTCGGGATCATTTTCACAACCAGATATTAATATTGCAACCACCATGAGTATCGACACGGCCTGCAGGGGGAGTTTTAGCATACGGGATTTTAGTTAAAAAGGTAAAGTGTTGTTTGTATCAATGACCGGCGTCTTTTAAAAGCTCATTATAAAAATCGTTGTAAGCTTCGATGTATGTGTCGCCATCTTGAAATTTCAAAGTTGGTTTGTCGAGCTGCTGTATGTAGGCTTCAAAAATTGGTTCCAGTGTGTCGCTACCCACAATTATCGCATCAGCGTAATCCAAAGCACCTTTTACAATTCCCTCGTAAGTGGCTTTTTTGTAGCTCTTTAGTTCAGAGTCTTTAATTCTGTCGTACTTAAGTTTCTTCAGCATGCTGGTATTCAGCGTTTCATCAAACACATCGTTATAGATAGAATAAACCACTTTGGAGTCAGAAAAAAGCGGGTTGTCTTTAAAGGCAGTTTTGATGTAAAGCGGCAGCAAGCTGGTAAACCATCCATGGCAATGAATGATGTCGGGAGGCCAGCCAAGTTTTTTTACCGTCTCGAGCACCCCGCGGGCAAAGAAAATCATACGCTCATCGTTGTCCTCGAAAAAGACACCATTTTTATCTCTGTAAAGAGCTTTGCGATGAAAATAGTCTTCGTTGTCGATAAAATAAACCTGCATGCGTGCCTGCTGTATCGAAGCTACTTTGATGATGAGCGGGTGGTCGGCGTCTTCGATAATAAGATTCATACCCGAGAGTCGTATCACTTCGTGGAGCTGGTTGCGCCGCTCGTTGATGTTGCCGTAGCGCGGCATGAAAGTCCTTATCTCACGTCCCCGCTCCTGAATGCCTTGCGGAAGATGCCGTCCAATATGACTGATGGGGTTTTCTTTGAGATAGGGAGTAATTTCCTGCATTACGTACAGAACTTTTGCTTTATTCATTGTTGTAGCAATTTTATTATTTCAAACCGCGCAAAGGTACAAATTTTAAGATTAACTATTTTACGATTATCGCTGTTCAGGTGGCTTCAAGTGCCGGCTGAGGCAAATCCCTCTTTTTTTTTAACAAAAACATAACTTACCTCCGCATAGGATATTGTGGGTTACACTCGGAGGATTTCGACTTCAGACAAAAGGAATAGTCACAAACATTTGATTTTTGCTTCGTGGAATTCATTTTTTTAAAAAAAGATCTTTTTTGTGATTTGCAATTTAACTATTGGATTTTATTTGTGCTTTTATCCCATCACAAAGGGATTCGACTTCATTTCGATGCCTATGCTGGTTTCGGGGCCGTGGCCGGGATACACCACAAAATCTTCGGGAAGGGTATAAAGTTTTGTGCGGATGCTCTCCTCCAGCAGGTCGTAATCGCCTGTGGGCAGATCGGTGCGGCCAATGCTACCGCGAAAAAGCACATCGCCCGAGAGCACAAAATTGTTGCTGTGGCTAACAAAGCACAGGTGCCCGGCGGCGTGCCCCGGCGTATGCAATACTTCCAGCACAGATTTTCCAAACTTTACCTGGTCGCCCTCCTCGAGAAACCGTTCGGGCATCACCAGCTTTCCGGTTTTCACACCAAACATTTGCGCCTGCTCCGTAGCGTTTTCCAGAAAAGGTACCACATCGGCGTGCGCCTTTGGTTTCAGGCCATATTGCTCCCACACAAAGTTTACCCCCATCACGTGGTCGATGTGCCCGTGCGTAAGGATTTGGGCAACGGGCTTGAGTTGATGCTTTTGGATAAATCCGGACAACGCCTCGCCCTCCTGCTCATCGCTGCAGCCTGCATCTACTATTACTGCCTCTTTGCTCTCGTCGTAAAGCACGTAGGTATTTTCCTGAAAAGGATTAAAAATGAATCGATGGATTTGTAGCTTCATGGTTTCTTTTCTTGTTGAGAATGTCGTTATTTTGTCGCTGTTGGAAATAAAATATTTTGAAATTTACAAAGTTATGATTAATTGCTGCTTGTAACCGATTGGAAACACCAAGACCTATAGATTTGTTCGGTGCTCAAAAATGTGACAACAGCAGGTTAAGCAACGTTTACAGAATGGATCAACGTTTATCACATCATCATCGGTTTTATTTTTTTTGGATAAAGACAGTGTTATCCGTCCTGTTGCTTTTGCCATTGGTGGGCCATGCTCAGTTTTATAATGGCTATCAGATGGAATTTGGCCGCAGCCGAGTGCAATTCGAGGATTTTCTGTGGACCTACTACAAGTTCGACCGTTTCGACACCTATTTTTATCTCAACGGCAAAGAGCTGGCCGAGCATACCGCGCGCTATGGCGGGCAGCAGCTCCGCCATTACGAAGATGAACTCGACACCTATCTGGAAGGAAAAATCCAGTTTATAATTTTTAATAATCTCAACGAATTAAAACAAAGCAACATCGGCCTTACTACCGGAGCTGAATACAATCCCGGCGGCGTGTCGCATATTCTCGACAACAAAGTGGTGCTTTATTTCGACGGCAGCATGGTCGATTTTGAACTGCAGATACGCCAGGGTGTAGTGCATGTGCTTTTGCAAAATGCCATCTTTGGCAGCAACATCGGCAGCCAGGTGATGAATAGTTTTTTACAGAACTTCCCCGAATGGTACACCCGTGGCTTGATAGCTTATCTGGCCGAAGATTGGAACACCGACATCGACAACCGCATCCGCAACGTGGTAAGCTCGGGCAGGTACAAAAAGTTTAACCGTCTGGTAATGGACGAAACGCTGGTGCAGGACGCCGGCCACAGCTTTTGGCATTTTGTGGCACAGCGCTATGGGCATCAGCAAGTCCTGAGCATCATCAACATGACGCGCATCAGCCGCAGCGTCGAAACAGGCTTTCAGTATGTGCTGGGCATTACACTGGAAACGGTGTACGACGAATGGCTGCAATATTATCGGCAGCAAAATGAGGCAGTGGCAGCCACCACCAGCCTGCCCGACAGCGACAACAGAATAAAAGGAAAACGGGTATTAAAACGTAACGACATCAGCCGCAACTATTCGCAGTTGCAGGTAAGCCCCGATGGGATCCTGACGGCGCTGGTTACCAACGAAAGCGGTAAATACAAGGTATGGCTGCATAACCTCGAAACCGGGAAGATCAGGAAACTTTATGTAGATGGTTTTAAACTCGACGAAAAGGTTGACCTGTCGTACCCTTTGCTCGCGTGGCATCCTTCGGGGGCAGTGCTGGCCATGGTGCTCGAAAAAAAAGGCCTGCTGTGGCTTTACCTGTATGATGTGGACGAACGCCAATGGACCAGTAGAAACATCTACGGCTTCGAGAAAATTACTCACCTCACCTATTCGCCCGATGGCCGGTCGCTGCTTTTTTCGGCCGTTCAGAAAGGACAAAACGATTTGTTTCTTTTTACCATCTCCTCATCAACCTACGAGCGCCTGACCTACGACATCTACGATGACCTCGATCCGGCTTTCATCCACGGCGATCGCATCATCTTCAGCTCCAACCGCCCCACCGACACCCTTCAATACGGCCAAAATACACTGCCCGAAGATTTCGACAGCCAGTACGACCTTTTTATTTTCGATTTCCCTACCCGCAACCCGGTATTGCGACGCGTCACCAGCACGCCGCTGGCCGACGAACGCCAGGCCATGCCTTATGCCGACGGGTATTTTGCGTTTTTAAGCAACCAAAATGGCATCAACAACCAATACCTCGGGCGCCTCGACAGTGCTGTTGCTTTTGTGGACACTACCGTACACTACCGCTATTTTACCTCTTCGTTCCCTATTACCAATTACAACCGCAACATCACGAGTCATCACATTGCACCGCGCGCCGGATACAAGACGATGATTACAAACGAAGATCTATACAACCAACTTTATCTGGAGCCAATGGTTCTGCCTTCGATGCTGCAACCTGTCGAACTATCATCAACTCCCTACATGCTGGGTTTGCGACAACAAAAACTAAGAGAACCTTATCGGATTGCCCCCATTCCACCGGCATCAGCCGACACTGCTGTCAGGCCGCCGCCACCGCGGACGCCCGTGCAGCGCAAAAGCTTCAGAAATGTGCTGCGCAACGATACTTACTCACGCGATTCGGCAGAAGTAGCGAAACCTGCTGACGAAAAAATCAACATCGAAAATTACCAGCTTAGCCAGCAAGGAATCATAAGCCTCAGCCCCGACACAAAGACTTCGGGCCACGGCGGGCAGGTTGCGGCAAAGGGGAAACCCAAAGATGACTTTACACTTCCCAAACAACTGAATTATTACACCCAATACAGCATCAACCAGTTGGTGACGCAAATAGATTTTTCGTACCTCAGCCAGATGTACCAGCCCTATCCCGGCGCCACCAATAATGCGCTGGACGATGTGTTGCCAGGTCTGAGCATCATACCCGATTATCAAAACCCCGGGCTTAGCCCTACGTTTATGGTTGGCGTTACCGATCTGATGGAAAACTATCGGATTCTGGGCGGAGTGCGTATCGGCCTCGACCTGGTGGACAAAGAGTATTTTTTCAGTTTTGCTAATCTTAAAAAACGCCTCGACAAGGAGTTTGTCTTCCAGCGTCGCTCGCTCGAACAAGCGGTAATAGCAGCCTACGTGACAAGGCAAAAAATCAACGAAGGCTTCCTGATCCTCACCTACCCGCTCAACAAAGTGCTCCGGGTTAGGGGCACCTTTTTGTTTCGCAACGAAAACCTGCTCTTCAGCGGCCCCGACGAGCTGGCTATTCGCTATCCCAACCAAACCAGAAACTGGGGCGGCGCCAAACTGCAACTTATCTACGACGACACCAAAGAGCTGGGCCTTAATTTGCCGGAAGGCACAAGATTTATGGTTTTTGGCGAATACAATCAGCAAATCGAACAGATCAACAAAAGTCTCCTCGTCGTGGGCTTCGACTTTCGCAACTACCTGCGCATCCATCGTCAGATGATTTGGGCCAACCGCCTGGCAGCAAGCAGCAACTTCGGCACCGAACGCCTGCTCTATTACATGGGCGGCACCGACAGTTGGATGCTGCCACGCTTTGCCGACGACACCCGCACCGATCCCGACCAAAACTGGGTGTATCAGGCGCTGGCCACCAACATGCGCGGCTTTAAGCAAAATGCCCGCAACGGCAACACCTTCGTGGTGCTTAACAGTGAATTGCGGCTGCCGCTGTTTCGCTATCTGCTCAACAAGCCGATAAAGTCGGAGTTTATAAAAAACTTCCAGTTGGTAGGATTTGGCGACATTGGCACGGCCTGGAACGGCTGGAATCCTTACGATGCCGACAACGTCCTCTACACACGTTACGTCAATTCGGGGCCGTTGCGCATCAAAGTGCAATACGAAAAAGACCCGCTCATTGCCGGCATCGGCTTTGGCGCGCGCACCAAGCTGCTGGGCTATTTCCTCAAAGGCGACCTGGCCTGGGGCATCGAAGATGGTAAGATAAAACGTGATCCGATTTTTTACCTCTCCATGAGCCTTGATTTTTAATGTAAATTTTATAAAACCATGAATATGTCGACGATCTTAATTTTGATAACCATCGGGCTGGCTGCCGGCATCCTGAGCGGATTTATCGGTCTGGGCGGCGCCATTGTGATAATTCCGGCGCTGGTGCTTTTCCTGGGCATGTCGCAATACATGGCACAGGGCACCAGCCTGGCGGTAATGCTGCCGCCCATTGGCCTGCTGGCGGCATGGAATTACTGGAAAGCCGGTGAGCTAAATCTGAAGTACGCCATGATCATAGCAACAGCGTTTATCATCGGTGGATACATCGGATCGAAATACGCACTCATGGTCTCTGAAAATATGCTGCGAAAGATTTTTGCCGCCGCTTTGTTTTTGGTGGCGGTGAATATGTTTTTTAAAAAGTAAATGGCAGAGTGGCTGTACAACAATCACTTCCCACGCCGTTTAAAAAAAACCATCTTTTTTCCTTATATTTTCCTTTTCTCCCGAGATTTTCCTATTACAAAAATTACAAATGCCAAAGGCGGCAAATCGTACTTTTGTTTTCAACAGAAGCATGTTATTTTATTAATAAACAATAGATTGCGATTTATCAACAACCATTCGTTTAAAACTCATCTTGCCC
>Ga0265293_10005489_pt1 | contig 21103 bp, 20 predicted proteins | sample Munlanlewell138R_FD_192505 | JGI IMG/M metagenome (GOLD analysis project Ga0265293, IMG submission 192505) | Leachate microbial communities from a municipal landfill in Southern Ontario, Canada - Leachate well 138R | ecosystem: Engineered > Solid waste > Landfill > Unclassified | place: Canada... | reverse complement strand
AACTCATTCACCCTGCCAGATATCAGTTTATATTTACATGTCCCACAAGATCCCACTTTGCAATCATGCGGAAAGGCAATTCCTTGATGCAGAGCGCTTTCCAGAATGGTTTGCCCGCGTGACACCTTAAACTGAAACCCCTGCCCTGTGACTGAAACGGTAGATTCCGGAGGCGGCACAAATAAACCAGAGATTTTCTTAAAAAAACTCATTCATAAACCCATCGCTCAGTTAGACGCCCGTTAATTAGAAAAAACGGAAACTTTGTCCCATTTGGAACGTTTTTTTCAAAAAGAGACCGTAGAGTTCGTTCGCTCTTCGCTTATCTACGGTCTCAGTCGAAACGGTTTAGACTGCCTGTATTATCAAATGCTAGCCACCCGACCCAGTTCACTTTCACACCACAGTGGCCATCCCGCTTTTTTATTTGCAGCCATAGCCAGTTCGCGCTCACCTGGAGTTGCGTACCGCTGGTCCCAGTCTCTCAACTTTGGTTTTGCAATGAGAGCGAACCAAAGAGGCGGAATAAGCCCTAGAAGGAAACACACAAAGAGCGAAGGCATCTGCGGGGCTTCTTTTTCCGGACGCAACTCATAGAACCGTGTATAGCCGTCAATATGATGATTGATATGGTTAGTAATTTCGCAACCCAGCGGGCGCACAATTGTTCCCATATGATTCCACGCGTGGTGCAGGAGGATAGGCTGATCTAAATCGCGTACTAAACCATAGTGCTGAAAGTAATTAAAACCCTCGACTATCCCTTTCGCAATAATCATCGAAGCAATCGTAACCAACCCTAATGCTGGCCCGCCCAGATAAGAAACCAAGCCAGGCAGAGCGAGCAGAAGTGCGACATATTGATATATTCTGTTGGACAAATTCCACGGTGACTGTCCTTTTCTACGTAAAGTTTCAGCCTCAATCTTTATCGCATCTTTGACGGAACCAACTGTCGCACTGATCACGAAACTGTAAATTGTCTGACCACGGTACGCAGTATCGCTATCGAGAGGCGTATCTAAGTAAAGGTGATGCGTGTTGACATGGGCAATGTCTCGGTTCGGATCACCATAAAACATAGCCAATAGCTGCGCCATTTTCCGAGGCAACCAGTGGCGACGATGCATCAACTCATGCGAAACCGGAAGAGTTGGCACACCACTAAGCCAACCCAAAGAAAGAATGCACCCTGCCACTTGTAACGGCTCACTAAGTTCGATACGCCCGTTTTCAACTCCGAAGACAAGGAGCCCATATAGACCGATCATTAATGGTAACTGCAAATACTGGGTAAGGTCTGCGAAAAAGGGACTTACCTTTCTGGCCGAAAAATCCTTCGGTAAAATGACATCAAGCACCATCAGTGCAGGGAATGTTGCCGCCCCAAGCCAAACCCAATAGCCACCATAGTAAAATCCGATCAGCCCGCAAGCAGTAACAACAGGAATCAGGTAATAACGAAGCGTGTCCATATATCCTCCTACTTTATTATTGTCGACTCAAAATGGGTAATTAGCTGGCTTCTCAACCATACTAATCCATTGAGATTGAGTATATTCTTCAATACTTGCAGGTCCGCCAAACCGGCTTCCGCTACCCGAGGCACCCATTCCTCCGAAGGGAACATGCGGCTCACAGTTAATTGGCTGGTCATTAATATGGACCATACCGGTATTTAGACGCTTTGCGATGTCTAGACCAGTCGCCAACGCCCTAGTATGGATAGATGCGGCCAACCCATACTCCGAACAGTTTGCCAATTCAATCGCCTCTTCAATACTGTCAAATACAGTGATCGGAGCCACCGGGCCGAAAATTTCAGATTTGAAAACCTCCATCTCCGGCTTCACATCCATGATTACGGTAGCTTGGTAGTAGCGATCTTGATACGTACCTCCCGCCAAAACCTGAGCACCGGCCCTTTGCGCAGATTCAACGAGCGCGTGGACGCGAACTACCTGTTTCTCATTGATAAGCGGGCCGAGATGCACTTGATCCGAGTTTGGATCCCCCACCACTAAGTTCTTGGCACGTAGCGCCAGTTTCTCTGCATATTGCTGAGCAACGTCCCTATGTACTAAATGACGTCCGGCGGCCATGCACACTTGGCCCTGATGCAAAAACGTACCCCAAGCAGCGCAGCTGACAGCCCCTTCTAAATCGGCGTCAGGCAACACGATGTGGACATTATTACCACCCAGTTCAAGCGCAACCTTTTTCAGCATTCTCCCGCATTTCTCTCCGATCAACCGGCCCACCTGTGTGGACCCGGTAAAAGAAATCATGTTAATTCCGGAGTTCGCAACCATTGACTCTCCTACGTCCGCTCCACCAGGAAGAACGTGAAGAACACCGTCCGGCATGCCAGCGTCGGAAAAGATTTCGGCAATGAGCGCCCCCCCGGTGACAGCAGTCTGAAGGTCGGGCTTTAAGATCACCGCATTACCCAACGCTAAGGCTGGTGCTACCGAACGCATTGCTAGAAACAACGGGAAATTCCAAGGTGCAATTACGCCGACCACGCCAACTGGAACGCGCTGACAAAGATTCATGCGCCCTGGAACTGCCGATGGAAACAATGTACCGTTAGGCAAAGAAGCTAGACCCGCAGCTTGATGCATTTGCTCATACGCAATTCCGGCCTCCCATAAGCCCTTCGGACGAATTGCGCCGCATTCCCGTACGTTCCAATCGGCGAATTCATACTCGCGCTCCTTTAGTTTTTCGGCAGCCTTGCGGACAATGGCGGCTCTTTCACTAAATGGTATTGCGGCCCATTCCTTTTGCGCTCTCTTAGCTGCGTTCACAGCAGCATCGACATCTTCGCCGTTAGCAACACCCGTAATGCCAAGAATGTCTCCATTGGACGGATCGACAACATTGGCAACACCTCCCCGCGCCTCTACCCAATTAGAACTAAACACCTTCCCGTACCAGATAGGCTGCTCTTTTGTTTGCCGCATAATTATGCCTCCTTAACTTCAAAGTTATAAATTAGATACATGAGCCATTGGGCTCAAACAGGATTTTCAAGGACTGACCATTTAGGGCCATTTCGAACGCATCCTCTGCCGCCGATAGTGGCAATCGATGCGATACGAGCGAAGACAAATCAACACGCCCTGTAACCAATAAGCTAGTTGAACGCTCCCATGTTTCATACAGACGCCTGCCATGCAGGCCACGTACAATAAGGCCTTTGAAAAGCCACTCCTCTAAGTTGAGCAAAATATCATGTGACGGGACGCCCATCAGTCGCAACTCACCACCATGGGTGATGGATTGAATAAGCTCCTTTAACGCCGCTGCTTGCCCAGAATAGTCAATTGCAACATCTACTCCCCTCTCACCGAGCAGCGAACGCACAGTCTTATAAACGCTCTCTTCAGCTGCATTAATGCATTCATCCGCCCCCATTTTGGCTGCTGCAGTGAGGCGCAGAGGATGAATGTCCGTTGCAATGACCTTGCTTGCTCCCAGTGCTTTGGCGGCTGCAATGTTCATAAGTCCGATCGGACCGCAACCAGAAACAAGAACATTCAATCCCGAAACCCCAGAACCCTCCAGACTTGCATGCACCGCAAGCCCGAACGGCTCCATCATTGCCGCCTGGAGCGGAGGAATTCCGCACGGCACCGGCCAACACACGCTTTCCGGAACCACAACGAAAGACGCGAAGCCTCCATCAAAGTCGACCCCCGGATACCGCGTCTTAGGACAAACATGCGCCCAACCGCGTCGACACGTGTAGCACGTTCCACAAGGGAGATGACTCTCCAGACTGACGCGCATCCCAGGCCTTAGACCTTTAACGTCAGATCCGACCTGTTCAATCACCCCGCTAACTTCATGACCCAAGATAGTGGGGAGTTTCATTCTTTTGGCGAACTCGCCCCATTTATAGATCAACAAGTCAGTACCACAGATACCGGCCGCTTCAACTTTCACCAGCACGTCAGTACTGTGGGCCTCTTTAGGGGCGGCCACATCATCGACAGATAGCCCTCCTGGCCCTGCTTTAGTTTTCCTTATCGCGAGCATTGAATCACCTATGTAGACGTCAAATGTTATAGGTAGCAAGGACGTCGATATCAAATCACTTAATGCATCACATGCAGCCAAGTTCTCGGCAACAAACGCACAGCTTCCGAGATCGACACGACTAGTTAGTAATGTCGCTGCAGCTGTGACTGCGGTAGATGACTAAGGCTCGAGCGAATGCGCGACAGGCTGGATATATCGTTGCAGACCTGGGCATATAGTCGGTTGAGGTTAGCGATGAGATTGAAGATTGATGCAGCCGCACCGTTGGACTGGCATCTATAACCCCTATCACGAGAGATGAAGCCGATAACTGCGACGAAAATGGTGCGCAAAGTCGCACGCACGCCAATGACCTTGGCCTCACCAAAATTGGTGGTCGGGCTAGCCTGCTTGGGCTCGCCCTCAGAAAGCACTAGGCCAGCGTCACAGACTCCAGGCGTAACGGCTACGGCTGGCCCGCTTTGAGGATATACATGGCGAAAGCAACCAATCTGAACAGAGTTGAGAAAATACAACATTGAAGGGTCTCCCCTATTTTTATTTTAAGTCTCGTATAGCTAGCAACCGCCATGCCATTGCTTATACCGATCCCCTTATTTCATCTAAATCATTGATTTTCTTTGTAAAAAAGAAAGGGGGGGGTATGAGAGAAAATCTACAGCACGCTGGCTGTATTTGAGCAAATCATCAATCGCGCATAACCACCTGTCGATTTGATCAAGGCAGCGATAAAAAAGGTTCATCGCGCTTTCCCGGGGAAGACAGCCTTGACTTTCAGGAAGAAGTAGTCCGAGCCCCGGAAACCATAGGCCATGCGCTTGATCACCTTGATACGGTTGTTCACGCCCTCCAGCAGGCTGGTATGCATGGGAAAACGGGCGCTGGCGAGGATGCCGCGGATATAGCGCCTGAGGTTTTTGGCGAAGCGCTAAGCCCCTGTCACGGGCATGCCGTAGCCAGGCCCGCCAGCGTTGCCAGCCTTCCCATACGCTCGGGGCGTACCAGACTTCCTTCAGTGCGTCCTTGAGCAGATAGACCGTAGCCAACGGCTGGTTGGCGGCGAGCAACTCCTGCAACTGCACGGCTTGGCCGTCCTTGAGGTTCTCAGCGTTGCGCAGCAGCAGCCAGCGGCTGCGCTTGACCACCACCTTGCGCGCTGTTTTGTTATCGCGCAGGAGGTTGGCCTGGTCGACGCGGATACGGTCGATCACCTCACGACCGTAGCGCGCCACCCCATGGAACATTGTCGTACACCACTTCGGCTTGAGGGCAGTGCCGCTTCACTTCCAGGTCGAAAGCGGTGTTCATGTCCATGGCGACCGCCTCGATGTGCTGGCAATGCTCACCGGGCCACTCGAAGAATGGGCGAATCGCCTGGCGACTGGTGCCGTGGCCGACCCACAGCACGCGTGTTCGCTCCGCATCCATGATCACCGTGGCGTAGCGATGGCGCTGGTCCAGGGCGAACTCGTCCATCCCCAGGCGCCGGACGTCGCCCGGCTCGATGGCGCCTGCCTCCGCTTCCAGGCGGCGTTTGTCGAGGGCCTTGAGGGTGTGCCAATGCAGGCCGGTGAACTGGCTGACGTGGCTCATGGGCAGTATCCGCAACAAGCCCTCGAGCCAGGCTTGCAAACGTCGAGTCAGGCGGGAAGCCGGCTCCAGCCAATCGATCCGTTCGGTCACCCGCCCACAACAACGCAGGCAGTCGACGCGACGCACGGGCAATTGAATTGGAGCAGCACCCGCTGATCCAGCAGGTCGCGGTCACGCACGTGGAGTAGACGCCGTTCGTGAATCAACGGACAGGGCTCTAGACAGCGCCCACACCGGGGCACTCGCGTGGCCTGGGGTTCGAGCTCGATCAGCAGGGTATTTTCAGCTACGGGGCGAGAGGCGACGACGTCGTAGCCTGGCCAGAAAGCGGCAAGATCAATAGGATGCACGGCGACAGCAGGGTGTGGGGGTTGGGATGTTGAGCGACTGCCAATTTACCCACTCCCCTGCCTGTCAACTCGCTCTTTCCCCAGAATCCGCGAAGGACCTTAGAAAGGCCCAAACCTGGCGCAAAGCAGCTATCGGCCCATTGCTTTCACAGATAAGCTGGGGTCAAGCTTCTTAAGTCGATAGGCCATTGCCGGGCGGGTCAATCCCAGCAACCGCGCCGCCTGTGAGATATTCTGCCCACAACGGTCCATGGCCGTGCGCATTAAACCCGCTTCGAGATCTTCGAGGCTGACGCCCTGGTCGATAATTTGCCTAAACCAACTGTCACCGGACTCCTCCTCCAACCGGCCCTCGCTCGATAACCTGTCGCCTTCGGTAGCCGTCGCCAACCCCGGGAACAGCGACTCGACATTGATACTTTCGTTGCTCTCGGTAAGAATCACCCCGCGCTCAAGGGCGTTCTCCAGCTCGCGGATATTGCCTGGCCATTGGTAGTGGAGGCAGGCCTCCATCGCTCGATCAGACAAGCCAAGAGTCTTCTTACCGTATTCCTTATGGTGCCTTCTAAGAAAATGCTCGACCAGCAGCGGGATATCTTCCACTCGCTCGCGCAACGGCGGGATATGCACGGGAAAAACATTCAGCCGAAAGAACAGGTCTGCGCGAAAGCGCCCCATCTTGACCGCCTCTTCCAGGTTCTCGTTTGTTGCGGTGATTAACCTCACGTCGACCTTTCGCGTGCGGTCGCCGCCGACCCGCTCTAACTCTCCTTCCTGCAATACCCGTAGCAGGGTGGCCTGGGCCCTCGGCGTCAATTCGATCACCTCATCAAGAAAGATGGTGCCGCCGTTGGCCCGTTCAAAACGTCCAGCGCGTGCATTGACCGCGCCCGTATAGGCGCCCTTATCGACACCAAACAGTTCCGACTCGATCAGATCCGGCGGAATTGCCGCACAGTTCACCGCGACGAAGGGTTGCTCTGCGCGCTCACTGCGCAAATGCACGCTGCGCGCGATTACCTCCTTGCCCACCCCAGTCTCACCCAGTAGCAGGACCGAAACCCTGCCGCGTGCAGCCTTGTCGATGGTCTCACAGATGCGCTTGTAGGCTGGCGAATGGCCAATGCCGTAATACTGCCCATCGTACTGCTTCAGGTGGTTGCGCAGGTTGGCAACCTGGGTCTGCAGCTCGTAGCGCTCGTCTACGATCGGGTCGCTTTTGAAGTAGGCTTCGAAACTGCTGACATCGCCCCACTCTTCTGCGGTCTTGCCGACGATAAGGCATTTATCGTCACCGCACCCGCGACAGCTAGTTTCCTGGAAAATGATTCTGCGGCCCATGAATGCCGAACCATAGCCGCTAGCATAGCCTAGCACCGTCCAGCAGACGGGCTCATTCATCAGGCCCAGCTCAGTTCGGCAGATATCCACTTCAAAGGAATCAATCCACTCGGCCTCCACGTTGAAACGTCCGTCCCGGATGGCGATATCCATTGTCAGCAAGCGTACTTTGACCATCCCCTTGAGCGCATACAATTGAGGCCCAGCCAGGAACACCTCCTCCTCGCGCATGGCCGGCCGCAGCTTGCGTGCCAGCTCGGCATCCATCAGGCCGGACTGATAGCCTAACCGCAGGAAGAAACCCTTGGCCCGCTCGACGCCGATCAAGCTGATAATTTCGCGACGGAAGCTGGCCAGCGTAGATAGCTGCATTAGCAGCATGCGCTGCTCTCCCAACCAGATCTTGCCTTCGGCGGCAACGAAACGGATCTGGCTGCTAAGGTCTTGCATATCCTCATGCTGCATCTTGGGTTTGTATGTAAGCGACATTTGTTTTCCTCTTGTTTTTATCGGGATGATCCACCCGGCGGAACATCAGAGGCTCACTGCGGTCATGACTACCTTGCAACGTCAAGGCCTGTGCTTGCCGGCTCAGCATTCCATCTGCCACTTTAGCATTTGCTTAGGTGGTCCTGAAAGATTAACCAATTGATTAACTGAAATCCACCTCAACGCAGATCCCCTTTATCCGCCAATTCGTCGCCGCATGCCCCGACAGCACGAACTTCTGGTGTTCTCGCTTCTTAAAAAGAAAGTTTTCGTTCTGCTTGGCATTATTTTTGCTTGGAAAAGTGGTCACTGATTGCAAAAAGGATGGCGTAACGTGGCAATGGGGGTAACCCGTATACGCATCACGTCGAGATGCATTTTCATCGACCTGGCGCCTTTCTACATCACACCAAGCAGCCCACATTAAAATAAGAGAACCGTGAGCTATGGATTTTTGCTTATTGAACGAGAAAAGTCAGATCTTCGTCCACGCCGAGCCCTATGCAGTCTCCGATTATGTTAACCAGTATGTCGGTACGCACTCTATTCGCCTGCCCAAGGGCGGGCGCCCGGCAAGCAGGCTGCACCACAGAACCTTCGGATGCCTCGACCTGTGTCGAATCAGCTACGGCGGTAGCGTGAGGGTAATCTCGCCTGGATTAGAGACCTGTTATCATCTGCAAATAATACTCAAAGGCCATTGCCTGTGGCGTGGCCATGGCCAGGAGCACTATTTTGCGCCGGGCGAACTATTGCTGCTCAATCCGGATGACCAAGCCGACCTGACCTATTCAGAAGATTGCGAGAAATTTATCGTTAAATTGCCCTCAGTGGTCCTTGATCGGGCATGCAGTGACAACAATTGGCACAAGCCGAGGGAGGGTATCCGTTTCGCCGCGCGACACAATCTCCAGCAACTCGATGGCTTTATCAATCTACTCGGGTTAGTTTGTGACGAAGCGGAACATACAAAGTCGATGCCTCGGGTCCAAGAGCACTATGCGGGGATCATCGCTTCCAAGCTGCTCGAAATGCTGGGCAGCAATGTCAGCCGTGAAATTTTCAGCAAAGGTAACCCGTCTTTCGAGCGAGTCGTTCAATTCATTGAGGAGAATCTCAAACGGAATATCAGCCTTGAGCGGTTAGCGGAGCTGGCGATGATGAGTCCACGCTCGCTCTACAATTTGTTCGAGAAGCATGCCGGCACCACGCCGAAGAACTACATACGCAACCGCAAGCTCGAAAGCATCCGCGCCTGCTTGAGCGATCCCAGTGCAAATGTGCGTAGTATAACTGAGATAGCCCTAGACTACGGCTTCTTACATTTGGGACGTTTCGCTGAAAACTATAGGAACGCGTTCGGCGAGTTGCCTTCCGACACCCTGCGTCAATGCAAAAAGGAAGTGGCTTGATTACGAACGTAGCCGAAGAAGGGATGGGTTGAATCGCCCCGGCTTTCTTAGACACTCTCCAAGCTCTGAAATAGCGTTTCTCAAACTCCACTGGCGATAGCTGCATAGCGCTGCTGTGCCGGCGTTTGCCCGCGCTCTTTGTGGCCGCCTGCCAATCCAGGTCGGGTTTTTCGACCCGAAATGCCTTTGCGCATCTCCACTTTCAGCGTCTGACCTTGCTGGCCAGTTCGCCGCCGATGCCGAAGTGGCCTTTGGGCATCTCGGTTATGATCACTCGTACGCTGGTCAGCGGCGCATCCAGGGAGCGCGAGATGGCCTCGCTGACTTCCCGAATGAGGGTTTCCTTCTGCTCGTCGCTGCGGCCTTCAAGGATGTGGATCTGGGCAATAGGCATGGTGTGCCTCCTGAAGAAGAGGCCGCCCGGGCTGGGCGGCCGGATGGCTCAGACGAAGCGCGCGGAGACGCTGCCAAGCCCCTGGTAGCGCACGGTGATGTTGTCGCCCGGCGCTACTGCGACGGCGGCGGTAATGCCGCCGGTCATGATGAAGGTGCCGGCCGGTATGTGCTCGCCGCGCTCAGCCAGCAGGTTGGCGAGCATCGCCACGCTGGACAGCGGATGGCCGAGCACCGCGGCACCGGCACCGAGTTCCACCACCTCGCCGTTCTTCTCCATCACCACGCCAAGAGTGCGCAGGTCGACATCCTCCAGGCTGGCCATGCGACCGCCGGTGATATAGCGGGTCGAGGAGGCGTTGTCGGCCACCACGCTGATCAGGTCGAACTTGAAGTTCTCATAGCGCGAGTCGATTACCTCGACGGTGGGGATCACGTAGTCGACCGCGGCGATCACGTCGCCGATATGGCAACCAGGCCCGACCAGCGGTGCCTTGGTGACCACCGCGATTTCCGCCTCGATCTTCGGATGGATCAGCTTGGAGCAATCCACCACGCCACCGTCGGGCACGCTGAAGTAGTCGGCGAGAAAGCCGTAGATCGGCGTCTCCACGCCCATCTGTGCCATCTTCGCCCAGGAGGTCAGGCCCATCTTCAGGCCGACGATCTTGTTGCCGCGCTCCTCCTTGCGGCGGCGGATTTCCCACTGGATGTCGTAGGCATCGGCAAAGGTCATCTCCGGATAATCATTGGTGACCTTGTGGATGTCATGGGCCTGCAGTTCGGCGTTCTCGATGTGCTCGGCCAGTGCCAGCACCTGCTCGCGGTTGAGGGTACGATTCATGCCTGTTGCTCCTTGCGGGCTGCCAGCAGATCGAGGGCGACGTCGACGATCATGTCTTCCTGGCCACCGACCATCCGGCGCCTGCCCAGTTCTACGAGGATGTCCAGGGTCTTCAGCCCATACTTCGCGGCTGCCACCTCGGCGTGGCGCAGGAAGCTGGAGTAGACCCCGGCATAACCCAGGCCGAGGGTTTCGCGATCAACTCTCACCGGACGGTCCTGCAACGGCCTGACGATATCGTCGGCGGCGTCCATCAGCGTGTAGAGATCGGTGCCATGGTTCCAGCCGAGGCGCTCCGCGGCGGCGATGAACACCTCCAGCGGCGCGTTGCCGGCGCCAGCGCCCATTCCAGCCAGCGAGGCGTCGATGCGGTCGCAGCCCTCTTCCACCGCGATGATGGAATTGGCCACGCCGAGGCTGAGGTTGTGGTGCGCATGCATGCCGGTCTGGGTCTGCGGATTCAGCACCGCCTTGAAAGCGCGCATGCGGTCGCGGATGTCGTTCATGTTCATCGCGCCACCGGAATCGGCCATGTAGATGCACTGTGCGCCGTAGGTCTCCATCAACTTGCCTTGCGCTGCCAGTTGCTCAGCCGGAATCATGTGGCTCATCATTAGAAAGCCGACGGTGTCCATGCCCAGTTCACGGGCATACTCAATGTGCTGTCGCGAGACATCCGCCTCGGTGCAGTGTGTGGCCACGCGCACCGAGCGGGCGCCGGCGTCATAGGCGGCTTTCAGGTCATGCACGGTGCCGATTCCGGGTACCAGCAGCACTGTGACCCGGGCGTGCTGGATCACATCGGCGGCGGCCTCGATCCACTCCAGGTCGCTGTGCGCACCGAAACCGTAATTGAAGCTGGAGCCCTGCAGGCCATCACCGTGGGTCACTTCGATGGAGTCGACACGGGCCTTGTCCAGCGCGCGGGCGATGTCCTGAACATTCTGGATCGAGTACTGGTGACGAATCGCATGGCTGCCGTCGCGCAGGGTTACGTCGGAGATATAGAGTTTCTTGCCGGGGTTGAAGGTCATGGTTCGGTCCTCAGGCGTTCAGCAGCGACTGCGCCATGCGTTCGGCGGTAGCCAGCGCGGCGGAGGTCATGATGTCGAGGTTGCCGGCGTAGGCCGGCAAATAGTGGGCGGCACCTTCGACTTCGAGGTAGATCGAGGTCTTCAAACCGCTGAATGTGCCGAGGCCTGGGATATGCAGCGGCGCGGATTCGGGAATCACGTCGAACTGCACCTTCTGCTTGAGACGATAGCCCGGCACGTAGGCCTGCACGGCGCTGGTCATCTCCTCTACGCTGGCCTCGACCTGTGCCTGGTCGACGGTTTCGGACAGTACAAACACCGTGTCACGCATGATCAGCGGCGGCTCGGCCGGGTTCATGACGATGATCGCCTTGCCCTTGGCGGCGCCGCCAATCACTTCGATGGCCTTGCTGGTGGTCTCGGTGAACTCGTCGATATTGGCGCGAGTGCCGGGACCAGCCGATTTCGACGCGATCGAGGCGACGATTTCGGCATAATGCACCTTGGCCACACGCGAGACCGCGGCGACCATAGGGATGGTGGCCTGGCCACCGCAGGTGACCATGTTGACGTTGAGTTTGGCGAGGTGCTCTTCCAGATTCACTACCGGTACGCAGTAGGGGCCGATGGCCGCCGGGGTCAGGTCGATCAGGCGGATGCCGGGTTTAGCACGACGCAGCAAGGCATCGTTCTGCACATGGGCGGAGGCGCTAGTGGCATCGAAGACAAAATCGATGTCGGCGAATTCCGGCAGGTTGATCAACCCTTCGACGCCTTCATGGGTGGTCGCCACGCCCATGCGCTGAGCACGGGCCAAGCCATCGGAGGCCGGGTCGATACCCACCATGGCCCCCATTTCCAAGTACTGTGCGTTGCGCATCACCTTGATCATCAGGTCTGTGCCGATGTTGCCTGGGCCTATGATCGCTACTTTCAGTTTCTTGTTCATCAGGCTGTCCTCGATCAGATGAAGCGCACGGAGGCGCTGCCGATGCCGCCGATCTCGACGCGCATGAAATCACCGGCCTTGACCGGTTCCAGCGGAACCAGCGAGCCGGACAGGATCACTTCGCCGGCCTTCAGGCCGATGCCGAAGTGGCCGAGGGTGTTGGCCAACCAGGCGACGCAATTGACCGGCGAGCCGAGCGCAGCCGCTCCAGCGCCGGTGGAGAGCAGCTGGCCGTTCTTCTCGACCAGCATGCCGCAGGTGACCAGATCGACCTGGCGCGGTGAGACGGCCTGGTCGCCGAGCACGAACAGCCCGCAGGAGGCGTTGTCCGCCACGGTGTCCTGGATCTTGATCTTCCAGTCCTGGATGCGCGAATCGACCACTTCGAAGCAGGGGATCACGCATTCGGTGGCAGCCAGCACGTCGGCGTTGGTCACGCCCGGCCCCATCAGGTCCTTCTTGAGGATGAAGGCGATCTCGCCCTCGGCGCGCGGCTGGATCAGCTTCTCGCTGATCGGCATGGCTTCGCCGCTGTTGTAGACCATGGCATCGGTGAGGTAGCCGAAGTCCGGCTGGTGCACGCCGAGCATGTTCTGCACGGCCTTGCTGGTGACGCCGATCTTCTTGCCGATCACCCGCTCGCCGGCGGCCAGGCGCCGTTCCAGCATGCGCAGGGAAATGTGGTAGGCGTCCTCGACGCTGATGTCGAAGCCGCGGCTGGTCAGCGGCGTGACGGTCTCGCGCTGGACCATCGCCTGGTAGAGCTCGTCGCCGAGTTCGTTGATCAATGTCTTGTCCATATCGGTCTCTCTCAGGAATGGAGGGCGTCGGCCTCGGCGAGGAAATTCTCGACCAAGCGGGCGAAACGCTCGGCGTGTTCGATCTGGGTCCAGTGGCCGCACTGGCCGAACACGTGTAGCTGGGCGTTGGGAATCCACTGCGCGAGGGTCAGCGAAGCCTGCAGCGGGATGATCCGATCCTCGCGGCCGTGGATGACCAGGGTTTCGTTGGGCAGGGCGCGGATATCGGTCTCGTTGCTGGCCAGATCGTCGACTCCGTTCTGCCGTGGCGGCGGGAACATCGCGGCGAACGACTCCTGAAAGCCGGGGCGGATGCTGGCCTGGTAGCGCAGCTCGGCCAGCTCGTCGTTGACCAGGGTGCGGTCGTGGGCGAACAGATCGAGCAGCCTGCGCATGTTGGCCAGCGACGGCGTGTAGCCCCAGGCTGTTTCCAGTCCTGCGGTGATGGGGAAAGACACACCGACGCTGCCCATCAGCACCAGCCGGCGCACACGCTCGGGGTGACGGATGGCCAGTGCCAGTGCCAGCCCGCCGCCGAACGAGTTGCCGACGATGTCGGCCTGCTGGATGCCGAGGGCGTCGAGCACGCCGATGGCATGCTCGACCCAGCGCGCCTGGCTGTACTTGCCATCGGCCGGACGTTCGCTGTAGCCGAAGCCGAGCATGTCCGGGGCGATCACCCGGCGCGTCTGCGCCAGCTGCGGAATGATCCCGCGCCAGTTGGCCCAGGCGGTGACGCCGGGGCCGGAGCCGTGGATCAGCAGAGCCGGGAAGCCTTCGCCCTGATCATGCAGGTTGGTGCGGTAGCCGGCGGCGAGGATTTCGCGACCGATTTCAGGGCTTTGCTGCGGTGCGTTCATGACCAGGTCCTCAAAGTTTCACACAGATGTTTTTCAGCTCGGTGTAGAACTCCAGCGAGTGCACACCCCCTTCGCGCCCGATGCCCGACTGCTTGCTGCCGCCGAAGGCGGTGCGCAGGTCGCGCAGGAACCAGCTGTTGACCCAGACGATGCCGGCCTCAATCTGCCCGGCGACGCGGTTGGCGCGCGAAGCGTTCTCGGTCCAGATCGCCGAGGCCAGGCCGTAAGGCAGGCTGTTGGCCAGTTCAATGGCTTCCTCCTCGCTGTCGAACGGGCGGATATGGCAGCAGGGGCCGAAGATTTCCTCGGTGACCACCGCCGAATCGTCGGTCAGGCCGGTCCAGATGGTCGGCTGCACCCAGGCGCCGCCGGCGAGGTGCGCCGGCATCTCCGGCACGCCGCCGCCGGTGACAACGGTGGCGCCGTCGTCGACTGCCTGCTGGTAGTAACTGAGGACTTTTTCACGGTGCTTGTGGCTGATCAGCGGGCCGAAATTGGCCTCTGGATCGTTCGGTTCGCCGATCTTCAGCGCTTCGGCGCCGGCCTTCAGGCGGGCGACGAACGCGTCGAAGATCGGCCGCTCGACATACACCCGCTCGGTGCCCAGGCAGACCTGGCCGCAGTTGGCGAAGGCCGAGCGCAGGGTGCCCTCGATGGCCTTGTCCAGGTCACAGTCGGCGAAGACGATGCCGGCGTTCTTGCCGCCCAGCTCCAGCGACACCTGGCGCACGCCCTTGGCCGCGGCGCGCATGATGGTTTCGCCGGTGCCGGTCTCGCCGGTGAAGGTGTAGGCGTCGACGTCCGGGTGCTCGGTGAGGAAGGCCCCGGCCGAATCGCCGCCGAAACCGTGCACCACGTTGTACACGCCGGCCGGCACACCGGCGGCCTGCATCACCTCGCCGAGCAGGGTGGCGGTCAGCGGGGTTTCCTCGGATGGTTTGACCACCACGCAGTTGCCGCAGGCCAGGGCCGGGCCGACTTTCCAGGTCATCAGCAGCAGCGGCAGGTTCCACGGGCTGATCACCCCGATCACCCCCTTGGGCCGGCGCACGCCGTAGTTGAGTGCACCGGCGCCGTCCGGGGTGGCCATCTCGAAGGCTTCATTGGCAACATTCTTGAGCAGGTCGGCGAACACCTTGAAATTGGCCGCGCCGCGCGGAATGTCGATGTGGCTGGCCAGCGACTTCGGCTTGCCGGTGTCCAGGCATTCGGCCTCGAGAAACTCGCCGAAGCGCGCCGTGATGCCATCGGCCACGCGATGCAGAATCTCAGCGCGCTCGGCCACCGTCATCTTCCCCCAGGGTCCCTTCAGCGCAGCGCGTGCCGCCCTGACCGCGGCGTCGACCTCGGCGCGGCCGGCCTCGTGGACGCGGCCGATCACCTGGCCGTTGGCCGGGCTGACATTGTCGAACAGCTTGCCGCTGGCCGAACCGACGAAGGCACCGCTAATGAAATGCTTGATTTCTTTCATCTGCACAATCTCTGCAATAAGTCGTACCGGACCATCAGGTCAGCACGGTCATGAATCGTTCGTTGAGAATGCGGTCGTGGTAAAAGATCGCCTTGCCCAGCTGGTCGGTGGTCCAGGTCACCGGTTTGTGGTCCGGGTAGTTGTAATCTCCCCCGCAGAACACTTCGTTGCGGTTACCGGACGGGTCGAAGAAGTAGATGGTCTTGCCGTGAGTGAGGCCGTGGCGGGTTGGGCCGATATCGATAGATGTGTCGGTCATGGAGATCAGGTCGGCGGCGCGAAGCAAGTCTTCCCAGGTTTCGAGGTGGAAGGACACATGATGGAGGCGGCCTTTTTCCGGATGGTGAATGAAGGCCACGTCGTGGGCCTTGGTCGACAGACTGAGAAACTGGGCGACGCGCGTGCCATTTTCGTCCAGCACCTGTTCGGCCAGATAGAAGCCGAGCACCTTGGTGAACAGGTCATAGGTCGCCGGCAATTCGTCGCCATACATGAGGGCGTGGTCGAAACGCACAGCCGCCATACCTTTCAGATCGCGCGGCCATGCCTCGGGATTGACGTCATTCAAACCCCACTTTCCAGTATATTCCTTGTCTGCATACAACTCGAAGTGATGCCCGGAGGGGGCCTGGAAGCGCACGCGCCGGCCACAACTGTTCAGTTCACCTGCGGGTAGCTGCTCAACGGCACAGCCATATGCCATCAGATCCCGCTCCAGTTGCCGGAGAGCATCCTCATCCACAACCTTGAAACCCATAAAATCCATGCCCGGCTCGTCAGCCTCGCGTAGCACCAGGGAAAACTTATCCACTTCGGTCCAAGCCTTCAGATAGACACGGCCCTGGTCGTCACGGTCCATCTCGATCAGGCCCAGCAACTCGACGTAGTGTTCCAGGGCCTTGCTCATGTCCAGTACACGCAGCTGCACATGGCCCGGTCGCATTACACCTTTGTTCATGACGTCACCTCTTCATAGTTGTTGTTGTCAGGTTTGTTTCCGCCAACGTGGCGAAAGTACTCGATGGTCAAGTCGGTTTGCGGAAACACTTGACAGGCCAGGGCCAGGCCTTCGGCGGCGGCCTTGGCCGGCACGTGACCGCAGCTCATGCGTCCGCTCCGGTAGGCTCCGCTGAGCACCCGCACTCTACAAAGGCCGCAACCGCCACCGCGACAGCCCACCGGTATGCAGCGCTTGCCTTGGGCTTCCATGGCGCGCAGTACCGACTGGCCCTCCGCACAGCGGAATGACTGGCCGCTTAGCACTTCGAACACCTCGTAGCCGGCACTGTTCATATTCATCCCAGATACACTAAACATGACGGAAGTATCCCCCAACAGCTCTGGGTGATGCCGCCATAACCCCGAAATGAGCCTCAGGGGTCTTATGTACGTTGCTTCTTCGCATGTCGATTTCTCTTCTTAACCAGACATAAGGGTCAGCCGAGGTCTCCCCCTGCCACCGGAAGAGTTATACCGGTGATGTAGGAGGCGGCGTCAGAAGCAAGGAACAGAATTGCCTCGACCTGCTCGTCAATGCTTCCGTAGCGTTTCATAAGGCTGCTGTCGAGGGACTGGTCGACGATCTGCTGGTACCAGACCTTCTCCTGCTCACTCGGCTCGGCGCTATTGCGCGGAATCCGCCGTGGCGGCGCCTCGGTGCCACCCGGTGCGGTGGCGTTGACGCGGATGCCGCGCTCGGCGGTTTCAAAGGCCAGACAGGCGGTAAGGGCGTTAACGCCACCCTTCGCCGCGCCGTAAGGCACGCGATGGATCCCGCGCGTGGCAACGGAGGAAACATTTACGATGGCGCCACTGCCCTGCTCGATCATGGGCGCCAGCGCGGCGTGGCAGCACCATAGGGTAGGAAACAGTGAACGCCGCACTTCGGCCTCGATCTCGCGTTCCTGGTAATGCTCGAATGGCTTAGCCCAAATGGTGCCGCCAACGTTGTTGATCAGAATATCCAGACGACCGAAGCGCTCGAGCGCCGCCGCCATCACCCGTTGGCACTCGGCGAACTGCTCAAGGTCGGCGGTCAGGGTCAGCACCTCAGCGACTCCGACCAGTTCGTCGGCCAGCTCATGTATTAGCTCGGAACGGTCGACCAGCAGCAGCCGACCGCCTTCGGCCGCCATCCGTTCGGCCACGCGGCGACCGATGCCCTGGGCGGCGCCGGTGATAACGGCAACCTTGCCCTGGAAACGTTTGTTCATGAACCACCTCGGTTGTGTAGCCCGGATGCAATTTGGGAAAGTTCGCAGAGAACCTGGGCCCTACTGCCCGAATAAAACAGGCCCGCTCACCTAGTAAGCGGACCAAAGGAGCCTCTAGGCGCTGGCGGCGAACTTCTCATAATAGAAATTGGCCGGCTGGATGCCCTGTGCGCGAATGTACTGACTGACCGCCTCGACCATTGGTGGCGGACCGCAAAGGTAGACATCTACCTCACCGCCGTTGAGGTGTTTGGGCTCGATGTACTGGGTCACATAGCCCTTTTGCGGATAGGCGCTGTCCGGGCTGGCGACGCAGGCGCTGTAGCTGAAGTTGGGAATGCGCGCGGCGAATGCCTCTAGCTTGTCCATTTCGACCAGGTCGTGGTCATGGGTGACGCCGTAGATCAGATGGAGCGGGTGCTCGCTGCCCTGCTCGGCGATCTTCTCCAGCATCGCGGTGAACGGCGCTAGGCCGGTACCACCCGCCAGCAACAGCAGCGGCCGCTTGATCTCGCGCAGATAGAACGCGCCCAGCGGTCCAGCCAGACTGACGCTATCGCCGACCTTGGCGAGGCTGGTCAGGAAGCTGCTCATCAGCCCGCCCGGCACGTTGCGGATCAGGAAGCCGACCTCGCCATCCTTTTGCAGCGAGCTGAAGGAATAGGCGCGGGTCTGGTCGCTGCCCGGCACTTGCAGATTGACGTACTGGCCCGGCAGAAACGCCAACTGGTTCAGCGATGCGCTTTTGATAGACAGCGCGATGGTGCTCTCGGACAGCTGACGCACGTTGCTGATCGCTGCCTGATAGCTGGCCTGCTGGGTCTTACAGACGTCCGATGCGGCCGGAACGCGAATCACGCAGTCGCTTTCGGCGCGCATCTGGCAGGTCAGCACGTAGCCCTGCTCGGCTTCGGCTTCGCTCAACGCATCCTCGATGTATTCCTCGCCGAGGTCGTAGCGGCCGCTCTCGGCGAAGCATTTGCAGGCGCCGCATGCACCGTCTCGGCAGTCCATGGGTAAATTGATGCCTTGGCGGTAGGCAGCATCAGCAATAGTCTCGCCAGCATTAGCATCGATGAAACGAGTGACGCCGTCTTCGAAGTTCAGTGCAACCTTGTGTGTCATGGCGGCACCTCAGACGTGGTATACATCGATGAACTGGCGGACGTAGTCGTTCTTCAGAACGACCTTCTTGGCCTTAATCAGCGGGCTCTCGCCGCATGTGTCGAGGGTGCAGAAGTTGGTGCCAAAGAAGTGGTCCACCGTCTTGTACCGGTAATTCAAGGTGTACCAGTTGTAGCGCAGCTTACAGAAGCCGTCGGACTGCTCGAGCAACTCCAGATTGCTGATGTTGTGGCTGGTTCGGGTGTCCGGAATGGTGGCACTGGAGCGCTCGGTCTTGATGCGGAACACCCGATCCTCTAGGCCACCGCGATTGCCGTACCAAATCAGCGAGATCTGGCTCTGCGGGTCTTCGGTCAATTGGTCGCGGTCGTCCCAGGCCGGCATCCAGAAAGTGGCGTCCGGCGCGTACATTTCCAGCCAGCTATCCCACTGCTTGTCGTCGAGGTAGCGTGCTTCGCGGTAAAGGAAATCGCGCACGGCTTCGTAGGAGATAGTCATTTACGCGCCCTCCGCATGGATCAGCCGATCCTGTTCGGCCTTGACGGCCCTGATCATCTGCTGTTGCCAGTACTTGTGCTGCATGACGAACAGGCCCTCGTCCTCGATACGCGGGCCACTCATCAGCGGGTGCAGATCAATCCCCCTAGCAATTTCGTCGGGGCCGTCGATCCAGTGCGTCGCCCCACGGGACATATCGTTCATTCCCCTGCCGGCGAAGCCCTGCTGGCAAGCGCGGAATTCTTCAAGGTCGTCCGGGGTGGCCATGCCGCTGACATTGAAGAAATCCTCGTACTGACGGACGCGGCGGGCACGCGCCTCGGCGCCCTCGCCTTTCGGCGCGATGCAGTAGATGGTGATTTCGGTTCTATCCACCGACAGCGGACGGGTGATACGCAACTGCGAGCCGAACTGGTCCATCAGGTAGAGGTTCGGGTAGAGGCAGAGGTTGCGGGAGATACCGATCATCCAGTCGGCACGGGCTTCACCAACCTCACTGGCTAAGCGATCTCGATCAGCGAACAGCGGACGGTCTGCCGGGTCGGGCCAGCGCGCCCAGATCATCTGATGGCCGTTTTCAAAGGAGTAGAAACCACCGCCACCCTTGCCCCAGCTACTGGCGCTCATGGCGCGAATATCATCGCCCGCTTCTCTCAGCTTGCGCTGCTGCTGGGTGGCGGCGTAATTCCAGTGCACAGTGCTAACGTGGTAGCCGTCGGCCCCGTTCTCGACCTGCACCTTCCAATTGCCTTCGTAAACATAGGTGCTGGAACCGCGCAGCACCTCCAGACCTTCGGGCGATTGGTCGACGACCATGTCGATGACCTTCCTCGACTCGCCGAGGAATTCTTCCAATGGGGCGACGTCCTCGCGCAGGCTGCCGAACAGAAATCCGCGGTAGGAAGCAAAGCGCGCAACTTTCTTCAGGTCGTGCGAGCCGTCACAGTCGAAGCTGTCCGGATAGCCGGCGCCCTTGGGGTCTTTGACCTTGAGCAGCTTGCCCGAATTGCTGAAGGTCCAGCCGTGGAACGAGCAGGTGTGGGTGGCCTTGTTTCCACTCCTAAAGCGACAGAGCGTGGCGCCGCGGTGACTGCAGGCATTGATGAAGGCATTGAGCTCACCATCTTTGTTGCGTGTGATGAATATCGGCTGCCGGCCCATCTGCGTGGTGTAGTAGTCGTTCTTCTCGGGAATCTGGCTCTCGTGGGCGAGATAAATCCAGTTGCCCTCAAAGATGTGTTTCATCTCTAAATCGAACAGCCGAGGGTCGGTGAACATCTCGCGCTTGCAGCGGTAGATGCCCTCGTTCTCATCTTCTTCAACGAGACTATCTATATAGTCGAGCCCCAGGTGCATTGTCATGGTCATGACTCCATTATTATTGTTTCTGTTGCATAAAGCCTAAGGGGTAGGCCTTTCTAGAGATAGCCATTTTTTGCACTCCTGTATCCGCTTCTTACAAGGCTGGACTTATCCCTATCAAACCGGACACTGCAGCCCGTTAAGGAACTGCTGATCAAAATTAACGTGTCGCACCTACAGATACTTCTTGAACGTCGCCGCAGCGATGCACACCGCCACGCCGAGCAGTGCGGCGCTGGGCAGCAGGATCAGCAGCGGGTTCACGCTGACCGGCAGTGCCAGGTAAGTCACCCACGGCAGTACGGCCAGCGGGATCAGGCTG
>Ga0265293_10005488_pt1 | contig 21105 bp, 22 predicted proteins | sample Munlanlewell138R_FD_192505 | JGI IMG/M metagenome (GOLD analysis project Ga0265293, IMG submission 192505) | Leachate microbial communities from a municipal landfill in Southern Ontario, Canada - Leachate well 138R | ecosystem: Engineered > Solid waste > Landfill > Unclassified | place: Canada... | reverse complement strand
CAGGCTGGCGGTTTCACCTTCGAATAGGAGATCCTCGTGCATGCGAGGCGCACCTATTGCACCGCGGCTATCCTCATGGATCTCACGAATACGCTTTATCAGGCGCGCATTATCCTGAGCGCGTGGGCTTGGCTCACGATCTTGCCAGTCGTAATAGCCACTGGCAGACACCTTCAAACAACGGCACATCAGTCGGACTGGGTACTCGTTGCGGCAGCGCTGGATCACCGAGTACCGTTCGATGATTCCCTGGCAAAGTACGCTGCCGCGTCTTTTAAAAAATCACGTTCCTTCGTCACTCGGGCCAGCTCGCGCTTGAGGCGGGCAAGTTCTTCATCTCGCGGGTTGCCTGTGCCGGGAAAAGGCTTCTCAGCTGCTCGCGCCTCACGCACCCAGCGATTTAGCAAGCTTGGCGCCACCCCGATCTCTTGAGCTATCTGACGACAACTGGTGCCTGAGCGACGGGCCAGTTCTACGGCCTCCCGTTTGAACTCCGGGCTATATTGTTTGCGCTTGGACATGAACACTCCTATGACTCCACATGAGTCTACTTGAAAGTGTCCGTGGAAGCGGGGTAGAACCCATCTGATCCAGTCAAGGCGTTTGTTCATTCGGCTTGGAGCTTGATCTTCTCTCCAGCGTGGCCGGTTTTCGCCAGAACGCGGGCTCCGCGCTCCATATAATCGCGCCAGTGCTGCTCGGCCCCTTCGGTGTCCTTGGCGCGAATCAGCTCGACCAGTTTGCCCTGACTCTCGAAGGAGCGGCTGAGCAGGCGCTCCTTGACGGCATCGTCGGTGCCAGACTCGAGGAACAGGTAGTTGCCGACCGCGATCTCGTGGAGGATGCCCTCGAGGAGCACCAAGCTCTTGTTGCTGGCATGACGAACCAGTTGCACGTGGAACTCGTTACTGGCCAGCATGGCTGAGCCCCAGTCGCGCTCAGCCACGGCCTTGTTGCCGGCCTTGACGCAGGTTTCCAGCTTTTCCAGCAGCTCGGGCTGGGGTTCGCTCGCGTGCTTCTTGACAATGGCCGGCTCGATCAGCGTTCGCGCCTCATGGATATCGCGCAGGGTGGTGCCATTGGCCACCAGGTAAAAGGTGCCGTATTGGGCGACCTTCTCGACGGTCGGCTTCAGGATGGTAGCGCCGCCGCGGATCCCCCGTCCGATGGCGATCAGCGATTCCGCCTCCAGGATGCGCAGCGCTTCGCGCAGGGCGGGGCGCGAAATACCCAGCTGGGCCATAAGGTGTGCCTCCGGCGGAAGCGTGTCGCCTGCCTGCAGTTGGCCGGTGATGATTTGTCTGCGCAGTCGATCCGCGACGATATGAGCGATCTTCGGCGTCTGGATCCTTTCCACGGAGCTCAGGTCGGCCATTTCAGGGGCTCGCGGGGCGGCAGAGGCGCTACTTTTCGATGTACTCATCATGTGTACTTCTTGATTGGGTCAGCAGGTCCGGCCTGTAGAAGGCCGAAATTTAAATAGATATATATTCGTACTATATCATCTGAAACTACTTAAGGAAGAGCCGCAAGCTGGACAGGCAGGGCCTGTGCCGCAGGATGCCTCGTAGCGAGCGTCAAAGCATGCTGGCCTCAGGTGCTGCGGCCTTCCGTACTTGAAATGATGTACGTAGTTATACATTATTCCTTTTCAGGTACCCACAGCCACAAGGGGGATGCGAGAGCGGGACACCGCGCATGTACCTGTCGTCCCGCTGCCCGCTGGGCAGTCATTCTCGCGGAATGAGTCATGGAAAAAACAATACTCTCTGAACAGTGCGGTGATGGCGTCCTGCTGCTGACCATCAACCGGGCCAAGCGCCGCAATGCACTGGATGTCGAAACCTATCGTTTGCTGGGCGAGGTATTTCGCGAGGCAGATTCCGATGAATCGGTGAAGGTCATCGTCCTGGCCGGGGCGGGTGAGCACTTCACCGCGGGCAACGAGCTTAGTGACTTCCAGCAGCTTCAGGATGCGGAGTCGGTGCCGGGGATCCAGTTCCTGCGCATCCTCAGCCAGGTCGGCAAGCCTGTGTTGGCCGCCGTGGAGGGGTATGCGATCGGCATCGGCACCACCCTGCTCTTGCATTGCGACCTGGCCTATGCCGGACAGGGGGCCCGCTTCCGTCTGCCATTCGTCAGCCTGGGGCTAACCCCCGAAGGTGGCTCGACCTTCCTGCTGCCGCAGCTGGCCGGCAGCAAGCAAGCGGCCGAGCTGCTTATGCTGGGTGAAATATTCTCTGCCGAAACGGCGCTGGATTGCGGGTTGATCAATGAGGTGGTCTCTGTCGGTGCGTCTCTCGACCGCGCTATCGAGCGGGCTCGCCAGCTCGCCGGTCTGCCACAGCAGGCTTTGCGTCTGACCAAGCGTCTTCTTCGCTCTGGAGGGGGCGCTGTGGTGGCGCAGGTGATGGACGCAGAAGAAAAGATCTTCCTCGATTGCTGCAACTCGGATGATGCTCAGGCAGCCTTCGCGGCTTTTTTGAGCAAGGTCTAGGGGGCGCCTCGAGCAGACAGCTGCCCGACTGGTGCTCTCCGAGAGCGACCAGCCGGGCTGTCGTTTTACGCCTGTACTATGGGAATGCTGGCCTGCGCCGCAGCGTCCCGGTACTCGGCGATCTGGTCGAAGGACAGGTAGCGATAGATGTCGGCAGCCATGCTGTCGATGTTCTTCGCGTAGCCCATGTACTCCTCGACGCTCGGCAGCTTGCCGAGGATGGAGGCCACCGAGGCCAGCTCGGCCGAGGCCAGGAACACGTTGGTGGAATCGCCCAGGCGGTTCGGGAAGTTGCGGGTCGAAGTGGAGACCACGGTGGAACCGGCCTGCACGCGCGCCTGGTTGCCCACGCACAGCGAGCAGCCCGGCATCTCCATGCGCGCCCCGGCGCGGCCGAAGATGCCGTAGTAGCCTTCCTCGGTCAGCTGGTGGACGTCCATCTTGGTCGGCGGAGCCAGCCACAGACGGGTCGGGATACCGCCCTTGACCTTGTCCAGCAGCTTGCCGGCCGCGCGGAAGTGGCCGATGTTGGTCATGCACGAACCGATGAACACTTCGTCGATCTGCTGACCGGCCACGCTGGACAGCAGGCGGGCATCGTCCGGATCGTTAGGCGCGCACAGCACCGGCTCTTTCACTTCGCTCAGGTCGATCTCGATCACGGCGGCGTATTCGGCATCGGCATCGGCGGAGAGCAGCTTCGGATCGGCCAGCCAGGCTTCCATCGCCTGGGCACGACGCTCCAGGGTACGGGCATCGCCGTAGCCTGCGCCGATCATCCAGCGCAGCATGGTGATGTTCGAGCGCAGGTATTCGGCGATGGCCTCTTCCGGCAGCTTGATGGCGCAACCGGCAGCGGAACGCTCGGCGGAGGCGTCGGACAGCTCGAACGCCTGCTCGACGGTCAGGCCTTCCAGACCTTCGATCTCGAGGATGCGGCCGGAGAAGATGTTCTACTTGCCCTTCTTCTCGACGGTCAGTAGGCCAGCCTGGATCGCGTAGTAGGGGATGGCGTGCACCAGGTCACGCAGGGTGATACCCGGTTGCATCTTGCCCTTGAAGCGCACCAGAACGGATTCCGGCATGTCCAGCGGCATCACGCCGGTGGCGGCGGCGAAGGCGACCAGGCCGGAACCGGCCGGGAAGGAGATGCCGATCGGGAAGCGGGTGTGCGAGTCGCCACCGGTGCCGACGGTATCCGGCAGCAGCATGCGGTTCAGCCAGCTGTGGATGATGCCGTCGCCCGGCTTGAGGGCGACGCCGCCGCGATTGCGCATGAAATCGGGCAGGGTGTGGTGGGTCTTCACGTCCACCGGCTTGGGGTAGGCGGCGGTGTGGCAGAACGACTGCATCACCAGGTCGGCGGAAAAGCCCAGGCAGGCCAGGTCCTTCAGCTCGTCGCGGGTCATCGGTCCGGTGGTGTCCTGGGAGCCGACGGTGGTCATCTTCGGTTCGCAGTAGGTGCCCGGACGCACGCCCTGGCCTTCAGTCAGACCACAGGCACGACCGACCATCTTCTGCGCCAGGGTGAAGCCCTTGCCGCTGTCGACCGGCGCTTGCGGCTTGCTGAACAGGGTGGACGGCGCCAGGCCCAGCTCGGCGCGGGCCTTCTCGGTCAGGCCGCGGCCGATGATCAGCGGGATACGGCCACCGGCACGCACCTCGTCGAGCAGCACCTCGGTCTTCAGCTCGAAGCTGGCCAGCACCTCCTCGGAGCCGTGCTTGCAGACCTTGCCGGCATAGGGATAGACGTCGATCACGTCGCCCATCTCGAGGTTGGCGACGTCGAACTCGATGGGCAGGGCGCCGGCGTCTTCCATGGTGTTGTAGAAAATCGGCGCGATCTTGTTGCCGAAGCAGAAGCCACCGGCGCGCTTGTTCGGCACGTTCGGGATGTCGTCACCGAAGAACCACAGCACCGAGTTGGTGGCGGACTTGCGCGAGGAACCGGTGCCGACCACGTCGCCGACGTAGGCGACCGGGAAGCCCTTGGCCTTGACCTCTTCGATCTGCTGCAACGGGCCGACGGCGCCGGGCTGCTCCGGTTCGATGCCGTCGCGGGCCATCTTCAGCATGGCCAGGGCGTGCAGCGGGATGTCGGGGCGCGACCAGGCGTCCGGGGCCGGCGACAGGTCGTCGGTGTTGGTTTCGCCCGGGGCCTTGAACACGGCCAGGGTGATCTTTTCGGCCAGGGCCGGACGGTTGGTGAACCACTCGCCCTCGGCCCAGGAGGTCATCACGGCCTTGGCGGCGGCGTTGCCCTTCTTGGCGCGCTCGGAAACGTCGTGGAAGGCGTCGAACATCAGCAGGGTGTGCTTGAGCTGAGCGGCAGAGACGTCGGCCAGTTCGGCGTTGTCCAGCAGCTCGACCAGGGTGGCGATGTTGTAGCCGCCCTGCATGGTGCCCAGCAGCTCGACAGCGCGCTGCTTGCTGATCAGCGGAGAGGCGGTTTCGCCCTTGGCGATAGCTGCCAGGAAGCCGGCCTTGACGTAGGCGGCTTCGTCCACGCCCGCCGGCGCGCGGTGGGTGATCAGGTCGACCAGGAATGCTTCTTCGCCAGCCGGCGGGTTCTTCAGCAGCTCGACCAGCGCGGCAGTCTGCTCGGCGTCCAGGGCCAGCGGCGGCAGGCCCTGCTGGGCGCGTTCTTCCAGGTGTTGGCGATAACTTGCGAGCAAGGCGATATCTCCAGTCATGACGATGGGGGGCGTTCAAGGGACGCGCTTGCGGTCCGCAGGCAAGCTGCGGGGGAAAGCGCTGGGCAAAAAAATGGTTCATCGCATTTTCCCGGGGAAGGCGGCCTTGATCTTCAGGAAGAAGTAGTCCACATCCCTGAAGCCATAGGCCATGCGCTTGATCACCTTGATTCGGTTGTTCACCCCCTCCAGCAGACTGGTGTGCATGTGGAATCGTGCACTGGCGAGGATGCCCCGGGCATAACGCTGGAGGTTGCGAGCAAAGCGTTGTAGCGGCGCCAAACCGCTCTCCTGGGCATGCCTCAGGCAGGCTCGCCAGCGCCGCCAGCCCTCCCGTACGCTGGGCGCGTACCAGACCTCCTTCAACGCATCCTTGAGCACATAGACCGTGGCCAGTGGTTGGTTGGCCGCCAGCAATTCCTGCAGTCGAACAGCATGTTCCTCCTTCAGGTTCTCCCGGTTGCGCAACAGCAGCCAACGACTCTGCTTGACCACTTGGCGAGCGGGTTTGTCGTGCCGCAGGCCATTGGCCTGATCTACCCGGATACGGTCGATCACGTCGCGTCCATAGCGGGCGACGACGTGGAACAGGTCGTACACAACCTCGGCCTGCGGGCAGTGCTGCTTCACTTCCAGGTCGAAGGCCGTATTCATGTCCATCGCCACGGCTTCGATCTGCCGGCAGCGCTCGCCTAGCTGCTCGAAGAACGGGCGGATGGCCTTGCGGCTGTTGCCCAGGCCGACCCACAGGACGCGGGTACGCTCGGCATCCATGATCACCGTCGCGTAACGATGGCCTTTGTGCAGGGCGAACTCGTCCATTACCAAGCGACGCACATCACCCGGCTCGAAGGCCCCGAACGTAGCCTGTAGGCGCCGCTTGTCCAGTGTCTTGAGGGTGTGCCAGTGCAGCCCGGTGAGCTGGCTGACATGGCTGATGGGCAGCAGCTGCAGCAGGCTTTCGATCCAGGCGCACAGCCGGCGGGTCAACCGCGAGGTTGGGGCCAACCAGGAAATGTGCTCGGTGACTCGTCCGCACGTCAGGCAGTCCACCCGCCGGACGGGCAGTCGCAGTTGGACGTGCTGATCGAACAGATCGCGGTCACGGATGAGACGAATGCGCCGGTCATGGATCAGGGGGCTGGGCTGTTGGCAGCGACCACAGCGCGGCAGGTCCGCCGCTCGGGGCTCGAGGGTCAACGTGAGGGCGTTTTCCGGGGAATGGTTGCAGGCTACGACGTCGTAGCCTGGCCAGAAAGCAGCAAGATCAATAGGATGCACGGCGACAGCAGGGACAGGTGAAGGGTGTGTTTGGCGACTGCCAATTTACCTGCTTCCCTGTCTGTCAATCCGCTCTTCCCCACGATCCCGCGAAGAACCAAAAAAATGGGAGCAGCACCGGGAAAGTGAGGGTGACCAGCCTCTTTCCCGGTACTGCTCCCATGAAACGGTTACTTAGCGCTGCGCCAGGGCCGGCACGGCGCGCGGTTCGACGCCGGTGTACTCGGCACTCGGGCGGATGATGCGGTTGTTGGCGCGCTGCTCGAACACGTGGGCGGCCCAGCCGGTGACCCGCGAGCAGACGAAGATCGGGGTGAACAGCTTGGTAGGGATACCCATGAAGCGGTAGGCCGAAGCGTGGTAGAAGTCGGCGTTGGGGAACAGCTTCTTCTGCTCCCACATCACTTGGTCGATGGCCTCGGAGACCGGGAAGATCACCGTGTCGCCCACTTCCTCGGCGAGCTGCTTCGACCAGACCTTGATCACCTCGTTGCGAGGGTCGGACACGCTGTAGATGGCGTGGCCGAAGCCCATGATCTTGTCCTTGCGCGCGAGCATGGCCAGAGTGCCGTCGATGGCCTCCTGCGGCGAGGCGAACTTCTCGATCATTTCCATCGCCGCCTCGTTGGCGCCGCCGTGCAGCGGGCCGCGCAGCGAGCCGATGGCGCCGGTGACGCAGGAGTACAGGTCGGACAGGGTCGAGGCGCACACGCGACCGGTGAAGGTCGAGGCGTTGAACTCGTGCTCTGCATAGAGGATCAGCGACACGTTCATCACCTTGCGATGCAGCTCGCTGGGCTTCTTGTCGTGCAGCAGAGCCAGGAAATGGCCGCCCAGGTCGGCTTCGCCGGTGACGCAGTCGATGCGCACGCCTTCGTGGCTGAAGCGGTACCAGTAGCACATGATGGCCGGGAAGGCGGCCAGCAGACGGTCGGCGATGTCGCGCTGCTCGTTGAAGCTGTGCTCCGGCTCCAGGGTGCCGAGCATCGAGCAGCCGGTGCGCATCACGTCCATCGGATGGGCATCGGCCGGGATGCGCTCGAGCACTTCCTTGAGCGCCTGGGGCAGATCGCGCAGGCCCTGCAGGCGCTGCAGGTAGGCATCCAGCTGGGCAGCCGTCGGCAGTTCGCCGTAGAACAGCAGGTAGGCGACTTCCTCGAACAGACAGTCCTTGGCCAGCTCGCGGACATCGTAGCCGCGATAGGTCAGACCGGCGCCTTCCTTGCCTACGGTGGACAGGGCAGTCTGTCCGGCAATCTGGCCACGCACCTGGCTCTAACAACCTTTAATTCGCGATAGGCATCGAGCGGGCAACTCGTTCGCGACGCCCTCGCCGGTTTCCCCAGTAGAGGTTAATGCCCACCGCCTTCGGTGTTGCGACATAGACATGGTAATCGAACTGCTCGCGCACCCGCGCCCACAGGGGCGGCGTTGTGAGCTTCGTCGATGGCTTTTGTACTTACGACGAACACCCACGATCGACACGTCGACAGCGCGGTGGACACCTTGCGCTTCAGGTGCGCCAGCCGGCCCGTCCGGCAAGCCTACCTGAACTTAACGCGGCCGCCGCCCGCCGGCGAGCCGCTGTGCTCGGGGCCGCATTCGACCAGGGCGACAAGCCATCATCGGACACCTTCTGGTGTTCGGTGCTCAGGTCTCAGCCCGTCGTCGTAGCGCTCCATGCTTGTGGGCAGGCGCCGGTCGAGCGTAATCGATCTTGCGGCGGGATCAGTAAATAGCGATAGGTCCGCAGTTTCAAGGCTACAGCGCCTCCAACTCTTAGGCGCTGTTGGCCAGGTGAAAGGCGTTCCAACACATGCCGCAGCCAGACGAAGGGCTTCTGCCCGTTGGCCTCAGCGGTTCCGATCAGGCTGTAGAGCAGCGCGCTGGCTCTCATGGGCCGGAGGCTAGGGATCAAAGCCGGATGGTCGCTAGTCGGCACGAAGCGCGAGGCGCAACCCGCGAGTCCGCCGGGGCGGCATTGGTTTTATTTTCCGTTATTCCACAGAGGTAAATACCGAACCTCGGCCAGATCTCGGCACCAACTCGGCGTATAAAGATTTTCGCCCGACGATGACAGCAAGCATTGGCCGCTTGTCTCGACGCTGCGCTGATAAGTGGTTCCATTCAGATCTATCGAGACTAGAAGGTTGAGGGTGGTCTTCTGGATGTGTGTGCCATTCGCCCAAATAGCGGACGGTGCCTTGACTCGCCTTCCATCGAGCCAGAGCAATGGCTTCGTGGCCAAATGGCATTCGCTCGAAAAGGAAGTAGAATCGCTTGTCCCATATTGTAGGCACCGTTGCCTGCTCGATAAGCATGTGGGCTCCATGAACCGAACCAAGCAGCAGTCCGCCAGCCTCGCAGTCGGTATCACTGGCCTGAATGTACTGACAGAACGTCTCCAGCGTGGACTCCGAGAAATGCAGCAGCGTTCGCCTATCTTCGGTGGCCCAGGAACTCATGAACCGCATACAGGACATTCCAGGTCCCGCAGCGGATCGCAATCGGGCGTGGCAAGCTGATGGGTTAGGTCGATCAGTCGAGTTCGCAGAGCAGGTGAATACACGTCGTTAACCCAGTCAAGGACCATCTCTGCGCCCAGACTGGCTGCGTGCACCGCCACCGAAGCGGGGAATGGCACATACAAGCCCTCGCATCCATGCCCCGCCAAAATGGTAGGAAGAGAATCAACGGTGGAACGGAGTTCACCTCTCCTGTTGCTATGCCAAAGACATCGGTAGCACGCACCAAGTGGGTTCGCCCTCAGGAGCGCACGGACAGCCGTTCCTGGACCCTCGATCCAGACTGAAAGTATGGGCGCTGAGGGATAGTCGCTGCACAACCAATGCCCGAGGGACTCTTCCCCGGTGGCGTCTATGAGCAAGTCCAGCTCTCCCAGGTGGGCCTGCTTGACATCCACAGGGAGGGCACGAATCTCGGCCCCTGGTGCCAAACGCTTGAGTTCTTTCGCCATGGCTTCGGCCTTATTCGACAGCAAGTCCGGAAATCCCAGGCGATGACGCCCGATATTTTGCGGAAGAAGGTAGTCGAAATCCACCAACGTGAGCTTTCCTCCGCATGTCCCCGCACCAGCCTTGACCAGCATATCCGACAGATATCCGCCGATCGTGCCGCATCCAACAATGGCTAGGTTCTTACCTGCAAGCGTCTTTGACTGAGGAATGTTCCGCTGGGCAAGGTATCGGTCATCGATTCTGATCACCGAGACGGGCATCGCCTTTAACCCATAGCTCGAATCCCTGCGATCTGCGAACTTGCCCTTTTGGACTTGGCGTTGGCGATCATAGAGAACCGCAAAGCCATACGTCATCAACGGAGATTCGATAACGATCAGAACGCCGTTGACCTTTTTCTTTTCTCCTTCCTTGATGCGCTCGTGAATCTTGCGCCTGCAACGAGGGTCGAGGGTACTTTGCCACGCCAAGATATCCCCAACTGTTTCCGGAGGCCAATGGCTCGTCAGCGGGCGAGGTTGAGCACTGGTCTTGACCCGGTAGGTCAGCACTGTTTGACCGGTGACTTGGTAGCCAAGCGAAGTCAGCTTTTTTGTTGTTCGATCTTCGTTGTCGGTGATGAACCACAAAGAATTCCCATTGGCCTGCGCGACTATGCAGTTCTGTCGCCCCAGGTCTTCGCCCTGCATGTCCACAAAGCAAAACAATCCATCCCAATAGGCGAAAAACTCTTCCGTAAGATCTTCAATCCTCTCCCCCTTCAAGATCTGCCCGAGCACGACGGCAGCGCGCTGCAAGCATGCCAGCGATTGTCCGACAGGATCGTAGATATCCAGAACGACCGTGCCTTTGGCGAGATAGCAAAGTCCGCCACCTGCACCAAGATGAGGAACCGCTGCGGGTAGCTCTGGAGGAATTTCCAGCAGCCGGATGCGAGGCAAGTCGAAGAACGTAGGGTCGAGCTGAATTTCGCATGGACAGCCCTTGTCCGCTTGGGGTGGGGTCAACTGCCCGTGCAGCCTGAACCAGCCGTCATCCGTCTTGCCAACAAACTCGAAGCCTCGGTGCTTGAAGGCCTCGATTACGTCTGCGACCGCTACGGCGCTGTTCATCCTGCCTTCGTTCGCCCGACAAGTTCGCTTGGGCCAGCCGTTGCGGGAGCCGCAGCGATGGTGGCGGCGACGGATACCACCTTGACCCGATCCGGCTCGTTCGGAAAGCGAGGGCCGAATTCGCCTTGCATCCAAATGCAGGCCTGTGAAGGGCTGTCAGTGTCGATGGCTCCGCGAAGCACTTTCTCAAATTCTTCAAACGCCTTTGCCGCCTCTTCGACGCCCTCGTTGCCAAGCCGCTCCGTGAGCGACTCGGACTCGTCCACAGGGTTGTGCACCCCCGCGAGCAACCGGGCCGGCAGTGCCGCGACGACATCCAGCAACGCGAGGTCGTCGCGCCGATCGCGCTTCTCAAAGAGCGGGGCCGCAGCGGCCATCAATAGGATCGAAGCAGGCCCACCGCTGGGCCATCTCCAATCGCGGAACGCCTTCAAGTAACGAACCACGCGGCGGAACTGCTCCCCCTTGGCTTCCACTTCGCCTAGGAACCACTCCTTCACAGGCCTGGGGTCAGAGGGCATCCAGTTGCATTCACGATGAGCCAGGAGCACCTTGTCAGCGGGCAGCGCTGTCCAAGCATCCCGCTCTGCCATGTTCACCGCTTCCGTCAGCGAATCGTAGCCATATAGCTCCATCGAAGCCTTTGCGAGCGTGACAAATTCTTCGTCGGGAATAGCGTACAGGGGAATATCAATGTGGGCATACGCTGAAATGACGATGCGGATGCAGGTCGGCTTGTCGGTGACAAGCTTCCACTGCTTTTCCTCGACCAGCGGCTTCAATGCTTCTTCCGCAGCGGCAAAGAACACTGTCGTTGCCGTGCTGGGGCGTTTCGTCTGCGAGACAAAACTCAATGGCAGATAGCACCCATCATCGACATCCGCCTGCTGCGGGCGTCGGGCCGGAGAATTCAGCGTTTTGTATGCCCACGACCCTTGCGTGAAGAAGCGCGGCTGCGGCACGTCCTCCGTGTATCCGTTTGCCCTCAGCACGCGAGGGATGCCTGTGCGCAGGCAGTCCCTGACATCAGTGCGTGCGCGGGCGATCCAGATGCGCTGCTCAGGCGTCAGATCCAGCCCGTCATGCATGCACGATTCATCGTCAACAGTGGTAAAGAAAAGCGGGCTCAGGTTCAGCATGCGGCCTCCGGTACATTCTTGTTGGGGCCGTGATAGAAAATGGGGGCGCCGGCCTGATGCGCCCGAAATTGTTGAAAAAGTGGGTCGCCGAGCGCACGTTGCGCCGCGTGGTTGCCACGATCCTTGAGCGTATTCGTGGCGCCAATGGAAACCCGATCCAGCGCCTTCACGTCCTTGCTCTGGTCAGGTGTTACCTTGTCGTCGATCTGGAAGTAGTTGTTCCCCAACGTCTGCCGCAACATGTAGTCCACGGACGATTCCTGGGCGGAGATCACTAGGTCAAAAAGCCCTCCGCGCCACTTGCCGAATCCGCGGTCAAGGCTGGCACCGCCACGAACGGTCGCACCGATCGTCATCGTGCCGATGGAGAGAACCCGAATGAGCACATCCGGTTTTGGCGCGAGAAACGTCTTGACTTCGTGCAACCCGAACAGGCCGGGGGCATTGCCTACCAATCCTCCATCCGCGAAGACACCGCGGTTGTTGCGCGCCAGCGGAAAGTAGACGGGCGCGGCGGCGGTCGCCAACGCAACATCGACGATCTTCATGCGGTGATCTAACTCAAAGGAAGGGTGGTGGGGCGTCTTGAAGAACTGTCCACGACCTGTCGAGTAGTTGACTGCCGGAACAAGAACACGATGTTTCAAGTCGCCTATCGTGGTTCCTTGAAATCGTTCGGTCAGCACATCTCGCAATCCCGTCGAGTCATGCTTTGCAGTCAGCCAGAATCCCAAAAGCCGCCTTGGAAGGCTGCGGCGGCCAAAGATGCGGCTACCTTCGTCTTCGAACAATGCTTTGAGTTCGCTGGCCGGAATCTCCGCTGCCAGGCCTAAAGCCAACATCCCTCCTGCTGATGTGCCACAGATCAGGTCAAAGTGGGAAGCGATAGGGCGACCCAGCACCGCTTCAAGTTCGGCAAGAACCGTAGCCGTATAGAGGCCGCGATAACCTCCACCCGACAGGGCGAGCACATGGTAGGTAGGGATGTCAGTCATGACGTCTTAACCTCTCGGAGGAAAGGGGTCGTTGCCGTGGCTATCCTTGTCACGGATACGACCATCTGGACGATGGATGACGAGTTCGGACTGCTGGTTGCGCGCGATACCCCTCGCTGCGTCAATGGCCTTTTGCTGCGTGTCGTGCACAGAGGTCGCCCGCTGGTTGCCAGCGCCTTTAACGGCCCAACCGTCTTGATGAGGAACAACATGCTGATTTTTGCCGGCCATGATGGCTCTCCTACAATGGAACTATGGAAATCCTAGCCAACCGGCTGGGTTGTCAATGGTCGCCCGCTGTAGCACAATGCGTTGCTCGCACAGACAACAGGAAGGCCAAGCCAATTCAACCTAGAGAAGGCGTAAAACCTAACTCCGTTGTCTAGTTAGACAACAATGTATCAGGGCATGTGTGCCGGTGCAACACCCGCGCAACATGCGCTTTTGAACTCGACTGGGTGTGGGGTTGATGCAAAACAGGACTATGGTCTTTCTCCCCACAACCGTAAGGATCAGAACTCATGCCGCAAACAGGCCTGGGCGTCGCTATCAAGACGCTACGCGAACGCAGAACCCTTTCACTGCGTGAAATCGGTCAGCTCTCTTCGGTGGATCATGCCTATGTCCACCGCTTGGAATCAGGTGAGAAGACGAATCCGTCGCCGGATCTGGTCGAGAAGCTGTTGAGGGTTCTCAAGCCAGGAGAGAGGGATGCAGCACTCGTTATGTGGCTTGTTGACCATGCGGAGGCCGACCCCCGTCTTGTTGAGTTCGTGTTACAAGACCCCTCCATCAGCATCGAGATTTTTTCGGCTGCGGCGGGAGTGAGGCATCGTGGAAATACGAGACCTGACCCTGCAACATTGATCGCTCGGATACAGCGAGCATTCGAGGACGAGGACGATTGATCATGGATGAGGTGGATGTCAGGCAGAGAGCGCGAGCCTTTATTGCGAAGGTCGATACGTCGGACATCCGAACAGACCTGACGCCCTATGTGGTTGCGGCCAACGCCAAGGTCAAGAAGGAAGAGCTTGGTGAAGGAGAATCCGGCTACACGATCACTAAGCCGAACGGGAAGCACGTCATTACAGTGAACTCGCTGGAAATGGAAGAGCGCCAGCGTTTCACCATCTGTCACGAGGTAGCTCATATCGTGCTCGATCTGGGGTCGAGTCACGAAGAAGTGCCGTCTTGGTCTTATGCCAAGCGGCACCCGAACGAGATCGCCTGTGACACGTTCGCCGCTGAGCTGCTGATGCCCTATCAGCAATGGCTGTCACTCGTACCTAAGGAAGAGCCATCGCTGGAGCTGATCCAGCACATGGCTGACTTGTTTGGCACTTCATTCCCTGCTGCCGCATCTCGGTTCGCTTGCCTCAGTGACATGCCGTGCGCTTTCGTCACAATGGAGCGTGGCGCAGTACGTTACGCAGCACGCTCCACTAGCTTGCGACGGACTGGAGCTTGGATATCTCCCAAATCCATAATCCCTGTCGGCTCTGTGGCCCACCGTCTCCGCTCTTCGGGCAACAGTGCTACCGACACGGGAGATGTTTCACAGGACATCTGGTTCGACAACTGGGAACAGGGACTCGACCTCTGGGAGCTCTCCAGGCACTACGCACGTACCGACACCACTACCTCGCTATTATGGTTCGACAGCGACAACTTGCCTGGAGTCGAAGTGAACCGCTTCGGTGCGCGCGTCGAGGACGATGGAGGCTTGGCTGAACTTACAGGGCAATTGCCGTGGCCAGGGCGCAGCAAACGCCGTTAACAACGGCCGTTGACTGTATATGGCCCAAAAACACGTTGAATCCGTTCGAGTACGCAGGCCTTCAAGGGCTGGGGAGCGCTAAATTCCGCCTTTGGTGAGGTCGAAGAAGCTTTAAATTACTCCGTTCTGTTGGTAATCGATATCGAAGCAACCTGCTGGAGTGACCGGATCACTCCTGAGGGTGAGCCTCAAAGCGGCCACAATATGGAGATTATTGAGATTGGCTGTGCGCTTGCGACCCGGAAAGGGCGTCTGCTCGACACCATGCGTCTATTACTCTGTGCTAGGTGAGTTCTGCATCAGTTTGACTGGCATCACCCAAACGATGGTAGACGAGGCTGTGGCCTTCCCGGATGTGGTCGGAATCATGGATGAATGGCTCGGCCAGCCAGCTACTGGCTTTGTGTGGGCTGGCTGGGGAAGTTATGCTCGTTTGCACATTTCTGCCCAGAGCATGAGAGTTGATGCCCAGCCCACCATCCTGAGCGATCTACACCTAAACCGGAAGCGAATCTGGCGCCGGACGACGGGCCAGAAGAAAAAGAATGGTCTAGCTATCGCCTAATCCCCCATGAATATGTCAAGGTAGAGAACTACGGAGAGAAGGCCGAGAGTGCTTCTGCCTGGGATATGCGGCTGGCGCCAAGGGTCTGGAGCCGCAGCTTAACGAACTGCATGAAAGTTAGCGTCAGTACCTCCAACAGCGTTGGATCGAACTCCGCCAGTCATTCCAGGGGCAGGCCCCGACCGCCTTCATGATGAACACCTGTGAGGATGGGGGCTTACTCGCCCTTCTTGTGCTCAACAATGCTGCTGCTCTTGAGCGTGTCGGTGGCGCAGATTTCTCTCGGATTGTCGACAGCTGAAGCGAGAGTTTAGTGAGCAGGAGCACCATGTGAGCAAGGCATGGCAGCAGGCCGAGGACTGGTTGTATGAGGCGCACCTTGACATTCTGCAGAACTTTGACCCTACTGTGAACCCGCTGAGAAAGCAGCGGAAGGTCACAGTGGCCCTAGGTGCTGTCGACAGGCTTTTGCAGCGGGATGACGACGATTTACAGACAGTACAGAATTTCACCGACTTTTATTAAGGTCAGTGAGGGGCGGTGGGTATCCAAAGGCTTGGCTCTGTTGACGATGAGCCAGGAGCCGATCAGCTTATCAACGCCTCTAAGCGGCGCCGAACTGTCGCCATATCTGTAAGGTTTCCGGTAATCATGTGCTCAATGGGAGCTTGGCCGTTGAAGAGGGGGTTGTCATTACATGTGATCAGCCATCGATCCGCATTGTCAGGGTTGGCGAACAAAATTTGCAGGGATTTATAAATTCCCAGGATGTAGCTTGCTCGCTCAATCAGATCCGTTGAGATGGAAACACTCTCTGGATATGCTCGCCAGTCATGAAGCGCTTTTTCATCATGCAGCCCGAGCAGTCTCGTCTGTTGGGTGTCTGTCAGGTGCCACATGTTCAAAATTCGCAAAACCGCCGTGAGAGCTGTCTTTGCGGCTTGACTGTCTTGTTGGATGATTTCGAGGTTTGTAGTCACAGCGTACCCGTTCAATACAAAGCTGAGGGGATGCCTGCGGGCAAAGGTACAGTATGCTGCCTAGTGAAGCCCTCTCTGATCAAGTTAGCGAGATAAACGTGATTTTATTTCTCGACTATGATGGTGTTCTACATCCTGACGCCGTGTATCGACGACTTAATGGCCAGATCGAGCTGCGAATCTCGGACGAGCTATTCATGCTGGTTGCTCTGTTGCAAAAGATTATAGAAGAGTACCCGGAGCTACGGATCGTATTGTCGACCAGTTGGGTGAGTGTGCTGGGCTTCCGTCGTGCTCGCGGATACTTGCCCGCCAAACTGGCAGAGCAAGTCATAGGCGCCACATGGCGCTCCGCGATGGGTAGAAGCAGTCTCGATATCATCGAGGGGGATCACCAAACACGCTTTAAACAAAATGCTGCTTGTTTGCACCGCCTACCCACCCCCATTCCGTGGCTGGCTATTGATGATAACTCCGCTGGTTGGCCATCAGAGCAGGCGGACGCCTTGATTCAGGTTGATCCTATGCTGGGCGTGTCTTGCAGGCATGTGCAAAAAGCCTTGGTGCATCAGCTGGAGTTCACATCCCGAATTTGCGGAGGTGATAGGTGATCAGACATATTGCTGTCCACCATGAAATCCCAGCTAACCCAATCGGCGAGGACTGGATTTGTTCGGATGTGCATGGGGAGTTTCAGCTGCTGATGGAGCTGCTCGTAGACTCAGGCTTCGAATCTGCCAAAGATAGGTTGTTCATGCTTGGTGATGTGATTGATCGTGGGCCAGAGTCATTACGTGCGCTGGAATGGCTGCTGAACACCTGCTATTGCTACAGTGTGCTTGGTAACCATGAGCTTGTGTTCTGGGCAAGCAACTATCAAGCTGCCTGGGCTGATAAACACTATAGCATTGGTGGGCAGTGGGCGGCTGATTTGACTCCTGAGCAGCATGGGGCGTTGGCGGAAAAGATCCAGGAAAAGCTATCGCTCACCATGACTTTGATTACAGAGGCAGGGCGTATCGGATTGGTTCACGCGCAAGCCCCGGTGGCCGACTGGCAGCAGCTGGCTACTTTAGAGTTCAGTGAAGGCCTGGCCAAGCACTGTACTTGGGGCGGCAAAAATCTTGAGGGACACAGCGACAACATCCGGAATATCGATTTGGTCGTATCTGGACATATCGGCTGTGAACGATGGGTAAGACACGGTAATCAGTTATGGATAGACACCATATTGCGAACGGGGAAACCAACCTTAATGAAGGCCCGTAGCTTGCTGGACCTATAACCGCCCAGTGAGCCTTGCTTGGCTACGGGTTTTCGGGCGTTGGCGAGACGGGTATATAGCCTGGCTGGGACTCAGTTTGTAGCAGCCGCTGCATTTCCAGATACGCTTGTTGCATCTCACTCCGAAGCGACTCGATTTCATTCTGAGCCAATTGATAAGGTTGCGTGATCTGGTGCGGTGGAGTGCTTACTGCATGGGTAGGCTTCATTACTCTATTGGTCATGCAAAGAACACACCCATCTTGCTCAGCGCATTCCGTGCCGCTGATATACATGGAATGTAGTCTCCAGTGGAAGAGGCGTGGTTAAAGCTGTCGGCCTTTCCTGGGCAACTGGCTGCTAGATGCTTCACGACACCCGTTTTATACCTTACTTCCGACAATAGGAGGGTAAGCCAGGGTCTGAGATCATCCGGGGTGGCGAGAGTGAATATTAAGCCTTGGAATGACTCTTCAGCATCGCTGATCTGCCCATCTTTATCTTTCTTTTTGATAGGGCGCCGCTGGATTTCCACGATGTGGACTTCGTTATCCCCGGCCTTGATACGCATAACCAGTGCTCCCCGCACCTCCAGCATGGTTTTGGGGTCGAGATACGGCCATCGCCAGATCTTGCTCGACATCCCGTCCTCTCGCTCTTCGAAGGGCTGGACGGCGATAAGCTTGGGCTCCGTATCGGCTTGGTAGCCAGCATCGAACGTAAACCACTCAACGGATTGGATGATATGTGGGTATTCTGTTTTGAAAAATAGCATAGCGTTCCACATATCCCTTAATGTGCCCTGAGACTCCAATACTGGTTTTGCATGTATCGAGGCATAACCGACCCCTTTCCCGCCTCCATGGGGATCGCCACTAGAAAAAGCGGACGCGTCCGTTGTATCCACCCTTGCTTGTCCTGAGAAGCTATGAGGGCCTGATCTCCATCGTTGGTGGATAACCCGAGGCGTCCCCAGTATCTCAAAGTCCGGATCTTCAATTTCAACTGATGGTGCATCACCATCGGGAGCTTCTGCATCGGTGAGGTCAATAATATCCGGCATTTTACTGAGCCGCCTGATCGGCGCACCAGACCCGACCATCCCGTCCTCACCTACCGCTAACGAGCCGGTAGTCACACTATCCCTATCCCTCCAGATAGGAGCACCAAAGGGGTCGCTACTACCTTTAATCTCAAGGGCAAGAAAGGAGCGATTTTGATCGAACCATATACCTTTCACCTTGAGTTTTGCAGGGCCATCGAACCAAGGTACAATTTTTATAAAAGCAGGGGCTTTTCCCTCGGGGTCATGGTTTATTTGTATATCAGAGTGAATTCTCTTCACTATAGATCGGGTGTGGAGATTGTACTTTGCATGAGCGAGAAGAATGGAGTCGCCATGGACAAGACGCTTCCTCAGTTTGATTTTCCATTTTCCTTTTTCTTCCGGCTCGTTGAGAGGGGCGTACAGCCGATTCCTTGTGAGCTCCTCCCAGTCATAGGTAGCAAGACAACGTCTTAACTCTGCAGACCTGCCATAACACCGGGTAAAAAATTCCAGGCATGGAACGATCAGTTTTCCCCCTGTCTCTAGCGAAAACTCCAACAACCAATTTTTATCCCGAGCATAGTGGAGTGGGTGGATTTCGGGCGGGTATGGTGGTGAGAGGTCTAGAGCATGTCTCCGTTGGAACGAAGTTAGAGCCCAGCCATGTTGAGTAAAGTCGACATCAAATACTTGGGACTCGAAACTCATGCTCGTCCAGCATGCCCCATCTTCCCACACAGTACCGATTCTAAACTGGCCCAGTGCAGTAAGAGGGATGCGTTGATAAACGATTTCATCGGATAGGTTATAGGAGTTTATGAGCTTCCGGAATGCGACGAGCACTAGCGGCTGGGTGCTATCCTGTAGGTTTTTGTAGAGGCCGCAATACCACCAAACAACGAGAGGGCTCGGATAGCGAAGGTCGTATCGAACGACTCTGTTACGTTTGAGGTGGGATGTCAGGCTAATTGGCATGAAGTTCTCGACTTTAGTGTTATCCGGGCCTCGTGGGAATTCAGCAGCTTCAGAAGCGCAACGAATACTTGGGCTGAAAGCTATCTCGGGTGTTTTTGTAGAGACCGCGGTACCACCAGACGATGAGCCAGCTATCTGACTGACAAAAGTTGAGTCGAACGACTTTACTGGTTCGCTTAAGCTGCTTTGCTAGGGTATCGGCATGTCACTGGGCGCTGACGTTCTGTTTTGTGTTGTGTAATGGCCTATTTATAGCATTCGGATCTAATCTGTCGCAACAAATAATATATTAACCAAAGCGGGGCGTTCAGCTTAGCGATACCCCTGCGGGTAGGTTGCGCTTTGTAGCGCGACAAGACAATTCCTGCGGTAACCCTCTAGAAATCACGGTACTCATAAGTAGAATTTTCCGTAAGCTGCATGCAGGGAGATTCTGCATGAGAAAATCACGTTTCACCGATAGCCAGATACTGGCCGTCCTGAAGCAGGCTGAGAACGGGGTCCCGGTGCCTGAGCTGTGCCGTGAGCACGGCATCAGTAGTGCGACCTTTACAAGTGGCGATCCAAGTTGGGCGGCATAAGTGCATCCATGATGGGCCGACTCAAAGAGCTTGAGGACGAGAACCGGCGCCTGCAGAAGATGTATGCCGAGGAGCGGCTTAAGCCGAGATACTCAAGGAAGCGATTGAAGAAAGTGGTGGAGCGGTCTCGCGCCGTGAGATGGCGCAAACGGCCGTCGCAGACAAAGTGATCAGTATCCGGCCGGCTTGTTGCCTGTACGGAATCAGTGAGACCTGCTACCGCTATCGAGCCAGGCTGAGCGGAATGTTTTACGCAAAATGGGAAAGTTTTCCAGCAACCGTCAACAGAATACGCAGCGCGTTGACCCCTGACTGGTTATTTCTATCCTGACAGCCAGGCTACCAAACACCTTGGCATACCTCTGTTCACTACAGTTTATGCCAACTCCAGGATCTGCTAGGAGGAAACTAATCACCATACGGCCATAGTTGCGATATGGTGATAGGTATCTCGCAGGCTCTGGATGTCGCCGTCTGACATCACATCAAGCGGTGTTCGTCCTTTGAAAAAGACATTGTCATTTTTCATGCTAACAAAACCATATAGGTTTTCCGGATTGGAGAAGATACCGCGCAAAGCGGCATGGATGTTCAGAATTAGGCTAATTCGATCGAGCTGGTCACCGTCCAAAGCAGCTTGTCCAACATCAGAAAGCAAAGCGCGGGGCATCCCGAGTATGAGGCGCATTTGAGCCTGGGTCGCTCCCCAACGAGCCAGGATTCTCACTGCGGCTTGCATACCGGTATCAGTAGCGTTCATCTTGCTTTACTCCCTACCAAGTTTAGACGGTCGTGCAGCTTTTTTTCAGGTGGCTAGGGGACAAGCCGGTCATGGGGTCCGTGAGCACAAGATGATCCTCCTGCTCTGGTGGCCGCCCCTGTGCATCGTCATCAATCGCCAGCCACGAAACGGGGTGTGGCAGACGATGAAAAAAGTGGCGATTCGCTCAAAGCGGGCCTGATTATCCCACTAAATAACGAGCAGCACCCTCATCAGGCGCTGGGATGAAAACGCCCAGCACGGTTTATTAACAATTAGCACCTAGATGTGCAAATGCTGGATCTTTACAATTATCTATAGCAGTTAATTTTATACCATCGCAACAATTTATATATCTCACAGTCACCACGGCGATAGATGCGCCGCGCAGGATCGTCAGCACGTTATCCAGAAAGCTGTTGACCTTCTCGACGCCCTGGGCAAACGCCGGTTCAACG